>WNFL01280326.1_pt1 | contig 12178 bp, 10 predicted proteins | sample 5400361 | NCBI WGS metagenome assembly WNFL01 (sample SAMN13153351, study PRJNA577476) | soil metagenome | isolation source: 40 cm soil on Douglas fir-dominated hillslope | place: USA:California | collected 2013-09-17
AGGCCCTCGTCCAGCGCGCCCTGGGAGAACCCGGCCAGCGCCGGCCCCGGCCCGAGCCCGTCCAGCACCCCGCCCTCAGCGAACCCGCCCCCGAACAGCCCCGCCGCCTCGCCCGGCCGGCCATGCCCGGCCTCCGGGCAGGTGCCCGCGCGGGCGGCGTCCGGATCCAGCCCCAGCCGGGCGATCTCTTCATCCAGCCGCTCATCCAGCTTGGCCAGCGCCTCGTCAGCCGGCTCCGCCAGCCCGGCGAGTTCCCCGTCGGCCGGCTCCGCCAGCCCGGCGAGCTCCTCCTCCGACAACTCCTCGACCCCGGCCAGCATCAGATCCAGGTCCGGGTCCGGCGGATCAGTGGGCGGTAACGTCATCGGCGCCTCCCCGGGGATGCACGCGAGCGAATTTGTTATCGATAATGCTACCCAGACCCTCTGACAATCAGAGCGCCCGTTCGATCGGGCGGGCGGAGGGCCGGCGTAGGCGATCCGCAGGAAGAACCGGGTCACGTAGACGCAGCTGGCTGGGTAGCGCATCTGCCACGAATTCAGCGAGTTCCTTTGTCGCTCTAGCCAAGGGGTACTGGCCGCTCTAGGCCGAGCGCTTGCTTGGTGCGACCGACTTACTCCTATCTGAACCGGGAGACGAACTAGACTCGTCGGCCGCGCTGTCGGCGGGCATCGGTACGGTCCGTCCGTGGAGTTCCAGCAGGTCGTACAGCGGCGCCGCATGGTGCGAAAATTCGCCCCCGACCCAGCGCCGCAACCAAGCTTTGAACGGATCTTGCGCAACGGCGTCCGCGGCCCGTCTGCCGGGTTCTGCCAGGGCCAGGCATTCCTGGTGCTGACCGGAGCAGAGCTGCCGAAATTCTGGGCCGTGGCCGGAGAGGCAACCTACGGTTCAGTCCAAACCGCCGCTGGTCATCGTGCCGATGTCGTCCAAGCGGATCTACCTCGAGCAGTATGCCCAGCAGGACTCTGGCTGCCGGGCGGCGGCCCCTGGCGGAGATGATCCACTACGGGCAATGGTGAGAGGGCAGATCAGCCTCCGGCTACGGCCCGCTGACAGTGAGCGGCGTCGCCGCGGTGCCGCTGCCGCTGGCGTTGCTGGCGACGACCAGCACCGTGTAGTGCCCGGCCGGCAGGCGATGGCTGAGCCGCTCATACACGAGATACTTGATCGTGTCTGGGCCGCCCCGTGTGCCGGGCCTCGCTACAGTCCGCATCACAATGCCGTTGCCGTTCAGCACACAGACCGTGACGTTGGCCTTCTGCGACAGGTTGAACGTCAGCGATGCGCTGCGCTCGGAACTGAGGCCGACAGTGCGCGGGCTCAGCGCCAGTTTGGCCACATGAATACCTGACGCCGAAGGCGGAGGCGTACTGGGAACCGGGCTCGGCGAGGCCGAAGGCGTCGGGTTGGGCGTTGGCTTGCCGGACCGTGATTGGGCGACGAAGCCGCGCCAGACCGCGATGGACGGAGCGTCAGTGAGATGCAACGTCGGGTACTGATCGTTGCCGTTGAAATAGCTGGCGAACAGGGCCCCGCTCCGCAGGATGTATCTGCCGACGCTCGTCAGCCAGGCAGCGCGGCCGTGCGCTGTGGAGAGGCCGAACTCCGGGAAGCCGTATGGCAGGCCCACGCTCTTGGACGCGGCGATGGCCGGGCCCATGAAGCCGGACGCTGGCGTGGGCTGGGGATGCACGTTGGTGGCGCTGCCGACAGGGTAGGCATCCCAGCCGAGCGTGCTGATGATCTTGCCGGCCGGCAGATAGTCCTTCCAGTTGCGGTGCGAGGCCCTGACCAGATCCCAGGACATCAGGATGAGCGTCGAATGCAGGTCAGGGTTGTGCGCCGCGTTCGCGATCGCGACCACGCGGGCCCATGCGGCCTTATAGTCGGCCAGCTTGAACTGGCCTGCGGCGATGTTGTCCTCAGGTTCGTGGTAGTAGGTGTAGTAGATGGGGTGCCCGGAGGGTGCCGAGTCGAAGAAGTGCCTCAGCGCCGAGTCGTCGGCGCCGGAGAGGATCGTGGTCGGCAATGCCTTGAAGCTCACGATGACCGCCGAATGGTTCGCCCCTGCCAGCCCCGTCGTCCAGGCATTGGGATCGGGCAGGCGCGGGTAGTAGACGCGGACGATCGGCATCCGGCCGAAGTCGGCGGTATCCGCGGCCAGGTTGGGCAGGCTCAGCACCGACGATCCCAGCAGCGGAACCGTCGTGCCGTTGAAAGCGGTCGGTTCCGCGTGCGGTGTCTTGCCGCGGTAGGCGAGCACGATGCCGATCAGGGCGACGAGACCGAACACCGCGAACCAGCGGTACCACGCCGACGCGATGCGTGGCGTGGCCCGGTCTGCGGCCCGATGCGCGTCGCGGGTCTCTCGCGACTGCCCGGCCCTGTGCCGGCCTTGCGACGACTGCTGCACGCGGACTCTCCTAAGTCCCTGGCCGCCGGCCCCGCTGGGATCAGGCGACGAAGAGGTAACGGTCATGTAACAGCGAGATGACAACTAGGCAGGTTAACCCAAACCACCTCGGGCTGGCAGCAGAAGCAGAGAAATCGCCGATATCGGGCCACTGAGCAACGAGCGTCAGCTGCTCGGCTACGCCATCCGGGAAATGAGCCTCCTTGCCGGGCTCAGAATGGTCGGGACGCGCCGGAGAAGGCAAGCGCGTTGACGTTCGTCCTCGATGGCCGCCAGCCTGACGAGGTTGGCGCGACCCTGGACAGGCAAGGCATCGCTGTCCGGGCCGGCCACCACTGCGCGCAGCCCATCCTCCGCCGCTACGGTCTCGAGGCCGCGGTCCGGCCGTCGCTGGCCATCTACACGTTCGGCGAGGTCGACACGCTGGTAGGCGCCCTGCGCGATATCGCCTGGAACGCGGACGCCGCAGGTAGAACCGGGTCGCCGGCAGGCGGCCCACGGCCGGTGTCAGCTGGCTACATGCGTGCGATAGTGGGAGGGGGAGGCACGCATGGATGCGCCTGACGTGTGGGTGGCTAAGGACGATGGGACCGAATTCATCAGGGCCGGGGACATCGCTGCGGTGAGCCTTGACTACAACGGGAACGTCACGGCGCGGCTGGTTGGTGGGGACGTCGCCGTGGTAACACTCGTCGCGCACAGATCGCAGAACGACGAGCACCGGCCGGAACAGTTTCACCGTCAGTTGATCCGCATCCTTGCCGAACTTTCTGATTCGTCTGGTTCTCAGCTCGTACGGCCGGTACATGACGAGTCGGGGTCATGGCACTGGGTCACCGAGCCGCTGTAGCGCTGTCCGTGCGCAGGCGACACACGGCGGCGTCCGTGGCCAAGCACGAGCGCCCGGGCAGGTGCCGTCAGTAGCGCCGCGTCTTGAGCCGGAACTGCGGAAGGCTGGCGCGGCCGTTCCGATAGCACCCGCAAGCCCATGCACTCTTCGATATTCGAACTCTCCGATCTACTTAGCGACGATTGGGAGCTAACAAGCCCGCCAACTATTGTTTGATGCGAATTTATGGCTCTAGCATCCAAATCAGGTTGAAGCTCGAAGATGCTGGAGGGGATCCGATGAGCGAGACAGCGTCAGCAAACCCGACGCAGCCGACGCAGGATGTCAGTGACAACGAGTACCTGCTCCAGCTTGGCGTGCAGCCGCGCTTCAAGCGGGCGCTCGGTTTCTTCACCGGCTCGCTGTTCGCGGTCGCCTTCCAGGGCCCGACGACAGGCGCCCTGCTGATCACCGGCGCCACGCTGGCGCTGGGCGGCCCGGCTTTCATCTGGGCCATTCCGGTCATCTTCGCCCTGCAGCTCCTGCTGGCCGTAAGCTGGGCCGAACTCAGCTCGCACTATCCGCTGACCGGCGGCATCTACCAGTGGGCAAACCGGCTGGGCGGCGACTTCCTCGGCTGGATGACCGGCCTTTTCTACGTATTCGCGATCGTGCTCGTGATGCCGGCCGTCGGCGACGTGGTTGGCGTCGTCTTGTCCGGCCTGTTCACCAGCCTCAAGATCACGACCGCCACGGCGGTCGTGATCTCGATCATCACGACCGTGCTCGCCGCGATCATCATCGCGACCAGCGTGCGCGTTGTGTCGATCCTGAACAGCATCGGCGTCGTCCTGGAGCTCGCCGTGCTGCTCATCGCGGCGATCGGACTGCTGCTTCACCAGCACCAGTCCGTGTCTGTGCTGGGTAACACAGGTGGTGTCCAGGGCAGCGGCAGCTACCTGTGGCCGTTCCTCATCGTCGTCGCGCTCGTCGTCACGCAGTTGGTGGGCTTCGAGACGGCCGGCGCCTTCGCGGAGGAGACCAATAAGGCACGGATTAAGCCGAGCCAGGCGATCATCGCCGGGCTGGCCGGAACGGCGATCGTCCTGTTCATATTCGACTTCGCCTTGCTGCTGGCCATTCCCGGCGTCAAGCCGGCCATGGCCGACCCGAGCCTGATCCCCGACGTTCTGACGTCGGCGCTGGGATCGGGCTTCGCGAAGCTCTTCCTCGCCGGCGCACTGGTCGCGGTGTTCAGCACAGCGATCGCCACCCTGGCCACCATCGTCCGGATGATCTACGGCATGGCGCGGAACAATCAGCTTCCTGCCTCAGGGTTCCTGACCAAGCTGTCTGGCCGCACCACCGAGCCGATCGGCACGATCGTGGTGGCAGCGATCCTGTCGATCCTGCCGCTGATCTTCATCAAGAAGATCCCGGTGATCGTGGCTTCGATCACCGCGCTGATCATCATCCCGTACATGCTGGTTCTCGGGTCGCTCCTCGTCCGCCGTCTGCGAGGCTGGCCGCAGCAGCGGTCGAAGTTCAGTCTCGGCAGGTGGGGGCTGCCTGTCACCATCGCCGGACTCGTCTGGACCGTGATCATTCTGCTCGACGCCGCTTGGCCGCGCGAGGTCACCAATCCCAAGCTCGGTCCGCTTCCGGTCATTGAGGATCTTGGCATCGGCACGATCATCGTGGGTTTGATCTGGTGGTTTGTGAGCCTGCGGCATAAGAGCAGCACGCCGGCCGACGCCCGGGCCGAGCCTGCGATCCGGCAGTGAACTTCGACGACGCCCTCGAGGCCATCGACGGCATCGATGGCGCGGGTCTGGATCTCCGCGAGCGCGAGCCAGTCTGGCCCGACTTCCCGCTGGAGGAGTACCGGCGCAGGTACGCGCGCCTGTCCGCCCTCCTGAACAGGCAGGATCTGGACGCCCTTGTCCTCACCCAGGAGGAGCCGGTCCGTTACCTGTCCGGATACAACTCGGTGATCTGGGCCGTCGGCCGGTGGCTGCCGACTGTTTTCGTCGCGCCGCGCGATCCGGGCCAGGCGGTGCTAGTGGCATCCCAGTTCGACGCAGGATGTGCAGCGGGTACCTCGTGGGCCAGAACTGTCGACACCTACCGGAGCGTCGGCGAACTGCCGGCCAAGGTGGCCACCCATCTGGCGGCGATCGGCGCCCGGCCCGACCACCTCGGATTCGAGCTCGGGCCCGGCAGCATCATGGCCCTGCCCAAGGCGATCGCAGACCAGATCACCGCGCAGGCATCCCAGGCCGGCCAGCAGCCGCCCGACGCCAGCCGGCTGCTCTCGGCGCTGCGGATGATCAAGAGCCCGGCGGAGATCGACCGGATCCGCCGATCAGTTAGCGCGGCGACGGCGGGCTATCAGGCCGGCCTGGCAGCGGCGCGCGCCGGCATGACGGAAAAAGAGCTGGTCAGCATCATCGCATCAGCTATGCATAGGCACGGAACAACGGCGGGCACCAAGCCGCTGTTCGTGAACTGCGTGTCGGGCCGGACGAGGTACCCGCTGGTCGACTCGCCAGCCTCCGACAATGTTCTCGCCGACGGCGACATAGTCTTCGTCGACGGCGGCGGCGCCTGCGACGGCTATGTCTCTGACATTCTCCGTCTGATCGGCATCGGTGACATCCGGCCGGAGGACCGCAGGTATGCGGAGGTAGCGGCGGGTGCGACACAGTCGATGATCGGCGCGCTGCGCCCAGGTGTCCGCGTCTCCGAGCTGCTCAGGACGGCCGCACGCTACGTCGCGGCCGCGGGCCTAGCCGAGCAGGTCGGCGCGGTCGCCGGCCACGGGATCGGGCTCGAGCTGTGGGAGCGGCCTCTCATCACCGAGCACGACGATCCCGACGACGATGTCGCCGTCCGGGAGGGCATGGTGCTATGCGTGGAGCCCATCCTTGCGCCGCCTCATCCCGACGGCGGCCTGGCGGGCATCTTCGTGTTCGAGCAGCAGGTCCTGGTCACGGCCGACGGCTGCGAGGTGCTCTCTGGCTGCCTGCCGGCCCGCCTGCATGAGGCGGGTCTATGAGGCGCGTGCTGTACGTCAGCCCGATGCCCTACAGCGCGAACGCGGCCGTCGACGCGATCTGCCACGGCCTCCAGGCCAGGCTCGCTGAGAACAGCGCCGAGCTCCGGGTGGCCTATGCCGACTTCGCGGAGACTGACTGGCGCAAACAGGCGGGCCGGGTGGTCACCGCGGGAGCCGACGCCGGTTACGACGCCATCGTGATCTGGGTGATCGATCCCGCGACCCCGGCGGACGCTGTCGCCTACGCCCGCGGCACGGGCGTTCCCGTGGTCAGCATGGAGCGGCCGAGGTTCGCCGTCGACGCGTCGGTGGTGTACCCGAACTTCAACCACGGCGTCTACATGGCCGAGCACCTCGCCTCGCTGCTGCCAGGCGGAGCGCGGGTCGCTGTGGTCGGTGGCCCCGATGTCGTCGACGACATCGAGTTGCTGCTCGGCATCAGGCACGGTCTGGAGGCGGCCGGCCTGGTCACCGTCAACGACCCTGAGGACCCGCGCTACAAGAACACCACCGACGTGGCCTCGGGCGGCAAAGAGAAGACGGCGAACCTCCTAGCCGACTTCCCGCACCTCGACGGGCTCGTTCCGTTCAATGATGAGACGCTGCTCGGCGCTGTCGAAGCGCTGCGGGAGGCGGGCCGCTTGGGCGAAGTCAGGATGGTGTCGCGGAACGGCACCCCCGCCGCCGTGGAGCTGGTGCGGGCCGGCCTTCACGACGGTACCTGGGATATCGATCCGCCCGGGATCGGCCAGACCGTGGCCGACCTGGTGCTGCGGCGGCTGGGCGGCGAGCACCTCGACGAGCTCTGCGTAGCCAGCCCGATCGGCAGGATGATCACCCCGCGCCGCGCGGCGGCTTGGGTGCCCTGGCACGAGCGCCTCGATTACAAGCCACTGCTTCCGGCTTTCTAACCAAACCTAGCAATTATCACGTTCCTATCTTCAAGCGATCTCCCACTCGTAAGAGAACTTGACTACCTCGAGGATCATGGACGTCTCCAGGCTGGTGATCCCGTCCATCCGGCTCAGCTTGCTCGAAATGAAGTCCAGGAAGTGCTGCTGGTCGAAGAAGAACGCCTCGACAATGATGTCGTACCGGCCGGTGGAGACTCCGACGTAGCGCACTTCCTTCTGCCGTTTGAGCTCCTCGCTGATCTCCCGCAGCTTGGGCAGTGTCACCGAGATGCCGATGATCGCCGACAGGTTCATCCCGACGGCGCGCGGAGTGGGAACCGCCACAATGTTGATCAGCCCGCGTGAGACCAGTTGGGACACCCGCTTGCGGATCGTCGTCTCCGAGACATGCAGCTCGCGCGCGATCTCGGTGTTCGGCCGCCGGCCGTCGTCCTGAAGGATCTTGATCACGCGGCGGTCGATCTCGTCCAGGATCTGGTCCTGCGCCCTGGCCCTGACATCGACGTGGTCGCTTCCTTCACCGGGGGCGAGCGCGGCGCGCGACCGTCTCGGCTGGCGTGGCGGGCTGTTCATCCTCGACCGTGACCTCGATTCCTTCGTCCGAATCTCGACGCGGATGTGTCGAGGATAGCCGATATTCGACTAATGACACCAGGTTCGCATTGACATCCGATTCATACCGATCTACGTTGCGTGCAACTGCGTCGTGCCAGCCAGCACGGGAGGACACATGGCCGAGACTGTGGCGTCGCCGGTAGCGCCTGGAGTGTTCTCACGCAAGGCGTCGGGGCTCGTCCGGGTCGGCAACACGCTCGATGTTTTCATCTTCAACGTGGGCCTGGTGTCGGTCGGCATTGCCATCGCCTACAACCAGTACTACGGACCAAGCCTGTACCCTGGCGCCCAGCCGTGGATCGCCACGCTGCTGGCCGCGCTCGGCATGATCTTCGTCGCGGCTGCCTTCTACTGCTGGTCAGTCGTGTTTCCGCGGTCCGGCGGGGTGTATGTCTTCCTGTCCAGGACCATCAACCCGGGCGTGGCGTTCGTCATGTCGCTGATCGAGACCATCATCCTGCTGTACTACGCGGCCCTGGCGGCCGGCCTGATCGTGCAGGTCGGGCTGTCGTCGTTCTTCGGCGCCGTCGGCACGGTATCCGGCAACGCGACGATGACGAGTTGGGGTCAGAGCGTCGCCAAGCCGCAGGGCGTGTTCTGGATCGGGGCGCTGATCATCGTGGCGGCAGGGGCGTTGCTCGCCTCGGGGACCCGGCGGTACTTCACATTCCAGCGCGTCCTGTTCGTGGTCGCCGTCGTCGGCCTCGCGGTAATCGCCGGAGTGATGCTGTTCGGCAGCCGCAGCGGGTTCAATTCCAGCCTGACCAACCTGACCGGGCTGCACTCGCAGCAGGTCATCGCGGCCGCGCACAAGCACGGGTTCGTGACCGCGGGCACCAGCCTGTCCGAGAGCTGGAAGTTCATCGTCTGGCCGCTGCTGCCGCTGCTTGGCGCCGTCCAGTCGGTCGGCATCGGCGGCGAGGTCAAGAAGGTCAGCCGGTCGCAGCTGCTGGGAATGCTCGGCGCGGTGATCGCGACCGCCATCGTGATTGCCCTGTTCGCGGTGCTGGCGAATAAGGACTTCGGCTACACATTCCAGGGAGCAGTGGCGTTCAACGCGCTCAGCGGCGTCTCCGCGACGACGTCCACAGCGCCATGGTTCGCGGTGCTGGCCGGGATACTCGGCCACAATGTGTTCCTATCCGTGATCATCTTGGCCACCTTCGCCGCGTGGATCTGGTTCTGGATTCCGGCTGAGCTCGCCTACACCACGCGCAGCATGATCGCCTGGTCGTTCGACCGCGTGGCGCCGGACAAGCTGGGTTTCGTCAGCGAGACCGTGCACACACCAGTGGTGGCGATCGGAGTGTCAACCGCCGGGGCGGTCGTTTTCATGTGGCTGATCGCGTTCAAGGCGGTCGTATTCCTCACCTTTATCGAGGTGCTGCTCGTGGTCTGGGGCACGGTGATGATCTCCGCTGTCATCTTCCCGCTGCGGCGCCGGCGGCTCTACGAGTCGTCGCCCGCCAAGAACTTCCGGCTGCTCGGCATTCCGATCATGCCGGTCGCCGGGGCCATCTCCGCGGCTTTCTTCGCCGTCATGTTCGTGCTGCTCTGGAATGACACAGTTGCCGCTGGGCCCTTGTTCAAGCCATCGAAAATGCCCGTCGAATTCTGGATCACCCTGGCCGCGGTGGTGCTCGGGACGGCCTGGTACCTGTTTATCAAGGCCTACCGCAAGCGCCGGGGTATCAATATCAGGCTGGCCTTCCAGCAGATTCCGATCGAATGACGGTGGCTGCGCAGCAGGCGGGTAACTGGGCCGATCTGTCGGCCGAGGCGGTCAGGATCGTTTCTGAGGCTGGCGAAGCCGGCGTCACGCTCCGGGTGACCGGCTCCGCGGGCATCCGGCTGCATTGCACCGCGCCGGGCGGGGTCATGGACCTGCTCGGCAGGCCGGCCAAGGACATCGACTTCGTGGTGCCGGAAAAGCACCGCAAGGGCATGCGGCGCTACCTCGAATCCCGCGGTTACATAACCGACCGCGACCTGCTGATCGCGATGGAGGGGACGCGGTACAGCTTCGAGCACGCCGAGCACGGCACCCAGGTCGATGTCTTCGTGGAGCGGCTGAACTTCTGTCACACGATAGAGATCCGGTCCAGGCTGCACCAGCATCCGATCACGCTGCCAGTGGAGGAGCTGATGCTGGCCAAGCTGCAGATCATCGAGATGACGATGACGGACATCATGGACGTGGCCGTGATCCTGGCCACGCACCGGGTCGGCGATGGCGACCCCGAGGCCATCGACGGCCAGCACATCGCACGCCTGCTGGCCGGTGACTGGGGTTTCCATCACACGGCCACGAGAAACCTGGCCAAGATCGCCGCGATGGTGGGCACATCGGCCGCCGTCGACATAGGCCAGGAATACAACGCCCAGGTTGATGACGGCGTGCGGCAGCTGCTCGCCGTCATCAACGCCGCGCCGAAGTCCCTGGCCTGGCGGATGCGCGACAAGATCGGCGAGCGCAAGCAGTGGTGGCAGGACGTGGACGAGAAAGAGGCCACGTACTGATGAGCCCGCTCTTCAGGAGGAACGCCGCGCCGAGCAGACCAGCCGGGCGCGGCGGCGACCAGCGGACCATCTTCTTCGCTTCGGACCTGCACGGATCCGAGGTCTGCTTCAAGAAGTTCGTCGCGGCCGCGAAATTCTACGGCGCTGACACGCTGCTGCTCGGCGGCGACATCAGCGCGAAGATCGTTGTCCCCGTGGTCAGGGCCGGCGGCGGGGCTTACCGGGCCGAGTTCCACGGCCGTGAGGAACGGCTCGACGAGTCGACGGTGGATGACTTCGAGCTGCGGTCCTGGAACAGCGGGCTCTATACCGAGCGGATGGATCCAGATGAGTATCGGCACTACGCCGAACATCCCGCTGAGGTCGAGCAGCTCTTCGACCGCGTGATGCGCAGGACTGTGCAGCGGTGGCTTGAGTACGCCAAGACCAAGCTGGCGGACAGCCCGGTGGTGATCTTTAACGCGCCAGGCAATGACGACCCGCCTGCGGTCGACGAGGTGCTGCTGACCCACGGCGAGGACCGGGTCAGGTTCGTCGAGGGCGAGATCGTCGAGATCGCTCCCGGCATGGAGATGCTGAGCACGGGCCACACCAATGTGACCCCCTGGAACACGCACCGTGAGTACTCGGAGGAGCAGATCGGCCAGCATCTGCGGGAGATGACCGGCCGGCTGGAGCGTCCCGAGACCGCGATCTTCAACATTCACGTCCCGCCCTACAACTCGCGCCTGGACATCGCGCCGCTGCTCGGCCAGGACCTCAAGGTGAAGACCGCCGCGGGAGCCGCGATGACCGCGCCGGTGGGGTCGACCTCGGTGCGGGAGGTGATCGAGGAAGTGCAGCCGTTGCTGACGCTGCACGGACACATCCACGAGTCTGGGGGGTCGGTCAAGATCGGCCGCACCACGGCCATCAACGTGGGCTCCGAATACGGCGAAGGCGTGCTGCGCGGCGTGCTGATCACCGTGGGTGACGGACGGCTGCTCGGCTACCAGGCAGTCAGCGGATAGGAAAGCAAGGAGTGATGGTGGCAGATATCTCTGAACTGCAACGGGATCTCGCGGCAAGCGGTGTCAGGTATGTGTTCGGTGCCTACACCGACGTGCACGGGGTCCCGAAATCGAAGTGCGTGCCGATTGAGCACCTCGCCGACGCGGCCGCCGGATCTGAGCTGTACACAGTCGGAGCGCTGGAGGGCATGGGGGAGCTCGGCCCGCATGAGGATGAGTGCGCCGCCATCCCCGACCTCGACGCGATCACCGTCCTGCCCTGGGACCGCCGCTACGCGGTGGTGCCTGCCAACCTGTACTTCCATTCCGAGCCTTACAGCCATGACTTCCGGCGCATCCTGCAGAACCAGATCGCCGAGGCAGCAGCCGTCGGCTTCCGGATGAACATGGGAGTCGAGCCGGAGGTCTACGTACTCAGGGATACCGACCAGGGCATCGTCCCCTGGGTGCCAGAGGACATGGCAAACGCTCCGACCAGGGGCTACGACCTGGAGACCACGGTGCTGGCCGACGGGTTCCTCGAGCCGATGGTCGGCTACATGAACGAGCTCGGCTGGGATGTCTACTCCTTCGACCATGAGGGCGGCGACGGCCAGTACGAATTCGACTTCGGCTACACCGACGCGCTCCAGATGGCCGACCGTATGCTCATCTTCCGTCTTATGGCTAAGCATGTGGCCCGCACGCTCGGCTGTTTCGCCTCGTTCATGCCCAAGCCGTTCCAGGCCTCCTTCGGATCAGGGGCCCACCTCAACGTGAGCCTGGCCGACGTCAGCACCGGCCGGAACCTGTTCGACGGCGGCGCGGCCGGCCGGA
>WNFL01440726.1_pt1 | contig 12178 bp, 11 predicted proteins | sample 5400361 | NCBI WGS metagenome assembly WNFL01 (sample SAMN13153351, study PRJNA577476) | soil metagenome | isolation source: 40 cm soil on Douglas fir-dominated hillslope | place: USA:California | collected 2013-09-17
CTGCGGGCGGCGGCGACGGTGTATCCACAGTGGATCCGGAAATGGCTGCCGACGCTGGAGAAGTTGGCGGCCGACCGTCCCGCCAGGTTTTCAGGATTGCTGGACCTGGCTCGCGCCGAACTCGGCGGCGGCAAACCCTAGTTTGCGCAGTTGCCGGGAACGCGGTAACGTTGCCCGCGACGACAACCTGAAGTCGCCCTCCAGCGGTGACGGGAGCGAGGGATCGTGGCCGAGGTAATCAGACACAAGCGTCCCGAGCGGGTACGGCTCGGTGATCTGCTCCTGCAACAGAAGCTCATCTCGCAAGAGCAGCTCAAGGCGGCTCTGGAGGATCAGGGCCGTTCGGGCCGAAAGCTGGGGAAGGTGCTGATCGAGAGCGGATACCTTTCGGAAGACCAGATCGGCGAGGCGCTCGCCCGCCAGCTCAGTGTTCCGTTCATCAACCTGAAATACTACAACTTCAATTCCGCGGTGACCCGCAAACTGCCGGAAGCGCAGGCGCGGCGCTTCCGCGCGCTTTTGCTCGAAGAGCAGGACGACATGGTGCTGGTCGCGATGGTCGATCCCACCGACCTGTTCGCCTTCGACGAGATCTCGCGGCTCACCCGCAAGGAAGTCAACATCGCAGTGGTGTCCGAAACGATGCTGCTGCAGACGATCGATCGCATCTACCGGCGCACCGACCAGATCAGCTCGCTCGCGAGGGAGCTGGGCGAGGATCTGGGCGACATCGTGGACCTCGGAACCCTCACCCTCGGAGCCGAGGATGCCCCGGTCGTCAAGCTGCTTCAGACGATGTTCGAGGACGCGATCCAGGCACGGGCGTCCGATATTCACATCGAGCCGCACGAGAAGGGACTGCATATCCGCTTCCGGATCGACGGGCTTTTGCAGCCGCAGACCGAAACCGACGCCAAGATATCCTCGGCGGTGGCTCAGCGGCTCAAGCTGATGTCGGGGCTCGATATCTCCGAGCGGCGCTTGCCACAGGACGGCCGTTTCAACGTCAAGGTCAGGAATCATCCGATAGACGTGCGCATCTCGTCCATGCCGACGCAGTACGGCGAGACGATCGTCATGCGTCTGCTCCACCGCGCAGGAGGCGTGCATCAGCTCGCCGATCTCGGCATGTCACCCGAAATGCTCGAACGTTTCGGCAAGGCGATCCATCGCTATACCGGGATGGTGCTCGTGACGGGTCCAACGGGCAGCGGCAAGACGACCACCTTGTACGCGGCGCTGAACGAGCTGAACAAGCCCGACTGCAAGATCATCACGGTGGAGGATCCGGTCGAATACCGTCTCGACGGCTTGAACCAGGTCCAGGTCAACGAGAAGATCGAGCTGCGGGGAGATGCGCGATGTCGAGACGGCGCAAATCGGTCTGCGCGCGGCCATTACGGGCCACATGGTGCTGTCGACGCTGCACACTCGCGACGCGGCGAGCTCGCCGCTGCGGTTGATCGACATGGGCGTGCCGCGCTACATGGTCGCCTACTCGCTCCAGGCCGTCGTGGCGCAGCGCCTCCTTCGCGTCAACTGCGAATCCTGCAACAAACCGCGCCAGCCCGACCCGCAGGAAGTCCAGTGGCTGCGCACCGCGGGCTGCGACCCGGCCGTGGGGCGGATCATGGCCGGGAGCGGCTGCCAGCACTGCAACGGCAGCGGCTACGCGGGGAGAATCGGGATCTACGAAATGCTCGAAATGGACAGCGAGCTCGCGGCGCTCGCCAATTCGGACGACCCCGGCCGCTTCATCTCGGCGGCCGAGCAGAGGATGGCGGGCCAGCAATTGGAGGATAGCGCGGCTCGACTCGCGATGACCGGAAAGACCACGGTTTCCGAAGCCATGCGCGTCACGGCGCAGCTCGAAGACTAGCGGCTCGCGTGCCGTTTTTCGCCTACACCGGCCGCAACGCGAGGGGAGAACTGGTACGCGGCGTGCTCGAGAATTCCGATTCGGGCGCGGTCGCCGATCAGCTCCTCACCAGCGGCGTATCCCCGATAGACATCAGTCCTGCCTCGGGCCCGAAGGCGCTTTCGGCGGAGGGATGGCTGCGCCGGCTGAGCTCGGAGAAGGTGACGATCGAGGACATGCTGCTCTTCAGCCGGCAAATGTACACGCTTCTCAAGTCCGGTGTTCCCATACTCAAATCACTGGCGGCGCTCCAGGAATCCGCGACGCGGGTCGGGTTTGCGAACATGCTGCAGGACGTGCGCGCGAGCCTGGACAGCGGCAGGGACCTCTCGACCGCGATGCGCCGGCACCCCAAGGTGTTCGGGCCGTTCTATATCAGCATGGTGCGCGTGGGCGAGTTGACCGGGGCCCTGGAGGAAGTCTTCCTCAGGCTCTTCAACCACCTCGAGTTCGAGAGGGAGATCAAGAACCAGGTCTCCCAGGCTCTGCGCTATCCGATTTTCGTCATCGCCGTAATGGCCGCTGCCATCGTGATCGTCAATATTTTCGTCATCCCCGCCTTTGCCCGTATTTTTGCGAGTTTCAGGGCGGAGTTGCCGCTGATGACGCGGGTGCTGCTCGGGTTTTCGGAATTCATGGTGAATTACTGGCCGGCGCTGCTGGGCGTTGTCGCCGCTGCCTACATAGCGTTCCGCGTATGGGTCGGCACTCCCGCGGGCCGCTACAGCTGGGACCGGATGAAGCTTCGCATCCCGATCGCGGGCAAAATCGTGCTCAAGGCGACGCTGGCGCGGTTCGCGCGCTCGTTGTCGATCGCTCTGAAGAGCGGTGTGCCCATCGTGCAGGCCCTGTCGGTGGTGGAGCAGGTCGTGGACAACGCTTATGTGGGGCAGCGAATAGAGCAAATCCGCGACGGGGTCGAGCGCGGGGAAAGCCTGCTGCGGACCGCGGTGACCACCGGAGTGTTCACTCCGGTGGTGCTGCAGATGATCTCCGTGGGCGAGGAAGCGGGCGAGCTGGACGATCTGCTGCGCGAAGTGGCCGAAATGTATCAGCGGGAAGTCGAATACGAGCTGAAGACGCTGTCCTCGCAGATCGAGCCGATCCTGATCGTGCTGTTAGGCGTGCTGGTGCTGATACTCGCGCTCGGTGTATTCCTCCCCATGTGGAATCTGGGGCAAGCGGCGTTCGGGAGCAGCAACCGTTAGACGGTGCGTACCCGTGCTCGCGATGCGGTCCAAGCACGCCGGTCTTACCCTGGTCGAGCTGATCGTCGTCATATGCATCATCGCGCTGTGCGCCACGCTGCTGTTCGAGCGGCTGCGTTTTTACCAGGAGGCCGCCGAAAAAGCGGCGATGGAATACACCGTCGGCGTGGTGAAAAGCGCGCTGCAGCTGCGGATCGCGGCGCTGCTCCTGCGGGGAGAAGGAAAAGATATCGCGTCCCTCGCGCGCGCCAATCCGGTCGAGTGGCTGATGGAGCCCCCGCCCGGCTACCAGGGCGAGTTCCGCGCGCCGCAGCCCGATGTGCCGCGACGGAGCTGGTATTTTGATGCGACCCGGAAGGAGCTGGTGTACGTTCCCGATCTCGACGGACACCTTGAGCGCTTGGCGGACGGAACCAAGCGGCTTCGATTTCGAGTGCAGGTCCGCTTCGAGCCGGCAGAGCCGGGCTCCGAGCGCAGGGTGTTCGCGGGGATGCGGCTGGAGCCCGTAGCTCCGTATACCTGGTTTTAAACAAGTGAAACGGCCCAGCGAAGGTTGTGTATAATTGATTGAGCATTAGATTGAGCCTGTAAGCTACTCAATTAGTGAGGGAAACCAAATGAAAAAGCAAACGCCTGGCTTTACGCTGATCGAGCTGATCGTGGTGATCTTGATTCTCGGGATTCTGGCGGCCATCGCGGCGCCCAAGTTCATAGACGTCACATCCCAGGCTCGCGCTGCGTCCTTGAACGGATTGCGCGCCGCGGTGAGTTCCGCTGCGACTTTGACGAACGCGTTGCAGCTCGCTTCGAACTTGGCCGCGGGCTCGTCGGTTACCGTGGAAGGCTCTGCCATCACGATGACGAACCGGTATCCCACGGCTGACGCGGCGGGGATTTTAGCCACCCTTCGAACCGATCCCGGTGTATTCACCTCCTCGGCTGCCGCTGGCGTGGTGACTTTTCAAGCCACTGCGGCAAGTACCCCGGCGAGCTGCCAGTTCACCTATACCAACACCGCGAACCCCGCGGTGGTCAGTGCCTCGACGACGACCGGCTGCTGATCCGCAACCGCGGCTGACAGATTCCCGAGAGGGAGCAAGGGCGGGTAGCCGCAAGGCGCCCGCCTTTTTCTTTGCCACCCGAAGGCTGAACAAGCCGTGCCGCAGGGTACGCCCTCGAAACGCGATCCGGCGCGCCGGATTCATGTTCGAGAAAAGTCATTGACAACAATACCTTATTCATATAACTTGAAGTTAAGCCTGATTCAGGGAGAGGGTATTGCTGGGCTGGTTCAACAAATCGACTCAGAGTTCAGGACTTCTGGCCGTCGCAATCGAGCCGGAAGCGATCAAATTCGCCCACATCCGAGCCGCGAACCGCGAACGGCCCCTTGCGACGCGCTGGTGGAGTGTTCCGTGCCCGCCGTCGGAGCAGGCGGATTCGCTGCAGAAAGAGACCAAGGAGCACGGACTCGCCCGTTTCGCGTGTACTACGCTCCTCGAACCCGCGGACTACCAGATACTTTTGGTGGAACCGCCCAAGGTTCCGGCAGACGAGCTCAAAGCGGCGATTCGCTGGCGCATCAAGGATCTGCTCGAATATCACATCGACGACGCGACGGTCGACGTATTCGAAGTGCGTGCCGAGGGAGACGCCAAGGGATCCGCAAGGGCCATGTATGCCGTCGCCACTCCCAACGAAGTCGTGCAGAAGCGCATCGCCCTGTTCCAGGATGCCCGCGTTCCGCTCAAGGTCATCGATATCCCGGAAATGGCGCAGCGGAATATCGCGGCGCTGTTCGAGTCTCCCGACAAGGCGACCGCGATGCTCGCGTTTTCCGCTTGGGGGGGAATGTTGACGATCTCGTTCCGCGGCGAGCTGCTTCTCACGCGGCGCCTCGAGGTCACGTCGGTGCAGCTGGGACAAAGGGAGCATGGGGACCATTATCGCGAGCGGGTCGCGACGGAGATCACCCGTTCGCTCGACATCTTTGACCGCCAGCGCCTGAGCGTCGGGGTGGGAGAGTTGCTGCTCGCCCCGCTGCCGCAGGACCCCGAGCTCGAGCAGTTTCTCCGCAGCAGGCTCTACGTGCCGGTCGTCCCTGCCGCATTGCCGCAAGTCATGGATTTTGCCGATGCCGGTGAGCCGACTGCCGAGGAGCAGTGGGAGTATTTTTACCTGTTCGGGGCGGCCTTGCGGGTCGAGGAGAAGGCGCTGTGAGCCAGCAGATCAATCTTTTCAATCCGCTGTTCCTCGAGAAGAAGAAGTATTTTTCCGCGGTGACCATGACCCAGGCGCTCGGACTGATCGTGCTGGGGATGGCGCTCTTCTACGCCTTCGCCTTCTGGCAGGACAGGAACCTCGCGCGCCAGATCGGGGAATCGGGGCGCGCCTACGAACAGCAGAAGCAGCAGTTCGCAAAAATCACCGCGGAGCTCAGCCCTGAAAAACGCGAAGCGCAGCTCGATCAGGACCTGAAGAGCATCGAAGCGGCGATCGCCTTGCGGCGCTCGCTCATGGGCGAGCTCGGAACGGGCGGTCCGGACGGCCTCGCCGGATACTCGGAATACCTGCGCGCCTTTGCGCGACAGACAGTGCAGGGCCTCTGGCTCACGAGCATACAGATCGCAGAAGGGGGCGGGCAGCTGACCATGAGCGGCCGGGCGCTGCAGGCCGATCTCGTCCCCGTTCTTATCGGCCGACTCAAGCAGGAATCCGTGCTCCGGGGGCGCCCGCTCGATGGCCTGGCCATTACGCGCAGCACTGCTGGAAAAGCCCCGGGCCGCGCGATCGTGGAATTCACCGTGACCTCGCAGGGATTTCCCGAGCCGGGGAAAGCCCTCGCGGAGAGAGCGAAGCCTTGACCATGCGCCTCCCGGTGTCGTTGCAGCGCTACGCCGACCGCCTCGACGCGATGAGCCTGCGCGAGCGCGTGCTCATATTTCTCGCCGCCGCCGTCGTGGTCGTCGCGGTCGCCGACAGCACGCTCTTCGATCCCATTTCGCGGAGACAGAAGGTCAACTCGCAGAGAATTCACCAGCAGGAGGACGAAATTCGCACCATGCAGGGGCAGGTGCAGGCGTATGCGCAGGCGCGAACGGGTGACGACGCCAACGCGAAGCGCCAGCGGCTGGACAAGCGCAAGCTCGAACTCGCCGCGCTCGACCGCGAGCTCGCCGCACGACGAAGCGAGCTGGTTCCACCCGAGCGCATGGCGAAAATGCTCTACGAAATCGTAAAGCGCAATCCCGACGTCGAGCTCGTCAGCCTGCGCTCGCTGCCTGCGTCCGGACTGGCCCAGTCGCTCACGGCGATATTGGGCTCGGGCGGCCTCGCTTTGTATCGGCACGGAATCGAGATCACGGTGTCGGGAAGTTATCTGAAAATGCTTGCCTATGTCGGCCAGCTCGAGCGCCTTCCTGCGAAGATCATGTGGGGCAACATGGAGCTTCAGGCCGCTGCCTACCCCGTGGTCACGCTCAAGATCACGCTTTACACGCTGAGCCCCGAAAAAACATGGCTGCTTATCTGACCCTGGGTCTCGCGCTCGTCATCGCACTCGGCACGCCGCGGGTTCTCGCACAAGGGCTGAGCGATCCTACGCGGCCACCGCGGGAAATTACCGGCGGATCCGCCGGTGCCTACGAGCCCGCAGGGAGCTCGTCGCCCGCCCAGGTCGTGATCATCTCGAAAGACCGGCGCCAGGTGACGATCAACGGCCGGACTGTCAATCTCGGCGAGCGCTATGGGAACGCCACCGTGGTGAGGATCAGCGACGAGGAGATCGTCCTGCAGCGACCCGAGGCCACTGAAACCATCAAGCTCTATTCTTCAGTCCAACGCAGGAAACACTGGCGTGCCGCGCGGACCGATGCTGCCGGCAAGCAGGAGGATGATAACCGTGAAGCGAACTAGCCTCGTCGCGATGTTGGCCGCCCTGCTGGCTTCCTGCTCCCCATTCCACGTGGATCAGAGCGTCATTTCCGAGATCGAGAGCGCCACGGCGCAAAAGGGAAGCCAGCCGGACTCCGTGCGCGCTGCGCTGCTCCCGCCCCTGCGCGCGGAAATACCCAAAGTGCCCGGAGCGCCCGTGGAGCCGCGCTTCGATCTCGTGGTCAATTCCGCGCCGGCGCGGCAGGTGTTCGTGTCGATCGTTTCCGGGACTCGCTACAGCATGATCGTGAATCCCGCGGTGGGCGGGACGCTCTCGCTGAGCCTCAAGGACGTCACGGTACGGGAAGCGCTGGAAGCCATCCGGGAAGTCTATGGCTACGAGTTTCGAGTTGACGGCACCCGCATTTATGTCGAATCGGCCGGCCTTCAGACCCGGGTATTCCAGGTGAATTACCTGATCGGGCTGCGCTCGGGGCGCAGCGACGTACGGGTGAGCTCCGGCGCGATTTCGGGCACGCAGCAGGGCGGCGCGCCGGCAGTGGGGGTGACGGCACCCGGAACGCCGGGGCAGTCGACCTCGCCGGCGTTGGGCGCGCTCGGCCTGAGCGCCATTGCGACCTCCGCTCTGGACGCGAGCCGCGTATCGATGGTTTCGCAGAGCGATCTCTGGAGCGAGGTCACGAGCGCGCTTCGGGCGCTGGTCGGCAGCGCGCCGGGCCGGAATGTGGTGGTCAGCCCGCAGTCGGGCGTGATCGTCGTGCGCGCGATGCCCGACGAGCTGCGAAGTGTCGAAAAGTACCTGAAGGCGATGCGCCTGTCGGTCGAGCGCCAGGTGATGATCGAGGCCAAGGTCGTCGATGTGACGCTGAACAACGCCTATCAGGCCGGAATCAACTGGGCGGCGTTTCCGAACAGCCATCGCGTTATGGCCGGCGTGTTCGGGTCGAACACGACGCTCGGAACGACGGGCAACCTGATCACGGGAAGTCCTCCGACCATCAACGTCGATCCCACCGGGCGTACCTTGGGGACGGGGGTCTTGGGATCCGGTCTCGCGGGTACCGCCGTGTCGGCGGCCGGCGCCGTGGGCGCGGGGGTGTTCGGCCTCGCCATTCAGACCAATAATTTCGCCGCATTGCTCCAGTTCCTGGAATCGCAGGGAAACGTCCAGGTCCTGTCCAGCCCGCGCGTTGCGGCTCTCAACAACCAGAAAGCCGTCCTGAAGGTGGGAACCGACCAGTTCTTCGTGACCAACGTCACGGGAACTCCCGTGCAGAGTACAACCGGCGGGCCGACCTCCATCCAGTTGACTCCCACTCTCAACTCGTTCTTTTCAGGCGTATCCCTCGACATCACGCCCCAGATAAACGAGGACGGGAATATCCTCCTGCATATTCATCCCCTGGTCAGCAATGTCGTGCAGCAGGATCTCATTTTCAATTTCGGAGGGGGCGGGAGTGACACGACGCTTCCGCTCGCGAAGAGCTCCATCAACGAGACCGACACCATCGTTCGCGTCCAGGACGGGAACATCGTCGCCTTGGGCGGGCTGATGAAAGTCGACGTCGCGAACGACCGCTCCGGCATCCCGGTGCTGCAGGACATCCCGGGCGTCGGGGGATTGTTCGGGAACACCACGAGAACCAGGACCAAAAGAGAGCTGGTCATCCTCCTGAAACCGACCGTCATAAAGGGCGAAAAGGACTGGGAGGAGGGCATCGAGCAGGCTAACGAGCGGTTGCAGAACTTCGGGAGCGGAGCGCGGCTCTCCCCGTTCGAGAGACCGTAGTGATCTACCTCTCCCACTTCGGTCTGCGCGAACCCCCGTTCGGGATCACTCCCGACACCAGCTTCTTCTACGCGTGCGCGAGCAGCCAGGAGGCGCTGAACACGCTGCTCGTCGCCGTCGCGAACGGCGAGGGTTTCCTGAAGATCACCGGCGAGGTGGGCACCGGAAAGACGCTCCTGTGCCGCAAGTTCCTCGCTACGCTCGACGACAACTGGGTCAGCGCGTACGTTCCCAACCCAAACCTCGAGCCCAGGACGCTGCTGCTCGCGCTCGCGGAGGAAATGCGGGTCAAGCTGGACAGCGACCTCGACCAGCATCATCTGCTCAAGGCGCTGACCCTCGCGCTCCTCGATTTCGCGCGCCAGAAAAGGCGCGTCGTGGTCTGCTTGGACGAGACCCAGGCAATGCCGCTCGAATCGCTCGAGACGCTGCGGCTGCTCACCAACCTCGAGACCGAAAAGCGCAAGCTCGTCCAGGTGATTCTGTTCGGCCAGCCCGAGCTCGACGAGAGGCTTGCGCATGAATCGATCCGGCAGCTGCGCCAGCGCATCACCTTCCAGCATCACCTTGGAACTCTGACGCGCGAGGAGACCGAGTACTACCTCGAGCATCGCCTCGCGATCGCCGGCTATTTGGGCGAAGGCGTGTTTGCTCCCGGGGCGGTCAACCGGATCTATCGCGGCAGCCGCGGAGTCCCGCGGCTCGTCAATATTCTCGCCAACAAGGCGATGATGCTCGCCTACGGCGAAGGCTCGCGAAGAGTCACCGCGCGACACGCGCGTGCGGCGGCGGCCGATACACCGGCCTCGTTCGCCCTGTCGCGATCCTGCGATGAGTCTCATCAACAAGATGCTGCGGGATCTCGATAGGCGCCACGCGGCGCAGGGGGCAACCACGGCGCCTGCGGGCGGTCTGTCGCGGCACATGCGTCCGGTGCCCGAGCGCACGCTCGCCTCCGATTTCTTCTGGCGGACCATGGCGATGACGATGCTCTTCGCGGTCGGCTGGGTCGCGTGGCTCGTCTGGCAGCTGACGCCGCCGCACCCGATCGTTACCGACCTCGCCTACCAATCCGCGCGCGCGAGGACCCCGGCGCCCGACGTCGCATCGCCGTTTTCCGATTCCGCTCCAGCGCGCGAAGCGCCCGCCCCGCAGCCTGCGCCGCCGCCGGTCACGTCGATTCCCGCAGCCGGTCCGTCATCCGCGCAGGCGACTGCGCCGCAGCGCTCGGGCAAAGTAAACGTCGACATGCTGCGGCTGGCAACCGAGTTGACGACCCCGATTCCACACTCAAGAACTCCCGCTGGCGCTGCGAAGGCCGCCAAGGCCCAGCCGGCGCTTGCGGGCGACCCCGCAGCCGCGCCCGGCCAGATCGACCGGCGCTCGAATACGTCCTCGCGCAATCGGGCGGACAACGAGTTCCGCCGCGCGGTCAGCCTCGTGAACCAGGGCCGAGTCGCCGAAGGGATGGACGGTTTTCGCCGCGCCCTGGAAATCGACCCGGGACACGAAGCCGCGCGCCAGACCCTGGTCGCCCTCCTGCTCGAGACCAAGCGCGTGGACGAGGCCGCCGCTTCCCTCAAGGAGGGCCTCGCGCTCAACGCCGGGAACACCGGCTTCGCGATGCTGCTCGCGCGCATCATGGTCGAGAGCGACGATATCCCCACGGCGCTCATCGTGCTGCAAAGGCACGCCGCACCGGCGGACCGCAACCCGGACTTTCACGCGTTTGCGGGCGCGCTTTACCAGCGGCTCGATCGTCACAAGGAGGCGATCGAGCAGTATCAGGCGGCATTGAACCTGGCGCCGTCGGCGGGCGTCTGGTGGCTGGGTCTGGGGATCTCGCTCCAATCCGTCGGGCGGCCCAAAGATGCGCTGGAAGCCTTCACTCGCGCCAAATCCGCCGGGAACCTCGCTCCCGATCTTCTCGCCTTCGTCGAGCAGCGGCTCAGGCAACTTCAGTAGCTGCGTCCGGAATGCAGGACCGCTATCGCGAGGTCTACGATAGTTTCAAATGGGAGGTTCCGGCTCGATTCAACATCGGTACAGCGTGCTGCAGCCGGCACTCACCCGACCGCTCCCGCTTGGCCCTGTACTGGGAGGATGAAGCCGGGGCCGCCCTCGCATGCACCTATTGGGATCTGCAGCAGCAGGCGAACCGCCTCTCGAATGCGCTCGCCGGCCTGGGCGTAAAGCGCGGCGATCGGGTCGGGATCATCCTGCCGCAGCGCCCGGAAACGGCGGTCGCGCACATCGCCTGCTACCAGATGGGTGTCGTCGCGATGCCGCTCTCGGTGTTGTTCGGCCCGGATGCCCTCGAATACCGTCTGCAGAACAGCGAAAGCGTCGCCGCGCTCATCGATCCCGCATCGCTGCCGAGTCTGGCCCCGATTCGCGACAAGCTGCCGCTGCTCGAGCAGGTGATCGGCGTCGCCGGAGCGCGGGAATCCTGGGTGCAGCCGTGGGAGAAGCTCCTGGACAAGGCTTCACCGCATTTTGCGCCGGTCGATACTGCGGCGGGCGATCCGGCGCTGCTCGTCTACACCAGCGGCACGACCGGTCCGCCCAAGGGGGCGCTGATGCCGCAGCGCGTTCTCTTGGGGAATCTTCCCGGGTTCGAGCATTCGCACGATCTGTTTCCGCAGGCGGGCGACCTTTTCTGGTCGCCTGCCGACTGGGCCTGGACGGGCGGCCTGATGGACGCGCTGCTGCCGTCGCTGTACCACGGCACGCCCGTGCTGGGCTACCGCGGTCGCTTCGATCCCGAGAAGTCCTTCTGGCTGATGCAAAAGTACGGCGTGCGCAATAGCTTCCTCTTTCCGACCGCGCTCAAGATGATGATGAAGACCGTGCCGCAGCCGAGGAAACGTCATGAGCTTGCGCTGCGCTCCATCACGAGCGCCGGCGAGTCGTTGGGCGAAGCGGTATTCGAGTGGAGCCGCGAGGCGCTCGGAGTCACCGTCAACGAGATGTTCGGCCAGACCGAGATCAACTATATCGTCGGAAATTCGCATACCCTGTGGCCAGCCAAGCCCGGGTCGATCGGTCGGCCTTACCCCGGACACCGCGTGGCCTGCATCGACGAGACCGGCGACGAAGTCCCGGTAGGTCAGGTTGGAGAGGTGGCCGCCTGGGACGAAGACGATCCGGTGTTCTTTCTCGAATACTGGAAGAATCCCGAGGCGACCGGACGGAAATACACCCGCAAATGGTGCCGCACCGGGGATCTCGCGAAGCGCGATGAGGACGGCGATTTCTGGTACCAGGGCCGCAGCGACGACATGTTCAAGAGCGCGGGCTACCGCATCGGTCCCTCGGAGATCGAGAACTGCCTGGTGAAGCATCCCGCGGTCGCGAACTGCGCCGTAG
>WNFL01162793.1_pt2 | contig 12177 bp, 10 predicted proteins | sample 5400361 | NCBI WGS metagenome assembly WNFL01 (sample SAMN13153351, study PRJNA577476) | soil metagenome | isolation source: 40 cm soil on Douglas fir-dominated hillslope | place: USA:California | collected 2013-09-17
CCCTTCCATCAGGTTGGCCATCGTCTTCGCAATCGTTATATACGTTACTGAAGGCGGTCATGTGGCACGCGGTCAAGCCCAAGCGGCGCACGAGGCGGTTCATCGCATGACCAGGGACGAACGCGACCCGCCAACGCGATTCCCGGGATCGCCGTAAACACAGAATCAAGAATGCCATGTTGAATCGCTTGACGATTGTCCCGTACAAACAAATCCTTTTTTTTCAATGCATAATGGCGCGCGCCAGCAGTTCAGTCTGGATTACACTGCCCCGATGCTCAAAGCATTTACCCCGGTTTTCGTCGCCAGGGAAATCCGGGAAATCGAACAGGCGGTACTGTCGCAGCCTTCCCATCCGCCGCTGATGGCGCGCGCCGGAGTTGCCGTGGCGGAATTCGCGCGCGGCATGCTCGGCGATCGCGGCAAACGCGTCCTGCTGCTCGCCGGTCCAGGCAATAACGGCGGCGACGCTTTCGTCGCGGCGCGTCAGCTCAAGGAATGGTGGTACGACGTTGCCGTCGTATTTACCGGACCTGAAACAAAACTCTCGGACGATGCCAAGGCAGCGCTTGCGGATTGGCGCGCAGCAAGTGGCGCGCTGCATGAATCGATTCCGACTAATAGCGACTGGCAACTGATCGTCGACGGGCTGTTTGGCATCGGGCTGGAGCGTCCGCTGGACGGTAAGGCTGCAGAGCTGGTGAACTGGAGCAACAGTTCCGGAGTTCCCATTTTGGCGATCGATATTCCCAGCGGACTGCATGCCGACAGCGGGCGCGTGCTGGGCTGCGCGATCCGGGCTTGCCACACGCTCACGTTCATCGGTCTGAAGGCGGGTTTGTATACGCTCGATGGTCCGGACTACGCCGGTGAAATCCATCTCGATTCACTCGGCGTCGATTTGCCCGAATCCACTGAACCACGCGGCTGGCGCATCGAATCCGCGCTGATTGCATCCGTACTGCCCCTGCGAAGGCGCAACAGCCATAAAGGCACGTTCGGCAATGTCGGCCTTATCGGCGGCGCACCGGGCATGGTGGGCGCAGCTTTGCTGGCGGGTCGCGCGGCGTTGAAACTCGGGGCGGGACGCGTCTTCGTCGGATTATTCGCCGATTCTCCTTCGGTGGACCTCAATCAACCGGAATTGATGCTGCGACCCGCGCAGGATGTCCTCAAATCGGAGGGATTGGACTGCATCGCCGTCGGACCCGGCTTGGGGGAATCCCAGGCGGCGCAACATGCGCTTGCCGCCGCCTTGGGACACAAGGCTCCGCTGGTCCTCGATGCCGATGCGCTGAACCTGATCGCGGCCCATCCGAAGCTGCAGAAAAGTCTTGCCGCCCGAACCAGCGCGTCGATCCTCACCCCTCACCCGGCCGAAGCCGCCCGCCTGCTCGGCACGAGCACGGACAAGATCCAGCATGACAGGATCGCGGCTGCGGGTACGCTATCTTCGCGATTCAATGCCGCCGTCGTCCTGAAGGGAAACGGCAGCATCTGCGCGCTGAAAAACGGCGACTGGTACCTGAATACCAGTGGCAATCCGGGAATGGCCGCTGCGGGCATGGGGGATGTGCTGACCGGGATTATTGCCTCTCTTACCGCCCAGGGCGGCGACCCCGACCTCGCGTTGCTTGCCGGTGTACACCTGCATGGACTGGCCGCGGACAGATTGGTTGCCGCCGGCATCGGACCAGCGGGCCTGACTGCTTCCGAAGTCATCGATGCCGGGCGCAAGCTTCTCAACGAAGCCCACTCCTGATCCGTCAGGCAGTCAAGCCGCGCACCGTGGCAATACCGAGCACGGTCATGACGAGTGAGCCGAGCAGATGACTCGAGATCAGCAGGAATGCCCACCCGTACCGGCTTTCCATCAGCAGGCCGACCGCTTCAGCGGAGAAGGAAGAAAAAGTCGTCAGGCCGCCGAGAAACCCGGTGATCACAAACAGGCGCATCTCGACCGGGAATCCGCCCTGCAGGGAAAAATATTCGACGGCCACCCCGACCAGGTAACCGCCGATGACGTTGGCTGCCAGCGTGCCGAGAGGAAGATTGGGCAAGACGGCATTCAGTGTGAAGCCCAGCCCCCATCGCAACCACGCGCCGAGGGCGGCGCCGATACCTACCGCCATGAAACCGGAAGCACCCATTTGCCGTTCCCACAGTCGTTAAACGGTAAATGATAATCCAGGAATCCGTCAGTTCCACGGACAATCGTAGGTACAGTCAGCCTGCCACTGCCTCGAAGACATCTTCAGGGCGAAAATCTGCTCCTCACGCGCAGCAATCAGCGCTTGCGCTTCCTGCATCGGAAAATGACCCGCCTGGACGCTGCGCATCAACGAAATCGAAAAAGCGAAATGGCCGGCGCTATTGGCATCCTTGCCATATAACGCCCAATAGCGATCCCGCAGTTTTTCCTGTTCTTCCACTGAGGTAATCTTACCTGCGTCACGCTCTGCCTTCACCTCTGCCCGAAACGATTCAAACCGCTGATCCGTCGTCGGCCGATTCAATTGCGCGCACGCGGTCAGCATCAACGCCAGGCATATCAGGATTGCTTTTTTCATTTCCATCCCCCTCTTCAATAAAACATAAAGCTGCCAATACAAAAAATGGAATCAATACCGCGCGGAATCCGTGGCAAGGGCTGCACCACCGTCATCAGAGAATCTCGGCTTGGGCACGCCATGACGGCGCAACAGGCTGAATACGACCGGCACGAAGAACAGCGTTGCAACGGTTGCTAGCAGCAACCCGCCGATCACGGCCCGGCCCAGCGGCGCGTTCTGCTCTCCGCCTTCGCCGAGTCCGCTCGCCATCGGTGCCATGCCGATTACCATTGCTGCAGCCGTCATCAGCACCGGCCGCAGGCGTGTCGAACCGGCTTCCAGCGCGGCCTCGATCGGCCCTATGCCGTTGCGCAGGCATTCATTGGCGAAGGACACCATCAAGATGCTGTTCGCAGTCGCTACGCCGACGCTCATGATGGCGCCCATCAGCGAAGGCACGCTGAAGCTGGTCCCGGTAAGGAAAAGCATCCAGATGATTCCGCAAAAAGCACCGGGCAGCGCCGTAATGATGATGAAAGGATCGGTCCACGACTGGAAATTGATGACCATGATGAAATAAACCAGCAGCACTGCGGCGATCAAACCGATGCCCATGCGCGTGAAAGCGTCGTACATGCTTTCCGCCTGGCCGGCGATTTCAATACGCGTGTTGTTCTTCTGTTCGCGCGCTTTCGGGATGAATTCGTCCACAACCTTGCGCACATCGGAAGCGACCGCGCCGAGATCCCTGCCCTGCACGTTCGCGTATACGTCGAACGACAGTTCCGTATTGACGTGGTTGATGATGGCGGGCAGTTCGACGTGTTTGACGGTTGCCACGTTGCCCAGGGTCTGCGTGGGCGACTGACCTCTTCCCGGCAGCGGGATGTTGAGCAAAGCTTCGACCGAATTCAGCGCGGTCTCGTGCGGTTGAACCACGACTACCTGATATGGCCGGCCGGTCTTCGGGTCGTTCCAGTAATTCGGCGTAACGACGATGCTCGAAGACGACGCGATCAGGAAGTTCTCCGCAATCTCGCGCTGGGAGACGCCGAACTGCGAAGCTCTGGTTCGGTCCACTTCGACGCGCAGCGCCGGCTGGTTCATGATCTGGTGCACGTGCACGTCCACGGCGCCGGCGATGCGCTTCATGCGCGCCTCGATCTCCTTGGCCAGGTGGAAATTCTTGTGGTCGCCGCCGATGATCTTGACGTCGATCGGCGCCGGAAGCCCGAAATTAAGAATCTGGTTCATCATGTCCCCGGGCTGAAAGTAGAAAGTACAGTCCGGAAATTTCTCCGGAAGGCTTACGCGCAGGCGGCGCAGGTATTCCTTCGTCGGAATCTCATGGTCGGATTTCAGCGAAACCAGGATTTCGCCGTCCCCGGATGACAATGTGACGTTGTCGCTGTAGGCCAGGTTCGTCGATGGCGGGATGCCTATGTTGTCGATGACGACATCCAGGTCACTGGCTTTAATCGTGCGACGGATCTCGTCTTCGACCTTCGAGAAGAGCACGCCCGTATCCTCGATTCGCGTGCCGGCGGCGGCATTGACATGCAATCGGATCTGGCCGGCGTCGACCACTGGAAAGAATTCCCAACCGATGAACAGCACCGCGCCGGCGGAGCCGATCACCAACACGATGAACAGCGCAAAAACGGTGACCCGGCTGACAAGTGCCCAGCGCAGCGCGGAAAGATAACGGCTGCGCAGGCGTTCGAAATTGGTCTCCACAAAGGTATGCAGCCGCGCCATTGCGCCGCGGCCGTCGCCATGCTCATCCTCGAGCAACAAGTAGCGCGACATCACCGGCACGAGCGTGCGCGACAACCCGTATGACGCGAGGATCGAGAATACGACGGCCAACGCCATCGGCGTGAACAGATATTTCGCGGCGCCCGTCAGCAGCAACACCGGCAGGAACACGATGCAGATGCACAGCATCGAAACCAGCGCCGGCACCACAATCTGCTGCGAGCCGTCCAGGATCGACTGCTTGATGCCTTTGCCCATCGCCATATGGCGATGGATGTTTTCTAACGTGACGGTGGCATCGTCAACCAGAATCCCGACTGCCAGTGCCAGCCCGCCGAGCGTCATCAGGTTGAGCGAATACCCCATCACCGAAAGCATGATGATCGAGAACAGGATGGCCAGCGGAATGGATGCCACAACCACCACGGTCGAGCGCCAGCTTCCCAGGAAAAGCAAAATCAGCAAGCCGGTCAGCGCCGCCGCCATCAGGCCTTCGACCACGACCGCATGCATCGCGTTGACAACGAATACCGACTGGTCGAACAGGAAGGACAACGACAAGCCTTCGGGCAACGTCACATTGGCCAGCCGCTGGCGCACATCGCGAATGATGTCCAGCGTCGATGCGCCGCCGCTCTTCAGCACCGTGATCAGCGCCGACTTGCGGCCATCGTGGCGGACCAGGCTGGTCTGTTCGTTGTAGCCATCCCGTACGTCGGCGACGTCGCTGATATAGACCATGGCGCCGCCGACGCTCTTGACCGGCAATGCGCCGAGCTCGGAGATTTTCTCGGGGCTGTTGTTGATGCTGAGGATGTAGTCCCGTGAACCGATTTGCGTGGACCCGGTCGGCAGGTTCACATTCTGCTTGTTCAGTGCGTCGTTGATGTCCTTGACCGTGATGCCTTTCGCATGCATGCGAACCGGGTCGGCATCGATCATCACCAGGCGCGGCCGGCCGCCGTAAGGCAGCGGGACCGTCGCACCGGGTACGGGCACCACTTCATTGCGAACAAGCCACAGACCCTGGTCGTACAGCTGTTGCTCGCTCAGCGTGTCGCTACCCAGCGCGATCTGCAGGATCGGCACGCTGGATGCGTCGTATTGAACGATCTGCGGGGGCTGCTGCCCGGGCGGCATGCGCCGGATGATGGTCTGGGAAGTAGCGGTGATCTGGCTGACCGCCTGGTCGATCCGAACGGAAGGCTGGAAGTAAATGCGAATGACGTTCTTGCCGTTGATCGTGTGCGACTCGATCCGCTTGATGTTGTTGACGGTGGTGGCGAGTTGCTGCTCCGAAAAGATCGTTATCTGCTTTTCGAATGCGTCGGCAGGAATGCCGCCGTATTGCCAGATCAACGTGACAATCGGCTCGGAGATTTCGGGAAAAATATCCTTCGGCATGCGAAGGATGGAAACGATGCCCAGCAGGATGATCAGCATCGCCACGACAACAAATGTATAGGGCCGGCTAAGCGCCAGCCTGACGATCCACAACGATCTCTCCCCGTCCGCTATTGTTGCAACTATGTTGCTTTAATGTTACAAGTTTATGCATCGCGGTTACAAGAAAAACTGTTTTAAATCAGATGTTTCAAAATGACATTAAAATTTCACACTGACATATTGTGCGATGCAAATGAATAAGAATTCCGGGGGAGGGAGAGTGAAATGAGCGCACCTTCAGCTTTCACTTATGCACGCCGCAACATGGTTCTTGCGCGCCGCAACGGTAGGCAAAGCATGCGTGGGCAGGTGTCCGGGGTCGCCCTGGTGGTCGGACTCGCCGTGGTCCTGCTAGGACTTTTCGCGATCGGCCTGTGGCCAAAGTGGAACGCATTGAAGATCGCGCAAGCCGAAGCCGGCAAGGACGACCTCCCGGTCGTAATGTACGTGGCCGCCAAACGCGGCAGCCAGAAAGCCGATATCGTACTGCCCGCCAGCCTCTACGCAATGCAGGAAACCACGATCTACGCCCGCACCAACGGCTATCTCAAACGCTGGCTGGTCGATATCGGCGATCAGGTGAAAGCGGGACAGGTGCTGGCGGAAATAGAAGCGCCGGAAGTCGACCGCGAACTGGATCAGGCGCACGCATCCCGCGCGCAAGTCAAAGCCAACCTGGATCTCGCACGGGTCACTTCGGATCGTTACGCCGCGCTGCTGAAAGAAGAGGCCGTCTCGCCGCAGGAAGTCGACGAGAAGTATGGCGTACATGAAGCGCGCAAGGCCGATTACGCGGCGGCGGCGGCCAACTTGCGCCGCCTCGAACAAATGAAGTCGTTCCAGCGCGTCACTGCTCCCTTCGCCGGAACGATCGTCGCACGCAACGTCGACGTCGGTTCATTGATCCAGGCCGGGAGCGCCTCTTCCTCCGGCTGGCTGTTCAAACTGGCGCAAACAGACACGATACGCGTGCATGCGGCCGTTCCACAAAGCAGCATGCGCATGATCAAACCCGGCATGACCGTCGACCTGGTCGTGCCCGAACTCGGCGAGCGGGTCTTCCCGGCGAAGGTGATGCGCAGCGCCGGCGCTTTCGATTCGGCCACCCGCACGATGGTGGTGGAAATGCACGTCCCGAATCACGGCGGGCCATTACTTCCCGGCATGTATGCACAGGCGAAGATCAACCTCGTCAATGCCGAACCGAATCTGCAGGTTCCGATCAATGCGCTGATGATCGGTGGCGACGGCACGCGCGTGGCGGTTGTGGATACCGGCGGCATCATCCACATCAAGCCGGTGAAGCTCGGCCGTGATTTCGGCAAGGAAGTGGAGATCCTGGCCGGTTTGTCGGACAACGACCGCGTCATCAACAATCCGCGCGACAGCCTGCTCGAAGGCACCAAGGTACGTGCCACGGAAATGCAGGCGCATGGCGACAAGAAAGACGCGCCCAAGCCGGCTGCGGCTCCGACAGAAAAACCCAAGTCCTGAGCTGTTCGCGATGAAACTGCGCCATCCGCTGACATTGGCAAGTGCCCTCCTGGCTGCCGGATGCATGCATTCCGGCAACGATTATGTTCGTCCAAAAGCAACGCTGCCGACAGCGTTCGCCGAGGCCGGCCCTTGGAAAGAAGCCGCACCGAGCGACGAAGTCATTCGCGGCAAGTGGTGGGAGATTTACGGCGACGCGGTGCTCAACCGGCTTGAGGAGCAGGCCCGGGAATCCAGTCCGCGTGTCGAAGCTGCTGCCGCAAGGGTGGATCAAGCCCGCGCGGTGCTTGGATTCAATAAAGCAGGCCGTTATCCGACAATAGTATTCGCTCCCAGCGGGCAGCGCTTCCGCACGTCGGGAAATCGCGTCGATCAGCCCAGCAAGCTTGCCGGCGAAATCGCCTATATGAGCAATGATTTCCAACTCCCGCTCTACGCATCATACGAGATCGATCTGTGGGGGAAAATCTCCCGGCTCGAAGAATCGGCTAGTCGTCGCATGGAAGCAAGTGTCGCCGCCTATCACGGCGTTCTTCTGACGCTGCATAGCGACCTCGCGCAAACTTATTTTCAATTGCGCGCCGCAGACGAAGAACTCGTATTGCTCACGCATGGTATCGAACTGCGCGAACGTGCGCGCGACCTCGTCGGTGCGCGCAAACGCGGCGGCCTGGCCAGCGAGCTCGATCTCGCACGGGTGGAAACCGAGCTTGCCGCCACGCAATCGGATGCACAGGCAGCGCTTCGCCGGCGCAACGAACTGCAGTACGCTCTTGCCCTGCTCACCGGCGCTGCTCCCGGACCTTTCGAACTCAATGTCGAGCCGTTCGTACCTCAACCGCCAGTCATTCCCGTAGGCATGCCCGCAGATTTGCTCGAGCGGCGCCCGGATATAGCGGAAGCCGAAAGATTGCTTGCGGCGCGCAACGCCGATATAGGAGTGGCGCAAGCCGCACTGTTTCCTTCAATCAAGTTGACAGGTGCGCTCGGCTTCGAAAGCAACGAGCTGTCCGCTCTGCTTGACCGCGAGAGCCAGATCTGGTCTCTCGGTGCGTCGCTGACACAGCCGCTATTTGATGGAGGACGCCTGCGCTCGAATATCGATCGCGCCCGTGCTGTCCATGCGGAGAACCTCGCGGACTATCGCGAACGCCTCCTGGTTGCATTCAAGGAAGTGGAAACAGCGTTGTCTGCGCTTCGCATTCTGGAATTGCAGCACGAGAGCCAGCTGCGTGCAGTCAACTCGGCTGAACATGCAGAACAGCTTGCGACCGCGCGCTACAAATCCGGATTGGTCAACGTACTGGAACTGATAGATGCGCAACGCACGCGCCTGCAGCTGGAACGCGGTCGAGTGCTGGTGCGACAGCAGCAGATGCTGGCCAGCGTTACGTTGATCCGCGCCCTCGGCGGAGGCTGGGCCGAACGCCGGGATGCGTCCGGCACCGTCTGGGTCATGCCGGCAAAACAGGCGCCCGGCACCTGAGATCACACCGGCATGCTGATCACGCTGGCCGAGAGGGCGTTATTTCAGGGCTGACCGAACCCGTATTTCTGCAGGATTTTCCTGCCGGCATCAGAACGGACGAAAACGACGAATTCGCCAGCGCCGGCCTTGCTGGCGGACCCCTTCATTACCGCGACGGGATAAAGAATGGGCCTCTGCGTGGGCACGTCAAGTGCGATCCTGACCTTGTCCGGAAGAATCGCGGCGTCAGTCCGATAGACAAAGGCAGCTTCGACCTCGCCTCGGGAAGCGTAGTCGAGACTCTGTCGCACATTCTGCGTGTTGACCATTTTTGGCTCCAGCGCATTCCAATGACCGGAAGCTGTAAGCACTGCCTTGCTGTACCGGCCGACCGGCACGCTTTCGGGATTGCCGATTGCGATATGACGAAATTCACTCTTCGTCAGATCGTTCAGCGACGCAAGCGATAGCGTCGAATCGATCGGAACTACTACGACCAGCGAATTGCGTACGAAATCGGCGCGCGTTCCCGCTTCCAGCAAGCCATCGGCCTGCGCCTTGTCCATGGTCTCCTGATCTGCGGATGCGAACACATCCACCGGCGCACCCTTCGCTATCTGCTGCAGGAGTTGCCCGGAACCGGCGAAATTGAAGACGACTTTCGTATCCGGATGCGCGCGTTCGAATTCGTGTCCAATGTCGGTAAAGGCATTGGTCAGGCTCGCTGCCGCCGAGACGATCAGATCGGCGGCCATCGCGCTTGCCCCGAACTGCAAGGCAAACAGCGCGACGATCGCCTGAATGAGTAGTCTATACATTCTGTTGTTGCTCCTTAGCTTCTGCGTTGAGAGTGAGATTGGCTTGCTAGAACCTGAGCCTGAAGCCGGTGCTGGCGGTGAAGATGTCGTGAATGAAGATCGTCGTGGCATTCGACTCGAATGCGTCTCCCCTGTAGTGCGAGAAGATCGCGCCGGTATAGAGCGTCACGCCCTTATACAGCCGATAGGTGACCAGCCCGCCCCACGCGTCGATGTAACCACCGAGGTAATGCGTGGTCAACGTCGGGCCGGAATCGAATCTCGGCAGGCCAATCCACATGTAGGCCAGGCTCCCGTTCAATTTCTGCGTAAAGTCGTAGTCGAACCCGAGATGGGCGATGTTGATTTTCTGCACCTGGCCAACGTAGGCCGTGGACTTCCCGGGCGCCACATCCTCACCGTAAAGATTGCTGATGAACGGAATGTTCGGATCGGGACTCGCCGTGCGCAGTCTTGCCTGCTGCCCGCCCGCCTGAACGTGCAGGTCGTCCGTCACGTTGTATTTCGCTGCCAGCAGCACGGCCGTCTGGTCGTAGGCGGTCAGGTCGATGACATTGGATAACGTCAGGTCGGTCGCCGTCTTGAGCACGTCCTTGAATTGCTGGTAGACGAGCTGGACGCCAAAACGCCTGTTTTCATAACCGAGGTTCGCGGAATAACCCTCATTGCCATGCTTCAGTCCACCGTTGCTGCCGAAACCGTACAGCAGCCCGAAATTGATATCCCCGAGTTTGTGCGAGTACTTGACGCTGCTGTCGACCCGTCCATTCTCGGAAATCCCCCCGCCGGCGCCGTAGACGCCATTACCGTAGACCGAGAACAGGCCGGCTTTCTGCAGCGGCCCATAGCCGTTCAAGACATCGTTGATCTGGTTGGTGTTGCGCCCCAGCGTGATGCGGCCCCATTTGTCGCCCGAGAATCCGCCGACCGCTTCCTTCGCGAACAGCTGGCCATTCAGGGAGCTGGTCGCATAGGCGGTGGTGGGATATCTCGAATTGATGGATTCGTTGTGCGATTGGTCGGTCAACTGGCCGGTCGCCGGATTGAATGCCGAATCGAGAACGATGAATGCCTTCAGGCCATCGGTTCCGATGTCCCGCGTTGCCCTTATCCCCCATGAAGAGGTCGACAGCGCGCTGTTGAACAATCCCTTCTGGCTGGACATGTTGGAAGCGGGATAGGGAACCTGCGCACCGCCAGGTCCGGTGGGAGTCGTCCTCGGATACCTCACGCCGCCGGAAATGTACGGTCCGATGGAAGTCGGCATTTCCCCCGCTCTGCACGAGAGAGTGGCTCGTATAGCCGATGGACAAGTCGATGGTACCGAATACTTCGACCTTGAAATTGTCGGTCTTGACCACCGCTATGCCACCTTCGCTGCTGGTCGGTGTCGGGCCTTTAGTCGCCGCAGTGTCGGACGAGCCGGCCTGTTTCGCGGGTTCGGCCTTTTTTTCGGTCTCGACCGGAACGGGTGCGACAACGGCAGTCGCTTTGCCTGTTCCATTTTCTGGTGGCGTGGTCTGCACCGCAGGCTCGTCTTTTTTTTCTGTTTCGGCGGGGGCAGTTGAATCGGATCCTGTCGCCGACATGAATTCGTCGTACTCCTCCTGCGTGATGATGCCCTTCTTCAATTGCAGGTCCAGCAGCCTCTTGATCGGATCATCCGCACAGGCCGCGCCTGAGAACACCATCAATCCGACAGCCATTGCCACTGCCACCCGCATGCGTCTGGCCAATTTTAATTCTGGTTTTTTCGATGCTTTCACAGCCATGCCCCCTTCGTAATGTTGATACGAATATAACGGTCGTGAAAATTTTTTATTTCACTGCTCTTATTTCACTGCGCGGATCGCCTTGCGCGGAAGCGGTGGCGGGTCTGCCTTGCCCATGCCCATCAACAACCCGCGGATCGATTCTTCACTGACACGGCCCTCTCCATCCCTGTAGGGGGCCGATTTCACGTCCACTACTTTCTCCACCCTGCCCTGATTCAGCACAACCACCGTCTCGGCGAGCACCGATACATCCTCCGGATCATGGGTGATGGCCAGCATCGGCACCTTGAACAGGCCGCGCATGGCCACCAGTTCGGCGCGCATGCGCTCGCGCAACAACGGGTCACCAGCAACAACAAATCCGGGCGCCGGATCAAGGCCCGCGCCAATGCCACGCGCTGGCGCTGCCCCCCTGACAATTGCACGGGATGCGCCTTGTTCAATCCGCGCAATTCGAACAAATCCAGAAGCTCGGCGACACGCCGTGCCGCGTTCGCGGACAATTTGCGCTCCCACCACCGTTTCACGCCGAACCCTATGTTTTCCTCGATATTCAGGTGTGGAAACAATGCGTAGTCCTGGAACAGGTAGCCGACCGCCCGCGCATTGGCGCGCACGTCGATGCCGGCCATTGAGTCGAACAATACTTTGCCGCCCACAACGATCCGCCCGTAATCGGGTTTCTCCAGGCCGGCGATGGCACGCAACGTCAGGCTTTTCCCTGCGCCCGAGGGACCGAATACCACGCCAAGGTCGTCGTCGCAGGCGAACTTCACATCCAGCGTGAAATCGCGTCCGTTAGAACGCAGCGTTTTGCGGATATCGACTTCGATATGCATGGCGTCAGCTCGCGTATCGCGGTTGCA
>WNFL01288977.1_pt3 | contig 12177 bp, 15 predicted proteins | sample 5400361 | NCBI WGS metagenome assembly WNFL01 (sample SAMN13153351, study PRJNA577476) | soil metagenome | isolation source: 40 cm soil on Douglas fir-dominated hillslope | place: USA:California | collected 2013-09-17
TCCCAGCACCGGCGACAGGACGGTGCGCTCGCCCTCGAACAGGCGCGCCATGTAAAGCCCCAGCGGCTTCACGCAGATGATGATGGCGAGGCAGAAAAGGCCAATTTGAATCCAACCATTCGCAGTCATGTCAGAACTGCCCCCTTAAAATTTTTCAGGACGGATCAGCGCATAAATCAGATAGCCAAGAACACCCAGCGTCACGAAGGCGGCGAGGATATAGTCCGCGCCCATCACAGCCTCTCGCAAATCAGGGTGTAGCCGATGGCGGCGGCGAAAAACGCCAGTCCCGCGCAAAGGAAAATTGCATCCAGCATGGCTGCCTCCATTTTCGGAGAGCAGACTTATGCGGGTGGGCCTATAGATTCGAGGCGGTCTGAAAGTGCCTGAAATATAAATCTCATATAGATTTCGGCCAGCCGCACCAAGGTTCGCGGCGTTCGCATGTCCACCGGACATGCTCATGCGCCATCGCACGCCGCTACTTACTCTTCTTCGCCATATAGTTCAGCTTGTTGCGGGCTGCTTGCGCCATGGCCGCACGTGGCGCGTTGGCCGGGCCGATCACACTGGCTTCCAGACCGGACTCCGGATCGATCGCGGTCGCCTTGACCGAGTTACCCAGGATCACAAATTCGACGAAAATCTCGCGGCCCACCAAATCAAGCCGCGCGGGCGATCTTGTGAGCGTCCCACACCATCACCAGCGACTTGACCAGCGCGTCCATCATGGCGTCGGTATGGGCCGGCGACGGCGTGAAGCGCAGCCGCTCGGTGCCGCGCGGCACGGTGGGATAATTGATCGGCTGGACATAGACACCGTGATCGTTCAGCAGCGAATCCGATACCGCCTTGCACAAGGTGGCGTCGCCCACCATCAGCGGCACGATATGGCTGTGGCTTTCCATCAGCGGCAGCCGGGCGGCGGCGAATTTCTTCTTGAGCGTGGCGGCGCGTTCCGCCAGCGCCTCACGCTCGACATCCGACGACTTCAGATGCCGGATCGAGGCCAGGGTGCCCGCCGCGATCGCCGGGGCCAGGGAAGTGGTGAAGATGAAGCCCGGCGCGAAACTGCGAATGCAGTCCACCAGCTCGGCGCTGGCCGCGATATAGCCGCCCATCACGCCAAAAGCCTTGGCCAGGGTGCCTTCGATAATGTCGATGCGGTGCATGGTGCCGTCGCGCGCCGCAACACCGGCGCCGCGCGGCCCATACAGGCCCACGCCATGCACTTCGTCGATATAGGTCAGCGCGCCGTATTTCTCGGCCAGGTCGCAGATCGCGGCGGTGGGCGAGAACTCGCCTTCCATGGAATAGACGCTCTCAAAGGCGATCAGCTTGGGCGCTGCCGGATTGGCCGCCGCAAGCAATTCCTCCAGATGCGCCATATCGTTGTGGCGGAAAACATATTTGGGGGTGCCGCCGTGACGGATGCCTTCGATCATCGAGGCATGGTTGAGCTCGTCGGAAAAGATGATCAGGCCGGGCAGAACCTTGGACAAGGTGCTGAGAGTGGCGTCGTTGGAGACAAAGCCCGAGGTAAACAGCAGCGCCGCGTCCTTGCCATGCAGGTCGGCCAGCTCGCGCTCCAGCTCCACATGGTAATGCGTGGTGCCGGAGATGTTGCGGGTGCCGCCGGAGCCCGCACCCACCGTGTCCACCGCCTCGTGCATCGCCGCCAGCACTTTGGGATGCTGGCCCATGTTCAGATAATCGTTGGAGCACCATACCGTGACCGGACGGCCTTGCTCGGTGGCATGCTGGCCCGATTTGTAGGAGGCTTGGGGAAAGGCGCCCCGTTCGCGCAGAATGTCGGCGAAGATCCTGTAACGGCCTTCGCGCCGCAGAGCGGCCAAGGCATCCTGAAAACGGGACTGATAGGAAAACGCCATGAAACTCGCCTTTGCGCCGTACCGCACCTGCATTTGGCAAGATAGCGCGAAACAAGTGTTTGATTCCACGCAATTTGTCACATGACGAGCCCCGTTTTTTCGCCTCCGATCTGGGGCCTTGTTTTCGCTGTTTCGGCCGCAATGATCCTGTGGCTGGTCTCGCTGCGGCTGCGCGATGTCAGCATCGTGGACATCTTCTGGGGACCCGGCATTGCCGGGGTGGTGGATATCGCCGCCTGGCTGGGTCATGCCGGAGGACCGCGCACGTCTGTCGTGCTTTTCCTGGTGAATCTCTGGGCCCTGCGGCTGGCAGGGCATATCTGGGCACGCCACACAGGCGAGGATCACCGTTATGCCGCGATGCGAAACCGGTTCGGACGGAACTGGTGGTGGCTCAGCCTGCCGCAGATATTCTTGTTGCAAGCGATTCTCATCTGGTTCGTTCCCGCTCCACTGATCGCGGCGGTGCTGTTCAGCCATCGCCCGATGGGCTGGCTGGATTATCTGGGGATCGCGGGTGCGGCCTGTGCCGTGGTGTTTGAAGCGCTGGCGGATTTCCAGCTGGCCGCGTTCCGCGCCGATCCGGCCAACAAGACCAAAGTGATGGACCGGGGGCTGTGGGGCTGGTCGCGCCATCCCAATTATTTCGGCGAGTCCGCCATGTGGTGGGGCTATTTCGCCATTGGCTTTGCCGCCAGTCACATGTGGTGGCTGATCCTGTCGCCGCTTCTGGTCACGTTCCTGCTGCTGCAGGTTTCCGGAGTCGCCTTGATGGAAGACAGGATCGAAGAGCGCCGTCCCGGCTATGGCGAATACAAGCGCCGCGTCAGCGCCTTTGTGCCCTGGACGCCTCGCAAATGACTATATCGCCGCCAGAGCGATAGCAGCATTCACCGCCATGGCGATGAAGACGGTGTTGAAGAAGAAGGACACCACGCCGTGCAGCAGGGTGGCGCGGCGCATCACAGTGGTGCGCACCTGCACGTCGGAGACCTGGGCGGTCATGCCCACAACAAAGGAATAATAGAGAAAATCCCACGCGCCCGGATCGCCGCGGCCGGGAAAATCCAGATCCTTCTCGTCGCCCTCGATGTCGGGATCATCGAAGTAATGAATGTCGGCATAGTGGAAGGCCATTACCGTATGCAGCACGAACCAGCCCAGCGGCGCGCCGATCCCCGCCAGCAGCAGCGCCGGCACCTCGATGCCATGCTTGCGGTTCAGGGCGGTAAACACCGCGTCGGTGAAAAAGGCCATGGTCGCCAGGGTGATGAGCAGCACGATGACGACGCCCTCGTCTTCCGTCTTCGCCCGCTTCTTGAGGTCGCCGATCTTCTGGCGCGCGATCATCACGCCGCAGAGCAGAAGAAAGACGAGATAAAAGACATTGCCGCCCGCCAGCAGCGGCGCGTCAAAGCCCAGGGCCCGCGCCGCCAGAGCGGTCGCAAGCCCGCTGGCGAGCGCGGTATAAAATCGGCCGTGGCGGGAAAGAATGCTGATCAACCCCTTCATGGGACCAGATTAGCTGAGTCGCGACAGGCTGAGGCCAGCGGACCATGACTTGGGTGTAATTAAAGTTGGGCCTGGCCCAGCGCGAGGGATTTTGCGGCGTGAGCAGGAGCGCCTAGCGATGTGTACGAACAGTACATAAGCGACGGCGCGACGAACTCACGACGCAAAAGAACCGCGCTGCGTTAGAGACGGAAGCGGACCTGGTCAATCCAGAACCGTTCCAGACGCTTCAGAGTGGTATTCAGGCCGTCCAGATTGTCGATACCGACATTGCCCACCGCTTCCAGGGATCCCAGATGGCGGTCGAACAGTTCACCCAGCATGTCGCGCACAACCTCACCCTTGTGGGTCAGCCGCACCAGCACGGAGCGGCGGTCGGATTCGGACCGTTCGTGGTGGATGTATCCGCCTTCCACCAGCTTCTTGAGATTGTAGGAAACGTTGGAACCCAGGTAATGGCCGCGGGTGCGAAGTTCGCCGGCCGTCAGTTCCTGGTCGCCGACATTGAACAGGAGCAGCGCCTGGACCGAATTGATCTCGCGTTCGTCGCGGCGATCCAGTTCGTCCTTGATCACATCAAGCAACTGCCGGTGCAACCGCTCTACGAGGTTGAGAGCTTCGAGATAATGTTTGCGTACCGAAGGGACGTTACCGACCGTCACTGCGGCCTGTGGTCTTGCCAATGCCGTCATCTGAATTTTCCCTGCTCTTTGCAGAGCCCACCTGTTGTTGTGAGTCAGACTAGGCGGCAATGTCTTAAAGACGCGTAAAATGTATGGATGCGGCGGGAGCTCTTTCGCAGCTGCGGTCGCTGTGTCGACTTATGGCAAACAAGAGGTAAACAACTTCGCAAAGATCAGAACAATTCGTCCTTGCCGAGCGATGCAAAGAAAGGATCGAGATCACCGACGCCCGCCAGCGAGGACGGCTGCCATTTCGGACTGCGATCCTTGTCCACCAGCGCGGCGCGCACGCCTTCACGGAAATCGGCCGTTTTCAGAACGCGCAGCGCCAGGCGGAACTCCATCGCCAGGCATTGCCCGAGGTCCATCCGGCGGGCTTCCCGCACCTGGCGCAAGACCAGCTTCAGCGAGGTGGGCGAGCGGCTGCGGATCACCTGCGCCGTCTCACGCGCGAAATCACCGCCGTCACGGTCCAGCCGCTCCAGAATGGCTTCCACCGAAGCAGCGGAGAAGACGGTGGCGATGCGGCGGCGATGTTCGCGCAGCGGTCCCGGCAGCGCTTTGCGGACAAAGGGGACAATCGACTCTTCCACCGTCTCACCTTGCGACAGCTGTTCGATCACCGCCTCGAAATCCGTCTTGGCGATGGCATGGGTCACCAATCCTGTTTCCAACGAGTCCTCAAGTCCGATGCGGATGCCGGTGAGGCCCAGATACGTCCCGATCTCGTCGGGTATTCGCGACAGAAAATGGCTGCTGCCGACATCGGGAATAAAGCCGATGCCGGTCTCCGGCATGGCGAATGCCAGTGACGTATCCGCCAGCCGGGTGCGGCCATGCATCGAAATGCCTGCGCCACCGCCCATGGTGATGCCATGCAGGAAGGCAATATAAGGTTTGGAATAGGCCCCGATCAGCACGTTCATGCGATATTCGTCGCGCAGCAGGGCAGCCCCTGCGTCGCTGTCACCTGACATGACCGCCTGGTGCACGGCGCGGATGTCGCCTCCGGCGCAGAAGGCACGATCGCCGGCACCCCGGATCGCCACCGCCTTGATGGCATTGTCGCCCGCCCAGGCCTGGAGCTGGGCGGTGAGCCGAACGATCATGCCGTGGGTCAGGGCGTTCAGCGCCTGCGGCCGGTCGAGGGTCAGAAGACCCAGAAAGCCACGTTTCTCGCTCTTTATATGGGGATCGGCCGTCAGCATCGGGGCGCAGACTTGCGTGGACAGCCCCGAATTGGCAAGAGAGCCACTATGAGCACCTACCCCGCGCTGCGGATGCGCCGCCTGCGCCGCCATGACTGGACACGCCGCCTGGTGGCCGAGAACACGCTGTCGCCGGCCGATTTCATCTGGCCTGTATTCGTAATTGAAGGCGAGAACAAGCGCGAAGCGATTTCCTCCATGCCGGGCGTGGAGCGGCTGTCGATAGACCTGGTGGTAACGGCAGCCAAACAAGCGGCGTCGCTGGGCATTCCGGTGATCGCGCTGTTTCCCCAGACGCCTGCCGCGCTGAAAAGCGAAAGCGGGCGCGAAGCCCTCAATCAAAACAATCTGGTGTGCCGCGCCGTGCGCGCCATCAAGTCGGCGGTGCCCGAGATCGGCGTGCTGTGCGACGTGGCGCTGGACCCTTACACCACCCACGGCCATGACGGCGTGTTGCGCGATGGCGACGTGCACAATGACGCCACCATAGACCTGCTGGTGCAGCAGAGTCTGGTACAGGTCCAGGCCGGTTGCGATATCATCGCGCCGTCCGACATGATGGACGGGCGCATCGGCGCCATTCGCGCCGCGCTGGAGAAGGCCGGTCATCACAACACCCTGCTGATGGCCTATGCCGCCAAATATGCCAGCGCCTTTTACGGACCGTTCCGCGACGCGGTGGGGTCGGCCAAGGCCGAATCTTCCCAGGGCCTGGCGGCCGGCGACAAACGCACCTATCAGATGGATCCTGCCAATGGCGATGAAGCGCTGCGGGAAGTGGCGCTGGACCTGGCCGAAGGCGCCGACATGGTGATGGTCAAGCCGGGCATGCCCTATCTCGACCTGGTGTGGCGGGTGAAGGAGCGCTTCGGCGTACCCACCTTTGCCTATCAGGTGTCGGGCGAATACGCGATGCTGTCGGCGGCGTTTGAAAAAGGCTGGCTGGACCGCGACCGCACCATCATCGAAGCGCTGACCGGCTTCAAGCGCGCCGGCGCCAGCGGCATTCTCACCTATTTCGCGGTGGAAGCAGCCAAGCTGCTGAAGCGCTGAGTCACTCGACCGTCAGCAGGGATATTTCGGGCGGCACGCCGAAGCGCAACGGCAAGCCGCTGGTGCCGATGCCTGAGCTCACAAACAGAGTCCTGTTGTCTTCGCGGACAATCCCGATGGCATATTTTTGACCATAGCTGGAAGCGATGGCCGCAACCGCCGGCCGGCCCAGGAGGGGCAACCAGACTTGTCCCCCATGGGTGTGTCCGGCGATCGTCAGCGCACAAGTTGATGACAGCCGGGGAAAGATGTCGGGTGAATGGGTGAAGCAGAGTGCAGCACCGTTCACGCCTGCCAGCGCCCTGCGGGGCCGGGCGCCGCCGCTGGAACGGTCCCCGATGCCCACCAGGGCGATACCGTTCCTGGGGGCGGGCAGCATCAGATGGGCATTTTCCAGTACGGGAATGCCTGCTTGCCCAAAAACTCTGGCGATATTGTCGGGATCTTCCCAGCGGTCGTGATTGCCCAGCACGGCATACACGCCCAGCGGCGCATGGAGCCGATTCAACCGCGCGACAATGGTTTCAATCGGCATGTGCTGGCCGCCCACCACATGGGAGATCACATAATCGCCGGTGAGCAGCACCAGGTCGGGCCTGGCCGCATTGGTCATAGCCACCACCCGGTCGATCTTGGCAGTGTCAATAAATGGCGCGCCAGCATGCAGGTCGCTGATCACGGCGATGCGCAGCCCTTTGAATTGCGGCGACGATTGAGGAACCGTGTAGGACGACAGGCGCAACGAGGATGGCCCAAGCCAGGCGGCGCGCAATGCGATCAGCACCGTCGCCAGGAACAGCAGGGCGAACAAAAACCGCGGAAAACTTCTGACCTTCATCACGGGCTTTACATCACGCTGGCTGGTACAATCTTGCGCTAGCAGAAACCACGGGCCTCGCAAAGCGTTACATGCTTTTCAGGAGCAGCCATGGATTCGGCCCAGGCCCGCAACCGGATGGTGGAGGCGCAGATCGCCCGCCGCGGCGTGCGCGATCCCCGGGTGTTGGATGCCATGCGCACGGTGCCGCGCGAAGCCTTCATCGCCGCCGGGTTTGAGGAATTCGCCTACGAGGACAGCGCCCTCCCCATCGCGGAGGGCCAGACCATCTCCCAGCCCTATATCATGGCAGCAATGCTGGAAGCTGCCGAACTGGAAGAAGGCAATACCGTCCTGGAAATCGGCGCCGGCTCGGGCTATGCCGCTGCCCTTCTCAGCCGCATCGCGGGCAAGGTCTATGCGGTGGAACGCCATGCCGCCTTGACCGAAGCGGCGCGCGAAAGGCTGCGCGCGCTGGGCTATCACAATGTCGAGCTCAAGACCGGCGACGGCAGCGGCGGTTGGCCCGAAGCCGCCCCCTTCGATGCCATCATCGTCTCCGCCGGCGGACCCAGAATTCCCGAGGCGCTGAAAAGCCAACTTATCATCGGCGGGCGATTGGTGATCCCGGTCGGCGCGCTGGACGAACAGCGGCTGATCCGGCTGACGCGTGTGGCTACGGATGTTTTCGAGCAGGACGATCTGGGCGCGGTGCGTTTCGTCAAGCTGGTCGGCGTGGGTGGCTGGGAAGAGCCGGCTCAGCCCCCGATGCGCGCCAAAGACCGCGCCCTGACCGTGGCGCAACAGATCGCCCGCGCCGCCGAACCCCTGCCCGCTTTTGAGGATCCCAATTTCGGCAAGCTGTTCGACCGCTTCGGCAGCAGGCGCGTGGTGCTGCTGGGCGAGGCCAGCCACGGCACCAGCGAATTCTATCGCGCCCGTGCGGCCATCACCAAACGGCTGATCGCCGAACATGGCTTCACCATCGTCGCGGTGGAAGCGGATTGGCCCGACGCCGCCGCCATCGATCGCCATGTGCGCGGCCTGACGCCGCGCATGGATGCGCCGCCATCCTTCCAACGCTTTCCCACCTGGATGTGGAAAAACCGCGATGTCGCCGCCTTTACAGGCTGGCTGCGCGATCACAACCGATCCGCTGCCGCACCATGCGGCTTTTATGGGCTGGACATCTACAACATGCGCGGCGCCATTGCCGCGGTGCTGGCCTATCTCGACAAAGTGGACCCGCAAGCCGCGGTGGTGGCGCGCGAACGCTATGCCTGCCTCACACCTTGGCAACATGAGCCGTCCACTTACGGCCGCGCCGTGCTGACCGCCGGCTACCGCAAATGCGAGGAGGCCGTAGTCCGCCAATGCCGCGAGATGCTGGAAAAGGAATTTTCCTATGCCCGCCAGGACGGCGATGAATTCCTGGACGCGGCCCAGAATGCCCGGCTGGTGGCCAGCGCCGAGCGCTATTACCGCATCATGTATTATGGCGGCGCGGAATCGTGGAATTTGCGCGACAGCCACATGTTCGAGACGCTGGAACATCTGCTGGACTGGCGGGGGACGGACACCAAAGCCGTGGTGTGGGCGCACAATTCCCATATCGGCGACGCACGACAGACCGACATGGGTCAGGTGCGCGATGAGTTGAATATCGGCCAGCTTTGCCGTGAACGTTTCGGCAGTGATGCCGCCCTGATCGGTATGGGCACGCATACGGGCACGGTGGCGGCGGCCACTGACTGGGACGGTGCGATGGAAATCAAGCGGGTCAAGCCGTCGCGCAGCGACAGTGTGGAGCGGCTGTGCCATGACAGCGACGTGCCGCGTTTTCTGCTGGATTTCGCGCGCGATCCCGCACTGGCGCGCAAGCTTGCCGAATCCAGGCTGGAACGCTTTATCGGCGTGATCTACCGGCCTGAAACCGAATTGCAGAGCCATTATGCCGAGGCGGCGGTGTCTCGCCAGTTCGACGCCTATCTATGGTTTGATGACACACTGGCCGTTGAAGAAATGGGCCCGGAACAGCATGAGGGCGTACCCGACACTTTCCCGTTCGGCGTATGAAGGGCCCGTTCGGCGGCTGAACGGATTCAGGGCTGACCGCCGGCGGCTGCGCCGTAAATCTGGCCGGTTTGGACCATCTGGCGGATGTCAAAATAGTGAGCGGGGACGAAAAAGGCCCGGCAGGGGGATCCGATGCCGGGCTCAGTTGGGGTGCTGGGGTAGGATCAATCCCTTTTTGCGGAGAAAAAAAGGGGGGACCTGGCGTCGGGTCCCGTCAATTAATGCGCCCCGAGATCAAAACGTTGCAGGCGGCGCAACATTGTCGGCCTCTGTGTCGCGACGTCATCAACAAAAGTGAATCCGCCGCTTGCCTGGCACTCCGGGTCAACAGGCCCTGCCGCGTTGGTGGTCGGCGTGCTTCGCTAGCCCTTCTTCAGCGCATTCTGAAGCTGGGTCTTGGTCATCTTGGAGCGATTGGGTATGCCGCGCTTCTGAGCCCGCTCATAGAGTTCACCCTTGGTCTCGCCGCCACGCACCCGCGCGCGTGCCGCGCGCTTCCCCGCAGCCGCACGATGGCGGGCATTCTTGCCGCCTTCGGCGGGCCGTCTGGCCCCGCGCTTCCTTGGCTGCGGTCCTGGCGCGGTTGCGGCGGTTCTCCCGTTTGCTGTCATATTTGGACGCCCCTGCCTCGCTGAGCGCGATGGCTATCGCCTGCTTGCGGTTTTTCACCTTGCCGGCTTTGCCGCCGGGACCGCTTTTCAGTTCGCCGTGCTTGAATTCATGCATCACCCGGCCTTCCGTGCGCCGTTGACGCGGTGTTCCTTTTACCATTTGCGTCCTCCATCTGTTCACGTTGCGGAACCAAGTTGGAAACGGCGCGTTCGCCAAAGGGTTTCGTGGTGGTGCGCTCGTTCGTCCGGCGCAGCGTCTTGTGATAGAATTTCACCCGCGTTGGACGACATTGAAGACTGCGTCAAAGCCGGCCGTGACTGTGCCCGGCTTGGCGGGGAGATTGCGCGGCTGGACCATGCCGAGATTCTGGAAATGGCGTCGCAACTGCCGCCCAGCTAGGGCAAATTTGGCAGGCAAATTCATTCCGCCCGATAGGTCCAGACATGCGCGGGCGGAAAATTGCGCCAGATGATTTTCTTGCTGAGCAGCATGTTGGGCCCGGGTAAAACGGGCGGGCGCCAGCTGTACGACAACTGTATGAAGCTCCCGCCACTGTCCTGGCAGGCCAATGCACGCCGCAGCAGCGATCGCCTGAGCTGCAGGGGAAAGTTCAGCAACGGCAGGCCGGATACGATGGCGGCCACCTTTGCACCGGACTGGATGCAATGTTCGAAATTCACGGCATCGCGCTGATAGAGTTTGATCGAGGGAAAATGCTTGCGCATCAGTTGCGCGAAGTTCGGCTCCTGCTCGATCGCGACTAGCCGGTCGGGCGGCACGCCACGCTGCAAAAGAGCTTGCGTCACCACGCCCGTGCCCGGTCCTAGTTCAATCACCAGCCCTTGGCGCGACGGATCGACTTCCACGGCGATGGCGCGGGCAAGAGCCGGGCTGGACGGCGTGGGCGCGGAGACACCTTTGGGATCGTTGACCAGGCCGCGCAGAAAATCGCCATAAGCTGCTATTTCGCTGCCGCTCATTGGTTCTTCCTCCCTGCAGGATCAATGCGGCATGGGAGCCGGGGTTCCCTCCCAAACCGGATTTGCGGCAACTGGACTCAAAATCAGTCCCGCATGGTCGAAAACAGGCTGCGCAAAATGATTTCTGCTCGCGCGGGCAGAACATGAAGCCCCGAGCGCCGCTGGCCCAGGTCGATCACATTCTCCAGCACCAGCATGGCCAGGCCATGGATCGCGCCCCAGACCGCCAGGCCCAGCGCACCGTCGTGCAGGGCGTCGCCGATCTCTGCGCCGATGGAATCCGCCTTCAGCCCCAAAGCGGGAAACTGGTCGCGATTGGGCAACTGGCCGCCGAACATCAAACGCGCCAGTGCCGGACGCTGCGCTACGAATCGCATATAGGCGGCGCCGATGGTGGCAATCTTGTCGGATTCGGTGCCTTGCGCCTTGGCGGCCTCGGCGATCGCCTCGCGCAACTCGTCAAAGCCTTCGATGGAAAGCTCGACCAGCAGCGCCTCGTGATTGGGAAAATGGCGATAGGGCGCGGCATGGCTGACGCCCGCCTTGCGTGCCACCGCCCGCAAGGTCAGCGCCGCAAGCGATTCTTCTTCCAATATGGCGCGCGCTGCTTCCAGAAGACCGTTGCGCAAATCGCCGTGATGATAGCCGCGCGCGCCCGCGCCCCTGAGTGTCCCCGTGGGCGCAGCGGCTGAATTCCGTTCATTACTCATGCAAGCAAATCCCTATGACTTGTTGCCCTTGCGCGCGGTCTCCTGACGCACGAAAAGGCTGGACGTGTCCCAGCGTTTGCCCCCCAAATTCTCAACCTCGGCGTAGAACTGGTCGACCAGCGCCGTCACCGGCAGGCTGACGCCGCGGCTACGGGCTTCGTCCAGTGCGATCGCCAAATCCTTGCGCATCCATTCCACGGCGAAGCCGTGATTGTATTCGCCCGCATTCATGGTCTTGTAGCGGTTTTCCATCTGCCAGCTCTGCGCCGCGCCCTTGGAGATCACCTCCACCACCGCCTCGACATCGAGGCCCGCGGCGCGCGCCAGGCTGAAGGCTTCCGCCATGCCCTGCACGATGCCGGCGATGCAGATCTGGTTGGCCATCTTGGTGAGCTGGCCAGAGCCGGCCGGGCCCAGCCGCTTGGCCAGCTTGGTGTAAACCGCCATCACCGGTTCGGCACGGGCATAGGCGGCTTCGCTGCCGCCGCACATGATGCCCAGCTTGCCGTTGACCGCGCCAGCCTGGCCGCCGCTGACCGGCGCATCGACAAAATCAAAGCCGCGCTTTTGCGCTTCGGCGGCGAGTTCGCGCGCGATGCTGGCCGAGGCGGTGGTATGGTCCACGAACAGCGAG
>WNFL01022015.1_pt1 | contig 12174 bp, 11 predicted proteins | sample 5400361 | NCBI WGS metagenome assembly WNFL01 (sample SAMN13153351, study PRJNA577476) | soil metagenome | isolation source: 40 cm soil on Douglas fir-dominated hillslope | place: USA:California | collected 2013-09-17
GGCCAGGCCGCCGCGCAGGCGAATAACCGCGACAAGGCGCGGCTCTACTTCTCCAGGCTGGTCGAGATGGCGGGACCGGGCGTGCGCAGTTCCGACCTGAAGGCGGTGCGCCAGTACCTCGCGGGCAACTAGGAACCGGCGGCAAGAACGCGCTGGATCGCGCGCACTATTCCCACGTAGCCCGTGCAGCGGCAGAGGTTTCCCGAGAGTTCCTTGCGGATGCGGGCCTCGTCCGCGTCGGGCAGGCGGGTGACGATGTCGCGCGCTGTAACCAGCATCCCGGGGGTGCAGTAGCCGCACTGCAGCGCATGCTCCGCGGTAAAGGCGTCGCGGAGGCGGGCCATGACGCGATCCTCGTCGAAGCCTTCGATCGTTCTGACCGTCGCGCCGTCGCAGGCGGCGGCGAAGGCAATGCAGGAGCGCGCGGGCGCGCCGTCGATTTCGATGGTGCAGGCGCCGCAGACGCCGTGCTCGCAGCCGAGGTTGGTGCCGGTGAGCCCCTGGCTCTCGCGCAGGAAGTCGGCGAGGTGCGTGCGCGGCTCGACGTCGGCTTCGATGCGCCGGCCGTTCACGGTCATCGCGACGGGGCGCCGCAGTTTCGGTCCTATGGCCATGGTTCCACTTCCCGCTCGACGCGCTCGGCGCGGCGCTTCGTTTCGTCGTAGACGGCAAGGTCCGGGACGACGAAGCGTTCGACAAGCAGCGCCTCGCGAGCCTGGTTCATGGATTTTTCTTCATGAATACGGGAAAAACCATTCCTCAAGGCCTGAATCTCTTCAGGCTCGAGGCGCGCCGTGGCGATGAGCGGCGGCATGGGCGTAGGGTCGGTGGAGGCGACGACGCGCACCTGCGCGGCGAAGGCCGGATCGCCGGCGCGGATGAGGTCCCAGGCGTAAGCATCCAGCGGGCCGACATCGATGTCGCCCGCGACGAGCGCCTTGACGATGCCGCGCGCGTTCATGAGGCCGCCGACGATTTTCCTGTATTTCGCTTTCGGGTACTTCGTCAGCAACAGGCTGCGGAAAGCGAAGTAGCCCGACTGCGAGTCTTTCAGGGTGTAGCCCGCGACGCCGCCGAAGGTGTCGTCGAGGGTCTGGAATTTCGAGTCGGCGCGCACCGCGAGGTCGCTCATGTAGACCGCCTTGCCGCCGTAGCGCGGCGGGCTTGGCAGCGGTGCGGCGAGGACGATCGGCGAGGGAGAGCGCAGCGACGCGGGCAGGCCGCACATCTGCACCACGCCCAGGTCCGGGCGCGACCAAAGATCGGATAGAAGCTTGGGTGGCGCGTGTTCGACAAATTCAACGGGAACGGCTGCTTCCCGCGTGACCCAGTTGATGACGGCACGCCAGGCTTCCGTTGAGGCCGGCGTCACGGAATACATGCGCGCGTTCGCGAGCATGTTCTCAATCGGCCTTGATGTTCGCCTTGCGCACCACGTCGCCCCAGCGGTCGAACTCGGCCTTGATGCGCGCGGCGAGTTCGGCGGGCGATTCTCCCGAAGGCTCGGCGCCCAGGCCGGCGAGGCGCTCGCGCACCTCGGGCATCTGCAGCACCTTCGCGACATCTGTATGGATCTTCGCGATCACCTCGCGCGGCGTGCCAGCCGGCGCCATCAGCGCGTACCAGGACACGGCCTCGAAGCCGGGCAGGGGCGCGGCCGCCGCGATGGTCGGGACACCGGGCAACGCGTCGAGCGGCGCGGTGCTCGCGACGCCGAGCGCGCGCAGCGTGCCGGCCTTGACGTGCGGCAGCGCGGAGGGAAGCTGCGCGACCATGAGCTGGATGCGGCCGCCCAGCAGGTCCTTGATGGCGGGCCCGACGCCCTGGTAGGGCACGTGCACGATGTCGAGGCCGAGCTGCATTTTCAGGAGCTCGACCGCGACGTGCGCCTGGCTGCCATTGCCGGGCGAAGCGAAATTTAGCGCGCCGGGCTTTGCTTTCACCAGCGCGATCAGTTCCTTCACCGTCTTCGCGGGCACGTCGGGGTGCACCACCAGCACGTTCTGCACCGCAGCGATGCGCGTGACGGGCGCGAGGTCCTTGAACACGTCGTAGGCGAGCTTCGCGTACATGTGCGGGTTGACGACCAGGTTGCCGTTCGGCGCCGAGAGCAGCGTGTAGCCATCCGGCGCCGACTTTGCGCCCGCTTCCATGCCGGTGTTGCCCGCGGCGCCCGGCCGGTTCTCGATCACCACCGGCTGGCCCCATATCGCGGTCAGCTTCTCGCCCACCAGGCGCGGCATCAGGTCGGAGGCGCCGCCCGGCGCGAAGGGCACGATGACCCTGACCGGCTTTTGCGGCCACTGCGCGTGGGCGAGCGCGCTGGAGATGAACAGGACGAGCACGAGAAATAAACGGGTCATGAGAGCACCTTTGCAACGGCGCGTTTCAGGGCGACCGCGTGGAGCTGGCGGGAATAGGCATCCTTGCCGATGCCGGCGATGTCCGGATTGAAATCGAGAAAAAGCCTCGGCGCGCCGCCGGTCGCCCCGATCACCGCGCGAGTCTCCTTGCGCTCCGGGTCGCGCAGCGCGCCGCCGATGGCCTGCGGGAATTCGCCGGCCTTGCGGCAGAACTTCCAGTAGCCGTAGCGCGCCCTGGCGGAGCGTTTGGGGATGCGCAACGCGACGAGGAGTTCTTTTTCATGCAGATCTGTTTCAAAAAGGCCTGTCAGGAAACGCTCGACCGGCAACTCCCTTCTTCTCTCGGGTCCCGCAATGATTGCAACCGCACCGAGCAGCGTCAGCGCGCTCGGCCAGTCGGCGGCCGGATCGGCGTGCGCGAGGCTGCCTCCGATCGTGCCGCGGTTGCGCACCGCGCGGTACGCGATGTTGGAGGCGATATCGCGCATGAACCCGCCCGTGGGATCGGGCACGCGCCCGTCCTCGATCCCGGCGTGCGTCACGCAGGCGCCAATAGTTACGTTGTCGTGATTTTCCGAGCAATCCCTTAACTCTGGAATAAAACGCAAATCCACCAGCAGCTCCGGTTGGATGACCCGCAGATTCAACATCGGGCCGAGAGACTGGGTTCCCGCCGCCGCTTTTCCGCCTTCACCGAGAAGTTTCAAGGCTTCCGAAACATCCTTCGGGCGCGCGTAGTCGAAGGCCTGCGATTTCATTTTCTTGCCAGGATCGCTTCGACCACCCGGCGCGGCGTGAGCGGCGACTCGGTGATTTCGACGCCAAGCGGCGCAAGCGCGTCGTTGACCGCGTTGGCGATGGCCGCGGGCGGCGCGATGGCGCCGCCTTCGCCGATGCCCTTCTGGCCGAAGCGCGTATGGGGCGAGGGCGTTTCCATATGGGAGAGGCGGATCGAGGGCACCTCCGTGGCACTGGGCAGCAGGTAGTCGGCGAGCGTCGTGGCGAGCGGCTGGCCCTGCGCATCGAAGGGCATCTCCTCGTAGAGCGCGGTGCCGACGCCCTGCGCGGTGCCGCCGTACACCTGGCCCTCGACGATCATCGGGTTAACCAGCGTGCCGCCGTCTTCCACGACGACGTAGTCGAGGATCTCCACGTGGCCGGTTTCGGTGTCCACGGCGACCGTGGCCGCGTGGCAGGCGTAGCTGAAAGTGCCGGTGTCCGCTTTCGCCTTGTAGCCGGCGGTGGCTTCCAGCCCCGCAGGGTCGACGTCGGCGGGCAGCAGCTGCGGCTTGCGGTACCAGACGTGCGCGACGTCGGCGAGCGAAAGAGCCCGATCTGTGCCGGGTATTTTTACAGAACCGTTTTCAAGAACCAGATCCTGAACGGAAACCTCCAGAAGCTTTGCGGCGATGGCTTTCACCCGTCCGGCAATGACGTCACAGGCGGCCGCGACCGCGCCGCCCGACATCACCATGCTGCGCGAGCCCCAGGTGCCGGTGGAGTAGGGCGTGGCGCCCGTGTCGCCATGCACCAGGCGCACGTTCTCCGGATCGACGCCCAGCACGGTGTGCGCCACCTGCGCCATCGTGGTCTCCATGCCCTGGCCGTGCGAATGCGCGCCGATGCGCAGCTCGAGCACGCCGTCGGGCGACAGGCGCGCCGCGCATTGCTCATGTCCCGGCACCATCGGGATGCCCCAGCCGAAATACACTGACGTGCCGTGCGCGGCCTGCTCGCAGAAGATTGCGAAGCCGACACCGATCCTGCGAGTGCCTTGCCGATTTTCTTTCTGCAGCTTTCTGATTTTCTGCACATCGATCATTTTTGCGGCGCGACGCACGGCCTCCGGATAGTCGCCGCTGTCGAAGTGCTTCTTCGTGATGTTGGTGTACGGCATCTCGCCCGGCTGCACGAGGTTGGCGAGCCGCACTTCGTGCGGTTCCATCTTCAGCTCGCGCGCGACCGCATCCACCATCAGTTCCAGCGCGAAGCACACGCCGGTGCGCGCGACGCCGCGGTAGGGCAGGATCGGCGCCTTGTTGGTTGCCACCGACCAGGTGCGGCAGCGGTAGCGGTCCATCTTGTAGGGGCCGGGCAGGATCGAACTCACTTGCGCGCCTTCGAGGCAGGCGGAGAAAGGGTAGGAAGAGTAGGCGCCCGAGTCGACCGTGGCTTCGCAGTCGATGCCCAACAGCTTTCCCTTGCCGTCGGCGTAGACGGTGATGTCGTAATGGTGTTCGCGGCAGTTGGCGTTCGCCGAGAGCTGCTCGCGGCGGTCCTCGATCCAGCGAACCGGGCAGCCTAGCTTACGGCACAGCCAGGCGAGGCACACTTCCTCTGGCAGCAGGATGCCCTTGTAGCCGAAGCCGCCGCCGACGTCGGGCGCGATGACGCGGATCGCGCCCTGGTCGATGCCGAGGCACTCGGCGAGGCCGGCGCGGTTGAGGTGCGGCATCTGCGCCGCGGTATGCATTACGAGCTGCTCCAGGCGCCGGTTCCACTCGCAGACCACGCCGCGGCCTTCCAGCGGAGACATATGTTGCCTTGCCGTGCGGATAGTGCGCCTTACGGTCACCGCTGCATTTTTCTTGATTGAACTCAGATCGTCGTCGACAAGCGATTCAAGAAAGATGTTGTCGCCCCATTCGTCGTGCACTAGCGCAGGCGGTTTGCTGCGCGCCTCGATCATGTCGACGACGGCGGGCAACTCTTCCAGGTCCAGCAACACCTGATCGGCGAGGTCCTCCGCTTCGGCGCGTGTCGGCCCGACGCACATGGCGACGAGTTCGCCGACCTGGCGGACTTTGCCCGTGGCGAGAACCGGCTGGTCGGAAGGCTTGAAGCCCTTGAGCGACGAGTTGGCCCGAATGGGCTTTACGTCTCCTAGATCTTCAGCAGTGAAAACCCCGGGGAGCTTCGAAATTCCGCGGATCTTCGCGTGCGCCATCGGCGAGCGCACGAAGGCGACGTCCAGCATCCCGTTGATGCGGAGGTTGGCGACATACTCGCCCTGGCCCCTCAAGAAGCGCCTGTCTTCCTTCCTGGGAAGGCGCGCTCCTACGCCCTTCTCGTTCACGCCGCAGCAGCCAGCGGCGGCAGGATGGAGGCGTCGGAATCATGCCGTTTGCCGGCGCGCAGGCAGAAATCAGGGCGCAGCATGCGGTCAGTCTTGACTCGCGTGCGCTCGTTGTCGGTCAGCGTCCACGAGCCCCGCTCGTCGTGCAGCACGGAGATATCCGCCTCGCGGCCGGGCTTGAGCGTGCCGAGCTGGTCTTCCATGCCGAGCATCTTCGCCGGGTGCGTGGTGACCATCGGCACGATTTGCTCGAGCGACAGGCCGAGCGCGAGCATCGAGGTCATCGCCGAGACGAGCGAAAACCTCGTCTGGCCGAAGAACATGTGCTCCTTGTCGGGGTGCTCGTCGGGCGTTCCCCTGGGTTTGGGCACGCGCGTGTTGTAGCCGTGCATGTCGGCGCCCAGCGTGTCGGGCACGACGCCGGCATCGAGCGCGATGCGCGCCATGCGGTAGCTGAAGTGCGAGCCGTGGCCGACGTCGGTCTTGAGGCCCATCGCCAGCGCCTGCTTCACGATCGGGTGCAGCTTGCCCTCGCGATTGACGAAGCCGCCGGGATGCCGCGTGAACGGATGCGCGATGATGTCCCCGGGTTTCAGCAGCGGCACCACCTGTTCCAGGATGGTGTCGGGATCCACGCCGTTGGGCCCGGACTCCGGCAGTGCCCAGAGCTGGCCGAAATGGATGTAAAGCGGCAGGTTCGCCGTCTTCGCGATCTGCGCCGAGAGGCGGATCACTTCCAATCCCCAGCGCGCGAAGCCGCCGAGCTCGGCGTGCGCCTTGAAGCCCTTGACGATGTCGCGGTTCTCCAGCGCCGCCTTCACGGTCGCGTCGACGTCCACGCAGTCCGGCTTGTAGAGCGCCGGGTAGAAATGGCCTTCCATGCCGCCGACCAGGTAGGACGACAGGAAGGCGAGGCAGCGGCTCTTTTTCGCGTTGACCACGAACTCGCGGAACGCCGGCAGCGTCATGCAGGATGGACCGCCCTGGTCGACCAGCGTGGTGACGCCGGAGCGAACGCCGCAGAGGTCCGCCTCCAGGCCGAAACGGCCGGTCACGTACTCGAAGACGTGGGCATGCGTGTCGATGAGGCCGGGCAGCACCAGCTTGCCGGAAACGTCCACCGTCTTCTTCGCGCTCGAAGGCGCGATCGAAGGCTGCACGGCGGCGATACGGCCTTCTTTGATCGCCACGTCGTAGGTGCCGTCCAGGTTCTGGGCCGGATCGATGACCCGGCCGCCACGTAACAGGAGGTCATAGTTCATGGCGGAATTCTAGTCTTGTGCGAAGCTCTTCAACAGCATCGGATCGAAAATCGCGACTGCCCGTGTCCAGCCCGCCGAGGCGCCGCGGATCTTGTGCGGGAAGCAGGAGACGACGAAGCCGTCGGCCGGCAAGGCCTCGAGATTGTGCAGTTTCTCGAGATGGCAATAGCCGATGTCCCGCCCCGCTTTGTGCCCCTCCCAGATCAGGCTCGCGTCCCCGGTCTCCTTGTACTTTTCCGCCGTGTGGACGAAGGGCGCGTCCCAGCTCCAGGCGTCCGTGCCGGTGAGCCGCACGCCGCGCTCGAGCAGGTACATGGTCGCCTCGTAGCCCATGCCGCAGCCCGCGCTCACGTAGTCGTCGTGGCCGTAGCGCGAGCCCGCGCGCGTATTCACCATGACGATCTCGAGCGGCTTCAAGCTGTGTTTGATTTTCCTTAATTCTGCTTCCACGTCGTCTGCCGTGACGACATAGCCATCCGGAAAATTCCGGAAATCCAGCTTTACGCCGGGCTGGAAGCACCAATTCAGGTCGACTTCGTCAATCGCGATTGCGCGCTCGCCCTTGTTCATCGTGGGATGGAAATGGTAGGGCGCATCGAGGTGCGTGCCGTTGTGCGTGATGAGCTCCACCTTCTCGACCGCCCAGGCGGCGCCGTCGGGCAGGTCCTCCTTTTTCAGGCCCGGGAAGAAGGGCGCCATTTGCGGGAAGGTCATGTCATGCGTCAGGTACTCGATCTTCGGGCCGAAGGGCGGCGGGTCGGAGACCACGTCGTTTTCGAGATAGATGGAAAGGTCGACGATCTTGCGGGGCATCGGCGCTTACCTCCTCGCGTGGCGCTTCAGGAAGGCGTTGATTTCCTCGATCCTCAGCTGCGGCTCGCCCGGCACGGCCTTGGAACTGACCACCCGATTCATCCATTCCATGTTTTTCTGCATGCGCGCGACCACCGCCGGCCATTCCCTCGCCGTGTGCATGCGCGGATCCGGCAGCGCGTGGCATTGCTCGCAGGCGCGCCGGAAGGATTCCGCGCTCGCCCCGTTCGCCTCCGGAAGCTGCTTCGCATCCAGCGCCTGCAGCGCGTGCCGGCGGTGATAGGCGACGATGGCCTGCGTCTCCTCGGGCGCGGGCGCCTCGACGCCGACCATCATCTCCGCCATCAGCTTGCCCATATTTCCCTTGCCTTCCATGCGTGGCAGCATGCGCTCGATCACGCCGGGCCAGCGCCGTGCATCGTGCATCGCGGGGTTGGCCAAATTGTGGCATTGCACGCAATAGCGTTGCGTGAGCTGCGCGCCGCGCGAGCGCGGCTCCGGCAGCATCGCCGGCGTGAAGCCGGGCGGGATGATGCGCTCGAGCAGCTGGCCGTGCGGACTTTCGGCCCAGCGCTTTCGGGCAGCCTCTGTTTCGTTCGCTTTTCCACTGGGGATTGCTAAAAGTAAAACCAAAAGTAGTCTAAAGCGCATGCGAGCGATCCCCGCTTGAGAACCCCAGCAAGGGCTTTGTTAGCCCCTTACCGACCGCCAACACCTTGAACAGTTCGCCCATTTCCGAGGGCGAGAGCAGCTTCTGCACCGCGGACGCGGCCGGCAGGTAGCGCTTCGCGTCGGCGGGATCCTCCTTGGCCAGCAGTTCGGTGATGCCGCAGTTGACGAGGAACTGCGCCTGGTTGGCGTAGCCCAGCACCGCGAGCCCGGCATCGGCGGCCGCGCGCGCCAGCGCGCTGAAATCCACGTGCGCCGTGATGTCCTGCAGCCCCGGCAAAAAAAAGGGGTCGCCATGCACGCGGTGGCGGTAGTGGCAGGCGAGCGTGCCCATGGAGCGCTGCGGGTGGAAATACTCGCGCGCGGGAAAGCCGTAATCGATCGCGAAGATCGCGCCGCGCTCGAGGAACCGGCCGAGCGAGCGCATCCAGGCGCGCGCGAAGAGCGCGAGCTCGCTTTCGTAGCGCCCGGAAGGCGGAATTTCCAGCTGAATTTTTTTCGACTCGGATAAAACCAACCCGTCCGCAACGCGATCGGACCAGGCGAGCTGGCCCTCGTTGACGCACACGCCTCGCTCGAGCACCCCGGCGCGCGTCCAGGCGAGCGCGTGCACCGGCATCGCGTCCACCACTTCGTTGGCGAGCATCACGCCGCGGAATTTCTGCGGCAGGTGGTCGAGCCACCGTACGCGACTGCCGAGACGCCGCTGCTGCCGGTCTCGAAGCTCCGGGCTGGTTTCGAGGATTTCATATTTCACACCTTGGAGTTCGGAGAGCAGAATTTCCGCAAGCAATCCGGAGCCGGCGCCGAATTCGAGCACCGCCTCGCCCGGCTCGAGCAGCTGCGCGAGCTGACGCGCGAGCGCGCGGCCGAACAGGGGCGAGAGCTCGGGCGCGGTGACGAAGTCGCCGCCCGCGCCGAGCTTGCGCGCACCGCCCGCGTAGTAGCCGAGGCCGGGCTCGTGCAGCGCGAGCTCCATGTAGCGCGCGAAGGAAATCCAGTTGTCCGCGGCAGCGAGCTCGGCGCCGATGCGCTCGAGCAGCGCGCGGCTCGCGGCCAGCGCCTGCGGCTCGGGCGAAGGCAGGTCGGCGGGGCGCATGCCGGCGAATTTACCCTAGAATCCGTGTCTTACATGGACGACGGCCTCGAGGGAAAAGTAGCGCTGGTGACCGGCGCCGCGCGGCGCATCGGCGCGGCGATCGCGCGCCGCCTGCACGCGGCCGGCGCCAACGTGGTGCTGCACTACCGGGGCTCCGAAGCCGACACCGCGAGCCTCGAAGCCGAGCTGAACGCCGCGCGCGCCAGGAGCGCGTCGAAGGTGAAAGCGGATCTGCTCGCGCCGGTCGCGCCGCGCATGCTGGTGGCCGCCTCGGTCGAGCGCTTCGGGCGGCTCGACCTGCTCGTGAACAATGCCTCGGCCTTCTACCCGACCGCGCTGGGCGCCATCGAGGCGGGTCACTGGGAGGAGCTGGTGGGATCGAATTTGCGCGCGCCATTGTTCCTCGCGCAGGAAGCCGCGCCTGAACTGACAAAACACAGCGGGGCGATCGTGAACATTGCCGACATCCATGCGGAGCGGCCACTCAAGGGCTACTTGGTCTACAGCGTCGCCAAGGCCGGCCTGGCGGCGTTGACGCGCGCGCTCGCGCTCGAGCTTGGCCCCCAGGTGCGGGTCAACGCGGTCGCGCCCGGCGCCATCGCCTGGCCGGAAGACGGCCAGTTTCCGCCCCCGGAGCGTGGGCGCATCGTCGCGACCACGCCGCTCGCGCGGCTCGGCTCGCCCGAGGAGATCGCGCGGGCGGTACACTTTCTCGCTACGGCCCCCTTTGTCACTGGCCAGATCCTCGCCGTGGATGGTGGCCGCTCCGTCTATCTATGAGCGATCCTCGCAAACAAACCTATGAAGCGGGCAAGCTGGCCAAGCGCATCCGGCGCCAGGCGGGCGAGGCGATCGCCGACTTCAGGCTCATCGAGGCGGGCGATCGCGTGATGGTGTGCCTGTCGGGCGGCAAGGACAGCTACGGCCTGCTGGATGTCCTGCTGAGCCTGAAGGACAAGGCGCCGGTCGACTTCGAACTCATCGCGGTCAACCTCGACCAGAAGCAGCCGGGCTTTCCGGAGCGCGTGCTGCCCGACTATCTCGCGGGTCTGGGCGTGCCCTTTCGCATCGTCGAGCAGGACACGTACTCGGTCGTCAAACGCGTCATTCCCGAAGGCAAGACGATGTGCTCGCTCTGCTCGCGACTGCGCCGCGGCGCGCTCTACCGCGTCGCGGGCGAGCTGGGCGCGACCAAGATCGCGCTCGGGCACCACCGCGACGACGTGCTGGCCACCTTTTTCCTCAACCTGTTCCACGGCGGCACGCTGAAGGCGATGCCGGCCAAGCTGCTTTCGGATGACGGCCGGCACGTGGTGATCCGGCCGCTGGTCTACGTCGCCGAGGCGGACCTCGCCGCCCACGCCGAGGCGAAGGCCTTCCCGATCATTCCCTGCACCCTGTGCGGCTCGCAGGAAAACCTGCAACGCAAGGTCGTCGCGCGCATGCTGAAGGAATGGGAGAAGGCCGAGCCGGGCCGCATCCCGTCGATCCTGCGCGCCCTCACCGAGGTGCGGCCCTCGCAGCTGCTCGATCGCAAGCTCTTTGATTTTTCCGCTCTCAAGCCCTCCGCCTCGCCGGCGAGCGTGGTGCGCTTCAGGAAACTCGGCGAGCCGCTGTTCGCCGAGTGATCACCAGCAAGCCCGAGGAAGCGGTCGACGCGCTGCTGGCGCGCCTCGGCAAGCGCGTCGCCTGCGCCACGCCGCTCGGCCTGGGCAAGCCGGCGCCCCTGCTGAACGCGCTCTACGCGCGCGCGCTGCACGATGCGCAGCTGCGCCTGTCGATTTTCACCGCGCTGTCGCTCGAAGTGCCGCGCGCGGGCAGCGACCTCGAGCGCCGTTTTCTCGGACCCTTCGCCAAGCGCCTGTTCGACGGCGTGCCCGAGCTCGACTACCTGCGCGCGCTGCGCGCGGGCCGGCTGCCGGACAACGTGACGCTCAACGAATTCTATTTCCGCCCCGGCGCCATGCTCGGCGTGCCAGCTGCGCAGCAGGGCTATATCAGCAGCAACTACACGCACGCCGGGCGCGACATGCTCGCGCGCGGCGTGAACGCGGTGCTGGTCATGGTGGGCGAGCGCGGCGGCCGCTACAGCCTCTCGTGCAATCCGGACCTGACCCTGGACGTGGTGAGCGGCATGCACGAGCGCGGCACCCCTTGCATGGTCGCGGGCATGGTGAACCGCAAGCTGCCCTTCATGACGGGCGACGCGGAAGTCGGCGCGGACTATTTCGACGTGCTGCTGGATGCGCCGGCCTTGGAGCATCGCCTGTTCGGCGTGCCCAATCCGACCGCCGATCCGCCCGACCACGCCATCGGCCTGCATGCGGCCGCCCTGGTGAAGGACGGCGGCACCCTGCAGCTGGGTATCGGCTCGCTCGGCGATGCGGTTGCGCACTGGCTGCAAGTGCGGCACGCGCAGCCGGAAGCCTTCGCCGCGGCGGCGGCGGCCTTCGGTTTCGACCGCTACCGGGAACTGCTCGAGCGCGAAGGCGGGTTTGGGCGCTTCACCGAAGGGCTGTTCGCTTCGAGCGAAATGTTTACCTGGGGCCTGATGTCGCTCTATCGCGCCGGGCTGATCCGGCGCAAGGATGACGCCGGCCACGTGCTGCAGGCCGCGTTTTTCCTCGGCCCCGAAGCCTTCTATCAGGCGCTGCGCGAGCTGCCGGAAGAGGAGCGGCGCCTGTTTCGCATGACCTCGGTAACGCGCATCAACGACTTCTTCGGCGAGGAGACCGCCGCGAGGCGGCGCCTGCGCGATGCGCGCTTCATCAACATCTGCATGAAGGCGACGCTGTTCGGCGCCGTGGCTTCCGACGGGCTGGAGGACGGGCGCGTGGTGAGCGGCGTCGGCGGCCAGTACAACTTCGTCGCCATGGCGCACGAGCTCGCGGG
>WNFL01136254.1_pt1 | contig 12174 bp, 11 predicted proteins | sample 5400361 | NCBI WGS metagenome assembly WNFL01 (sample SAMN13153351, study PRJNA577476) | soil metagenome | isolation source: 40 cm soil on Douglas fir-dominated hillslope | place: USA:California | collected 2013-09-17
CGAGGCCGCCTACCGGGAACTCGCCGCAGCTGAAGACGCCGCGGCTGCCTTCCCGGCCCGGGTCCGGCTCGGCGACCTGGCCCCCGACATGGTCAGGCTCGAAGCCGAGGTCAAGCAGATCACCCACGCCATCCGGATGGCCGCCTACAACGCCGAAACCGCCCTGGCCGCCGCCCTGGACGGCCACTACTCCCGCGCACGCGACGAGGCATACGCCCTGGTCCGCGAAGCCCTGCCTACCTCCGGCGACATCATCCCCGGCGACGGCGGGCTGCTCGTCCGCCTCGACCCCCTCACCGCGCCACGGCCCACCAACGCGCTCGCTGCCCTCTGCGACCTGCTCAACCAGCCAGAGGCTCGCTACCCCGGAACAGACCTCGTCCTGCGTTACGAAGCCAAACCCCACCCAGGCCTTGCATGATCCACATCTCCATGTCAGCAGTCCTGGGGCCCGGGAAGGAGAGTGGTCGATCATGGGTACCCAGGAGTTGCTGAGCCGGGTAGCTGAGAACGTTTCCGTGCGCCGGGCTACGGTGCCGCCTATGACAAGGACGGGCTTCTCGTCATTCCGGTGGCGCTCGTATTGGGAGGTGGCGGGGACGGCGAAGGAACGGTGCCTCCGCTGTCTTCCGGTCGCGCAAGCTCGTCGGCGCCTGAACAGTGTCAAGTTAGTCTCGTCGAACCCCATTTGCGACTCGCCATGACAGCTCAGCGCAGCCGCCGAGCGTCCCTCCCTCCTTGCCGAGTGCGGTCAGTGGGCATCATCAGCAAAATGCTGGGCATGCCGCCCGGTGAGCTGAGCGAGCCGGTAGCACCTTGTTGGTGTGCAGCTCCGCGCCGAAGCAGTGCGCCGCGGCTTGGCGGGGTGGCCTGGCAACGTTCGAACAGACTCGGACCGGGATCTGGAGAATTACGCGACCGGGGCCTGGGCAATTGGCTGGCCGTCCATACGACGCCTCGTCACATTACGGGTCGAGCTCGAAATGCTTAGCATCGAAAGTATTCATTTGATGTACGGATCGGGAACCGCTTTTCCGCAGTGCTGGCATGGGTCGTTGTAATGTTCTCTTACCCAGGTCTGTCGACCGCAGTGTGGGCAGGTGACTTTCACATTCGCCATGATCCGACCTCCAATCCAATTGCAACTCAGATTCGCGAAACGTAAGTCATGGCAGCCGAGAGATTGCAGTAGGGTGCGTGAGTGTCCAACGCTGGCTGCTAATAGCTGCCAGTATGTCCTCATAGCTAGCCGAGGCGGCAGACTCGAAACGGGTTCGTCGCAGCGCGTTGAGCCGAGCCTCGCGAGCGATCATCGCAATGTCTGCACCCGACATGCCTACTGTGAGGTCGACATATTCGGCGATGGATGACGCGAGAACCTCCGAGTCAAGGTACATGTGGAGCAACTCCTGGCGGCCCTCGGCGTCGGGTAGCGGCACTTCGATGTGGAGGCCTAGTCTGCCTGGCCGCAGGATCGCAGGGTCGAGGCTCTGCGGGTCGTTCGTCGCGCCCACGATCGACACCTGGCCGAGGTCCACGAGACCGTCAATCTCAGCGAGAAGCTGGTTCACCACGCGGTCAGCCGCACCCGCGTCGTGCGCTCCGCCGGTGCGCCGCCTGGCGACCGCCTCCACCTCGTCGAAGAACACCACGCACGGAGCGATCGATCTGGCTCTGTCGAAGAGGTCCCTCACCGCCTGCTCTGACTCGCCGAACCACTTGGTTAGAAGTTCCGGTCCCCGTACGGACATGAACCTGCATCCGCATTCATGGGCGATGGCGCGGGCGAGCAGCGTCTTTCCGGAGCCCGGCGGACCGTAGAGCAGGACGCCTCGCTCCATTTGCAGGCCTGCCTGGGCGAAGACCTCGGGCTTGATGAGCGGAAGTACGAGTCGTTCTCTGAGTGCGGTCACAGTACCGCGAAGTCCTGCTACATCGTCGAAGCTGGTCGGTGGTATGTCCGATACGACCCCGCCAATCGCCGATGGGGTGACGAGAGTCAGCGCCTCCTGCCAATCCTGGGACGCGATCTGGAGCTGCGCCTCCGCCTGCGGAGCCCGGGACTCGAGTACCTCTACTGGAAAGGCGCGCCGCAGGGCCAGACGCCCAGCCTCGTGACAAAGCGCAGCCAAGTCGGCTCCGACAAAGCCAGCTGTTCGGCGCGCCAGATCGGACATCAACTCACCGCGACGTGGCTCGTGGGGCTCGAGCGGCATCGCGCGAGTGTGGATTATCAGTATCGCCTGGCGATCGCCCTCGCTGGGCGCGGGCACCGGGATTTGGCGCCCGATGCGCCCGAGCCGCCGGATCGCGGGGTCAATCTCATCGCGGCGACTCGTGGTAGCGATGACGATTGGCCGACCTGGCTCGTCCAGCATCCGCTGGACGAGCCCGAGCAGCGACGTCGACGCACCTGGTGTGGACCTGTTCGGCGTCAGGAAGTCGATGTCGTCTATCACGACAAGCTTCGGCCGATCGCCGTCGCTGCGCGCTTCCGGGGCGAAGGCGGCGCGGAGGATCCGCTCCGCCTCAGCTGGTGGGCGGTTGGCGATCTCTGGTCCGCTGATGAACGCCACGGGAACACCGCTCTGCCGCGCGACAGCGCGGGCCAGCATGGTCTTCCCCGTGCCTGGCGGGCCGTAAAGCAGGATGCCCGACGGAGCACTGATGCCGACCTCCCTGAGATCGTCCGGTCGCCGCAGCGGCAGCTCGACCTCGCGCCTGAGAAGAGTGATCACTGCGTCGAGCCCGCCGATGTCGTCGTAGGTCGGCATCACGTCCGTCGCACCAGCGATCGGCTGGACCACATAGGTCAGCTGGTCGCCGACCCGCGCGACATCCACGGCTTCGCCGCTTTCCGTAACCGCGATGACCTCGAAGTCTTCGCAGCCGTCCTCCCCGAGCGGGCGATAACTGAAGCGCAATCCGGGATAGAGGAGGTAGCTGCCCGAGCGCAGGAAAGCGGGTAGGCCGATGGTGTGCTCTGCTGTCGGGCCTGACCAGTTCCGCTGACGCAACTCGATGAAGTCAGCCTTGGGCAGTGCCGTCCAACTCACGCCGACAATATCTACGTGCGCGCCGTCCTCCGCGCTGAGTGCCGCGCACTGGCTCAAGTCGAGCGCGACGCTATCCGGAAGCCTGAGCCGATCTTCCAGGTCCCATGCCAGCCTGCAGTAGATCGCCTGCGCGCCGTTCGAGATCCGCACAGCCTGGCCGGCGTCGAGGCCGCCGACGTTGGAGAAGCAGTGGCCGAAGCTCACCTCGCTCCGCGGAACCGCCTGCAGCCTGGCCGCGACCATTAACCCTTCCGCGTTGCTAGCTCGTTGACGGCTGGATCCGAGTTAAGAGGGAGGATCCTCATGATGCATCCGGCCGTGACCACGTTCCACTCCTCGGAGGTGCCCTCGTGGTCCTTGATCGCCTGGCCCATCGCCGCAGTCTGCTGAAACCCGACGGCATGTTGTTCTGAGTACTCGAGCTCGACGAAGCGCCCCTCGCGCTGCCTGTCCCACCAGGCCATCCGCCGCCGATGATGCCGACGTAGGCACGGGTCGACGACGACCGCAATCGCGCCCTCGTCAAGCTGCAACCAGGAGTCGAGTGTCGCCACGTCAGTGTGAGACAGAAACAACCCGTGCCCGGGATGGCTGTGTATCCATCCGACCATCTTTTCCAAAGCTCCAGCGATGGGCGGATCGGCCATCGCGGATATGGAACTGCTGATGACCTCGATGCAATGGGCATCGAACGCGCAGTTAGCAGCTGACTGGGTGACCTGCGGCGGGAAGACGGCACCTCCGATCCTGACGACCCGCCCGGTGCGCTGCCCGAGCAAGACGCCCCCTCGCTCTTCGCGGCGCGGCTCCCCGAGATAATGCAATAGCGTTCGGGCCAGGCCTGGCTCTAGCCGGACTGCATCCAATTGGCGCGATTCAGTTGTAGCACACACGTTTGTCATTCCCTATGGCTGGCAGGAGCACCATCGGTTCGGGCAGGCCGTCAGCCTGGTACGTGCGCAACACGGCCGCCTTGAGCTGCGCCGTCGCCGGAGCGTTCACAAGACCCTCGATGAGGCCTATCGGGAGGATCTTGTTGTGTCCTGACCTATAGACGCCGACTTGCTCTTCGAGAACTTTCTTGCTGGCGTCGATGACAATCGGAGTGAAATTGGGGTCGAGCGCGCGCCAGTCCTTGGCGGTGGTCTTGTCAGTCGCTGAAAGGAAAACGCTAAGCCCAGGATGTGTGTGCACCCACGTAAGTGCTATCTCGCTATTGGCGTTGCCGAGTTCGGCGGCGACGTCGTCGAGTGCGCGGCGTACTCGGTCTACATCGGTGGGTGAAAATTCGCAGCGTACGGGGCTTGCGTGTATCTGCTCCGGGAACACGACGCCGAGCACCAGGGTGACCCCGTTGGAGCGAGCTACGAACGCGACTCCTCCCTGCTCGTGGGGCTGCTTGGCGAGGATGTTCACTGCAGCCTTCCAGAACGAGGCGTCCAGGGCGATCGACACCGGCGCGGCGCCGAGCCGCGCCGCCCAGTCTGCCACGAGCAGGCGCGGCGGCTTCCCAACCTCGACGAGCGCGTCGCCTGGAGCGATGAGCACGCCGCCTGGCGGAGTCATCGCCACGGCCTCGCCCTGCCGGGCGCCTTCGTCAAGTACCTGTACGGCGGCACCGTCGGCGGTGGTGTCAGTCGGCTCAAACTCGGCCGTTCCCGGCTCGATGGGTGCGAGTGCGATCTCGGGATGAGCGCGCGCCTGCCAACGGGCCGTTGCGCTGCGGTTGATGAACAGCGCGATCGGCGCGGCCGAAGCTGGCAGCGACAACGTCCACGCCCCTGCGGGCTCGCGCGCCAGAGTTAGGTTGATGGCCACCCAGATGACCGCAACGGATGCGCCGACCACAAGTGAGCAGCCGACGATCAGCTGCGCACGGTCGGACGAGGCTCCCGCGCGCAACCTTGGCGACTGCGCCTGGATGGCGGCCAGCGACAGCAGCGCTACACCAAGGGAAATGCCCATTCCCCACGCTGCGGCGACCTGGGATCCGTGGTCGTCGCGGTGGAACGCGATGAGGTACACGACCAGAAGAGAGCAGAAGTAGACGACCCAGGCAGTCACGGCGGCGACCGATCGCCAAGACGTCGGCGCGCGTAGTTCGTGACCTGAGTCACCGGGCTGGGCTGTCATGGTTCTCCGTATTCAGAAACTGCTTGGCGTACTCAAGGGCGGCTCCGAGTGTCCTGGAGCGAGCCGGCGCGTCCAGCCAGCTGACAGCGAACTTGTACCAGCAGAAGCTGGGCAGGTTCGTGCTGGTCCATTTACAGAAGCTCTTGCGAGCCGGCCAGATGTTGACATGCTTGATCTCCTGATCGGGTGGCGAGACGACCCAGACCTCAGGGATCGCAGCGACCAGATCCGTAGTGTCCACGATGAGGTCGTACCTGCACCGCACAGAACGGCGACCGCCGCGTATGCCTTCGATGCCGACCCTGACCGCTACGACCGGTCCATTCGAGGCTGTGATATGCCAGGTTTCGGGTGCCGAACCGAGGACACCAGCTGCGAGCGGCATGTCGCTGCGTCGCGCCACTGCGCTCAGGTCGACGTAATCACGTTTCAGTCGACGGACCGTTTCCTCTGCGATGCCCATGTCAGCGAGCCCGGCTGTTCAAGTTCGCATTCGAGAGGACCTGGCGAGAGGCTTCGAGCAGGTTAGCGAGTGTGCGTTCCCCCGGCATTACCGACCTCCACGCGCTCGCGGTCATGCCCCAGCAGATGTCGGGCAGCATTGTTCCCACAAACGGGCAGACCGCTCGTGGATGGAAGATGTTCACATGTTGGATGTCCTGGTCTCGAGGGGATGCGATCCAGACGACGGGCAGCCCCGACTGTAGATCCTGAACCGAAGCGAGTAGCCGGTACTGCGCACGGTCCCAGCGACGGCGTGAGTACTCGCACCCGACGATGCCCTCGATGGTGACGGCGATCGCAGTGATCCATCCGTCACGATCTGTCTTCAGCGGCTCAAGGCTGAAGAATTGGCCTTTGGCGGTGCGGAAGTCCAGCGGTGCCACTGACATCACGCAACACCCTTGCTCGCAGCCAAACCAGGCCCTCCTGTCGACTGGATGCGTCCCGTGAGGTGTGCTGGGCACTCGTCAGGATCGCGATCGGCCGCACGCCAGCCCTCCAGCGTGCCAGCTATGCCGTCGAACGCATGGAAGCGCTTAACTCGTGCGTCCCAGTCGAGGAAGTGCGCAATCGCCATCGCCGCCTGAGCGCCGCCGACGACAGCTGCGCTGGTGACGATGGACGGCACAGGCGCGGCATCAAAGACATCGGTGCAAGAACGGCGATCCGGCTCTCGCGCAATTGACTCTCCCAACCAGCAAACCAGGCATCGGCCTCGATCGTTCGGATCGCACACGTGCACCCGGCCGACGAAGCCGTCGACGGCGCCATTGACCAACGGAATGGCGAGGTGCTCGGCTATAACATTCAGGCTCCACCTAGTCTGGTGGTTATCCGGGCAGGACAGAACGGCTGCCGCGCCTCCGAGCTCGGCTGCCAGGCCGACAATTTGCTGCTGGTACGCGGAGCGCATCTGCCCGAGCACTTCGTCGGCGATCTCATAGCGTCCGGGGCCGTGGACCAGATCGTCTATGAGGTCTGGGCTAACCATGACCTGGAAGGCCTTGATACCCATTTTCGGATTGATTTCGGTCAGGCGGGCCATGGCGCGCTGTGCCTTAGGCTGGCCGAGGTCCGCGTCGCCGAACAGAACCTGGCGATTGAGGTTGTGCCGCTCCACAGCACCGTCCATATCTACCAGGCACAGTTCGATGCCGGGGATCCCGGAGGCCGCGATGACGGCCGACGCCCAGCTGCCTAGAGCGCCGACGCCGCAGACTACGATCCGGCGACAGGATGTGCCTTCAGGCAGTCTTACCGAATCATTTTCGAGCTGGTGGCCGTCGCGCTCCCCGGCGCCTTCCATCGGCGACCAGAACTGCGACGTGACCGGACCTGGCATCCTCCGGCTCGGCCTCAGTTCAGCGCGCCTTGGCGCTGGCACGCCGCCGCTGACAGGCACGGTGATGACCACCGCGTCATCGTCGATGATCGCGGTGACCCTCGGATCGACACGGCTGCCGTCGACGTCGACTCGGATGCGGTCGGCCATCTCGGGCGAGGCCGTGCGCTCGAGCAGACCGCGGAACGACGGCGCCTCTGCGCCGTCAGCCAATGCGCTCCTCGCATGATTGCCGATGCCGGGATAGCTCACCCACAGGCGTTCCTCGAACCAACTCGAGAGCACGGCCGGGCCGTCTACGATGGCGCCGAGCTGGCAAAGCACGGTCTGCGCGAGAAGGCCGCCGCAAATCGCTGACAGCGCGCCTGTCAGCACGTTTGGCGCAAAATCCTCAGCGGGGAGCGGCGCTGGGCCAATATGCAGCGAGGTCGCATAGACCTGTCCGCAGGCGTTTATCGAGCCGCGGCGGGTGAGCTCATGAATCTCGGATGGCCGGGGTACTGCGACGGCGATGCTGCAGCGGGCGGAGCCTTCCCCTACGGCGATGTCGATCGCTTGATCGATGACAGTGACCCTGTCAACCAGAGCGTCACCGATCGGCTTGCCCAGGTCATCGGGACGGAGCAGGAACTGGCCGAACAGATCTGCCTCCTCCACCTTGCGCCCTTCGGGCGCCAGCCGAATCTGGCCGTGCCGAGAAGCCACGCCGGCGAGCGCCAGGCACTGCAACAAGTAGGGCAGCGTGGGACCGCTGCCGTATACCTGGACGTCAGCGTCGGCGATGACGTCCTGCGCGACCAGTCCGCGCTGTCGGGCATACTTGTCCATGCTGCAAGCGGTCAGGACGCGCCGGTGTGCCGACCGCCGACGACGCGGTCGCCCGGTAGCCCGACGGACAACACGGTATTCGCATAATCCGCCGCGGCTTGGTTGTCGACGACCTGCCCATTCTTGTCGCGAACGCTGAATGAGCTGCCGGTCGCAATGAAACCGCTGCTCTCAACGGCCTGCCGCACCGTCTGTCCTGGAGTTACTTCGATTTCCTGGCGCGCATCAGTGATGGCATTCCGGAATGTCACGATTGTGGTCATCAGTCAGTACTCCCTAGCCGTTCGCCCTGCAGCGCGTCGGCGAGCGTCCGCGCAACAGGTGATCTAGTCATAACTATATATGCAGATATTAGATACATTAACGAGGCTCGATCATTTCAAGTCCGCGCCTTGAACATCTCAACGGGTTCACAACACACCCGCGCCATTCTCTTGAGTCAGCGCTTCGGCGGCGGTGGCGCGAAGGAACGCCTGGCAACGAGGCTGAGTCCCGCACCTTTGCCGGCATCGGCCTTGGTCCTCGGTTGATCTTCAACCTACAAACGACATTATGTGACGCCACTGGACATTGCTACGAAGAACTAACAGAGCCACTAACATAATGACTAACAGTTTCCGCGCATGTTCGTCCGTCGATGGGCCTCTGGCGGCCCGCGTCGCCGCATGCTAGCCAGGAGGTGCGATGGCCGAGGAGCCTGGCATCCCGTTCCGCCTCCTCCTGAAGCAAGAGCGCAAGGCGATCCCTGGCATGACGCAAGCGCGACTCGCCGACTTGGCGCGACTCAGTTGGCGTGAGATCAGCGACCTAGAGACGGGACGCACGAAGAAGCCCCATGAGGACACAGTCCTCCGGCTTGCAGACGCGTTGGAGCTATCCGATCCTCGCAGGGCGGCCTTCCTCGAGGCAGGCCTCGGCTGGAACCCATCTCGCCGAGTTTCTGAAGTCACGGCCAGTGGGGAGACGATTCGCCAATCAGACGCAAGTACCCAAGACGACGCGCAGGAACGGCTGGCGCGCATCGTCAGAGAACTGGACGAACGCGGGGTTGAGGCGGCACGCTCCGTGCTAGCGGACTGGCAACGTGATGCCACTGCCGACATTGGCAGGCAGGCGTGGGTCAATCGCCTTATCGCGCTCACTGACGAGGGGCGGGTACGGTCCGTCAGCCAACGGCCGTTGCCCAACGCTGACAAGGGCGCGTTCGTGGACAGACGGCAGCAAACAACGGAACTCGATGCCTTCCTGGACCGAATTCAGCGAGGACGGGGTGGTCTGGCGTTGGTGATCGGCCCAGCCGGTATCGGCAAGTCTCGCCTCGTCCTTAACGTTGTGGACGCCCTGCCGGACGAAATCCGGTTGGACTGGCTCACAGTTGATCGAGGCGAGGCTGGCTACCGGGGCTGGCGCCGCCTGCTGGCACCACTATGGATCACGCTGCGGCGGACCGAGCTGGCGCCGACCACCCTGTTGCCTCACTCCGAGATCCTCGACGACATCCTGCTCGTCGGTGGTGAGGGTGAGCCGGGCGCAAAGCCATTCCCTGGCGAGGTCGCGGACGCCATCTCCACCCTCCTGAGTCATGCAGCGGAGCATATGGCTTTGGTACTTGTGATGGACGATTTTCACCGTGGCGGCGCGACATCGGATCAGCTGATGCTGGACGTGGCGCGGCGGGTCAACGCATGCCGTGTCGGATTCATCGCGGTCCTACGACCAGACGAACTGGAGCAGGAATCCCCGCTTCGCGGGTACAGCGAGGAAGCAGATGGACGGTCTGCGGCGGACGTGGTCGTGACGATCCATGTTCCTCCGCTTGACCGCATCGCGACCGCGGGCCTGCTCCGGGCACGAGCGGGGGTTGAGCCGCCGACCGGAATTGTCGACCAAGTACTGCAGCTGACCGGTGGGTTTCCGCAGCTAATCGACAGCACTGATCTTCAGGTCCCGCTGATAGGTACGCCGACTGCCTCGTGGGCGGTCCGCGGACTAGATACTAAGGGCCTACGCATCCTGGAGTCCATCATCGCCAGTCGCAGTGAGACCGAGCGAACCGTCCTGCAAGCCGCAGCTGTGTCCGCGGTGGGCGGCTACATCCAGCCAGATCTAACCGCCCGTGTCGCCGAACTGCATGCCGACCTCGTGGAGCAGGTCCTCGACCGGGAACGTCGGAGTGGGACTATCCTCACTCCGCAGGCTTCCGGCTACCGTTTCCGACACGACAACTGGATCGATGTTGTGATCGATTCCTGTCCCGCGGCCAAGTTGCACCTCCTCCACGCACGGTGCCTCACCGCGATGCGCGCCGATCCGGCCTGCGACCCCAGGCGCCTCGCCCATCACGCCACAAGAGCCGGTGGCGCGTTGGTAGACGCCAGGGACCTCGTGGACCTGGCGAAGGCCGCCGCTGATGTTTCGCTCGCCGATTACGCATTCAGCGGTGCTGCCGAGCTGTATGAGGTCGCCGCCCAGCACGCGGAGAGCGAAGAGCGCATCGACTTGCTAATCAGGCAGTCCGACGCTCTGCGGTTCCAAGGCAGGTGGGTCGAAGGCCGCAGCACACTTAAGCATGCGATTTCCCTGGCGAAGATGCTCGAAGAGCCCGGCCACGAGGCAGTCGCGCTGATCCACTTGGAGCGGCTCACGTGGACGTATGGTCTTGACGAGAAGGACCTGACCCAGCAGCTACGAGATGTACTAACGCGCCTTCCTGACGGCGAAACCGTGCTCCGTGCTCAGGCCCAGGCTGCTCTGGCTATGCGGCTCAGCATCACATCACGTCAGTACGACAACGAGCAGGCCTACCTCGCCAGAGCAGCGCTCCAACAGCTACCGTCGATCAGCGATCCCACCGCTCGCGCCGACGTACTTCTCGGGGTCCGCCACGGATTGCAGGACACCGAACCCCCAGAGATGCTCCTTGACCTCGATCGGCAGGTGCTTGACCTGGCGATCGACATCTACTCCGCCTACCACATGGAGGAAGCTCTCACGGCTTGCGTGATTGACATCCTCCGCAGCGGAAGGCTGCTTGAGCTTCCCTCAGCCATACGAGCGCATCGCGACTTCACCGGAAGAAGCGGGGTGTCCTGGAGTACTTACTCGCAGGCCATCATCGACGCGATGCTGGCGCTCGCCCGGGGAGAATTCGATGTGGCGAGCAAGCGCACGGCAGAGGCATCTGATCTGAGCGCACCGTGGGGCGCGTCCATGGCCGGCGAAACGCTTATGGCCCAAGCCGGTTGGTTGCTGTACGAAACTGGTCAAGTCGTCGAACTTGCCGAAATGCTGGAAATACTGCCTCAGCAGGATGTGAGTTCCCTCAACGAGCATGTCTGGGCACTCGCCGCTGGGATAATTCATGCCGAGACTGGTAATGGCCAGAAAGCAATCCGAATCTTTCGCCAAGTCTGTACGGCAACCCGAGATCTCGGTGACTTGCCCCGCGGACCTGGCCGCATAGGAATACTCGCCGCTGCCGCTATGGTTCTCGGTCACCCCGTCGTCTGTGACGCCTTGCCCCAAGATGAGGCCGCGCATGTAGGGGACAGCCTCGCCGCTCTCCTGACCGCGCACCACGACAAACTGGTCGTCGCCGGTTGGCCCGCCGTCCTGCTGGGTAGCAAGCACCGCTACATTGGGCTCGCCTACCTGGCCGCACGGCAGTCGGCTAAGGCGGCCGACCACTTGACCCGAGCCGTCGACGACAACAGCGACCTCGCCGTTTTGCGCGCCAGGACGTGCTTTGACCTGGCCCGCTCGCTCATCCAGCAGCCGCTCAGCCGCGCCGACGGGCTGGCTGAGATGGGGCGAGTGAGGCAGGATGCCGCAGACCTCAAGATGGCGGGACTCGTCACTCAGGCCACTGCAGAACTCAAGCGCTGGCACAGCGGCGAGCGATGATCACGGGAGGCAAACCTACTCCCGATCGTTTCCAGTCGACCATTATCCGAGGTGCCTTGCTCCTCAATTGCCCGCCCAGCGGGGGCCAGAGATCCGACCTTCAGCTCGCAACTGTTCGGTCACTACGGAAAGTTACCCTGGCCGACGGCCGGGTCGGCCGACGAGTGGACCGGATCGTGGACCGAGCCATTGGTCAACCTGTGCAATCTGGGCGTCCGGGACCATCGGTCGAGCTCCAGGTCATGGCCATTTTCGGTCGTGTAGCGGATGACCATAGTGCGCGGATCTGCCCACTCTAAATCGTTGACTGGTAAATATGGGCAGCTCAGTGATCGTAGGCGATCAGGGACCGCTTGACGCGTGCGCCGATCTGCCAGTTGTGCCAGATGCAGGCGTTCAGGGCCAGCA
>WNFL01037863.1_pt2 | contig 12173 bp, 11 predicted proteins | sample 5400361 | NCBI WGS metagenome assembly WNFL01 (sample SAMN13153351, study PRJNA577476) | soil metagenome | isolation source: 40 cm soil on Douglas fir-dominated hillslope | place: USA:California | collected 2013-09-17
GTGGGCGGGTTGCCAGCCGAGCTCTTTCTGCGCGCGCGGGGAGTCGATCGCGTAGCGGCGGTCGTGGCCGGGGCGGTCGGTGACGAACCGCTTGAGCGCGGCGTAGCTCGCCGCGCCCGCGCGCGCGAGCGCGGGATTGTTCGCCGCGGGCGCGAGGCGTTCGAGCTCCGCGCACAGCGCGTCGATGATCGCGACGTTGGTGCGCTCGCCGAACCCGCCCAGGTTGTAGTTCGCACCGGGCTCGCCGCGCTCGAGCGCGAGCAGGATCCCGGCGCAGTGATCCTCGACGTACAGCCAGTCGCGCACGTTGTGGCCGTCGCCGTAGATCGGCAGCGGCTTGCCCTCGAGCGCGTTCAGGATCATCAGCGGGATCAGCTTCTCGGGGAACTGGTAGGGCCCGTAGTTGTTCGAGCAGTTGGTGATCAGCGCGGGCACGCCGTAGGTGGCGTGATAGGCGCGGACCAGGTGATCGGCGCCAGCCTTCGAAGCGGAGTAGGGCGAGTTCGGCTGGTACGGCGTCGACTCGGAGAACGCGCCGGTCGCGCCGAGCGAGCCGTAGACCTCGTCGGTCGAGACGTGCACGAAGCGGAAGGCGGGATTCTTCTCGAAGAAGGTCCGCGCCTCGTCGAGGAGCGCGAAGGTGCCGACCACATTGGTCTGGATGAATTCGGCCGGGCCGGCGATCGAGCGGTCGACGTGGCTTTCGGCGGCGAAGTGGACCAACGCGCGCGGCCTGTGCCTTGCGAGCAGCGACTTCACCAGCGCGCGGTCGGCGATGTCTCCCTTGACGAACAGATGCCGCTTGTCCTCACCGATCGATGACAGGTTCTCCAGGCTGCCGGCGTAGGTGAGCTTGTCCAGATTGACGATCGATTCGTCCGTCTGCGCGAGGGTCGAGAGGACGAAGTTGGAGCCGATGAAGCCGGCGCCGCCCGTGACGAGGAGCATGCGGCCGATTATCGCCCAGGCCGTTTCGACAGCCACAGCCCGAGCAGCAGCACCGCGAGGATGCCGTGCTCGTGGTGCAGCGTGGTGTTGACGAGGCCCACGCCCGCGGTGACGAGCCATGCCCCGGCCGCGCCTCCCCACAGCAGCCGCTCCTGGGAGGTCGCATCGGCGCGCGGCCGCCGGCGCACGAGGCTCACCAGCCAGGCGGCGATCACGGCGAAAAGCGGCAGCGCGCCGATCACGCCGCGCTCGACGAGGGTGTTGAAGTACAGGCTATGGCCGTGCCCGTAGCGCGCGAATTTCTCGGGATCGAAGCCTTCGCCCCGCTCGGCGCGCCAGCCCTTCACCATGTCGAAGGTGATGCGCTTGTAGTTGTCCATGCCGACCCCGGCCCACGGATAGTGCCGCCAGGCTTCGAGACCCATGCGCCAGACCGCGTCGCGCCGCGCGAGCACGTCATGCTTGGCGGTGAACTCCTTCTGCTTGCGCGCCACCTCGGCCGCGCCCATCCAGGCCGTGGCCGAGGTGAGGACCACCAGCGCGATCACCAGGCCGAGCGCGGCACGCGAGCGCGCCCACTGCGTCGCGGCGAGGAGCACGATTGCCGCCAGGCCGACGAGCAGCGCGCCGCGGCTCGCGGTGAGGTAGAGCGCGAGCAGCACGAAGGCGGTGACGCCGATCGAAAGCACGCTGTGCTCGGCGAGCATCCAGGCCGCGCAAAGCGCGAGCATGATGGCGAGGTAGATCGCGGTGTGGTTCACGTGGCCCACCGAGTTGAGCTGCAGGAAGTTGATGTGGTAGGTCCAGGCCCAGACCCCCATCACGACGCCGACGACCGTGGAAACGATCAGGGCGCCCAGCACCCAGCGGATCTCGCGCTCCTCGTAATGCGCGCGGCGCACGACCCAGAGCACGCTCGCATAGCGCAGGACGTCGAGCGGGCCGCGCCACTCCTCGCCGTGCAGCCCGGCGAACGGCGCGACGACGAAGGCCGAGGCGATCCAGCAGGCGATGAGCGTGTCCCAGGCATCCCAGGGGCCGCCGAAGTCGCGCGCGCGCAGGCGGTTCGCCAGCCAGACGAGGACATAGGCGAACCAGAAGATCGTCTTCGGCGCCTCGTAGATCGGCAGGAAGAGGCAGAGCCCGAGCAGCAGGCCGATCTCGAGGCTACGCAGCCGCACGGCGTGCCACATCGCGATAGATCACTTCCATGCGCGTCACCATGGTCTCGTAGCCGAAGCGCTCGGCGCAATGCTCGCGCGCCGCCATGCCGATCCTTGTTCTCAACGACGGCTCATCCAGCAGGCGCTGCAAGGCGCTGCGCAAAGCCGCGACATCCTGCGGCGGCACGACCAGCGCGGTGACTGCCGGCACGGCCAGCTCGAAGATGCTGCCGACGTGCGTCGTCACGCACGGCAGGCCGACGAGCATCGCCTGCAGGAGCGCCTGCGGCACGCCCTCGTTCGCGTAGGAGGGCAGCGCGAAGACGTCGAAGGCCTGCAGCCAGGGCAGGACGTCGGTCCGGTTGCCCGCGAAACGCACGCGGCTCTCGATGCCCAGCGTCTTCACCTGCGCATGCAGCGCCTCGCGCTGCGGGCCGTCGCCGACGATGACGAGCTCGGCGCCCGCAGGAAGCGCTTCGATCAGGAAACGATGTCCTTTCCAACTTCTCAGGGTCGCAACGATGCCAATGATTTCTCTTTCCGGGGAAAGACCCAGGGCCTTCCGGACCGCAAGCCGGTCACCCGGCCGGAAGCGCCCGGCATCGACGCCCGTGGGTACCGACTCGATGCGCTCGGCGGGAAAGCCGTTGCGCTCGATGAGCTCCGTGCGCAGCGCTTCACCCGCGGTGACGATGCGCGCCGTGGCGCGCTCGTAGAGCCAGCGGCTGAGGAAGTTCTTCGACACCGGCGCCGAGATGTGCCGCGTGCGCACCATGGGGAGCTGTGCGTGCTGACCACGTCGCAGGGATTTTTTTTCAGCCATTCCTTCATAGCCGAATAGGCGCGAAGGGATTTGCGGCCGATCGGCAACGCTGTCGGCTGGAGCCCCCAGCGCGGCGCCTCGTCGAAAATGCGCGCCTCGCGCGGACAGAGAAGCGAGATTTCGTGGCCGCGCCGCGCGAGACCCTGCGATTCCGAGAGGATCCGGATCTCCTGTCCGCCCCATCCCAGCGAGGATTCGGTATGGACGATCCTCATGCCGCCGCGCGGCCGTGACTCTCGCGCGTGCGCTCGGCGGCATATTGGGTGCGGTACAAGCGCGCGTAGACGCCTTCGGCAGCGAGCAGCTCCGCGTGCCGGCCGATCTCGACGATGCGGCCGCGGTCGAGGACGGCGATGCGGTCTGCGCCCTCGATGGTCGACAGGCGGTGGGCGATGACGAGCGTGGTGCGGCCGCGCATCAGCACCTCGAGCGCGGCCTGCACCTGGCGCTCGGACTCCGAGTCGAGCGCCGAGGTCGCCTCGTCGAGGATCAGGACCGGCGCGTTCTTCAGCAGCGCGCGCGCAATCGCGAGGCGCTTGCGCTGGCCGCCGGGGGTGTCTCGCGGATGAAGCGCATCGCGTGCGCCGCCTCGGCCGCGGCGATCACCTCCTCTTGCGACGCGCCCGCCTTGCCGCCGTAGGCGATGTTGGCGTAGATCGAGTCGTTGAAGAGCATGACGTCCTGGCTGACGAGCGCGACGTTGGCGCGCAGGGCGTCGAGCGTCAGGGCCTGCAGGTCGTGCCCGTCGAGGAGAATGCGGCCGCCGTCGGGCGAATAGAAGCGCGGCAGGAGGTTGACGAGCGTCGTCTTGCCGCCGCCCGAAGGGCCGACCAGCGCCAGCGTCTCGCCGGGCCGGACCTGGAGGTCGATGCCGTCGAGGGCGGGCTCCTTGCGCGTCGGATAGGTGAAGCGCACGCGCTCGAACGCGACCTCGCCGCGCGCGCGCCCGAGCTGCACCGTCCCCGAATCGGGCTCGACCGGCGCGTCGATCATGTCGAAGACGCTCTCCGCCGCGGCGAGGCCGCGCTGCAGCGGCGTGTTGATCTCGGTGATGCGTTTCAGCGGCGCGAGCAGCATCAGCATCGCGGCGACGAACGCGGCGAAGGCGCCGATGGTGGTGCGGTTGGCGAGCGAGTCCTGCATGGCGATGTAGATGATGATCGAGAGCGCCACCGCGGCGAGGATGTGCGTGATCGGCGTGGTCATCGCCGCCGCGGTGCCGGCGCGCATGGTGAAGCCGCGCAGCGCCTGAGCGCCCTTGCGGAAGCGGCCGGCCTCGTACGCCTGCCCGCCGAATACCTTCACCACCTTGTGGCACTCGATCGCCTCCTGCAGCACGTTCACCAGGTCGCCGAGCTGGCGCTGCGACTCGCGCGACATGCTGCGCAGGCGCCGCGAGATGACGCGCACCGTCCAGGCGATGGGCGGCGCGATCGCGAGCGCGATCAGCGTCAGCTTCCAGTTCATGTAGAGCAGGAAGGCGAGGAGGCCGACGATGGCGATGGAGTCCTTCACCACCACGGTCAGCACCGTGGTCGCGGCCGCGGTGACGTTGGCGACGTCGTAGGCGACCTTGGAGAGCAACGCGCCGGAGGTGTGGTCGTCGAAGTAGCGCGCCGGGAAGCGCAGCAGGCGCGAGAACATCGCCGCCCGCAAGTCGAGCACCACCTTGCTCGAAACCCAGTTCATGAAATAGGACGAGGTGAAGGTAAAGACCCCGCGCGCCGCCATGATGCCGACGATCAGCGCGGCGAAGACGAGCGGCGACCAGGCGGCGTCGCCCGCGCCGAAGCCCTTGTCGAGCAGCGGCTTCAGGAGCGCCGGGATCAGCGGCTCGGTCGCCGCGGCCGCCACCATGCCGAGCACCGCCAGGGCGAACACCTTCCAGTACGGCTTCACGTACGAGAGCAGCCGGGCGTAGAGCGCGCGCTCGCTGCCGAAGCTCATGCCGTCCTCCCCGGCGCGCTCATGCGCGCTCCCTCTGGAGGCTGCCGTAGAGCTCGGCGAGCTGTCCCGCCATGCCCTCGATGCCGAAGCGCTCCGCGGTCGCCCGCGCGGCCTGGCCTTGCCGTCCACTGCGCAGCGCCTGGTCGGCGGTGCGCATGAGCCGCGCAAGCCCGGTCGGGTCGTCCGGCTCGCAGACCCAGCCGTTCACGCCCGGCTCGACGATCTCGGCGGCGCCGCAGCGCGTGCTGACGATGGCGGGCAGTCCCATGGCGAAGGCTTCTAGCACGGTGTTCGGAAACGGATCGTAGCGGGTCGGCAGGACGAGGCAGTCCGCCGCCGCATAGTACGGCCTTACGTCTTCCTTGCCGCCCAGAAAGCGGACGTTGAGGGTTCCGGAAAGATTCCGGTAGCGCAATTCGTCGCGGTCGCGGCCGACGACGACGAGCCAGAGCGATTCATCGGTTTTTGAGAGTGCGGCAATGGCGGCATCGAGTCCCTTGCGCGCGAAGCCCGAGCCGACGAAGAGGAAGAGCGTGTCGCGCGGCCGGCAGCCGAGCTCGGCGCGGGTCTTGCCGCGAAGTGGCTCGCCCAGGCGCGGATGGAAGTGCTCGAGGTCGACGCCGCTGTAGATCACGTGCAGCTTCTCGGGCGCGACGCGGAAGGCGCGCTGGATCTCGTCGCGCACCATGCGCGAGTTGCAGATCACGGCGCGAAGGCGCGGGTGCTCGAACATGCGCTTCTCGGCGCCGCAGACGTAGCGGTGGTAGGGGTTGAGCGCCATGCCCAGGCGCTCGAGGAAGCCGGCCGCGGCGCGGCGCAGCTCGAGCCAGCGGCGGTGCACGCCATCGCCGGCGCGGTAAAGGTCGCAGCCCGGGATGCGCTCGTGCGACTGCACCACGTCGAAGCCGACGCGGCGCCACGCCGCGCGCGCCGCGCGCGCGAACGACCAGTCGCGCCAGAGATTGCCGATAAAGAACGGGTCGACGCGCACGACCCGACGAGCGCCCCATCCTTCGGCGCTGCGCGAGATCAGCGTCAGCTCGGCGCCCGAGCGCTCCAGCGCCGGCAGCGCGCGCGCCACGAAGCGCTCGGCGCCGCCGTAGGGGTTGTAGCGCTGGCGGACGATCGCGACCTTCACCTCTCGAGCAACTCCTGCGCTGCGGCGTAAACGGGCTCGACGCCGAGCAGCGTCAGGCACTCGCTCACCTTGCCGCCGCCGCAGCCGTCGTAGCCGCACGGCCGGCACGAGTGCGTCGTGCTGACCACGCGCCGCTCGACATTCCAGGGGCCCCAGAGCGTCTCGCTGCTCGGGCCGAAGAGGGCGAGCGTCGGCACGCCCATCGCCGCCGCGAGGTGCATCGGCATCGAGTCGACGCCGACGAAAAGGCGCGCGCGGGCGGTCAGCGCGCCCAGCTCCTTGAGCGAGAGCTGGCCGGCGAGGTTGAGCGGGCGGCTCTGCATCTTGCGCAGGATATCGTTGATGAAGGGAAGCTCGTCGGCCGCCGAGGTGAGCACGATGCGATGGCCCTCGGCGGCGAGGCGGTCGGCGAGCGCGGCGTTGCGCTCGGCCGGCCAGCACTTGAAGAGCCAGCGCGAGGCGGGATGCATGTGGATGAAAGGCTCTGCGCCGACCAGCTCGGCGACGCGCTTCTCCGCCTGCTGCACGCCGATCCTGCGCAAGGCATCGAGGTTGACCTCCACGTGGTGCCGGTTCGGGATGATCGGGAAAAGATGCGTGAAGCTTTTCCTCCAGAACCAGCCGCGATCGGCGTTGATCGGCCCGACCGCCCATCGCACACGCAGCGCTCGCGCGAGCCAGGCGCCGCGCGGCTGCTCGGAGAGATGCACCAGCAGGTCGTAGCGCCTGGCTCTCAGGCTTCCTAGAAGAATCCTTTCCCGTTGGAGGCGCGCAATCGCGCCCATCTCGCGCCAACGCCGGCCCACGACGTGAACGTGCGACAGCGCCGGATGGCCCTCCAGCATCGGCGCGGTGTCATCGTAGACGAGCGCATCGATCTCGAGCTGCGGCGCGTGCGCCTTGAGCACGCTCAGCACCGGCGCGGCGAGGAGCACGTCGCCGTGGTGCCGGAGCTTCACCACCAGCGCGCGCCCGCATTCCCCCAGCGGGACGGCGTCTTTCACCATCCCGGAAGTTTACTCGGCGCCGTCCTCCTCAGCCGGGAGCACGTCGGCATAGACCCATCGCCCATTGCGGGTGATCTGCCCAGAGCGCGTCCTGATTGGCGAACGAAGCATCGGCCCTTCGACGACGAACGTGTGGAACTCGCCGTTCTCGCCGCACGGATCGATACCCCGCGGCATCGCTGCGACGAAGACGGCGTCGAACCTGAGGCCCGCCCAGCTCGCGGGAGCAAGATCGGTGTCGACGCAGGTGATCCACGCGCGAAGGCCGGCGGCCGTCATTTCCTCCGCCAGCGCGCGCGTCGGCAACCCCCAGAGCGGAAAAAGCAGCTCGAGGCCGCTCGCCGCGAACTGCCGCTCCCGATAGCGTCGGATGTCCTCGAGAAACAGGTCGCCGAAAGCGAGCCGCGTCACGCCTTGCGATTTCGCGCCCTCCAGGAATCGATCGAGGCGCTCTTCATACACCGCGTTCGGGCAGGGATTCGGCAGCGGGATACGGTGCAGGGTGACGCCGGCGGCCTGCGCCTGCAGGGCGAGAAGCTCGGCGCGCACCTCGTGGACGGCGACGCGACCGCTCTCCTCGCCGACGGTGGTGAATACGCCGGCGATCTCGACGTGCGCGCGACCTCGCAACACGTGCAGCAGCCATGCGCTGTCCTTGCCCCCGGACCAGGCGATGAGCGTGCTCATAGCGCCGCGAGGAAGACGAGGTAGCAGGCGATCTCGCCGAGCTGCTGCGCCGCCCCGAGGCAGTCGCCGGTGTAGCCGCCGAGGCGGGCACGCAGATAGAAATGGAACGCGAGCGCGACGAGCAGCACGCCCGCGATCGCCCAGGCGAAGCTCGGCGGCGCGAACGCGAAGGGCGCGGCGCCGATGAGAAGCGCGATCACGGCATCCGAGCGCCGCGCGCCAATCGCCGCCCGCCGCGTCTTGCCGCCTTCCGGCCTGGCGTAGCGGCCGAAGGCCATCAGGAGGACGCAGGCGGATCGGCTCGCGGCGTGCGCGCAGACGAGCGCCACCGGGAGAAGCGCGACCGGCAGGTGCGCGAGCGCCGCGATCTTCAGCGACAGACCGAGGAAGAGCCCGAGAGCGCCGTAGGCGCCGATGCGCGGATCCGCGAAAATCCGCAGCGCCTCCTCCCGCGTCCGGCCGCCGCCGAGCGCATCGCAGGTGTCGGCCAGGCCGTCCTCGTGCAGCGCGCCGGTGAGGAGCGCGGTAGCCGCGACACTCAGGATCACGGCGACGACCAGCGGCAACGCCGCGGCGGCCGCGAGCAACACGGCGGCGCCCGCCAGGCCGATGCCGATGCCGATCAGCGGGAAATAGCGCGAGGAGCGGCCAAGGTCGTCATCGTTGCCGGCTTGCCTGCCCAACGGAAGCCGGGTGAGAAAGGCGGCGGCAGCGATGACTCGGCTCGCCTCGCGCGCGATCATGATTCCTTCCGGCTGACCGCCGCAGATTCGAAAGTCGCCATCTCGTTCAGGAACGACGCGGCCGCGCGCACGAGCGGATAGGCGAGCGCCGCGCCCGAGCCTTCGCCGAGACGCAGCGAAAGATCGAGCAGCGGCTTGGCCGAAAAATGCTCGAGCAGAAGGTCGTGGCCGGGCTCCGCCGAGCGATGGCTGAATACGCAGCATTCCAGGACGTCCGGCTCGAGCTCGCGGGCGATCGCCAGCGCCGCGCTGACGATGAAGCCGTCGACGAGGATCACGAGCCGCTGCCGCGCCGCCTCGGCGAGCGCACCGGCCAGCATCGCGATCTCGAAGCCGCCGAACACGCGCAGCCGCTCGCGGGCACCGGTAGGAGCGCCGTGCCGGGCGAGCGAACGGCGCAGGACGTCGAGCTTGCGCGCCAGCCCGGCGTCGTCCAGCCCGGCGCCGCGGCCGACGCAGCGCTCGAGCGGCGCGCCGAGCGCGAGGCTCGCCAGCACCGACGCGGCGGACGTATTGCCGATGCCCATGTCGCCCAGGCCGACGACCTGCGTGCCCTCGGCGCGGGCCTGGATCATCAGCTCGGCGCCGGCGCGAAGCGCCGCCTCGCACTGCGCCGCGCTCATCGCCGGCTCGCGGAGGAAGCTCGCCGTGCCGGCGCCGATCCGGCGCGACTCGAGCAGCTCGTGCGGCGGGCAAGGCTCGATCACCCCGGCATCGACTACGCGCAGCCGCAGGCCGCCGAGCCTGGCGAAGACGCTCACCGCGGCGCCGCCCTGGAGAAAGTTGCGCACCATCTGACCGGTCACGGCCTGGGGATACGCGCTCACGCCTTCGCGCGCGATGCCGTGGTCGCCGGCGAAGACGTAAACGCAGGCGTCGTCGACCCGTGGCGAGAGCGTTCGCTGGATCAGGCCGAGCTGCAGGGCGAGATCCTCCAGCCGGCCGAGCGAGCCGAGCGGCTTGGTCTTGTCGTCGATGCGCCGCCTGAGGCCGTCGCGCAGCTCGCGGGAATCGTTCATGACGCTCCCCTGACGGGCTTGATCGTCAGGGGCTGGCCGCAAACCATCAGCGTCACGCGCTCGCTGGCCTCGGCGACCCGCTGGTTGGTGAACCCGTGCTCGTCGACGAAGCGCCGCGTCAGCGCGCCCGCCGGCACGACCCCCGAGCCGAGCTCGTTGCTGACGACCAGCACCTGCGCCTGCGCGGCACGCAGCGCGTGCAGAAAATCATCGCGCTCCCTCTCGAGCTCGATCTGCAGGTTGGCGAGCCAAAGCGTAAGGCAGTCGACGATCACGCATGCGCCCGATGCCGCTTCGCTTCGCAGCGCGGCGCCGAGGTGGACCGGGCATTCCAGCGTGCGCCAGCCGGCGGGACGCCGCCGCCGGTGCTCGTCGATCCGCGCGCGCATCTCGGCGTCCCCGGCCAGCGCGGTGGCGATATACACCGTCGGCCGGCGGCTCTCGAACGCCAGCCTTTCGGCATAGGCGCTCTTGCCGGCGCGAGCCCCGCCCGTGATCAGGTGCGCCGGCATGAGTAACGCGTCAGATTTTCAGCTCGGCGCTGAGGCCGAATGTTCTCCCGGGCAGAGGATAGACCGCGTAGCGATCGGCGGTAAAGGCGCTGCGCACCGCGTAGGTGTAGTACTTCTGGTCGAAGACGTTGTTAACCGTGAAGGCTATGCGCGCCGGGCCGACGTTCTGGCCGAGCTTGAGGTCGAGCACGCGGTACGCCGGAATGCGGTGATCGAGCGTGTTCGGCTCGTCGTTGTCGAGCACCTGGCTGCCCACGTAGGTGAACGCGGCCGACAAGCGCGTCTTCGGCATCACGTCCCACGACCCGGCGAGGTTGAACTTGTGGCGCGGGACGAGCGGCACCGTCTTGCCGGCGATCGACATATCGGTGCCGATCGCGAACGTCGAGCCGGGGAGCGTGCCTTCCAGGAACTTGGCGTCGGTGTAGGCGTAGCCGCCGGTGATGCGCACGGCGGAGAGGGGTTGCCAGCCGCCGTCGATCTCCACGCCCTGGCGCCGCGAGGGCGGCAGGTTGGTATTGCCGACGCCGGTGGTGAACGGATCGAGGTGGATCTCGTCGGTCACGTCGGTGCGGAAGAGCGCGGTGCGCAGCGCGTTGCCGCCGCTCCTCCAGGCGAGGCCGCCCTCGTAGGTGCGCGCGTGCTGCGGGCGCAGGATCTGGAATTGCGGCGCGAAGAACTGGTCGCTCTCGTAGATCTCCTCGGCGTTGACGAAGCGGTAGCTGCGGTTCGCGCGCGCGAACGCCGCGAGCTCGCGGGTGAGCGCCTGCCGGAGGCCCACTTCCCAGGCCTCCTGCTTCTGCGACTCGCTCACCGACGGCGCCGCGGCGCAGAAGAAGCACGAAGGCGAGCCGGGATCGGCGACGTCCTTGCCGGTGTATTCGGCCCGCTCGCTGCGCCAGCCGAGCGTGGCGAGCGTGGAGCGCGTAAGGTCGATCGTGTCCTGGAGGTAGAAGCCGGTCGTCTCCTGCGTGACCGTGACGGTGTTCGACGGACGCCCGTTGTTCTCCGGGCGGTCGCCGCGCCGCGAGTGGTAGTTCCAGCTGTTCCAGTCGACGCCCAGCACCAGGCTGTGCCGCAGATCGCCGGTGCCGAACGGCACGCGCACTCGCGGAGTGACCGACCAGAGATCGAGGCTGTCGTCGCGGAAGCTCGGGAAGCCGTCGTTGTCGAAAAAGGACTGCTGCTTCTTGTCGCGGTAGTCGAGCCCGAGCACGAATTCGGCGCCGCTGAAGCGCTGCAGCAGCGTGGCGCCCACTCGCCGGCCGTCGCGCGTCGCCCAGTCGAGCGGCGTGTCCGTGCCACGACGATCGCTCGCGTATTCGTCCAGGCCCACCGAGGGCTGGACGAGGCGTCCGCCGGGCAGGCGGATGTTCTGATAGTCGGCGCCGGCGCGCAGGTCGAGCGAGCCCTGGTCGAGGGCCCAGCGGGTGTTTACCGTGCCGTTGACCTGCTCGTTGCGGTTGTTGCGCCGATAGCCGTCGGAGCGCAGGCCGTAGACCGAGCCGTTGACGCCGAACTGCCCAGTCCCCTGGCTACCGTAGAGCTGTCCTTCGACGGTCTTGTAGCTCGCCGTGCGTCCAAACACCTCGACCGAACGGCCCTCCTGCAGCGGCGAGCGGGTGACGATGTTGATGATGCCCGCCGAGGCGTTGTCGCCGTAGAGCACCGAGCCCGTGCCGCGCACGATCTCGATGCGCTCGACACCGGTCAGCGGGATCGCCGACCACTGCACGCCCGAGAGATCGAAGTCGTTCAGCCGCCGCCCGTCGAGCAGGATGAGGGTGTTCTGCGGCCCGGTGATGCCGAAGCCGCGCAGATCGGCGGAGGTGACGGCGGCGTTGTTGCCAAAGAAATCCTTCATCGTCAGGCCGACCTCGGCGCTGAGGAGCTCCGGGATGGTGCGCGCGGCGCTGCGCGCGATGTCCTCCCGCTCGAGGACCGTCACGTTCGCCGGCAGGCGGCGCACGTCCTCCGGAAAGCGCGGCGCGGTGATGACGACCGCGTCGTCCTGCGCGAATGCCGCGGAAAAAAGCGAAAGACCGGCGAGAACGCCGAGTGCGGTACGGTGCATTTGAAACCTCCCTGGCGTCATCCCCGACGCCTCGTTGGTTGAGAAAGGCTTCCAGGCCGGTCTCCGGACTCGCGAGGCATGAAACACCCGCCTTCCCACATCGGACTGATGC
>WNFL01166562.1_pt1 | contig 12173 bp, 13 predicted proteins | sample 5400361 | NCBI WGS metagenome assembly WNFL01 (sample SAMN13153351, study PRJNA577476) | soil metagenome | isolation source: 40 cm soil on Douglas fir-dominated hillslope | place: USA:California | collected 2013-09-17
AGTTCGGGATCCTCGTCGACGTTGAGCGGCAGAGTGGCTTTGAGATTGGATGACATCGAGTCCATGACAGCACAGCGGCGGGCTTTAAGGGAATTGACAATCAGTCAGTAACCGTAGCGTGACATCAGATATCCACCTTCACTCACGAGACCACGAGACTGGAAAAGTTGCCTTGAGAAGATGGAAGGCGGGTTCAAGGCCGAGGCTTTGTTCCGCCACTCTGAACCATACCCATCTCGTCTGGAGCTTGGAGAATTTAGCAGAGGTTTTTCAGATATATTAGGATGCTACGAAAACGACCTGGTGATCCTGAGCAGCTCGAGTATCAGCCAACACGCGAGAGCCACTCGAGGTTTCAACTCCTCGATCCAACATTTCACATTGCTCGGATACTCTTTGAGTACTGTGTGAGTTACGATATGTTCTAGATCGTTTTTGATGACAACGGGACTGGACGAGGAAGCGGTCGTGGAACAAGAAACATGGAAATTTACGTGAATCGCCAGGATGATAAGGCCAGTAAGCGCCGGTACGAGCAGGTACGAGCCGATACGAGCCAGTAGAAGCCACCAAGAGCCATCAAGGACGATGCCGTAGCGATGAAGTGATTATCTGGGTCATTAACCACACTAGCCAAGTACACAGAGACAAGACACCCTGGGAGTTTCGCGTGGGGTGGGAAACTGTCCAATACTTTTTCCATCAGTCCTGTCCCTGAACAAAGCCCCCATCTCAACAGCCCGCGATCAGCTCTTATCTCCCCCTTTCGACCCCATTTCGAATAACCGAGGTCCGCTTGGATCAGCCTTAGATCCTATCAACAGCTCTAAATCGCACTGTCCCATGGGAGGAGCCAACCAAGAACCCACCTCGCTACCGACGGAGCTCGTCAGCTCGTGTTGTTCCAAGTTGTGACTTGCGACGTGGTCGCGTGCCAAGCTTCAACCAAGCTACCCCATCAACACTATCAGTCTATTCCAATTCCCAGGCGAGCCACCCGCAATGTGTCGGCCGACCTGAAATTCCCAGCGCTTTGTTCAGGTTCGATGTCAAAGAGATTAAATTACGGGGTACTTGTCGACACCGTTATCAAGATTCTACCGACAAAGGTCGCCCGCTCTGCTTCTCAATACAGATAAGCGGCTTCCTTCGGTGCTTTCTTTGGGTTGTGATTGGCATAAATAGCCAACAGCCAGGCTTCGTTAGGCGCCTCAAAGGGAGACCCAGCCCCTTCTCATCCCCACGGAACGACCTCACAATGAGCGGTGCGAACGTCACGAGCAATGCGAACGTCGCGATGGTTTTGCCTCAGTGCGTCCTTATCTGCGTTTGTATGTCGATGCGCCTCTCACGTTTGCCATGCAGAGGAGCCGGCTATGGTGTCGTAGTGGGAATTGGTCTTTTCTTCTCGGTGTTCATGCTGGGCCTGACATGGATCCAAGTGAGCTTGTCCCCCCAAGCAGATCGGACTGGACGTTGACTATGATCGCACCAATAGGCCCGATATACACCTTTCTCACCAACGAACACCGAAGGTCCGTCTAACCCTTGGGGGCGCCACTTCGCCCATCTAACTCTTTGGTCAGAATTCAGCTCAGCTTCCCGTTCCGTCAAGAGCGGTCTCATCGCTTCTGGAATTGTCTCAGCGTGGACGTAAGTGGCCATCCTTCATCCATCGTGGCGACACTATAGTAATCTCGACTTCCAGATGGGCGGCGACACTCCTCCAGTCTAGCGCAGTAGCCTATAAATACGGAATTTCTGGTCCATGTGCGTCTGGTTTATCCTTAAACTTATTTTGTACTTTTCCCTCATCATCATGGTGCTTCCAGGGTGGTACGGTGCAGGCGCAACAATTCAAGTTCTCCTCTTCGCCCAACTCGCCGCCAAGCTCAAATTAAACGCACCCAATGCCCACACCTTCCTCGAGATCATCGGCACGCGCTGGGGTACCTTCGCACATATTGTCTTCCTTTTCTTCGGTCTTGCCACCAACATCGTAGTCAGTTCTATGTTATGTCTCGGAGGTAGTGCTACTGTCACGGCCCTAACGGGAATGAGTACCATCGCTGTGAGTGTTCGGCAGTTTGCCTTGTAGTGACTTTGAGACTGATTGTAGCTTGATTCTAGGCGTGCTTCCTCATTCCCTTTGGTGTCTGTATCTACGTCGTCGCTGGTGGTATGCGTGCGACCCTTCTTTGCGACTAGTAAGACCCCTCTATGCACTTTCCTCCCAAGGCTCACCTGGTCCAATAGCTCCCATACTACCGTCCTGTTCGCTATCATCTTCGTCTTCATGTTCACTGTATATGGTACCTCGAATAAGATCGGTAGCATTTCCAAGATGCACGAACTCCTCACCCAAGCGGCCATACGCCAACCTGTTGAAGGTAACGCTGGTGGGAGCTACCTCACTATGCGCTCTTTGAACGGGCTCATCTTTGGTGTCATTAATGTGCGTCTCTTCATATCTTCCTCCACTTGACGTTCCGACTGACCGAGACTCAGATCATTGGCAACTTTGGTGCGTTCCACAAATGAGAAAAATATAGTTTACGTAGTCACTGAATCCTCTGTTCAGCTACCGTCTTCAACGATCAAGCCTACTGGCAGCGTGCCATTGCCTCCCAGCCCTCGACTTGCGTCAAGGCCTACCTTCTCGGTGGACTCGCTTGGTTCTCCATTCCCTTCGTAGGCGTACTTAATTACTACACTGTTATGTCTCTCACGATACTCTGTCGTTAGGGTTTCGCCACCACTATGGGGCTCTCTGCAGTTGCGCTCTATGGCGATCCAGCCATGCCCACTCTCAAAATTGAAGATGTCAACGCAGGTCTCCCAGCACCATCTGCTGCCGCCGCGCTCCTCGGTCAATCCGGTGCCGCTGCCATCCTCATCCTACTCTTCTTGGCCGTTACCTCTGCCACCAGCGCCGAGCTGATTGCCGTGTCAAGCATCTTGACCTATGATGTATACAAGGTGAGGCCACAATGGACACCCTGGGTGATGTTGATGACGCCGACACTCTGTGCAATAGAAATATATCAACCCCAACGCTACTGAGAAGCAAATCCTAAATGTCTCGCACTTGATGGTGGTTGCTTTCGCCCTTGCGATGTTCGTTTTTGGTGTTATCTTCTTCTACATTGGTGTCTCCATGGGATGGCTCTACGTAAGCCGCACATATCTATCTTGCGTATCAATTTAAACTCTCCATTTCCAGCTCTTCATGGGTACGCTCCTCGGGAGTGCAGTCGTCCCCATCGCTCTCTGCACCACTTGGTCAAAGGCGAACAAGTGGGGCTGTATCCTTGGCGCCATATGGGGGCTTGTCGCCGGAATCATCGCATGGATTGTCACCACCGCTAAGCGCCACTCAAGCATCAACGTCGAAACGACTGGTGGTGACTATGAGATGTTGGCTGGAAACTTGGCCGCTATCGGTGTCGGAGGGATTATATCCGTGGTGGCCTCGTACCTTGTAAGCCACTTCAGCTCATCTTTGCCTGCTGTTATCACCTTTCTTTTTTTCTCTTTTTAAATTTATTTCTGTGCAGTTCCCCGAGGACTTTGACTTCGATATTACACGCGCCATCAATACCCATGTCCACCATCCCGAGACGAAGGCTACTGGTAATACCAACGAGGGAGGGCCCAGTTCCTCGATCGAGAAGGTCCCAGAGGAAAAAGCAGCCGAGAAAGTGGACCCAGAGGCAAAGGACACACATTCTGTTGCCGAGAGCTCGGTGCAAATCGGTATCACCCGCGCCGAAGAACTCGACCCCGTCGCATTGAACAAGGCCTTCAAGTTCGCCGCATGGTCATCGGTCGCATTGGTACGCTTTATTTCATACATAGATCATCCCTACACTTGTCACTATATCACTAATCAATTCTTGTCCTTTAGACCGTGATTATGATCATCCTGATTCCACTTCCTCTCTTCTTCGCTTCCACGATCTACAATGTTGCTGGGTTCTCCGCATGGGTAGTAATCGCCATGATCTGGGCCTTTATCGCTTCGTTCACCGTCGTACTTTATCCCCTATGGGAGAGCAGGGAAGCTCTCGTTCGGGTCTTCAAAGGTATCGTCAAGGATATCATGCAACCGGGTTCCGGCAAATATGTCGCCAAACATCACGCAGCGGCATGAAAATCATATTCATGGCTCGGATATCCACGTCCATGTCCAAGTTTAGACAACGCTATACACGTATACATTCCCAAACCGGTCATCTTCCCTTTCGGCCGAGGTTTTGTCCTGGGGCATTTAGGAGTCTGCTTAGAGATGCCAATAGAAGTCAAAAGTTTCCGTTGATACTCTAAACCTAGGTCGTATATTGCAAGTAGAGTGTGAACTACGATCGACAACCATCAGTCCGTTATTGAGTCTAGGGCAAGAATGACACTGTATGCAAGAGTGGAGAGAGTGGATCGGATAGGTGGGAGGCCGTCGGTATGGACACAGAGGGCAAATGTCCTTGGATTTTGAATGAGTGTGATGATAGGACGCAACGAGGCAATAATATCTGCGAAATAGTAAAGAGGCATGCTGGCATATGTGACAATGGGCCACTCGACATACTTGGAGGAGGGAGTAATAGGGTATGTTGCAGATCCGAGGAGAGAGAGAGGGCGGACCGCAAGCCACGAAGCAAGCGAAATCGATCTAAATCCCGTGCTTTGGATACATTTTGGTACAGGAGACAAGAGAGTAATTTCGATGAGAATGAGGGGTGCTCTTGATAGGGTGACTTGGCCATGACTGAAAGGTGTGAAGGTGGTTCCACTCCACTCGACAATATTTAGGCGTGATCATCATTAAAACCAGGATGCCGAAGGACTCTCGCTGACCAAGCTTGCTGCGTATCCTGAATGATATGGCGACAACAAAGCCTCGTCATCTTCCTCTCCCTCCACAGCCCCCTCCACAGGCTCGAAACCATCACTGCCGAGGGATAAATCGAGATAACTCTGGCGAGCATACATGTAGCCGACGAAACTCATCACACTAAGTAATTGCTAGTCAATAATTTGCATATCGGGTCAATGAAGTTCACATACTAGATCGTTCCGTCCGCACATCCGACACAAACGTCCTCGTGTGTAAGGGCTAGCGACATCGGGTTCATCTTCGACGTTGCCAAGCCTTCAAAGCCCTTGGGTACGTGATTCGCTAGCCCATCAACCATGACGAGTGACTTGTAGATGTCCTCAGGATCGACTTGGGCAAGTGCACCCCAGACACCATCCAGAGGCGTGATGGTAGTGCCAAAATCGACATCACCGGCGCTACTCCTGCGCTGGCTGAACATAGAGCCGTCTGGGTCTTGGCTGGAAATCGACTCCCCTTCGTGGCCTTTCTCATCGATACCATCTACCCCAACGACAGCCTGTTTGTCATGGTGCGTGGAAACGAATATCTAGAAAATTTGTTAATAAATGAATTGCACTGATCAGTCAGGGTACTTACCCGGCGATCGGCTCCCACACGTGAACTAAACCTTGTAGCTGTGATGACCCTCCTCTTCCTTGGGTCAACCGCACCGACCGCAAGGTCAGGCGTCTCTACAACCGCCACAATTTTGGGTAGGGTGGTGCCAATTGGCGCCTTCTTGGGCAAGAGCAATTGAGGAGTGCCGACTCTCGGGGATTGCAATGAGATTGGAGTAGAAGGCGTGCGTGGTACACCTCCCCGTCCCACACCGGAAGGCGCTTTGCGTGGCGGAATGCCAGCCTTGAGGGAAACTACGCGGTTGCGGGGGACGGGGGGCGTGACAGTAGTGGGCGTGCGAGGGCCACTCGAAGTAGTCGGAGATGAGACGGGGCTCTTAGGGCGCTCGGGCAACTCTTCCCTCCATTCGAGGTGAAGGATGAGCGACTTGGTGGCACATGTCATTTGATTGCCCTTCGCGGCGAACCATCTGCAAATATGTTAATTGGGATCTCGAAGGCGCTGTCTAGGGGGCGTACTGGAGCATGTTGTCCGAGTTGGTGCCGACATGCAAAAGCTTTGCAGATAAAACTGGGTCGCTGCCACCAAGGTGGGAAAGGGTGAACTGAGAGATCATCTCTCGTCGCCCTGCGAGAAGACTTATTAGCGCCAAAGGCTTCTACAAATGGGGAAATACCAACTGATTGAGAAGACCCGAACGCTACCGTCGATAGTGACGCTACAGAAGCGTTCGCCGGCCTCGTCGCTACCACCGCCGAGAATCTGAACACCAATGCACATGTTGGTCTGTTGTCCGAAGCGGACAATCTTGGTGCCTTTCCGCCAGTCCCAGCATACCTAGAGACAGATTATATGAGAGACTCAGGTCACAACACCCTCATTTTAAGGACTCACAAGAGCTTTATCCGCACCAGCTGATACGAGGAACTTAGTAGACAGCGCAACGGCGCGAATGCCGTACAGGTGTCCCTTGAGTTGTTGGAGCGGGGCGTACGTAACGGACGAAAAGAGGTGCACCATCCTAACATCCGTTCAGCATACTCTCTCCGGGAGCCACATAGGAAGAGACACTTGCCCTATGTCATGGAAACCAACCACGAAAACTTCTTCCTCTGCCAAGAAGTCGAGGCAGCTGACCGGTTTCTTGACTTGCAAGCACTTCTTCTCCTCACCGGTCTCAATATCCCATACGCGAATAGTTTCGTCGTAGCTACCGCTGATGAGGCGTTTGCCTGCCGGGGAAATAAACAAATAGTCATTAAGTATACAGTCATTGAAAGCTGACCTTTGAGCAAAAGGGTCGTGCAGAAGTTGGTGTGCCCGTGAAGGAAGCGAATCGACTGGGGAAGGGCAAACTTCCAGTTGGATTCACGGTGGTGCAGCGAGCGGTAGAGTGGTTCCCTAACCAAACCATCGGTTTCTCCACATATTCATCTTCTAAGTGGACGCACCAATCCTCAGGCTTCGCAGGTGGCCGCAGTGGCACGGGGTCAGTTGCGGTGATGGCCAAGCAATGGTACCTCCAAATCGCAGGGTGGCGGACCATCGTGTTCCACTTCCTTGAGACAATCCCGACGCCAAGGAGTTCAGCTACAGTTAAGTACTCCAGCACTTGCACGGCGACTTGAGGCGGCAAGTGTCCAAAGATGTCGAAAGTCGATTTCGCGTATTGCTCCAAGAGACGAATTTGGTTAGAGATGTCTCCGGGCAAACAAGCTACAGCAAAGTCAGTAAAGGCAGCCAACTCGGCATATGGTTGTTCGCACCGTCGAGAATGATGCCGATGCTGTCAGAGTAGGTCAGAATCCGGCAAAATTTGAGGATAATCCACTCACAGTCGCATGCGATCCGGCAGCTTGAGAGACCGAACGGCTCGACGAACCTCGGTTTCATTGAATATGCCTCGGCCATCGCCCCGCAGAGCGCGGGCAATGTCCAGCGACTCCTGCTGTTGTTGGCTCTGAGAGCAGTCAGCGGCGTGTCGTACACGTGTGCGGCGCACACACCGTTTGATAGGCGAGCTGAAGGCGGTCTCGATCCCTCGCCAGCTCGTTCTTGTGTTGCTGTGCCCGTTCCGAATCTAACGTGGCCCTGAGGAGCCTGAGCTCTGCTTGCAATGCGTGAAGCTGAGATGCAGAATTCGACTGGGCTTGCTCCAGGAGACGCTTGTATGTAGTGATGGTCTTTGTATGGGCGACTTGCACGCCTTGCAGGGCAGTGGCGACCTGTCCATAAAAAATAAAATGGCAATATGCAATTAGCACTATGGTTGGGCCATTTATCATTACACCTACATCCTCATCGACCATATCGTTGAGCTCAGCCACTTCCGTCTCCATTTCGAACGACGTGCTTGCGTCTCCTCCATCGCCCTCCCAAACTGAGGGGGCATTGCTCTGCGGCATATTTGGATCTGACATGAAATGCATTGCGCTGATCATTGAGCCATCGGTGGTGTCGCTGCGCGATGACTTCGCATGCGACTGTGGCGAAAGCGCGAGTGCACCCCGCGTTGTCGATGTGAGTCGGGGCGGGGTTTTCGCAGGCACCTGGTAGCTCAACGGTCGTTGCAACGTCTGCCGAGTGTGTAAGCCAGGCCGGCGGAGTGGGCCCGACACGCTGCTATCGTGCTCCGAGCTTTGACCTGGAGAGCGAACGGCCATCGAGATCGTTCGTCGCGGCGTGCCAGACGGTCCTCGACGAGCGATTGTTGGTGGATCATGGAATGCTGTTATGGTGGACATTGTGAGAGGCTCGGTTGGCTGCAGTTGTGGTGCGGCCAAGGAAGTGTCGTCTTCTTGGTCTGTCCACTTCTTCATGCTGCGAATCGAGCTGACAACGGATGTGGCCGTAGACTCCGGGGTGGGCGCACTCGGCCGGGAAGGAAACGACTCTCGGGCTGCAGCCGCTCGCGTTTGAGGCGGAGGTGGTGGTCTCTCGACGTTGGGCATGATGGGGGCGGAGACGCGGCGAATGGCGGGGAGCGATGGAATGAGACTAGGAGCACGTTTATTTATCGTAGCATTTGTGGGTGTTGTGGGAACCGGAGTCGCGTTTGGGCTTCGCTCAGCGAGCGGGGCGCGACCGGTAGCGACGAGAGAGAGCGGGCGTTTTCGGGCGGCGTTTGTCGACCCGTTTTTTGTAGAAGCAGAATGTGTCGAGGAAGAACGCGGTCTATTATGCCCCTCCGCCTGCGTCTCCGGGGGCGAACGTAGGGGCATAATGTGGGTGAGGGCAAAGAGACTGTCGGAGAAAAGCGCGTCTGTCATTCGAATTAGGAAAGTGGAAGTGAACCAGGCTCTGGCAAGCTGTATTCCAGCAGCGGATACCTCGATGAGTAGTAGGACTAGTACTGGCGCTGGCGATGGCGCTGGCGACCAGGTCCGAGTTCGATATCCGACCCTAACTCGGTCAGGGGCTTGATTATACTTAAACAAACCGCGGGCTGTCCTCTCCTAGGAATCTCCTGGGAAATAAGAAGCACAGAAACCCGGGAATCGCGCTTCGTAACTGATATGGTACCTTGTGGAGTCTTTGCCGTTGATGGAGTCGGAGGCTGGAGCAGAGTCCATCTTGTTATGTCCCAGAGAATCGAGACAACGTCAGAGAGGTTCATGCTTCATTTGGGTCGAAGGAGACGCCGTCCCCCCCGCCGTGCAAACTATATGGCCAGCACCCCTGGGATAGGTCGAGGAACTTAGGGATCGCTATGCTTGTGTTGATGACCACTAGTATCGATCTATTATTGCCTGAGATACGTCACCATTCGCGGAGGCATCTCATCGGAAGGAGTAGCATGCCTTCCCGCCCGGCGAGTATAGCGTTCTCGCTGTGAAGTAGACATTCGTACGTATATTGTTTGGTATCCCTCTGCAAAGCGTTTGTGTGCATCGAATTCTAGAGCCGCAATCCCAACAAGCCATGGGTGTGGTTACAGTCCCAAGACAAACACCGACCAAACATATGATCGCGCAAGCTACAGTTCCTCAGAACTAGAGCACCAGTCCTTTTCTCATTTCCTTCCTCATTCCTTTTCTAAGTCCCTTTCCTTCCTTTTCCGCCGGACGGCATCATGAGGGACGACTCGTACGGCGTATGTCTCCACTTTGGTGGGAAATCGTTCTCCGTTGATGGGGACGGAGGCTAGAGCAAAACTCCACAATCGAAGGTTGGCTGGATGGTGGATAAACGGTACCCTCGAGTCAATCTGAAGAAAGGAGTGTGCGGCTTAGTGCCTCAAGTTAATCGAATCAAAGCACTGGTAGTTTGGCTCCCTCTCTCATTCTCTCGCCCATTCATGGGCGTCTTAGCTCCATCCATGCGGAAATAACGAGGCATTGTGAACGACTTCTTGCGCAGAAGGCTGCTGTCGTCGGTTCAGAGACACAAGACACAAGAAGTTTGAGAGCATGAGATCGAGGAGCTTTACTCAGCATCAGTCGAGCATGTGATTCTGGACCCCGAGCTGCAAACTCACCTCTTGGTCCCAGTCAAGAATCAACTATCCAATTCCAGCAGGAGCATTAAATGTTCTTTCAAGATCATGCCAAGAGAAAAGAACTCTCCGGGTCTGGAGACTGTCCAGTTGTCCGTTGGTTTGTATTACATGGCCAACACCAATCTGCCTGAATACACACACATGGCACGTAGGAGTTCATAATCACATAATGACCAACTATTTCGACGTTGTGCAACCTGTGCTCCACCTCAATATTACCTTTCGGTCTCCATGTTCGTCTTCGCCCTTCAATGATATACCTTCTCCTCGGTTCTAGGTCCCTCCAATACCAGATTCTAGAAACGTGCACTTTTGAAAATTTCATTCCATGATGTTCCAAAAGCAAAGTCGTCAAAGTCAAGAGTAACAGTTCCCTTACGAGATGTAAGGGGGATTGTCATGACGGCAGGTGAATGCAGGCGTTCACGACAGTCGTGTGGTACCCAGTATAGTAAACCACCCTCTGAGTCCTTGACCCAACCATCCTTGTCGGGCTTTGCACAAAAACTAGGGTGCGTTGAGTTACAAGAGGAAGGTCGGATAGAAGCATATGGAAATGTGGCCAATACATGGGTGGTGTTGTCATAAGACCCAGAAACGATGTGCCTCCCGTGAGGGGAGCATGCAATAGACTTTACCGAGTGAGTATGCTCCCTGAGAGGCTTGCCAGCTGCAATATGAGCTTCAGCATCCCAGATTCGAATGGTACCGTCATCGGATCCGGAGATAAGACGCCGCCTATTGGGAGAGGAAGCAACAGATATCACCCAGTCAGCGTGCCCCTCGAGAGGATCGCCGACTAGAGCACCAGTCTTGGCATCCCAGATTCGAATGGCGAGGTCGGCGGATCCAGAGATGATGTGCTGCCCATCGGGAGAGTAAGCAATGGACATTACCAAGCCAGTGTGCCCCTCGAGAGGATCACCGACTGGAGCACCAGTCTCAGCATCCCAGATTCGAATCGTGTGGTCTCTGGATCCGGAGATGATGTGCTGCCCATCGGGAGAGTAAGCAACAGACATCACCGTGTCAGTGTGCCCCTCGAGAGGACTGCCGACTGGAGCACGAGTCTCGGCATCCCATATTCGAATGGTGTGGTCGCTGGATCCGGAGATGATGTGTTGTCCATCGGGAGAGTAAGCAACAGACTGCACCCAGTCAGTGTGCCCCTCAAGAGGATCGCCAACTGGAGCACGAGTCTCGGCATTCCATATTCGAATGGTGCCGTCATTGGATCCAGAGATGATGTGCTGCCCATTGCGAGAGTAAGCAACAGATTTCACGCAATCGGTGTGCCCCTCGAGAGGATCGCCGACTGGAGCACGAGTCTCGGCATTCCATATTCGAATCATGTGGTCTCTGGATCCGGAAATTATTTGCTGCCCATCGGGAGAGTAAGCAACAGACAGCACCCAGTCAGTGTGCCCCTCAAGAGGAACGCCGACTGGAGCACCAGTCTTGGCATCCCAGATTCGAATCGTGCGGTCGTCAGATCCGGAGATGGCATGTTGCCCATCGGGAGAGTAAGCAACTGACCCCACTGGGTCAGTGTGCCCCTCAAGAGAATCACCAATTGGAGCACCAGTCTCGGCATCCCAGATTCGAATCGTGCGGTCGAGGGATCCAGAGATGACATGCTGCCCATCAGGAGAGTAAGCAACGAACTCCACCACCTCAGCATGCCCCTCGAGAGGAACGCCGACTGGAACACAAGTCTCCGCATCCCAGATTCGAATGGTGTGGTTGTCGGATCCGGAGGTGATGTGCCGCCCATTGGGAGAGTAAGCCACGGACACCACCAAGCTAGTGTGCCCCTCAAGAGGATCGCCGACTGGATCACCAGTCTCGGCATCCCATATTCGAATGGTGCGGTCACTGGATCCGGAGATGATGTGCTGCCCATCGGGAGAGTAAGCAACAGACAGCACCCAGTCAGTGTGCCCCTCGAAAGGATCACCGACTGGACCACCAGTCTTGGCATCCCATATTCGAATGGTGCCGTCTCTGGATCCGGAGATGATGTGGCACCCATCGGGAGAGCAAGCTATGGATATCACATAGTCAGTGTGCCCTTCAAGAGGGTCGCCAACTGGAGCACCAGTCTCGGTGTCCCATATTCGAATGGTGCGGTTGTCGGATCCGGAGATGATGTGCTGCCCATCGGGAGAGTAAGCAACAGACCAAATCGGGTCAGTGTGCCCCTCCAGAGGGTCACCGACT
>WNFL01196766.1_pt1 | contig 12172 bp, 12 predicted proteins | sample 5400361 | NCBI WGS metagenome assembly WNFL01 (sample SAMN13153351, study PRJNA577476) | soil metagenome | isolation source: 40 cm soil on Douglas fir-dominated hillslope | place: USA:California | collected 2013-09-17
GCGGGAAGGAAGGTGGCCGACAACGAGGTCCATCCCTTCCAGAAGCAATGGCAGGTGAAGCCGCCGGCGGGCCGCAAGGCCTTCGGCTTCTCACGGGAGGACGAGCAGTCGCTCCGCGCTTCCGTCCTCGAAGCGCTCGATCTCGAGGCCATGGCCTTCGCGCTCGACTCCGCGGTCAACAACACGAGCCTCGTCCTGCTCTTCTCCTTCCGGACGAAGCTGCTGCTCTTCCCGGGTGACGCCCAGTACGGCAACTGGCAGGCCTGGCTCGACGACAAGGGGGCTGCGCAGATCCTGCCCCGGATCTCCTTCCTGAAGGTCTCCCACCACGGCAGCTTCAACGCGACGCCCAGGCAGGCCCTCGAGGCCATGACCACGGGGGGCTTCGCGGCCATGGCCTCGACCCAGAGCAAGCCCTGGAAGAGCATCCCGCAGCCGGCCCTGATGAAGCGCCTGGAGGAGAAGACGGGCCGCCGCTCCGTCCGCAGCGACTCTCTCCCATTGGCCAATGCCCCGCCAGGGCCCGGGCTCGCTGCCCTGCCCCCCGGCTTCCGGCCCGGGCCGTTCTGGGTCGACTACGTGCTCCGAATCTGAAGGGATTGGCATGGAAGCGGGGCCCGACAAGGCGGCGTCGATCGAGGACAGGCTCAAGCGCCTCGACGAAGCCGTGGGCGACCTGAAGAAGAAGCGGAAGGACGCCTGGGAGAAGTTCCAGGCCCTCTCGCCTTTCATGACCGCGGTGGTGGTGGCCGTGCTCGGCTACGCCCTGAACCGCACCGTCAACGACGCGCTGCAGGAGCAGCAGCTTCTCGTCTCCAACGTGAAGGAGATGCGCGAGCTGCTGCTCCAGGTCGGCTCCGAGGAGGTCACGCCCGAGAAGGCCAGGACGACGGCCCTCACCCTCGCCGCCTTCGGCCGACACGCCATTCCCCCCCTGGTGAGCATCCTCGACACCGGAGGCGAGGTGCGAGGACCCGCCGCGGAGCAGGGCCTCCGCGCCGTGGGACTCACGGACCGAAAGGCGGCTTGCGACCGGATGGTGAGCGTGGCCGCCGATGCGAACGCCCTGTATACCTGGACGACCCACCGTTTCGCAATCCGGCTTCTGGGCGAGCTCGGCTGCGAGAAGGCGGCCTCGCCCGCCATGAAGGATTTCCAGGACGTCGTGCGAGGAGACGCGCCGGGCCTGCGGGGCGCGCTCCGAGACGGGGACCGGTTGGACGAGCGCAAGCTCGGCGAGGTGGCGAAGCAGCTCGGGGACGAGCTGACGCAGACCGCCTCCCGCCTGCGGCGGAGCGCGGGGAGGAGCCGGTGACTCGGCCCATGCCGCTCCTCGTGATGTCCCTGTCGGCGATCGCTTCCGCGGGCTCGGCCTTCGCACAGATCGTCGAATGCCGCGGCGTCGCCACCGAGCTCGGACCCAAGGTCCTGCTCGACGAGATTGCCTACCTCGGCACCGGGCCGGCTCCCGCCCTCCTCATGAAGAAGGTGGACTTCAAGGTGCGCACGGCGCTCGAGGCCGCGGGCCTCGAGGCGGAGGCTCCCGCGGTCGTCCCCTGCGCAAACCGCAAGCCGCGCGGCGTCGGGGACTTCGACCGCGGGATCGTGGAGCGCCTCGACGACAGCGACGCGCTCGTCGAGGTCTGGGGTGCGATCGCCCAGACCGCGGCGGCCGGAGGCAACACCCACGACGTGTCGCTCTCCTATCTGCTCGTGCCGGCGCGGCGGATCGAGCTCGACGCGGGACGGCCGCGCGGCGTCTACGAAACGCTCTTCAGCACCGCCCCCGGCTCTTCCATCGACGACGTCCTGCGGGTCTTCGATCAAAGCGAGGAGCTGAAGGCGTATATCGAGATCGGCGCCGGCTTGAAGGCCGCGCGCGCGGGCCGTCACGAGGAGACCCAGCGGTCTCTCTGCCGCGGCGTCCTGCGCCTCTGGCCGGCCGGCCCCACCCCCCGCAACCTGGAGCACCGCGCCCTCCTCGAGTACGCGCTGGCGACGGCGGCTCAGGCCGTCCAGAAGGCCCGCTCGGACCCTCAATACGACGGCCCGCTGAAGCTCCTCACCGCCCAGCAGGCGGCCTTGGCTTGCGGGAGGCCCGCGCCATGAGACAGACGCTCGGGATTGCCCTCGGAGCGCTCTCGCTGGCGGCCCACCTCGACGCCGGGATGGTCAACGTCCGCTGCGAAGCGCCCTTCGTCTTCCGCGACGCCGCCGTCAACGTCGTCGTCATGCCCTACAACGACCCCACGGAGCCAGAGCGCCCCCTGAGCGAAGCCGGGGCTCGGCTGTCGTACCTCGTGCAGGTCGACACGCTCTTCTCGATCGTGAAGTTCGGGAGCGTCGGAGCCGTGCAGATGGCCCCTGGTCCCGCCTGCAAGCCACCCGAGGTCTGGGCCAAGCTCCTCGGCGAGAAGCCGGGGGCCCAGGCCACGGTGCGTCCCGGCCACGGCCTCGTCCTCGTCTGGGGCCGCCTTTACGAGGAAGGCGGCTCGATCTACGTCCAGAGCTACGCTCGTTTCGTCCGCCAGGGGCAGCCGGAGACCGTCACCATGCGGCTGGGGGACACGGACTTCACGGGCGGGATCACCACCCAGGCGATCGCGTTCCCGCCCGCGAAGCTCACCCTCGAGGACCTGGGCCGGCTCGAGAACGAGTTCTCGCAGGCAGCGATCGTGAGGCCGTCGCCGAAGGAAGGTCCCGGTCAACGCTTCCCGGTGGGCGACCGCGACATGCTCGGGTACTGGGTGACGCGGACGCAGGGGGACTGGATGAGGATCGAAGCCATGGGCCCCGGTCCTTCGGGATGGGTTCCGGCCCGCATGCACCTGGGGGAGGCCTCGCTGCGCGACCGCCTCCCCGAGCTGGCCTTTGTCGAAGGCCTCGTGGGGTTCCTGCGCCTGCGGCAGCCGGCGGAACTCGGCCCGCTCCCCTCCGATTCGGCGGCGCTCGTCGAAACGGCGCTCCAGGGATTCGAGGAAAGGAGCACAGGAGGCCGCGCTGACGTCGCCAGGGGCTCCGGCCGGGAGCTGTGGGGCATCGTTCGGCTGCAGGGCCCGAAGGGCCAGGTCGATCTCCGCGCCGCCCACCGGCAGTTCGCCGAGGCCGCACGCCTGCTACCGCAGAGCGCTGCGGCCCGCAATCTCGAGATCATCAGCCGCGTGGCGGCGGCGCTCGACGGGGACGGGACGCCGTTCAGCGCGCGGGCCGCCGCCGACGAGCTGACTCTGGCTCTCTCGCTCGATCCGGGTAATGTCTCCATCCTGCGGAACCTGGCGAGCCTCTATCGGCTGTTCGCCGGCGGCGCACACCCCCTCACCACTGCCCGACCGCCAACACCTCTCGCGACCCTGGACCTCCCCCAGGCCGACGTGATGCGCCGCCGGGAAGCCGTCGACGCGATGCTCGCCCGCCGCGCCCCGCCGCCCTGAGCCTCAGTACCGGACCCTCACCCATTTCCCGGTGCGCATCGAGCGGTAGCCCGCGTCGAGAATCAGGTTGACGATCAGGCCGTCCTCGTAGGTTTCGCGCGGCGTCTGCCCGTCGCGCACGCAGTCCACGAAGTGTCTCATCTCGGCCTGGTACCCGTAGGCGAAAGCTTCCTCGGGCAGGGGGCGCGTCCAGCCGCGGTCCAGGTCGGCCTTCTCGACGACGTACCCGGCGGGCCGGCCCGTGAAGCAGTGAATGGGGGTGGACCGCGTGACGTCCGTGAAGATCGACCCTTCGCTGCCGTGGATCTCGTTGCGGAGGTCGAGCCCGCCCTTGCTCGTCCAGGACAGCTCGCAATGGGCGAGCCCTCCCGAGGCGAGCTTGAGGACGAGCAGGGCGTTGTCCTCGCCTTCCGTCTTCGCCTGGTGGACGAGGCGCCCTCCCCAGGCCATGACCTCCACGATCTTGTCCTCCTTCCCGAACGCATAGCGGGACATCTCGATCGTGTGGCAGCCCAGGTCGTTGAGGGCGCCGCCCCCCGTCTGGCGGACGTCCCAGAAGTGCGGGCTGTGGGGGCCGCTGTGCGACTCGCGTGAGCGCACCCAGAGAACCCGCCCGACGCCGCCTCTTTCGATGACCTCGCGGGCCTTGACCACGGCCGGGGCGAAGACCTCGGTCTCGGCGTACCCGTGCATCGCTCCCGAGCGGCGGACGGCCTCGAGCATGGCCCGGGCCTCGCGGGCGTTGCGGCCGAGGGGCTTCGTGCAGACCTGGTTCCGCTTCGCCTTGGAGAGGAGCAGGCTCGCTTCCAGGTGCGCCTGGTTCGGAAGAGCGATCACGAAAAGGTCCACGTCGTCTCTGGCCACGACCTGGCGAAGGTCGGTCGCGCTGGCCACGATGCGCCATCGCCGGGCGAATGCCGTGGCCCGCCGTGGCGAGCGCGAGTAGTTGACCACGACCCGGTGCCCACTCACGTTGGCCAGGCCCTGCATGTAGAAATCGGCCACGAAGCCGGAGCCGAGCAGGGCGATGCGGACCTCCTTCGTCTTGTTTCCTTGCTTCATGTCGCTTCCTGGCCTCCTGTCGCTTTCTCGTCGCGGAAGGGGCGGGCGGGAAGCTCGGCGCTCGAGAAGCGCTCGCCGCAACGGAGGACGCGGCAGGCCTGGCCGAGCCGCGCCGCCTCGGCCACGAATGCGTCCGGGGTGGCGGTGTTGAACTCGAACATGTCGTAGTGACAGGGGATCACGAGGCGGGCGCCCATGGAGTGGGCGAGCCCAGCGGCTTGGGGCCCGGTGAAGTTCCCGGGAACGCGGCGCTCGGGGGCACGGCCGTTGATGGGAAGGAGCGCCAGGTCGACCTCGAACGCCCGCAGCCGCTCGACCTGGCCTTCGTAGGGGACGCAGTCGCCCGCGTGGTAGAGAGAAAAGGCCCCGAAGCGAACGACGTAGCCAAGGTGACGGCAGCGGCCCTCGGCGTCGCGATCGATCTGCTCGTGGGCGGCCGGCACGGCCGCGATCCGGAAGCCGGCGGCCTCCAGGCGCCGTCCGTCGTCGAGGCCCAGGGGCCAGCTCGCGTCGCACCGGAGGCGCTCGGCCACCAGCCCGCGGTTCGCCTCGGGGATCACGAGTCGAAGGCCGGGGTTCGCGCGCCGGAGCGGGCCGAGGGTCTCGCCGTCGAGGTGGTCCGTGTGGGCGTGGCTCGAGGTGACGACATCGACGAAGTCGAGCCGCTCGGGGGCCACCACGCGACGGGTCATGCGCACGTGGGGCCTGTCGGTGCCCGCGTACTTTTCGGTGAGCGACTCGGAAAGGTAGGGATCCATGAGCAGGTGGCGCTCTCGCCATTGCACGAGGAAGCCGCTCTGGCCGAGCCACCAGAGCCGGAAGCCCTCGGGCTCGCTGCGCGTCGACGCGACGGCGCGGAGGAGCGCGTCGTCTGCGGTTACGGGCTCGATCACGAGAGACCGAGCTCGGCCCGCACCCGGCCGACACCCTGGACCATGTTCTGGAGCTTGGCCCGCGCGGCCCAGCGGGCGGTCTGGCTGAGGCCGCAGTCGGGGGCGAAAGAGAGCCTTTCCGGCGGCGCGTGGCGCAGGCAGCGGCGCACGCGATCCGCCACCTCCTCGGGCGGCTCCACCCAGTAGCTCTTCACGTCCACGATTCCCACCGCCACGTCCTTCACCGCGGCGATGGCGCGGATGACTTCGATCTCCGCGAACTCGCGGCTCGCCATCTCGACGTGGATCTCGTCCACCGCCGCCCCGAGGAAGGCGGGGAAGAGGGGGGCGTAGCGCCGGGGCGCGACCGCCCGGGCCTTGTAGTTGCCGAAGCAGAGGTGGGTGGAGAGACGGCACCGGCCCACGGCGGGAGCGACGGTACGGTTCAGGATGTCCACGAGTCGGCCCGGGTCCTCGCGGTGCGCGTAACAGCTCATCGAGGGCTCGTCGAGGCAGATCTCGCGGCAGCCCGCGGCCACGAGAGCTTCGAGCTCGGAGCCCACGATGGGCAGGAGCGCTTCGGTCAGGGCCCAACGGTCGGGGTAGCGCTCGGCCGGATGCAGGCGGCCGCTCAAGGTGTAGGGCCCGGGCACGCTGGCCTTGAGCGCGGGCCCCTTGGGGGCCACCCGGCGCAGCCGCTCGAACTCCGCCACCACGCCAAGCCCGCGGGGTGCCCGCAGCTCGCCCGTGACCCGGTGGCGGCCGCGCTGGTCGTGGCCGGGCGGCCCGAAGCGCCGAGGGGGCGCGTCGTCGCCCGCCAGGCCCTCGAGGTGGCCGTAGAACGACAAGTTGAAGTCGAGGCGCGTCGGCTCGCCGTCGGTGATCACGTCGAGGCCCGCCGCCACCTGGTCGTGGACGGCGGCGACGACCGCGTCCTCCAGGAGCTCGGCCCGGTCCGTCTGGCCGAACTGCTCGAGGTGCCGCGAGGCCAGCTCCAGCCAGCCCGGGAGCGGGTAGCTGCCGATGACGGTCGTGCGGAGGGGCCGGTCCTTCACGGTGTATCCCTGCCTCCCAGGCCCTCGTAGAGCCGCGAGAGGCGCCGCGCATGCTCGTCGTAGGCGGCCTCGAAGAGCGCCTCCGAGCGCTCGGCCCCGACGATGGCGGGGGCGGTCAGGACCGGGGGCGGGTGGCCTGCCGCCGTGAGCCGCTCCGCAACCTCGGCCTTGATCGCGTTGACGAGCAGGCACCCGCCCACGGTGGACCCGGGCGCGACCGGCGTGTCGAGGCCAGGCACGCGCACCATCGCATCCCCCGCGGGAGCGCCGGTATCGAGCACGAGGTCGGCGCAATCCGTGAGGCGCAGGCCCAGGGGATGACGAGCCCTCGAGGCATCGGCATGGGCCCGGCTGACGATCGCCACCACCTTGAGCCCGCGGCGGCGGAAGCCCTCGGCCATCTCCACCGAGACCACGTTGCTGCCGCTCGACGACACGATGAGGGCGGAGTCCCGCGGCGAGACGTCGAAGTTCCGGAGGATCCGCTCCGCGAGACCGGTCACGTTCTCCAGGAACATGGCCTGGCGCTGGCCATTCGCCCCGACCACGAGGTTGTGGAACGTCAGCGACAGCTCGACGATGGGGTTGAAGCCGGGGAAAGAGCCGTAGCGGGGCCACATCTCCTCGACCAGGATGCGGCTGTGGCCGGAGCCGAAGACGTGGACCATGCGGCCGGCCAGGATGGAATCCGCGAACAGGTCCGCGGCCTGCGCGATGGCTTCGCGCTGAGCCTCGACGGCGGTGATGAGGCCACGCGCCTTGTCGAGATACTCGCCGGCGGGACCGGCCAGCATCGCCCCGCGCGCGGCCCCCAGGGCCCCCGCGGCTTCCCCGAGGGCCGCGGGCACGACCTGCACGACCTTCCCGAGCGGTCGCCACTCCACGTCGTCGAGGAACCGGCGGAGCGGCTCGAACAACGCGGGGCCGGCCCGGGCGATGCCGCCACCGATGATGACCACCTCGGGATCCACGACGTTCACGACGGACGAGATGCCGCAGGCCAGGCGGTGCACGGAGCGTAGCCAGACCTCGGTTGCCTCGGCGTCGCCCCGGAGGTGCGCCGCGACCAGCTCGGCCGTGTTGGGGAAGCGGCCACCCGATCGGGCCCCGACCGACGCGTCGCCGATCATCGTCTCGAGGGCGCCGGGGACGTTGGTGGTGGGCGGCGGGTGGCCGTCGGGATCGAGGGAAACGTGGCCGACGTGGCCCGCCCGGCCGATGTGGCCGCGCAGCAGCCGGCCCTCGCTCAGGATCGCGCCGCCCACGCCCGTGCCGAGGGTCAGCAGGACCGCGTCGCGACAGCCGACGGCAGCGCCCTTCCAGGCCTCGCCCAGGAGGGCCGCCTGAGCGTCGTTGAGAACGCTGACGGTCGCGCGGGTCTCCAGCAGCTCGGCCCACACGAGGCCCACCAGCCCGGCGAGCCGTCCCTCGAGCGCCGCCACCGACTGGCCGTCGGGCGTGGGCAGCCCGGGAGTCCCCACGCCGATCCAGCGCGCCGGCCCGCCGCGGCTGCCCTCCATCGCCCGCACCGCTTCGCGAATGCGCTCCGCCCAACCGCGGCTTGCGTCGTCCCGGGTCTCGAAGCTCGCGCGGTCGAGGATCTCGCCGCCCGTGGTGACGGCGGCGAGCTTGACGTTCGTGCCGCCCAGGTCGATGCCAATCGCGTAGCGCATGGCTCCTAGTGCTCCCGTCCACCATCGGTGACCGACCAGCCTCCGTCCACTGCCAGCACCTGGCCGGTCACGAACCGCGACGCATCCGAGAGGAAGAACACCACGGCCCCGTCCAGGTCCGTGGGTTGGCCGGGGCGGCCACCGTCGAGCGGCTGTTTCGTCCGGATGAACTCCAGGATGCGCGGATCCCCCATGGCGCGCCGGCTCATCGGCGTGTCCGTCAGGCCCGGCGCGAGGACGTTGAACCGGATCCCGCGGGGAGCGTAGGTGGCGGCCGCCGATGCGGTGAAGCCTTCGATGGCGGCCTTGGCGGCCGCGTACGCGTGAGTTCCGAAAAAGCGGGGCGAGGGCGAGAAGCCGCTGACGGAGCCCATGTTGAGGACGCTGCCCGGCGCGCCCTGCTGAAGGAACTGCTCGACCGCGGCCCGGTTGGAGAAGAACACCGAGGTCAGGTTCAGGCGCAGCGTCTCTTCCCAGCCGGCGTCGCTCAGCTCGTGCAGGGGCCCGTCGCCGAAAGCGCGCCCGCTGCCGCCGGCCACGTGATAGAGCGCGTCGAAGCCGCCGAACTCGGCCACCGCCCTCGCGATGGCGAGGCGCGCCGTCCCCGGGTCGCGCGCGTCGCCATGGATGATCCGAACGTGGGAACTCTCCACGAGCTCGGCCTCCAGGCTTTCCGTGTCCGAGGTTGCCGGGCCGACCGCCACCACGCGAGCGCCGGCGCTCAAGCAGGCACGGAGCCCCGAGAGCCCGAGGCCGCTGGTGCCCCCCACGATGACGACCACCTTGCCCTCGAGCGGGGCTTGTCCCATGCGCGCCCTTCTCCCGAAACCGGCTAGGCCGAGACCAGCGACCGGATCAGCGCCTCGAAGACGAGCCGGCCGTCGGCGGAGCCCAGCTCGGGCTCGGCCGCCCGCTCGGGGTGCGGCATGAGGCCCACCACGTTGCGGCTCGCGTTGCACACGCCGGCGATCGCCCGGCTGCTCCCGTTCGCGTTGGCCGCATCGTCCAGACGGCCGTCGCGCGTCGTGTAGCGGAAGACGACCCGGCCCTCACCCTCGAGCCGGTCCAGCTCCTCGTCGGGCAGGTAGAAGTTTCCCTCGCCGTGGGCGATGGGCATGGTGAGCACGGCCCCCTTGGCGAGGCCGGTAGTGGCGATGGTGTCTTCGCGCTCCACGCGGATGTGCACCGGCTGCGACAGGAACTTCACCCCGCGGTTGCGGAGCATGGCGCCGGGCAGGAGGCCGGCCTCCTGCAGGATCTGGAAGCCGTTGCAGATCCCGAGCACGGGCCCGCCCTTCTTCGCGAACTCCGTGACCGCCTGCATCACCGGGCTGAAGCGGGCGATCGCTCCCGTGCGCAGGTAGTCTCCGTAGGCGAAGCCGCCCGGCAGGACCACCGCGTCGAGGCCGGCCAGGTCCGAGTCCTTGTGCCAGACGAGCCGGGCCTCCTGGCGGCACACGTGCTCGAGGACGTGCTGGGTGTCGTGGTCGCAGTTGGACCCGGGAAAGACGACGACGCCGACCTTCATCTCTCCACCTCCACCCGATAGCTCTCGATCACCGGGTTCGCGAGCACCTTGCGCGCGATCTCTTCGACGGTGGCCCGCGCCGCCTCGGCGTCCGGGGCGTCGAGGGTGACCTCGAAGAACTTTCCCTGGCGGACGTCCGCCACCCCCGCGTAGCCCAGGGAGCCCAGGGCGTCGTGAATGGTCTTGCCCTGCGGATCGAAGACCGATTTCTTGAGCGTCACGTAGACCCGCGCTTTCACCATGCCCCCCTTGCACCCGCAATCGCGGTCACGCCGGCCGGGCCTCTTCCTGGACCACGCGCCGCACCAGGAGCGGCATTTCGATCCCCGCCTCGCGGAAGCGCCGGTACACCTCCTCGTGGACGTCCGAGAGGGCGAGCCCCTGTTCCGTGTAGTCCCGCGCCCAGAACACCAGCCGGCAGTGAATCACGAGGTCCCCGAAGCGGGTGACCACGGCCACCGGCGGCCGATCGCGATCCACCCGCTCGGAGGCCAGGGCGGCCTCGGTCAGGACCCGCTTCACCAGGGCGAAGTCGGTCCCGTAGGCCACCCCGACGTCCAACCGGGTGGTGAGGTGGCGGCTGGGGCGCGAGTGGTTCACCACCCGGTCCTTGACGAGCACGCTGTTGGGGATGATCAGCATCGTATCGTCGGTGGTCTTGAGGCGGGTCGCGCGCATGCCGATCGCCTCTACGTCCCCCACCTCGCCGGTGGAGAGCTGGATCCGCTCGCCGATGCGGAACGGCCGGTCCAGCATCAGGGTGAAGCCGGCGAACATGTTGGCCAGGGTGTCCTGGGCGGCCAGGCCCACCGCGAGCGAGCCCACCCCCAGGGAGACCACGAGGGACTGCACGTTCACGTTGAAGTGCTGGAGGACCGCGATCGTGGCCGCGACCACGACGAAGATGGTGCCGAGCTTGTTCAGGAGCGGTCCGAACTCGTGGGCGACCCCGGTCTCGGCGTGAAGGGGCGACTCGGTCGAATACCAGGCGAGCAGGACGCCGTAGGCCCGGATGGCGGCCAGGCCGACCAGGGCCACCGCGATCGTGAAGATGGCGTCGTCGAGGCCCGCCGTCCAGCCGTCCTGGACGGGCAGGCGGTGGACGGCCGCGTAGGCGCCGATCAGGAGGAGCGCGTAGGTGACGGGCCGCTTCAGGGCCTGGAGGAGACGCTTGCGCAGCGCTCCCGGCTCGGCGAGCGCGCTCACCGGGCGGCCCCCGCATCCGGCCCGAACACGCGCGCGAAGATCGCGTCCACGTGGCCGAGGTAGCGCTCGAGCCGGAACACTTCTGCGATCTCCTCGTCCTTCAGCACGGCCCGGATCTCCGGGTCCTCCGCCACGCGCCTGCGGAAGTCCCCTTCGGTCTTCCAGGCCTCCATGGCGTGGCCCTGGACGACGCGGTAGGCGTCCTCACGGCGCATCCCCCGGGCGGTCAGCTCCAGCAGGAGCTGTCCCGAGAACACGAGGCCATGGCCGGACTCGAGGTTGCGCCGCATGCGGGCCTCGTCCACGGTCATGCCGCGCACGATGTCGGCGAAGCGCCGGAGCATGTGGTCGAGGGCCAGGAAGCTGTCGGGCACGATCACGCGCTCGACCGAGGAATGGCTGATGTCCCGCTCGTGCCACAGGGCCACGTTCTCGAGGGCAGCCAGGGCGTTGCCGCGCAGGAGGCGCGCCAGGCCGGCCACCTGCTCGCAGCCGACCGGGTTGCGCTTGTGGGGCATGGCCGAGGAGCCCTTCTGCTTCTCGCCGAACGGCTCCTCGACCTCGCGCACCTCGGTCCTCTGGAGCGCGCGCACCTCGGTGGCGAACTTCTCGAGGCTGGCCCCCAGGAGGGCGAGGGTCGTGAGCACCTCGGCGTGGCGGTCGCGCTGGAGCACCTGCGAGGTGACGGGCGCGGGGGCGAGGCCCAGGCGCGCGCAGACCGCCTCCTCGACCTCGGGCGGCAGGTGCGAGAACGTTCCCACCGCCCCCGAGAGCTTCCCCACCGCGATGGTGGCCCGCGCCCGCGCGAGGCGCTCGCGCTGCCGCTGCAGCTCGGCGAACCAGAGCGCCATCTTGACCCCGAAGGTCATGGGCTCCGCGTGCACGCCGTGGGTGCGGCCGACCATGGGCGCGCGCCGGTGGCGGAAGGCGCGCTCCCGGACCGCCTCCTTGAGGCCTTCCAGGTCGGACATGATCAGCTCGCAGGCGTCGCGCATCAGCATCGCGAGGGCGGTGTCGACCACGTCGGACGAGGTCAGGCCATGGTGCAGCCAGCGGCCCTCGGGGCCCACGCTCTCGGCCACGGCGGAGACGAACGCGATCACGTCGTGCTGCACTTCCCGCTCGATGGCGTCGATGCGCGCCACGTCGAACCGCGCCCGCTCCTTGATCGCGAGGAGCGCCTCCCTCGGCACGACTCCCCGATCGGCCAGGACCTCGGTGACGGCGATCTCGACCCTGAGCCAGGTCCCGAAGCGGTTCTCGTCGGACCAGATCCCAGCCATCTCCGGGCGCGAGTAACGGGCGATCATCGGGTGGAAAGGGCCAAAGGGCGCGTCACGGCGGG
>WNFL01187608.1_pt2 | contig 12171 bp, 13 predicted proteins | sample 5400361 | NCBI WGS metagenome assembly WNFL01 (sample SAMN13153351, study PRJNA577476) | soil metagenome | isolation source: 40 cm soil on Douglas fir-dominated hillslope | place: USA:California | collected 2013-09-17
CCTGAACTCGTTCCGTTTCCTGCAGCAGGCAATCGAATACGAGATCAAGTGGCAGATCGAGACGCTGGAAGACGGCGGCAAGATTCAGCAGGCGACCGTGCTGTTCGATCCCGACTCCGGCGAGACGCGCGTTATGCGCACGAAGGAAGATGCGCACGACTACCGCTATTTTCCCGATCCGGATCTGTTGCCCGTCGTGATAACGGAAGAACTGATCGAGAAAATCAGAAAATCGATGCCTGAATCCCTGCAGGTACAACATCAGAAAATTCTCGCGCACGGCCTCTCAGTTCAGCAAGCTGATCAGCTTACAGCAAGCCGTAATGCATCTAGGTTCGCGCTGTCCAGTATGGCCGGCGTCCCCAAGGAAGAGGCGCAGATGCTGTCGAATTGGATTCTGGGACCACTTAGCGCGAAGCTAAATGAGGAGAATCTCGACTTCAACCAAAGCAAGATACTTCCGGACCAGCTTCGTGCATTGTCAAAGCGGGTAGCTGATGGAACTATTTCGAACACAACTGCTACCAGCGTTGTACTGAGCGCGATGTGGACTGGGGAAGGCAGCCCCGATGAAATCATCGAGCGCAAAGGGCTGAAACAGATATCCGACTCGGACGCGATCGAGAAAATCGTCGACAAAGTGATCGCCGCTAACGCGCAACAGATTGCCGATTACCGAAGCGGCAAGGAGAAGGCCTTCAACTCCCTGGTCGGACAGGTCATGAAGGCGAGCCAGGGCAGGGCGAATCCCGCCCAGGTCAACGAAATACTGAAGCGCAAGCTCGGCTGACTATTGCGGGCTCGCGCCCTTTAGCTCGCGGAAGCGCTGCTTATCGGCTTCGAACCTGGTACGAATCGAATCCGACTGGGCTTTTCTCTGCACAAGTTCGGCCTCGAGGGTGGAAACTTCCTTCTGGCCGGCGTTGACCTCTTCCAGCAGATGGGCCGGCAGCGGTTTTTTCTGCGTTGCCAGCGCATCTGCCTGTCTCTTCAGCTCGTTCAACTGCTGGTTGACCTTGTCCAGCTTGGACTCGATGGTTTTGGTCCCTTGCATGGGAAAGGCCAGGCTCCGGTCACGGGCAGCATCAATTTCTTCCTCGGTGGTGTAGGTCGCCATCAGGGCGCGATCTCGCCGCTCCCGTTCCTTCGAGGCTTTTGGAGTTGTCGCCGCCAGGTCGTCCTTGGATGGTTGCTTGGGCTTGGCGGCTTCCTTCTTCGGCATCACCACGCCGTGGCGGTTAAGTTCCGAAATCTGGCCACAATCGGGGTTCATCTTGTCGNNNTCATCTTGTCGGAGTAGTACACCTTTCCGGCGGTATCGACGCACTTGTACATGCGCGTGTTCCCCTGCTGGGCCTGCGCCGCAAGAGCCAGCGCGGCAGCAATCAAGCAAGTAAGAACGACTATCGCCTTCATGCAATCACTCCATACTCCTTGCGGTATCGCTCCACCGAGCGCAACTGCTGTGCCATCCCCCCCCTCGCCCGCAGATAGGCGAGCAGGTCATCCAGACTGGCAATACTGACAACCGGAATCCCGAATTGGTTGCGGACCTCCTGAACAGCGGAAAGGGTGCCGGACCCGCGCTCCATGCGGTCCAGGGCGATCAACACCCCGGCCGGCCGGGCACCCGCACCCCGGATGATATCCACCGATTCCCGGACCGAGGTCCCTGCTGATATAACGTCGTCAACTATCAGGACCCGCCCTTTGAGGGGTGCACCGACCGTCACCCCGCCTTCGCCGTGGTCCTTGGCCTCCTTGCGATTGAAGCAGAATGGCAGATTTCGCCCAAATTCGGCGAGCGCTACCGAAGTCGCTGTCACCAGCGGGATCCCTTTATAGGCCGGACCGAACAGCACGTCGAAGCCGGGATCCGCGGCCAGAAGGGCTTTCGCGTAGAATTGCCCGAGCCGCCGCAGCGCGTCGCCGTCGTTGAACAGTCCGGCGGTGAAGAAGTACGGCGACAGACGCCGCGGGCCACGGCGAATTCGATGAACTCCTGCCTGAAGTCACTCATTTCTGATCGTGCGCATCGTCACTCTCAATCTAAACGGCATACGTTCGGCCGTCAATAAAGGCTTCCTTGGCTGGCTTGCCAGGCAAAGCGCCGATGTCGTGTGCGTGCAGGAACTCAAGGCGCAGGACAAGGATCTCACCGACGCGATTCGCAACCCGGAAGGATTCCACGGCTATTTCCATTGCGCCGACCGGCCTGGTTACAGCGGCGTCGGCATCTACTGCCGGAAAAAGCCCGACCGCCTGGTCGCCGGCGTCGGCATCACCGACATCGACGCCGAGGGCCGCTACCTCGAAGCCCAGTTCGGCGACCTGAGCATCGTATCGCTCTATGTCCCTTCCGGATCGAGCTCGCCGGAGCGACTGGCGATCAAGTTCAGCTTCATGGAACGCTGCATCGATCCGCTGCACAAGCTCGGAAACGGCGGCCGCGGAATCATCATCTGCGGCGACTGGAACGTCGCGCACAAGGAGATCGACCTCAAGAACTGGCGCTCGAACCAGAAGAATTCCGGCTTCCTGCCCGAGGAGCGCCAGTGGTTTTCGGGCGTGATCGACCACCTCGGCTACGTCGACGTGTTCCGCAAACTCGACGACCGCGCCGAGCAATATACCTGGTGGTCGAATCGCGGCCAGGCCTGGGCGAAGAATGTCGGATGGCGCATCGATTACCAGATGGCCACGCCAGGCATCGCCGCCAAGGCTACCGCAGCAGCGATCTACAAAACCGGGCGCTTTTCCGACCACGCCCCCCTTAGCATCGACTACGACTACGCCCTTTGATCGCCTACGGCCGGGCCGCGTTCCCTGCCTGATCACCGGGCAGCGGATTTTCTTCGTTCCACGGCGCGACCTTGAACAGCAGCAGCATCCCCGGCAGCGCCAACAATACGCACAACATGAAGAAACCGAACCAGCCAAGCTGTTCGACCAGCCATCCGGTCGTCGCATTGAGGAAGGTGCGCGGTACGGCGGCGAGACTCGTGAATAGCGCAAACTGGGTGGCGGTGTAAGCCGGATGGGTGGCGCGCGCTATATAGGCCACGAACGCGGCGGCTCCCAAGCCGACGCCCAGCGCTTCGAACCCGATCACGAGGGCGAGCGCGGCTCGCTCTGAAGCGCCGATTTCCGCAAACGGACCGATGCGCGACAACCAGGCAAATCCGAGTATCGACACGACCTGGACCACGCCGAACAACCATAGTCCACGGTTGATGCCCACCTTGAGCATCCACAGCCCACCGAGCAGTCCGCCGATTACGCTCGGCCACAGCCCCGCGTTTTTTGCGATCAGGCCGACGTCGGATTTCGAGAAACCCATGTCGAGATAGAACGGCGTGGCCAGCGCGGTGCACATGCTGTCGCCGAGCTTATAGAGAAAGATGAAGCCGAGCACCAGCAACGCGCTACGTACGCCGGCCCGCCCGATGAATTCGCGAAACGGTTCCACCACGGCTTCGCGCATCGTTCTCGGCAGCGCACCGACCACGGCAGGCTCGGCCACCATCAGCGTCATCGCCATGCCGGGAAGCATGAACAACGCGGTGACGCCGAAAACGATTTCCCAGGGCAGGTGATCTGCCAGTATCAGCGACAGCGATCCCGGGATCAGTCCCGCAATTCGGTAGGCGTTGACGTGCACTGCGTTGCCGAGACCCAGTTCGGCATTCGACAGCAGTTCCCGGCGGTAAGCATCGATAGCTATGTCCTGCGTTGCACTGAGGAAGGCGACTGCGGTAGCCGCATAGATCACCCAGGACAGTTCGTCGCGCGGCGAAAGCGTGCCCATCCAGGCGATCGTCGCCATCAGCGCAAGCTGCGTCAGCAGCATCCAGCCGCGGCGCCGGCCGAGCATCGGCACCACGTAGCGATCCAGGAATGGCGCCCAAAGGAATTTCCAGGTGTAGGGAAACTGGATCAGCGCGAATGCGCCGATCACCTTGAGATTGATGCCTTCGGTACGCAGCCATGCCGGCAACAGATTGAGAAGGAGGTAAAGCGGCAATCCTGAACTGAAGCCGGTAAACACGCAGATCAGCATGCGGCGCGTGAAAAGCGCCGAGGCCATGGAAGGTTGACTCATGCGGGGTATATCAGGTGACCGGGCCGGCCCGATCGAAACGATAAACCGCCAGCGAGCCGCGCAGGTTGGGCATCCAGGTAACCGGGCGACCCTCGACCATTACGTTTCTTTCGAGAATGCGGATGCGTTGGCGGATGCAGAATTTCTCGAAATCGTCGATCGTGAAAAGGTGAATATTGGGTGTGTCATACCACTCGTACGGCAGATCCTTGGACACCGGCATGTTTCCCGAGAGGACCTGCAGGCGGGGGCGCCAATAACCGAAGTTGGGAAACGTGACGATGCCTTCGCGCCCGACGCGCAGCATCTCGTTGACGATACGCTCGGTATGGCGAATCGCCTGCAGTGTTTGCGACAGGATCACGTAGTCGAACGATCCGTCCTCGAACCCGGAGAGCCCGGACTCCAGGTCGTTCTGCAAAACATTGACGCCGCTCTTGACGCAGGCCAGCACCTTGGCATCGTCAATCTCCATGCCATAACCCGTTACCCCGCGCGCCTCACGCAAATGACGCAGCAGCGAGCCGTCCCCGCAACCCAGGTCGAGCACTTTGGCATCCGGCCGGATCCATTTCGCGATCGCGACGAAATCCGGGCGCGCGGACAACGAAGCGGGCGCGCCGGGCATCGTCATGAGGCGCTTACCTGCCGGAAGATGTTGTCAAAGTAAGCGCGGATCAGATTGTGATAGCGCGAATCGTCCATCAGGAATGCATCGTGGCCGTGGGGCGCATCGATTTCCGCGTAGCTCACGCGCAGCCGGTTGTCCAGCAGCGCCTTGACGATCTCGCGTGAACGCGCCGGCGAAAAGCGCCAGTCGGAGGTGAACGACACGACCAGAAAACCCGCGGTCGCAGGCTCGAGCGCGGCGGACAGGTCGCCGTCCCGCACTGCGGCCGGATCGAAATAATCGAGTGCCTTGGTGATGCGCAGGTAAGTGTTGGCGTCGAAGCGCTCCGCGAACTTGTCCGCCTGATAACGCAGATAGGATTCGATCTGGAATTCGACGTCGAAATTGAACTTGAATCCGCCCTCGCGCCGGTCGCGGCCGAACTTTTCTGCCAATGCGTCGTCGGAAAGATAGGTGATGTGACCGATCATGCGGGCAATCCGCAGCCCGCGCTTGGGCACGACGCCTTGCGAGTAATAGTTGCCGCCATGAAAGTCCGGATCGGTCGTTATTGCCTGGCGCGCCACCTCGTTGAACGCAATGTTCTGTGCCGAAAGTTTGGGCGCGGCGGCAATTACCACCGAATGTGCCAGGCGGGCGGGCTGGCTCACGGCCCATTGCATCGCCTGCATCGCCCCCAGGCTGCCACCCATGACAGCGGCAAACCGGTCTATGCCAAGCCGGGTGGCCAGCCGCGATTGCGCTTCCACCCAGTCCTCGACCGTGACCACCGGAAAATCGCCCCCCCAGGGCTTGCCACTTGTCGGATTGATGCTGGAGGGCCCTGTAGAGCCGTGGCAACCACCGATGTTGTTGACGCCGATCACGAAGAACCGGTCAGTGTCGACCGGCTTGCCCGGACCGATCAGGTTGTCCCACCAGCCGAGGTTGGCGGGATCGTCGGCATAGACGCCAGCAACGTGGTGCGAAGCGTTGAGCGCGTGGCATACCAGCACGGCGTTGCTTCGCGCGGCATTGAGGGTGCCATAGGTTTCGTAGGCGAGCTCGTACGCATCGAGCCGCGCGCCGCTCTTTAGCGCGATCGGGTCATCGAAACGGGCAAGTTTCGGGCTGACGACGCCGACTGAACCTTCGGGTGGCATGGAGAAATCCGGTGTGTCGTTGCGCGGATTATATCGTCCGCGCCGCGCGCGTCACGCGACGGGCTTGGCTACCGACAACCGGCGCAGCATCTGTTGCACGGCGTCTGTCTTCATGTCACGGTATAAGAGGGCTTCCTCAGACTCCTTGGCGAGTACTTCGGTATCGTCGTAAGTCATGTCCCTGCGCAGAAAGATCTCCCCCGGCGCCACCAGATTGTTGCCGGCGAGATCGGTCAGTCGGTAAGCCACCTTGTAACGCAACTCGAATTCCCTCACCTTGCCCCCGGAGGAAAGCGAAAGAATGATTTTCTCCTTTGATTCACCGATGATCTTGAGGACTGCTTGCGCGTCGCCGCGATTCTGCGCGATTTTGGTCTCGCTACCGGACCGGATAGCCCGCTCCAGATCATTGGCAAATGCCGAATAGCCGGTCGTCTCGACGAACAGCGACTTAAAAGGAATCGCAGCCTGGCCGCGAAGCTGGAAGCCGCAGGAGGAGAGGATCGTTGCGATCAGGAAGATCGCGACGATCAGGGGCGAGGGACGAGGGACGAGGGACGAGGTAAAAGCCTGAAGATATTTACTCATCGCTCTGCTAGAGCTCCAAGAGCACGGCCACACATCGCTTTTCTCTCGCCCCTCATCCCTCATCCCTATACAACTATATTAACCAATCGCCCCGGCACGACGATCACCTTTTTGACCGTCTGGCCCGCGATGTGTTTCTGCGCATTCGGATTTTCCCGTGCCAGGCGCTCGATCTCGGCACGGTCCGCGGTACGCGCCACAAGGATAGCGCCGCGGTGTTTGCCGTTTACCTGCAGCACCAATTCGATCTCGTTCTGCACCAGCGCGACTTCGTCCACCGCCGGCCAGGCCGCCGCGAGGATATCGGAGCCGAAACCGAACTCGCGCCACAGCGTCTGCGCGATATGCGGCGCGATGGGCGAAAGCAGTCTGAGCAGGATGCCCATGCCTTCGCGCAGCAGCGCGCCCTGCGCCGGTCCCGCATTGTCCTCCAGCAGGTTGAGAATCTTCATCGCTGCCGAGGCCACCGTATTGAACTGTTTGCGCTCGTAATCGAAATTCGCCTGCTGCAGCAGCAAGTGCAGTTCGCGCCGCGCGCCTTTCTGCGCTGCGTGCGTCGCGGCGGCGGCGGCGCTGGAAATCGTCGAATGATGATCGTACGCAAACTTCCAGAGGCGGCGCAAATAGCGGAATGCCCCCTCCACGCCGTCGTCATTCCAGGCCAGCGTATCTTCCGGCGGACTGGCGAACATCATGAAGAAACGCGCGGTGTCCGCGCCATACCGGTCGATCAGCGCCTGGGGATCCACGCCGTTGTTCTTCGACTTCGACATGGTGCGGATGCCGCCCGATTCCACCGGCTTGCCGTCGCACTTCAGTGTCGCACCGAGGCGCTTGCCCTGCTCGTCGTATTCGAGGTCGACATCTGCCGGATTGAAATACTGGACGCGGGCGTCGTCGGCCTTGCGGGAGAAAATCTCGTTCAGCACCATGCCCTGCGTCAACAGGCGCGTGAACGGCTCGCCGAGTTTCACCAAGCCGAAGTCGCGCATGACCTTGGTCCAGAACCGCGAATAGAGCAGGTGCAGGATGGCGTGCTCGATGCCGCCGATATACTGGTCCACCGGCAGCCAGTAATTCACCCGCTCGTCGACCATTTTGCCGTCCTGGTCGACACAGGCGTAGCGCAGGAAATACCAGGATGAGTCGACGAAGGTATCCATGGTATCGGTCTCGCGCTTGGCCGGTTTGCCGCACTTGGGACAGTCCGTGTTCAGGAAATCGGCGCGCTTGTTCAGCGGATTGCCGCTGCCATCCGGTACGCAGTCCTCGGGCAACACTACCGGCAACTGGTTTTCCGGCACCGGCACGTCACCGCATCTTGCGCAATGCACAATCGGGATCGGGCAGCCCCAGTAGCGCTGTCGCGAAACACCCCAGTCGCGCAACCGCCAGGTGACCTGCTTGTCGCCGAGTCCTTTGGATTTGAGGTCCGCCGCGATCGCTTCCACCGACTTCTCAAAATCCAGGCCGTCATATTTGCCGGAATTGACGCAAACGCCGTGATCGGCGTACCAGGGTTGCCAGGCGTCCAGCGAGTATTTTTTCCCCTCGACGTCGATGACTTGCACGATCGGCAGGCGGTACTTCCCGGCAAAGGCGAAATCCCGCTCGTCGTGGCCCGGCACGCCCATGACCGCGCCTTCGCCGTAGCTCATCAACACGTAGTTGCCGATCCAGACTTCAATCTTGTTGCCGGTCAGCGGATGACTGACGAACAGTCCGGTGGGCATGCCTTTCTTTTCCATCGTGGCAACATCGGCCTCCATGACGCTGCCGCGTTTGCACTCGTCGACGAACGCCGCGAGTTTCGGATCGCGCTTCGCCGCCTCCGCGGCGAGCGGATGCTCCGCGGCCACCGCGCAGAAGGAAACGCCCATGATGGTATCGGCGCGTGTCGTGAAAACCCACAGCTTGCCGGCCTTGCCGTTCAACTCGTACGGAAACGCCAGGCGCACGCCGAAGCTCTTGCCGATCCAGTTCGCCTGCATGGTCTTCACACGCTCCGGCCAGCCGGGCAACGCATCCAGCGAAGACAGCAGTTCCTCCGAGTACTTCGTGATCGCGAGGTAGTACATCGGGATCTCGCGCTTCTCCACGACCGCACCCGTACGCCAGCCGCGGCCATCGATCACCTGCTCATTGGCAAGCACTGTCTGGTCGACCGGATCCCAGTTCACCGTGCCGGTCTTTTTGTATGCGATCCCCTTTTCCAGCATGCGCAGGAACAGCCACTGGTTCCAGCGATAGTATTGCGGGGTACATGTCGCCAACTCGCGCTCCCAGTCGATGGCGAAGCCCAGCGACTTGAGCTGCTTCTTCATGTACGCGATGTTGTCGTAGGTCCACTTCGCCGGCGGCACGTTGTTGGCCATTGCCGCGTTTTCGGCGGGCAGACCGAAAGCGTCCCATCCCATCGGTTGCAGGACGTTGAAGCCGCGCATGCGGTGATAGCGGGACAGCACGTCGCCGATGGTGTAGTTGCGCACATGGCCCATGTGCAACTTGCCCGACGGGTATGGGAACATCGACAGACAGTAGTACTTCGGCTTGTCTGCAGCGTCGATCGCGCGGAAGGATTTCTGGTCCGCCCACTCTTTTTGTAATTGCTGCTCGATGCTGGCGGGTTGATATTTGTAAAGTAACCGATTATACCGGCGCGCCCATGCATCCGTTCAGCGTTCCCGGACGTATCTTCGCCACCAGGCACAATCGAAAGGGAATCACACCATGTTGTTGCGCGCCGGGCTCTTTGTCCTATTACTGCCTGCGGCTGATCTCTTGCAGGCCGCGCCGGATGCCGTCGTGGAAGGCATCCAATTGCCGGCCTGGGTCTCTCGCGACGGAAAACGCCAGCCGCTTGCCATCGGCACCGAATTGAAAAGCAACGACGAAGTCTCGACCGGCGCCAACTCGCGCCTGCTTTTGCGTCTGGGTGACGGCAGCATGGTCAAGCTCGGCGAGAATGGCAAACTGCAGCTCACCGATCTTGTGCAAAAGCGCAAGGAGGGTTTTATCGCGGCAACCCTGAAGGTGCTTGAAGGCGCATTCCGCCTGACTACCGAAGCCGCCATGAAGAATCGCCGCACCCGCGATATCACTGTGCAGTTCCCGACGATAACCGCCGGCATCCGTGGCACCGACATCTGGGGCAAGAATCTTGGCGACAAAGAAGTCCTGGTGCTGATCGAAGGCAAGATCACGGTGACCCGCGCCGGCGACCAGCCCGTGCAAATGAAGGATCCGCTGACTTATCTGCAGGCCCCGAAAGCAGGGACTGCGACCGTCGAAGCGGTGCCCATCGACCAACTGAAGGCCTGGGCGGCAGAAACCGAAATAGCCGATGGCGCGGGTGCTTTGCGCAAGGGGGGACGCTGGAAGCTTTATCTCGGCAGCTATCGGCAGCAGCTTGAGGCGTTATCTCTGTATGACGGTCTGCGTCGCGAGGGTTATCCGGTACGCATCCAGCCGCAGCAGGGCGAAGAGGGCCAGATTTATCGTGTACGCCTGGCCGGCTTTTCCAGCGAGCAGGAAGCCAATGCATTGGGCGCGCGTCTGAAACAGAGCAATCCCAGGCTCGAACCGATCGCTTCACTGCAATAGTTCATGCGGTTTCCCGCTTTCGGCGCTTTGTCGCCGAAAGCGCTTTTCGTTGTACCATCGCCGGGCAGCCGTGATTTCCGAAAATCGCTCCCCCACCCGGCAAACCATGTCGCGCAAGCACCCCATTATCGCGGTTACCGGCTCCTCCGGTGCAGGGACCACGGCTGTGCCCAAGACCTTCGAAGATATCTTCCGTCTCGAACGCATCGAGGCGGCGTTGATCGAGGGCGACAGTTTCCACCGCTATGATCGCGACGAAATGCACAGGCTGATCGAAGCCTATGAACAAATCGGCGGCCAGGCGGTCAGCCACTTCGGGCCGGAAGCGAACCTCTTCGAGGAACTAGAGGCATTGTTTGGCGAATACAGCAAGCGCGGCGGCGGCAATGCCCGGCTGTACCTGCATAACGAGGAACGCGCGGCTCGATATGGCCAGAAATCCGGCACCTTCACGCCCTGGGAGAAACTGCCCGAGAACACCGATCTGCTGTTCTACGAAGGTTTGCATGGCGGCATCGTCACCGACAAGGTCGATGTGGCTCGCCATGTCGACCTTCTGATCGGCGTAACGCCGACAGTCAACCTGGAGTGGATCCAGAAAATCAATCGCGACATGGAAGCACGGGGATACTCGATAGAGGTGGTTACGCAGACCATCCTGCGGCGCATGTACGACTACGTGCACTACATCACGCCGCAATTCTCGCGCACCCATGTTAATTTTCAGCGCGTACCAACCGTGGACACTTCCAACCCCTTCGTCGTGCGCGACATCCCGCTGCCGGAAGAAAGTTTCGTCGTGATCCGTCTGTCCGATGCGGAGCGTCTGAACGTGCCCTACCTGTTGGCGATGATAGACGATTCCTTCGTCTCGCGACCCGACACCATCGTCGTGCCCGGCACCAGAATGGAATACGCGATGCAACTCATCCTGACGCCGATGATTCGCGATCTGGTCGACGAAAGCCGAAAGGCGCGGGAAGCCAGGTCTTGAACCACGGAGAACACGGAGAATTACTGGGATCGATAACAAATCGATCAACCCAAATATAAAAAGCGCAAAGCAGAGGACTATAGGGTCTTTTGGCAATTTTCACTGCTTCGCAATTTGTCTTCCGGATTTCCTTCGTGCTCTCCGTGTCCTCCGTGTTTCAAGGTTTTGTCCTGTTGTTCACTTATAATCCGGGATTGCAAACGCTCTCCGTTCCGTATCCTGCATGTCGCTTCTCGAAGGCCTCAATCCGCAGCAACTCGAAGCCGTTACGCTTCCCCACCAGTCGGCACTGATCCTCGCGGGTGCCGGATCCGGCAAGACCCGCGTGCTCACCACCCGCATCGCGTGGCTGATCCAGACCGGGCAGATCGGTCCGCAGGGATTGCTGGCCGTGACCTTTACCAACAAGGCCGCGCGGGAAATGCTCATCCGCATTTCCGGGATGCTGCCGATCAACACCCGCGGCATGTGGGTCGGCACCTTCCACGGGCTGTGCAATCGCATCCTGCGGGCGCACTACCGCGATGCCGGATTGCCGCAAACCTTCCAGATCCTGGATTCGGCCGACCAGCTGGCCATGGTCAAGCGGGTCATGAAGTCGCTGAACATCGATGACGAGAAGTACCCGCCAAAGCAAGCCCAGTACTTCATCAATGGCGCCAAGGAACAAGGACTACGCGCCGCGAAGGTCGAAGCCTTCGACGATTTTTCGCGCAAGCTGGTAACTGTCTACGACACTTACGATGCACAGTGCAACCGCGAAGGCGTGGTGGATTTCGCCGAGTTGCTGCTGCGTTGCTTCGAGCTGTTGTCGAAAAACGAAATCCTGCGGGAGCACTATCGCAGCCGCTTCAGGCATATCCTCGTCGACGAATTCCAGGACACCAACCGGTTGCAATACTTCTGGCTCAAATTGCTGGCGGGCCCGAACAATACCATTTTCGGTGTCGGCGACGACGATCAGTCTATCTACGCCTTCCGCGGCGCGCGCGCCGGCAACATGCTCGATTTCGAGAAGGACTTTCATGTCGAGAAAGTCATCAAGCTGGAGCAGAACTATCGCAGCCAGGGCAACATCCTGGATGCTGCCAATGCGCTGATCCGTCACAAT
>WNFL01449159.1_pt1 | contig 12171 bp, 12 predicted proteins | sample 5400361 | NCBI WGS metagenome assembly WNFL01 (sample SAMN13153351, study PRJNA577476) | soil metagenome | isolation source: 40 cm soil on Douglas fir-dominated hillslope | place: USA:California | collected 2013-09-17
AAAATGAACGGATTGCTTACTAAATGCACGATCAACGTTTTTCCATTGACCGATCAAATCAGTCTGCATATTGCAATCGTTCTAATCTCCAAAACTGGATGAGAGACAATGGAGCATGATAAAACATGGAAGCCAGGGGACGTAATTTGAAATTCAATTTTTTTATTTGTTCCCAACCTCGTCTGATGCGATAGCGGCTGTGCACATAGCGATGAAGCAGTTTGTAAAATGCAGGTGAATACGTTGCGTGATACATCATCGCCAGGTCATCTGAGTCTGTCCAGTTTTGTTTTTCTTTCAACTCTACTTTTACTTTTTCAAAAAACTTAGTTCCTGGCAATGGATACGAAACGGAGATTCCTATTTCATCAGGCATATTCTTGAGCACCATCTTCACCGTGCTTTCAATATCTGTTTTTGTTTTAACCAACCTTGATTCCTTTCGACCTGAGCCGATGCGTTGCGGTTTGGATTTGTTCGATCGTTGTGCCCTTGTCCATGGCGTCCAAAATTTTTTGTGAGCCCGACTCCGCTCCCACCCAAACAGTTTCTGCGCCAGATTCAGCTAAGGCATCTACCGTGTTTTCCTCGAGAAGCAAATCCACACGCGATTGAATTTTGTATTTGAACTTTAAATTTCCTTCTCTAACCAGCTGGCTAAAGCGATTGATCCAATTGGGTTTCAATCCGAAAATATCATCGCTCATCCAGAAATGATCGGGCTGAAATTTATCTAGAAGGTATTTGATCTCCTTTATCACATTTTCCGGAGAGCGGGAATTATAACGATTGCCATAGATGGGCTTTGCGCACCAGTTACATTTATAAGGACACCCTCGTGTCGTTGCGATGTTCAACGAAAAATAACCGTGATGCTTTTTCCAGATTTTGCGATAAGATTCCATGTCGATCAAATCCCACGCAGGCAACGGAAGCGAGTCCAAATCCCGAAGCACAGGTCTGGTAGAATTGACCGTTGGTTTTCCATTTTTATGATAAGCTATTCCTGAAATTTCAGCGGGATCATTTTTTTGGTCAAGCGCAACTAAGAGTTCCTTCAGCGCTTCCTCCCCTTCTCCACGTATAACATAATCAACTCCTTTGGCTAAATATTCCTCATAGTGATCAGATGAATCAGAACTACAAACAATTACTCTTATATTTTTTTTCCTCGCTAAACCGATCATCGTGAAGGCTGCCTCGCGCATCACAGTGAGGCACATTTTGGTTAAGTAATTAAACCCGTCATCATAAATCACCAGGACATCAGGATTCGCTCTCTTCAATTCCTCGTGAATGTTGTCCGGACTATTTCGCAATGCCACATCAAAAAAAGTGGTGTCAAAACCTGACTCACGAATCACCGCTGCAGCCTGAAGTGACCCCAACGGTGGGTACGGCTGCTTGAACTTCCACTGTTTAGGGTCAAGTTTATAGAAATACGAATGAGTTACTAAAACTCGTTTCACAAGAATTGAATATTAAAATTCAAAGTTTCAGATCAATGTTATTGAGCATTTCAAAAGCGCTTATCCGCTGTTGAAGTTGATCGAGGGCTCTCTTTTGAAAAAACCGTGGATGACCCTTTGATACGCCTTCTTGCGTGCGAAATGCTATTTCAAAATCTGAACCACTTACTGTTTTCGAATACTTTCTTTTCCAAAATATTCTCGATTTTTTCATTAACCATTGATTGAATTTGTCCATCGCGGCAAAAGAAAAAAATCTCTCAATTGCATTTTTTATAAAGAATACCTTGTCTGTTGGCACCGCTCCATCAAAGTTTTCTTGTGGTAGAATCGTTAGTGCCCATCGGTTGGCATCTTGAAATTTCTGAATAAACCCTTGCCCATACATCGATTTAAGAGTACACAATTCAGTCGCTGTAAAAATATTCCGATCAGGAATTGAAAGATTCTCCGTATCAATAAAATAGTTGGTGCAAAGATTTTTAGAAGAGTTGAAAAGAAAAACCCTGCGGAAAATGGCAAGTAATGAGCGCACGATCCAAAGACGTTTAGCCTCTGTGATAATAAAATAATCGATGTCACTCGTTTCATCCATAAAGCCTTTGGAAATTGACCCCGAGAGAAGCACTCCTCTCACAAAAGGAAAAGAAGAAATCAAGCGTGAGTATTTTTCAGCTGTTTTCATCTTCCTTTCAGCCAGCAAATTTCCCCTGAGCCTTCTTTCCACTAATTCAAAGTTGTTTTGAATGGAGTAAAACTTACCCAATTTGAATATTACTTTTTCATCGACAAGATTTTGAAGTCTTGGCTTAGAAGAATGATCTATTGAAAGTGGGGCAAAAGCAAGGGCCTCCTCTGCTGTGATCGGGTAATTGAAAACATCGAAATACATGATCGCGCGAAGCAGAGCCTTGTCTGTGTTGGTAAAATATTCTATTTGCTGTGCAGCGATCATGTTGATTTCTTTTCGAAAGCCAGGAACAACGATTGAAACAACGTGAAAAAAACAATTCCCTTTTGCCGCTCACCTATAGACTCCGTCAGGCACATTAAACTAAAGATAAGAATAAACGCTACATAACTTTGTTCGACATTCGGTCGAAAAAGAGGCGCAAAAATGCATAGCAAAAGAGCAAACAAACCTGCCAGACCAAGTTCCAACCAAGTCTGTAGATACTGATTGTGAGGATCGTATTCAAGGCCGGCTGTCTCCTTACTGTAATTGGCATAAAAATTACTCATCGCAGATATCCCCCCGCCTGTACCCACTCCGGAAAAAAAATTGGCGCGAATTATAGACCAGCTTCCTTGCCACTCCAACAAGCGATAGTTTACGGAATTGAAGTTTGTGGTTTCCTGATTGACGCGATAAGAAGTCTTCACAGGCTCTTCGATCACTCGAAATCTTGCAACGGGATTGAGCCATACCAGAAGCCCAAGCACAAAACCAACCGCCAAAACGAGAAAGGCAGCCGTAACTCTTTTTTCCATTATTCTCTTGGCACCCATATAAAGAGCACAAGCGACAAACGCAATGATAGCTATACGAGTGGAAAGAAGTGCAATGAAACAGCTCATGATAAACCCAAGAAGAATATGAATGTTCCGTTGTGTTGAAGACGAATATTCTTCGTTGAAAAGAATCACCATGCCAAAGACGAGGTACATCGAAAAATAGGCCGGATGAAGTCCACTCCACTGAAGCAAATGTATATATGAAAAATGCATCCAGATTGGTGAAGCTTCGGGATGCATTGAGCTAAAGACAGCTTGTGAGTTTGGATCAAAATTGAAAGCGAGGTCTCCCAAAAAAAAATAAACAGCCGTTGCACCGAGGTTCAGCAAAATCATAAAAACACAAGAGTAAACAAAGCTAAGTTTCAGGAAACCAATAAATTTTGGTGAAAGCTGCCTGCCCGTAATTGCGATCAAAGGCAAAACAATAAAAGTGATCTTCTTTTCGAGTGTGAATATTGCTTTGTCGATATCAGGCGAGTAAACCATCCCAACTACCAGGAGAATGAAATAAAGAAAAAAAGGCCAGACCCACCGATCTGATTTTAACAAATGCCAACGCTTAATAATGCTTCCATCCATTATCCAAAGGCACGTCAAAAAAATCAGGCTGACATTATTCGCTTTATCGATCCATGGTAAAGTAATCACGCATAACAGCCACGCGAGCTGATACCAGCGATCCGGATTTTCTCTTGAAAAAAAGTTCATGCTGCCTTTACTTCTCTCAATGTCTGCTTCTGCAGCGGCAAAGTCATATCAAGGAGCGCTTGCTCGTTGATCTTCTGTCGCTCACGATCAAAAAACCAACCCCACTTGTTAAAATATTGGACGGCACTTACGGCATTTTGAATAGTCAGTTTAAAATTTTTATATGACCCACGAGCATGCACATGCGAGATTTCTGCATCAGGAAAAAACAGCGATTCATATTTTTGATGCATTCTGCGGGAAAGATCGGTGTCTTCAGCATAGAGAAAAAAACGTTCGTCAAAAAGGCCGGTCTCTTTTAATGCTGACGTTCGAAGGAACATAAAGCAACCGGAAAGAAATGGGACGCTCATTACATGATCGTAGCCGCTCTCTTTCATTTCATAGCGGTCATTCATTTTTCTGAACCAGGTCTGGAAAGGAAAAAATCTTCGGGTGACAAGATCAAATGGGCCGGGCAAAAGTTTGCACATCATCTGAACCCAGCCTTCGGGGTCAACTACCTTGGGCATGACAAGACCTGCGTCCGGTTGGCTCTCCATGAAATGGAAAAGTTTGTCTATTGCACTTCCGTCAAAACACACATCCGGGTTGAGCACAAGGTGATACAAAGACTTATCAAGACTTTGGCGCATGGCAATATTATGACCGCGACCATAGCCAAGATTTTTATCATTGAAAATATATTCCACGTGGGGTGGACAAATTTTCCTAAGCGAATCCGTTGGTGAATTATCAATAATTGAAAGCAGGCCTGCCAAAGGGCTACTCAAGAAGCTTTCCATCGCCTGCTTAAGCAGATGAGGTTCAGTTTTATAGACGACAATCGAAGCTCTAATTTTTTCCATCACCTTTGCAACAACATTTTGGCCAATTTAACTCGCGAAATTACTTTTTTCCCAAGCGAATTTTTACTCCTTCCACCAGTGGTTGAATAATTCTTCGAATGCCTGCGGTGATCTACCAAAATATGGGGGATAAATTTCACGTTAAAATATTTTTGCGCAATCAGGCCGATCCATTGATCGTGCATTGTGACTTCATTTGGAAACGGAATCGCTTTGTCTAAAACGCGTCTATGAAATGCCATGCAGCATCCAACGAACGAGCTTTTAAGGAGATTATTCAGTAATCCGTTTTTCGATTTGTTCAGTTCAAAAAAGGAAGGTGCAATGGTTTTCAGATGTTCATCCACAATCCTGCAATCGGACACCGCTAAGTCGCATTCGCTAAGCGCTTCCGTCATTACTTTGATTTTATTCAAATGCCAGACGTCATCCTGATCTGCCAAAAAAATGATGTCTTTCTTACAGCTTGCCAGTGCGTGTTCAAAGTTTTTTGCAGGGTTATTGAATTTTTTATTACGAAGAAGCTTGATGCGACTGTCTTGATAAGCCAGAATAATTTCAATTGTATCATCGAAAGAGTTATCATCTGAGATAATCAATTCGTCATCGGCTTTCAACTGATTTAAAATAGAATCCATTTGCTCTTTAAGAAAGCGTGCGCCATTATGTGTTGCCATGCAAATGGATAGCTTCATTGAAGTAATTTTATTTTACTCAAATTATTCTCCACCCAGGGAAAGATAACCGGATAGGCCAGTTGAAACCCGAACGCCATTATCCTGATCGTATTATCATAAGTCAGGAAGAGGTAGGTGGTACATAGAATTGCTATGGCTATCGTTTGGTAAGAATTGTTGTATATCAGTTTGCTGTATAAAAAAGGAAGGATTAATACGAAAAGGCTTGTGGCAATAACTCCAGCCCAACCTAAGTAGCTAAAACTTCTGCAGTACACTGTTGAGGCGTTAAATGGTTCCTTTATTGCATTCTCTTTTTCTCGTTCGATACCTGCGAGTTTATTGATCCGTTTTGACAGCGATTCAAAAAGCCACTCGTTGTTGATGTATTCTAAAATTCGGGCAGTGGTAATCGGTTTTACTACATAAGTGTTAATATTCACCTGCAGATTGGCGATAGGCGATGAAATATAAATATATGGCCAGAAAAACTCTTTTGGAATACTTGATTTCCTGAACTGAGTGGTAGCCTTACCGGTTTCCAGAAAATAATTTTGATCATATTTTCGCTTTGTTTCAAAAGACACGCGCACCGTGCCCATCACTCCAAATAAATAAAGGATTGCAACAAGCAATGGTATGCCAAGAAATAATTTCCTGTACGGAATTTTTCTCAAATGAAGAAGATACAAAAAAAAGCTACTCGCCAGATTAATGCAAAGCATGCCTCGGTTGTAAATAAGTATTGCTGATGCCATATTGACAAAATAGAGCAATAGAAATACTCTTTTTTTTGTGCGCAAAAAATAATGAAAAAGATAAATGCAGTAGAATGAGGTAAAAGTAAAAGTGAAAACATGAAGGGAAGGAAATCCAAACATTTTATAGTTGAAAGGAACATTCATTATCATTTTAACCAAAGGAATCCCTCGTTCGTAAATGAAATCAGCTGCCCAGCACAAATAAATAAAACCTGTAACAAGCCATGGGTTCAGTTTTGGCTTCAAAGTCAGCGCTGCCTCTTTATCATTGACGTTAATCCTTTGCGTTCTCACCCAAATTCTTGACAAAAAAAAATGAGCAGCAATTGTTGCCAACAAGAATGCAATCAACGAAACGCTCAATGATGGATAAACCTCAGACCAACCCAATTGATATACAATCAGCGAAAAACCGAAACCAATAATATAAAACGTATAGGGGTTGATCATCGTATTCGAAAATGCAAAGCTAAGAATTGAAAATTTCGATATTGAAATGTGAGTTTGAGTGCTCTTAGAAAAAATCGAAATACCAATAACCAATTTGAAGGTTGATATTTCCTCTTGAAATAATATCCCGCTTTAAGATAGCTTGCAAACCGAAGCAATCTTTCATCAAGTGTCGATGTTGATGTTGCAGCCAGGTGATGAGCACAGCTAATACTTGCCACAACAAAAAAATCATTTCTCTTCCGAAGACGATGTACAAATGAGAAATCGCTGAAGTCAAGTGGGAAGTTTTCATCATACCCCCCTGCTTTTTCAAATTCATCAGCGGAAATAAGAAGGCCTGAATTGTGAAAAAAGAATTGATGTAAATTCTGACGTATTTTTTTTTGGCGTTGACCTCCTCCGAAATAAAATTTTAAAGGTGATGCTACTCCTACCTGGTCAATAAGTCTAGGCACCACAATTGAACAGCCGAATTCTTTTAAGGATCTTAGGTACTTATCAAATGCATCAACTGGGAACCTTGTGTCCTGATCTGCCAATAAAATCCATTTTTTATTTTGAATTTTTGCGTGTTCAAAACCCCTGTTGTATGCCTTGCTCACACCGGGATTAGAAGGGTCGTGTCGATATTCAATTTTCCAGTTAGGATGTGACGGACAAGGTTGCGGTAGGATTGAGTTATCATAAATAAAAAGCGAAGCTGATTGATTTCCGCCTATCAATGCATCTGTCAGCGACCTGAACGCAAAAGACTCCTCTATTTTTAAATTATAAATGACCAGCGTAACTAAAATTGAATCAATCATGCGTTCTGTGTGACCATTTACAGTTTATATATTTCAGTGGGGCCAACTCAGATTTTTTTTAAATTCTCGTCAAGTCGAATGACTATTGCCGTCAAGTCAATGTCGTTTAGTTTAGTTAAGGAGTTACCTTTAAATACTTAGCGCCTCTGCGTCTTCGCGGTTTTCCCGAAGCTTCGGGATTCACCGCGAAGGCGCAAGGGCGCGAAGAATATTTGCTTAACTAAACGACATTGGCCGTCAAGTTAGGTGAAAAATGAGTAGCCTGAATTTCGTTTTGACACGGGTGTACGACAGTGTTGCATTTCCTTCCCGCACCCCAGCTCTAAAGGGTGTCAGCGCGCTGGTGGTTCTCCCTTTTAGTCAGAGGTGAGCGATGGCAAATGACGACTTGCAAAACTGTTGTACACCCTTTAGACCCCCGAAGGTGGTGGTGTGTTTATAGATTAGGTCCGACATCCTGCTTGACGGCTATGGTCGAATAATCGGTAAGTTGTTTGTTACGTGCAACAGAACCCAAGTTACCAGAAGATTATTTTTTTGTGGCAACAATTATATCCTGAAAACTTACAAAGTTTTCCCTGGCGCACCACGATCCAAAGTGAATCGGTTCGATTATCATTAATTGATTCTTTTCATAAAGATTCCGAACAAGGATTTCAGTATAGGAGACAACATTTTCCGGCATGTCCTCATGCTCTATTCGGCAATCGCCATAACTATACTTGAAATCGAACCTGCTTCTTTTCTTGTCAATAAGGCTTAGTGACTCAGTATTTAACAGAAAAAAAGTGACAAAGCATTTCCCGTTTGGTTTTAACACACGCGAAATTTGAAATAAATAATTTTCTACATCATTGGGGAGCATGTGCGTAAACACCGATGTTAGACATACAAAGTCAAAAGATTGATCTTCATACGGGAAACGATAAGCTGAAGATTTCTGTTTCCCTTTCGTGTGATATCGCGGATTTGAGACATCCGCCAATTGAAATTTAAAATTCGGAAACTTTGAGGTTATTCTTTTGGTGCACCAGTTAATTCCCTTGGCAACAATATCGAATCCTTCATAACTGCCTTCGCTGGACAAATACCCCGTAAGCGGAATAGCCATTCGCCCAATACCACAGCCTACATCCAGTACACAATCATTTTTCTTTAACCCGCCAATCTCTACAAAATGCCTTAGAAACTCTTCGCCTGTTTTTTTGAAATCGCCATCGCCAACAAAAATTAGACTCCTTGGGGGCGTTAGTTCATCGCGGAGGCCAACCATGGATTCAAAAGAATCAATCAAAAAATAATTAGCCTTCTTTAGAACAACAAAGGTTAGCCTGATAAATCCTTTTATAAAGCTCTTTTTCACTGCAATTTTTGTTTGATGTGATAATCTTTTGAAGAGGATTTACTCGTAACGTTATGTCATCAAACAAGTCTGTCCTCATACCGAATACCGATACGTGCCGTCATTCATCTACAAGATAATTTTTCTCCCAAACATTCTTCTTGGTTTTTGGATGAATAGGTTTTTACTTTGAACTCCTTCTTTTTTAATTATGAAAGTTCCCAGCAGTCAATCCGAGTATTTGCAAGCCTACGCTAAAAGTGTAAAAGAACCCGAAAAATTCTGGGCCGATATAGCCGAAGACTTTACATGGCGCAAAAAGTGGAACAAAGTTCTGGAATGGGATTTCTATAAACCTGATGTGAAATGGTTCATCGGGGGGAAAATGAACATCACTGAAAATTGCATCGATCGCCATTTACCCGAGCGAGCAAATCAAACCGCCTTTCTTTGGGAGCCAAACGATCCGAAAGAGCCCGCTAAAAAAATTTCTTATCAAGACCTTCACGATCAAGTGTGCCGTGTGGCCAACATGCTTAAAGCGCATGGTATAAAAAAAGGAGACCGTGTTTGTATCTATATGCCGATGGTGCCCGAGACAGCCTATGCCATGCTCGGCTGCGCTCGCATAGGGGCAGTGCACTCGCTGGTGTTTGCGGGGTTTTCTTCGGGTTCGTTGGTCGATCGTATCAACGATTCCAAATGCAAACTGGTATTAACTGCTGACGGTGCATTTCGTGGCGACAAGCGAGTTGACCTGAAAGCCATCGTAAACAACGCCATTGAAAAATGTCCTTCTGTTGAAAAAGTGATCGTACTCGAGCGTACTCAGTCTCATCCGGAAATGAAACACGATCGCGACTTTTGGTGGCACAGCGAAATGAAAAAAGTGGAACCCGTTTGCCTAGCCGAAGAAATGGATGCAGAAGATTTACTTTTCATTCTCTATACTTCCGGCAGCACAGGCAAACCTAAAGGAATGGTTCATACCTGTGGTGGATATATGGTTTACACCAACTATACTTTCCGAACTGCCTTTCAATACAAACAAAACCAAATTTACTGGTGTACAGCAGATGTAGGTTGGATCACTGGACACTCTTATATTGTTTATGCCCCGCTGAGTGCAGGAGCAACTTCATTAATGTTCGAGGGGATTCCATCCTGGCCTGATATGGGCAGATTCTGGAGCGTGGTTGAAAAACATAAGGTGAATATTTTCTATACCGCACCTACTGCGATTCGATCTTTGCAGGCTGCATCACTTGACTTCGTTGAGAAATACGATCTCTCTTCGCTTGAAGTAATCGGCACCGTGGGCGAACCCATCAATGAAGAAGCGTGGCATTGGTATGACAAATACATCGGCAAAGGGAAATGCCCGATTATTGACACCTGGTGGCAAACGGAAAATGGAGGCTTTATGATTTCCCCAATTGCAAACGTCACCAAATTAAAGCCGGCTCACGCATCGTTTCCATTGCCAGGTATTCAGCCTGCTGTGATGGATGAGAAAGGGAATGAACTCTCAGAAAATAATGTGGAAGGTCGCCTTGCAATTAAATTCCCATGGCCATCTATTGCACGAACCATCTATGGAGACCATCAACGATTCAAGGACACTTATTTCTCTACATTTCCGGGAAAATATTTCACAGGCGATGGATGCAAGCGCGACGAAGAAGGTTATTATCGCATCACCGGCCGTGTAGATGATATTATAATTGTTTCGGGGCACAACATGGGCACAGCTGAAATTGAAAGCGCGATAGACGAACACTCTTCCGTTGCTGAATCTGCTGTGGTAGGCTTCCCTCATGACATCAAAGGGCAAGGTATCTATGCCTTTGTGATCTGCTATCAAAAACCTAAAGAAGAAGAAAAAGTGCGCGCTGAAATTCGTGAGACAGTTGCAAAAATAATTGGGCCGATTGCCAAGCCGGACAAAATTCAGTTTGTAAGTGGACTGCCTAAAACACGTTCAGGAAAAATCATGCGCAGAATTCTACGCAAGGTGGCTGAGGGTGATACTTCTAATCTTGGCGACATCACCACCTTGCTCGATCCGGGTGTGGTAGAAGAAATAAAGAATGGCGCATTATAGTAGAGATATATCTAAAATAGAATTTTCTTAAATTGTATAAAAATATTTATGAAAAGAGATAAGGCCTTAGAAACTGTCAAGGATCTCCCTCAAGAATTCGATTTAGACATTCTTTTGGAAAAATTGATTTTTGTGGAAAAAGTGGAGCAGGGACTCAAACAGCTTGATGAAGGAAAAACTGTGCCCAATGAAAAAGTAAAAGAAATGATCAAGAAATGGTGAAAGTCATTTGGACTGATTTCGCAATTGATGATCTGAAATCAATCCACGAATACATTTCAAAGGACTCCAAAGTTTATGCCGATCGGTACATTGAAAAACTCATTTTTAGAATAGATCAACTCGAACATTTTCCACTATCAGGAAGGATTGTGCCTGAATTTGGACAGGAAACCATTAGGGAATTGATCGAAGGGAATTACAGAATAGTTTATAAAATCAATCAAGGTTTTATTGGAATCGTCCGCGTACAACACGCAGCAAGGTTGCTAAAAGAAATTTAGTCACATGATTTTAAAGGCGACTCTGGAAGACATCCCAGCACTAAATAAATTAGTTAACTCAGCTTATCGTGGTAATTCATCACGTAAAGACTGGACAACGGAGGCCGACCTTCTTGATGGCACCCGCACGGATGAGAATGCCATTAAAGAATTTTTTGCAGAAGCCGGTTCAACCATTCTCAAATTCGTTGATCAGGGAAAAATTATTGGTTGTGTTCGCCTCATAAAACATGGAAGCCAACTTTATCTGGGAATGTTTGCTATTGAACCAACATCTCAAAATAAAGGAGTCGGTAAAAAAATATTATTAGCTGCAGAGGAAGAGGCGCAGAAACAAAATTGCAAATCGATTGACATGACCGTAATCTCAGAACGGAAAGAATTGATCGATTGGTATAAGCGCAATGGCTATATCGAGGTTGGAGAAAAGAAACCGATGGTTTTCGACAATCCCAGCGGTGGAATTCCTAAAAAAGATTTATATTTTATTACTTTGGAGAAATTTTTGAGCTAGCCTCTATGCGAAAATCTGAAATCATGTCTCAGAAACTTAAAAAAGTGGTTGGCTCCGTCAAATTGCCTGAGAACTATGATGGAAAAAAAGAGTTGCGGAAGGCTCTTGAAAAGAAATATCTTGCGAAAAGATCAAAAACCGATTGATAAATTAAAAAATGGAAATCAGTGGAACAGTAGTAAATCTTCTCCCAATGCAGACAGGCCAGGGAAAAAACGGAACATGGAAGAAGCAGGAATTCATTTTGGAAACACCCGGTCAATTCCCTAAAAAAGTTTGCATCTCTCTTTGGGGTGATAAAGTGGACGAAAACAAATTATCCTCCGGAGACAAAATCACAGCTTCAATCAATGTCGAAAGCCGCGAATACAATGGCCGCTGGTACACTGATGTGAGGGCATGGAAAATCCAAAAAGATTCAGGCGGGTCAACCAACCGCGAGATAGCACCCCCACCCGATGAAAACTT
>WNFL01137030.1_pt1 | contig 12170 bp, 8 predicted proteins | sample 5400361 | NCBI WGS metagenome assembly WNFL01 (sample SAMN13153351, study PRJNA577476) | soil metagenome | isolation source: 40 cm soil on Douglas fir-dominated hillslope | place: USA:California | collected 2013-09-17
CCGGGGTTTTTTTCCTCACCCGGTTGAAAAATCAATTTCGCAGAACCTTCAAATTCATTTTTTAATTCACTCAATATTTTCGCTGTGCCCAGCAGGGAAGATGTATGAACGTCATGACCACAGGCGTGCATTACGCCCGGGTTTTGTGATTTATAATCGACTGTATTTGTTTCCTGAATAGGCAGCGCATCCATATCTGCGCGAAGAGCCACTGTCTTTTTGGTTGGATTTTTTCCCTCAATCAAAACCACTACTCCTGTACCGGCTACTCCTTCAACAGGATTCAGACCAAAACTCTTTAATTTTTCAGCTACGAGTTTAGCCGTATTAAATTCTTTGTAGGATAATTCCGGATTGGCGTGAATGTGCCTGCGCCAGCTCATCACTTCTGGTGAATATTGTTCTGAAAGTTTTCTGATTTTGTCGAGAAGCATTTTTAACCTGGATTATGCGTCAGCAACTTGATTTGTCATAAATTTCATTATTCTCTGCGATCCATCCCGATAGCTATCGGGACTGATTAAATTGATCCCGATAACTATCGGGATGATTTCTCATCCTTATTTTTACCGACCCGTGATTCACACCAAATTGGTGAAATTTCAAGCTCCATAAAAATGATTTTATCATGGTAATCAGATCAATCATTCGTTTTGGAGGTGAGATAATTTTGTTGTCAAAGCGAAAAAATTTCCCAATGACAATCCCGGTCAGTTTTTCAATTGCTCCATCAGTTTGGAAACCAGTCGGTCTACCGATTCCCCTTCGGCTTCTGCTTTGAAGTTACGCACGATTCGATGACGCAGAACAGATTTGGCAACGGCCTGAACGTCTTCAATATCCGGAGAGTATTTTCCGTTAATGAGTGCGTTGCATTTTGCTCCTAATACCAAATATTGTGAGGCACGTGGGCCTGCACCCCATTCTAAAAAATTGTTCGCCAGCGCTGATGAGTTTCCAGGTCGCGTAGCAGTAGCAAGTTTCACAGCATACTCTACAACGTTATCCGCAATCGGCACCCTGCGCACTAAATGTTGAAAGCCATTGATATCGTCTGCGCTCAGAATTTTATTTACGGTCACCACATCATCTGCTGTGGTGCCTTTTACAATTTTCAGTTCTTGTTCGTACGTAGGGTAGTCCAGATAAATATTGAACATGAAGCGATCCAGCTGCGCTTCCGGCAACGGATAAGTTCCTTCTTGTTCGATTGGATTTTGTGTTGCTAAAACGAAAAAAGGCTGAGGTAACACATAGCGGTTCCCCGCGATGGTTACCGCATTTTCTTGCATAGCCTCGAGCAAGGCTGCCTGTGTTTTAGGTGGTGTTCGATTAATCTCATCCGCGAGTACGATGTTGGCAAAAACAGGACCTTTTACAAATTGAAAATTCCTTTCTTTATCCAATGTTTCTGCGCCAACAATATCTGATGGCATCAAATCAGGTGTAAACTGAATGCGTTTGAATTGCAGATCGAGCGCTTGCGAAATGGTTTGCACCAACAGCGTTTTTGCAAGTCCCGGAACACCAATCAGCAATGCGTGGCTATGACAAAAAATTGCTGTGAGCGTAAGCCGCACTACATCATCCTGTCCTACGATTACCTTGGCAATCTCTGCCTTTAAATTTTTGTATGCTTGCGCGAGAGCATCTGCCGCCTCTACGTCATTCGCAAAATTTGACCTCTGATTATTCATTCGAAAAATTTACTCTTTTATAATCAAACTTATCTCTCACTCAAAGGGAATGATTAACCTGATTCTCTTGATTAGTTATATTTTTTATTCAATACACAAAATTGACTCATCTAAAAAAAGAGATTCCACAAAGCACAAGAAAAGGAAAATCATTGGAATCAGCCTAATCACTAGCTTAGATTGAAACGCCATATTTTTTTTAACAAAACACGTTGGCATTGCATTATCCAGGTCAAGTCTTTGGCTGTGAAAATAACTTTTTATTAATGGCAGAACAAGGCAATCTGTTCGGTTGAAAATATCCCCTGTCTTACGCTATCAGATGGTTACTCTAAAATCTTGCAGCCGTTGTACAGCGGGTCGATGTTGATGAACACATCTTGCCGGGCTTTCAAAAACCATTTATTAATGGCTTTGTCTTTCTTTTCGGCAAGAGCCGCAGATTGAATTCGATGCCAGTCATCATTTAGATTGGCCGCATGAGGGGGTAACTTGGCTTTGAAGTAAATTATCCGTACCGCCTCCTTTTGCTCGGCTGTGCGGTAGCGCAATGGCAGAGAATAATGTCCCACCTTCATGGTGTCAATCACAAAGTATACCGCTGGATCAAGGGTCTTATCAATCGCAACTTTCATCCCACCTTCGGGGTCAGTAAAATAACCATTGGTTCCTTTCGTGGTGGCGTCATCTGAAAACTGCTTAGCTGCTACTTCAAACTTGATGCTATCCTTGACCAATTTTCTTCGAAGGCTGTCAAGGAAATGGGTTGCACGGTCAATATCGCTCTGACTTGGTACAGCTGCGATCAAGATATGCCTTGAATTATACTCATTCCCTCTGCGATCAATCAATTGCATAATGTGAAATCCATATTGAGATTTGAAGGGACGAGAAAGTTCACCTTTGCGAAGTTTAAAGGCCATCGCCTCAAACTCAGGCACCATTGCACCACGACCAAAATATCCCATCTCCCCGCCATTGGATTGTGCGGTGGGATCTTCTGAATATTTCTTTGCCAGCTCATTGAAGTTTTCTCCTTTCAATATCCGCTCACGAATTGTTTCCAGTCTTGCTTTCGCTTCCTCTTCTTGCTGCGGGCTCACTTTAGCTACTTTCACGATCTGCCCGATCACGGCATCGGCTGAATAATAGTACAAACTGTCTTTTGGAATTTTATTGTAAAATCTTTTTACTTCAGACGGGGTGATGTCAAGTTTTTTAGTGATACGCTCGGTCATTTCTCTTGACAGCAATTGTTCACGCACCTGATCACGCAGCTCTACCTTTATTTGATCCAGCGTTTTGCCGAATTGCTTTTCCAACTCCTCTGCCGAGTTGCCATAGTTTTGCATGATCATACCCATGCGCTGTGTGGTGTTTTGATCTACTTCCAAATCGGTAACGATCACGGAGTCAATTTCGGCTTTAGCGACCATGAGTTTGTTCATGATAAGCCTGTTCAGCAAGCCACATTTTGCCTCATCCGAACCTACATTGCCTTCGGTTAAATAGCTCTGATACGCGCTCTCCAATTCGGATTTCAGCACGATGTGGTTATCCACTTTTACAATAATCTTATCGAGCACAAAGGCGTTGTCGTCCTTCTGTTCCTGCGCGAAAGATGGCGCAGAAAATAATACAATGGCAATTGCACTACTTACCAAATACTTCAAAATCTTTCCGTTTCGCTGCATTTTCATAAACCTCGTCTTCCAATTTTTTCGCAAGTTCTACTTTTCTTTTATTTAAAATAATGTTTTTGATATCCTGCCTTACAAACTCCAATGGGGATACGTTGTCGCTGATCTTGTAGCCATCCACCTTCAGGAAATACAAAAAACCCTGATCGCTGGTTTCGAAGTAAGGATAGGTTTTCAGGAACTGAATTTTATTGGGGAAGTCAGCCAATGGCGAATTGACTGTAAGCTTATCAAATTCAATCCATGATGAATCGGCAATGTGGTATGCTGCAGAAAAACTTAAGCAGTATGATTTCAATTCGTGTTTTTCCTTTTCTTTACTCGAAAACATAAGGTCTTTTATCCTTTTGGTTCGTGGCGCATCTTTTGCCACTTTGATATAAGTACCTCTGATGATGTTTTGCTTGAGAATAAAGTTGTCCAGATGTTGTTTATAGTATCCATCAATCTCTTGTTCACTTACGCTGTCGTTGAGATGCTGCTGAATGTAATAATTCTGAAACTCATAGCCGATGAGACTGTATCGGTAATCAAGCACTTTTCTTTCCACTTCAGCTTCGTCAATGCTGATGGTTTTCAAGGCCTCTTGCATGACTAATTGCTTGCGCACCCAGCTGTTCACATAAGCGTTGATTCGCGCGGCACTATCATCCTTGGTTGTTTTTTCAGGAACGATACCCTTCAACTCGTCTTCGTAAAGAAGCGTGTTGGTAACCCTTGCTATTGCTTTGCGCTGGATCCCGTTATTGATTTCATCTTTCTTTCGCTTGATAAGATCGCAACTTTGAAAAAATAAAATCAACGCAATAAAGAAAACCAACGAGCGATATGTAGTTTGCTGTTTCATTTTTTGAGCAACTCTTCCATAACGGCATTCTTGCCTTTGTTATTCACCTTTACGGGATATTTCTTTTTCAGCGAGGTCACCCAACTTTTTTCAAGTGAGTCCTGGTAACCGGAGATGACTTGAGCCCGTGCTTCCATGAATTTTTTTGTGCCTGCTTCCACCATTCGGGAAACTTCTACAAGGTAATAGGTCCCATCCATTTCAGTTTCTTGCAAACCCGGCACCCAATTGATTTTGTCAATCACTTTGCTTTCCCCTTTTTCATAATTGCGAAAGTGCTGCACCGATTTGAATTTCTTCAGGTCGGCTGCCGTGAGCGTATCCCCTTTCACAATTCTCTTCTTCATTTCATCCAAAATAGTTTTATCAGTCGTTGAGAAAATTCTTGCCTCCACTCTAGGGCCAGCCTTGTACTTATCTAAGTTTTCATTATAGAATTTTTTCTGACCAACGGAATCTTCCGATGCTCTGTTCCAAATTTCCTTTTCCATGATCTCGAAAAGCAATATGCCTTCGTGATACTCGGTCATTAAATGATGGAAGTCGGGGTTTTCTCTTGTGATTTTCTCCTCTTCAGCTTCATCAATCTTTCCATCAGAAAAAGAATTGAACAATTGGTTCATGTAGTTTGATGGTGAAAGGCTGCTATGACTTTGCTTCTTCTCCACCCAACTAATGAAATCTCCTGTAGGGAGATTTTTACTGCCAATAGAAAATAACGCGCTCTTTTTCAGTTCATCGTTGCCTTTGAACTTCCATTGACCTTTCAATAAACTTGAATCGGCCAAAGAAACAATTCTACTTTTATTAACAGCGTTTTCTTTAAACCCCAAATCTGTTTTACGCTTAACCGCTGCCGCTTGCTCGGAGATTTTCAGGCGTTCATCACGAGCGACTCTTTTTCTTAAAGCGGCTTCGACTTCACTGTAGGGCGGAACCGGAATTTTCTTTTCCAATCGGATGATGTGCCAACCTATACTTGACTGAAAGGGATCAGATATATCGCCTGTCTTTTGCAAGGCAAAAGCCGTTGCTTCAAACTCAGGCACAGACGCAAGAGCACCCACTCCAAATGGACGGAGGCGGCCACCATTATTTTTGGTGTTGGTGTCGTCAGAAAATTCTTTACAGAGATCATCCCAACTGCGGCCCGTTTTTAATTGATCATAGATTTCAAAAATCTGGTTTTTGATTTTCGTCTCATTTCCTTTTACAGCCCGCAATAAAATGTGTGAGACCTCAACCTCACCACGGGAATTCGTTTTATCGGCCACTTTGATGAGATGATAACCAAAGCGTGTACGAACGATTGGTGAGATTTCGCCAACCTTGATTCTGTAAGCGACCTCTTCAAAAGGATAAACCATCTGCATAGCAGTAAAGTAGCCCAAGTTGCCTCCGTTGTATTTTGCTGAAGGATCTTCGCTCAACTCACGAGCAAGTTTTTCAAAGTCTTCTCCGTTAGAAATTCTTTTTTTGATCTCTGAAATCTTATTGAAGGCCTTAAGCGTGTCCTCAGGGGTGGCATCAGGCTTTAGCCCAATAAGAATGTGCGATGCTTTTACTTCTTGGGTAAGATGATCATAGGCCTCTTTGGTAAGCTTATCAACCAAATCTTTCTCAGCCCGATAAGGTTTTTTCAGTTCATCCCCATAGGTTTTCAGCTCTTTGGTAAACTTGGCTGTAGTGTCATACCCGCGTTTATGTGCTTCCGTGATTTTCAATTTGAAATTGATAAACAAGTCTAAGTACTCGTTCACTTTCGCTTCCGTAAAATCTTGTTTGTTGGAATGATTCTTCTTGAAGAGATAGGTGAATTCATCAGCGAACGTAGGGTTCTTCTCAACCGTGAAAAGGATCGACTGTTTGGTTTGGGCGAGCACCCAAATTCCATTTAATAAAAGGCAAAACACTAACAGATACTTCTTCATTGAACGGTGAATTTTTCCGGGTGCAAAGATAGTTTTTTGAAAGAAAGTACCTTGGCTCAGGTTTTTAATTCAAGATTCAAATTCCCAAAAATTTTAATGCTCCAATTTTGAACGTGAAATTTGGAATTTGGAATCGATTTAGACTTTCTTGGTAAGGCGGCAGATATTTTTGCCCTCCTCTTTGGTATATTCTACTTTGTCCATGATCGATTTTACCAGGCGAATGCCAAGACCGCCCTTGCGCTTATCATGCACCAGGCTATCCATGTTGGGTTCAGCAAATTCATTGATGTCAAACACGGATCCGTCATCGATGATTTCAAAAATGAACGTATGCGTTTGCGGATGTTTGATTTGCAGCTCAAGCGAATCATCCGGATTGCAGTGGTGGGCATGGATCATCACGTTCGAGCACATTTCGTCCAACGCGAGCACGATGGAACTCACCTGAATTTCAGGCACATTATTTTCGATCAGCGTTTTGCGCACGAAATCGCGTATGCCCTTCAGGTTGGCAAGGCTGCAGCCTATGTTATACCGATAGTTCATTTGCCAATTTCAAAGCCTCACTTTTGTTTTCACGGATGTGCAGTAGATCTGCCAATCCCAGGATGTCGAACGTATTCGCCACTTTTTCTTTGAGCCCGTACAGCACCATTTGTATTTTCTTCTCGCGCAGTTCTTCGATGTACGACATAAAGACACCCAGGCCAGCCGATGAGATGTATTCTAACGCATGGCAGTCCACCAAAATTTTTTTGAATCCTTCGCCCACACTTTTGGCAATGGCCAGATCCAACTCGATGGAGGAGCTTGCATCAATCTCGCCTATCACTGCGATGATGTCTGCCCCGCTCTCTTGCAACCTTTTGATGCTTACCATATTTTCTAACGGTTTTTTAACGATTTAAGTTATCCTCTGAATTTTACTGTCATCAGGGTATAGTCATCATTCAGGTTGGTAGAACCCGAAAATTCGTATAGCCGCTTGATGATATTGTCCTCCATTTCTTTTGCTGTGGACCCAATTTTTTCGTTTAAGGCATGGGCCAATCGATCGTTTCCAAATTCTTCGCCTTTGCTGCTCTTCGCCTCAGTAATCCCATCGGTGTAAAGCACCATCGTATCCCCTGGCGCGTATTTTATTTCGTTGGTTTCAATGAAGTTGCAGTAATCTTTGCTTCGAATCATGCCAAGTGCAGCACCTTTGTCTTTCAAGTAGAAAGCCTGTTTTTCCCCCTCATGGAAGTAAAGGACAGGGCAATGACCTGCGCGCGAATACCTGATTTTTTTCTGATGAGTATCGATGATGAAATACGATGCAGAAATGAACGATCCGCGCTCGAGGCAATACACTAGGGCTTGATTCGCGCGTTGCATAAATTCTTTAGGTTCGAGATGAGATTGAGCCAGACTGTGAAAAATTCCTTTCATCTGGCTCATGTGAAATGCAGCGGTTGTTCCTTTGCCCGAAACATCAGCGATGATCAAGGCAATCAGGTGATCATCGATGCGCGAGGTGTCGTAGTAATCACCACCCACTTCATCGGCAGAAGCGGAGAAAGCAACGATTTCAAAGTCCGGATCTTCTTCAAGTTTATTGGGCAATAAGCTTTGCTGAACTGTCTTCGCTATTTTTAATTCCTCCTTGTAACGTTCGTTTTGAAAAGCCTCCTCCATCAAGCGGAAGTTCTCGATGGAAATACCTGCTTGATTGGCAAACGTGGAGACAATACGAGTCATCTCTTTATTAAACCCATCCGGCAATTCTTTGAGTAGCGCAAGTGTGCCAATGTTTTGCTCTTTCACCACAATTGGAAATGCCAACAGCGAACGGAAACGCGAACCTCGCATTGATGCCAGGTGCTTGGAAAGGTTTTTTGTCTTTTCGCTTCCTGCATCGAGGATCCCTTTGACGTGATTTTTTTCCAAATGATCGCAAATGTTTCTGCTCTCTTGCTCGGTGACTCGATACGTGAACATTTTACGTTCATTGTTTGCACCCGAGATCTCCAGCCACGCGGCATCTGCAAAGACAGAACTCACCGTGCTTTCCAATAAAATATTATAGACGCTTTCTTCGTCTTGCTCGGTTTGAATAGATTGACTAATGCGTTGATAGTTTACTACTTCTTCCAACTTTTGCTCGAATACAGATGAAGTAGGAAGATTGAACAGGATCACCAGGAAAGAAAAAATTCCATAAGTGACGATAAAAGATAAGAGGACGATCACCACGAGTTGGTTTCGGAAATCGAGAAAGGCCGTTGCTTTCTGACTGATTTGTGAAACCGAATCTTCTACTGTTAATGAAAAATAGGCGAGATAGAAGAACGTAAGCAACAATAACAAGAGGCTTGTCCACTTTTGCTTGAAGTTCAGATAAGCTACCCACCGCATGTTGGCCGAGAGGGCAAGCACCAGTATTCCAATCAAAATATTGAAAGTGACACTAACGGTTTCTGATAATGTTATACCAGCGCTGTCGTAAATAAGGATGACAAACAAGGCAACCTCAAATATCGTCCATGTGCGAATGAGCCATTTGGATTTTTGGTAAAGAATCAGTCGCTTCCAGGAAGCCAAAGCCGCCAAAAGAAAATTGACAAGCAGGGCTAAGTTTATCTGGTAAATGAAATCAACAAATACAACGTTTGTGGCCAGCGCTGTTGATCCTAATAAAAGTACCAGCAACCGAAACAACAGCGAGACAACTGTAGTGATTAATCCAGTGGCGAAAACCTTCCACAGCAGGTCAGTGAAATTGAGAGAGTCATCATGTTCAATGCGGAATTTGTAATAGTAAAATAGAGAGATGATGTACGCTCCAAGCATTACCCGCGGTAACCACATGGGCACATCTGGCTGCAGTCCTTGCTGCGTGCTAAACAAAATGGTGATGTCAGAAAAAAGCAGCACCAGCCACGCGATGATCGCGCCAAGAAACGTGAGCCGTATAAGTGCTTTGCTCTTTAACATTGGTTAGTTGCCTCTCAATTTATCGAATCAAATCCCGTGTACTTTCTTAACACTTCTGGGGTTTTAATTTCGGTTTCAGTTTGGTTGTTTTCTAAAATCGCAGCAACAATTCGCGGAAGCGCAAGGGCACTTCCATTAAGCGTGTGCAACAATTGTGTTTTTCCCTCCTTGTTTTTGTAGCGAAGCTTCAGGCGGTTGGCCTGGAAGGTTTCGAAATTACTTACTGAGCTAACTTCAAGCCATCGCTGTTGGGCAGCCGAAAATACTTCGAAGTCATAAGTCATGGCGCTGTTGAAACCCATGTCTCCCCCGCAAAGCAAAAGTTTGCGGTAAGGCAACTCTAGTTTTTCTAAAAGTCCTTGAACATGGTCACACATCTCATCCAGTATTTTATAAGAATTTTCCGGTTGAGTGATTTGCACAACTTCAACCTTATCAAATTGATGAAGGCGATTCAGTCCGCGCACGTGCGCACCCCAGCTCCCTGCTTCTCTGCGAAAGCACGGTGTGTATCCGGCATTTTTCACAGGGAGGTTTTCTTCATTCAAAATCACATCCCTATATAAATTAGTGATCGGCACTTCCGCTGTAGGGATCAAATACAAACCATCTTCATTCACAAAATACATCTGGCCTTCTTTATCCGGAAGTTGGCCCGTGCCATAACCACTTGCTTCATTTACAACAATCGGTGGCTGGATTTCAATGTATCCGGCTCTCTCTGCCTCCGCCAAAAAGAAATTGATCAATGCACGCTGAAGTTTTGCACCTTTCCCCTTGTAAACAGGAAAGCCTGCTCCGGAAATTTTTACACCCAAATCGAAATCGATGATGTCATACTTCTTAATCAATTCCCAATGTGGAAGTGCACCCGCAAATAGTGTTGGGGGGTTTCCGTGTTGATGTACATTCTTATTATCCTCAGGAGTTTTTCCAACGGGCACTTGTTCATGTGGAACATTGGGGATTTTGTAGAGTATCTCCTGCAGTTTTTTCTCGAACGACAGGAGGCTTTCTTCCCAAGTTTTGATCTGATCTTTCGCCTTCGCTACTTGATTTTTTAAATCATTGGCTTCATCCGTTTTTTTGTCCTTGATCAGTTCTCCTATTTTTTTTGAATTGGCATTTGATTTGGCCTTGAGCTCATCCAAATCAAGTTGAGTTTTTCTGCGTTGTTTATCATTCTCAATGGCTTGATTAACCAACTCTTCGGCATCTTTAAAATTCCGTTTGGTCAATCCATTAATCACCCGTTTGGTGTCATCGCGCAAAACCTGTACCTGCAGCATGATCAAGAAAAATTAAGCCGCCAAATTAGCCAATAATTTTTTGTCCAGTTTGGATAATATTTCAAATTGGCCTATCATTGCATCATCAACAGCGGCCAATCTGGCCTTCATCGATATAAAGCCCTGAATTTTAGAATTTGTTTTGAAGAAGTTGCTTCGTGTTTGAATGTTTTGATGGCCTGTTCTTAAGTTTTAATTAAAATCCACCTATTTTTTTCTCCAATGCTAACCATTGATGATCTCAATTTGAAGCTCTTGTCTGAGCTCAAAGACATGGCCGAGTCCATGGGCGTGAAAAACGCCAAGAAATTGACCAAAGAAGAACTCGTCTATAAAATCCTCGATCAGCAAGCTGTGTCGGGCGAACCCGTGGCTGCGCCAAAAACTGAAGCGCAAGCTGAAAGAAAAATGCGCCCTCGCAGACGCGAAAATGTTGCTCCCCCGGTAGCTGCAGCGGTAACCTCAGCAGCTAAAGAACTTTCTAGTGAAGAAATGCTGCAAACCATGGATGTTGACGTTACTCCAAGCATGCCAAGCTTTGATGAGCCGACAGAAACACCTGTTGTAAATGAACAACCTCCTCAAGTAGAGCAGCCTGAAGAGAAACCTTTTCAAAACCAAAATCCGAATCAACAAAACCCTCCACAGCAAAAGCGCGACAACAATGTACGCGACTTTGATGGTGTAGTAAGCAATGAAGGCGTTTTGGAGATTATGCAAGATGGCTACGGCTTCTTACGCTCCTCTGACTACAATTATCTTGCAAGCCCCGATGATATTTATGTTTCGCCCTCACAAATAAAATTATTCGGATTGAAAGTAGGCGACACTGTAAAAGGACAAATTCGCCCGCCAAAAGAAGGTGAAAAATACTTTGCGCTCTTAAAAGTAGATAGCATTAACGGCAAAACCACGGAAGAAATTCGTGACCGGGTAGCTTTTGAATACCTGACTCCGCTGTTCCCGGAGCAGAAATTAAAATTAAGCACTACCCACGACAACATGTCAATGCGTATTCTTGATTTGTTCTCTCCTATCGGGAAAGGACAACGCGGGATGATCGTAGCGCAACCCAAGACAGGTAAGACCGTTTTGTTGAAAAGTATTGCTAACGCGATTGCTGAAAATCACCCCGAAGTTTATTTGATCGTATTGTTGATCGATGAACGTCCAGAGGAAGTGACGGACATGGCACGAAGTGTAAAAGCCGAAGTAATTGCCTCCACATTTGATGAGCAAGCCGAGCGCCACGTAAAAGTAGCGAGCATCGTTTTGGAAAAAGCAAAGCGGATGACCGAGTGCGGACATGATGTAGTTATTCTTCTCGATTCTATCACACGTTTAGCTCGTGCATACAATACGGTTGTTCCTTCGTCAGGAAAAATTCTTTCGGGTGGTGTTGATGCGAATGCATTGCATAAGCCGAAACGTTTTTTCGGTGCAGCCCGTAAAATTGAAAATGGAGGATCGCTTACCATTATTGCAACAGCCTTGATCGACACCGGTTCGAAAATGGATGAAGTGATCTTTGAAGAATTCAAGGGAACAGGTAATATGGAATTGGTGCTCGACCGCAAACTTTCCAACCGCAGGGTTTATCCTGCTATTGATGTTCCTGCCTCTGGTACGCGCAGAGAAGATCTATTGATGAAAGAAGAAGAACTGCAGCGTGTTTGGATCTTACGCAAGTTCATGGCCGATATGAATTCTGTTGAAGCCATGGAGTT
>WNFL01250827.1_pt2 | contig 12170 bp, 9 predicted proteins | sample 5400361 | NCBI WGS metagenome assembly WNFL01 (sample SAMN13153351, study PRJNA577476) | soil metagenome | isolation source: 40 cm soil on Douglas fir-dominated hillslope | place: USA:California | collected 2013-09-17
GTCGTCTCGATCCACGACGAGGCGGCGCGGCGCGACGTCCCGATCGCCTCGGAGCTGACGACGCCGCTCGTCATCGAGCTCCCACCCGCGCGCTACCGCGTGACGCTCGCCTCGGGCCTCGGGCCCGAGGGGGCGACGCTCGAGGTCGACGTCACGCCCGGCCGCACCGTCTCGAAGACCCTCACCCTCGTCTCCGCAGACCGCGCCGTCGCGCTCCTCGAATAAGAAGGAGTCAGAAGTGAAGAGAACCCTCCGCCCGCTCGCTCTCGCCGGTCTCCTCGCCGCCGCCTCTGCGAAGGCGCAGGTCGAGTCGCCGCTCCTCTCGAAGGTGCAGCTCAACGTCGTCAACCCGGGGGGCAAGTCCCTCGCGATGGGGGGCGCGTTCGTCTCCCTCGCCGACGACCCGACTGCCGCCTTCGCGAACCCCGCCGGGCTCGCGCAGCTCGGCTCGTGGGAGCTCGGCGTCTCGGGCAAGGGCTTCCGCTTCGAGCCCCGCCTCGACAGCGCGAACTTCTTCCAGAGCTCAGCCACGGCGGACGCCGAGCTCGACTCGATCGACACGTACCAGCCATCGAAGACGACGACGGACCTCGAGTTCCTCTCGCTCGTCGTGCCGGTCGTGAAGGACGTGACGCTCTCCGTCTACCGCGCCGTGAACCTGAGGTACGTCCTCGACGCCTCGGACCTGAATGGCGGGAACTACCGCTCCTTCTTCATCAACCGCCCTCCGAGCGAAGCGATCTCGCTCGACGAGCAGGGCGGCCTCGACCTCCGCAACACCGTCTGGGGAGTCTCGGTCGGCGCGCGCTTCGGGCCGGTGTCGCTCGGCGGCGGCATAACGCTCAACAAGCTGCGCTACGACCTGACGGGGGGCACGACCGGCGGCCCGCACCTCTTCATCTCGAACGCCGGGAACGCCGGCGTCGTCGGCGTTGCGAACCCGTTCTTCCAGACCGAGGTCTCGAGCGAGGTCCGCTCCGGCACGAAGACCGGCTGGATCTTCGGCGCTCGCGCGGTCCTCGACGAGGCGCACGCGGTCGCGCTCGGCGGCGTCTACAGGCGGTCGCCGCGCTTCGACGTCGGCTATTCGGTCCATGCGACGACGGAGTCGGGAGCCACGCTCGCGAATTTCTCGTGCGGCGTCGACGACCCGAACATCCCCGGGAGCGGCGCCTCGGCGTGCGGCACGTTCCGCGTGCCGGACGACTGGTCGCTCGGGATCTCGGGGCGCGTCGTCCCGCGCCTCCTGATCGCCGCCGACATCCAGCGCATCCGCTACTCGCAGCTCAACGACGGCTACGTCCCGATCTTCGCGTACCGGTACGGGCCGGGGAACGTGAACCGCGCGATCTCCGCCGGGTCCTCCGACGACGGCACGCTCCCGCGCGTCGGCGCCGAGTTCACGCTCCTCGCGAAGGCGGGCTCCGAGGTCGCGCTCCGCGCGGGCTGGTACCACGAGCCGGCGCACGGCACGAAGGTGCTGCTCTACGCGGACGCCAACCGCGACCGGATCCCCGACACGAACGTGCCGGTCAACGCCGCGCCGATCAGCCAGGCGTATCAGACGACGTTCGACGGCGGACGCGCCGAGAATCATTACTCGTTCGGCCTCGGCGCCTCCTTCGCGCGGCGCTTCTCCGTCGACCTCGCGTTCGACATCTCGAAGACGACGAAGTCGGCGGTCCTCTCCGCGTTCGCGCGGTTCTAGCGGGTCGGGCTCGCCAGGAGCGCTCGGACCGCGGGCGAGATGAGGCGCTCGTCGAGCTTGCCGACGTCGTGGCGCGCGGTCTCGTACTCGCGGCGCGCCCGCGCGAGAACGCCCTCGTCGCGCGACGACGCGAGGAGCTGCGTCCCGGCGAGCGCGTAGGAAAGGAAGAGACGCGCGACCGGGACTCGCGGCGCGACCAGCTCGAGCTGGCGGACTGCGGCGGCGTAGTCGCCCTTGAAGTACGCGCGGACGCCCTCGCGTGCGCCCGCGACGCCTTCCTCGAGCGGCTGCGGAGGCGGCGCCACGCGCGTCGGGGACGGAGCGGGCGGCGTCTCGGCAGGGAGCGCCGCGGCCGGGCGCGGCGTCTTCGTCGGAGCGAGCGCCGCGCGCGTCGGCGTGGCGGGGAGACGCGGCGGCTCCGCGGGCCGCGTTGGGCGCGGCGGCTCGACCGCGCGCGGAGCGGATGTCGGGACGGAAGGCAGGCTGGTTGCGGCCGGGGGCCTCGGCGCGCTCGTCGGCACCGTCTCGGCCGAGGCGATGCGCGTCGCCTCGAGGCGCGCGATCGCCGAGTCGAGGATGCGGCTCGCGGTCGCGCGGCCGCGGATCGCGGCCTGGCGCGCCGACTCCTTCAGCTCGGGGAGCGCCGTCTCCCGCTGGCCGAGCTTCTCGAGCGAGAGACCGAGGTAGAAGTGCGGGAGGTAGTCCTCCTTGTTCAGCCCGGTCGCGCTGAACTTCGCGAGGCCCTCGCTCGTGTCCTCCGCGAGCGCCGCGCGGAAGAGGCGCGCGGCCGCCGCGTAGTCCGCGGCGTCGTACGCGGCGACACCCGAGAGGTATTGCTTCTGCCCCGCCGTCGCGCGGTCCGCAGCGTGGAGCGGCGCGGCGAAGGCGACGGCGACGGCGGCGGCCAGCGCCGCGGCGAGCGCGACGTTACGGGACATAGGTGCGCACGGCGTTTTCCAGGTCGAAGCCGGGCAGGCGCGCGTGGAGGCGCGTCTCCTCCCCCGTGCGGACCTCCGCGTGCGCCGTCACCTCCGCCTCGCGCGTCCCGATGTCGCCGCGGAGCGTCAGCACGTAGCGGCCGGGCGGCAGCGCGAGGCGCGCCGGCGTCGCCACGTCGCCCGCGGGGAACGCGCGATGGCTCTCCTCGTCGACGACGGAGACGACGCGCGCCCAGGGCGTGGCCGTGAGGATCACGGTACCGCTCGCGGCCGCGGCGGCGCGATCGGACCGCGCGCGGGAGAAGACGAGGACGGCGAGCGCGCCCGCGAGGACGACCGCCGCGGCGGCGAGCGCGAGGCGCACGGGGCGGCGGGCGCCGGCCTGCACGCTCGCGGCCGCGCGCATGTGCGGGCCGCCGGAGCGGACCTCGAGCGGCGCGGGAGGCGCCGGAGCCGGGGCGGGGTGCGCCGGAGACGGCGGCGCGTCGACGTGCACGGTCGGCATGTCGAGGAGCGCGCTCGCCTTCGCGGCCTGCCTTCGCGCCAGGATGCGTGCGCGCACCGAGGCGTTGACCGCTGCCGTGTCGCCGCGCGCCCCCGCGTCGACGAGGAGCGGCTGGAGCGCCTTCCGCTCGGCGGAGAGCGCGTCGCGGAACTCGTCGGCGGAGAGGTAACGCGCCTCCCGGCTCTTCGCGAGCGCCTTCACGATCACGGCGCGCAGGCTCTCCGGCACGCGCCCGGCGCGGTCCGACTCGGCGAACGGCCGCGGGCCGCGTACGAGGTGCTGCGAGAAGTAGCCCTGCGCCGTCTCCGCCCGGAACGGCGACTCGCCGGTCGTGACGAGATAGAGGACGCACGCGAGCGAGTAGAGGTCGCTCCGCCCGTCGATCATCTCGCCGCGCTTCAGAACGCCGAGCTGCTCCGGAGAGGCGTACTGGAGCTTGCCGACGAACATCCCCGTGCGTGTCACGTTCGTGGCGGCTTCCGTGTGCTTCGCGACGCCGAGGTCGATCACCTTGACGACCGGGCGGCCGTCCCCGTCCTCCGTCAGCATGATGTTCTCGGGCGAGACGTCGCGGTGGACGATCGAGCGCCTGTGCAGGTACGCGAGCGCGTCGAGCGTCTGGATGGCGATCTCGAGGACCGTCTCGAGAGGCAGCCGGCCGCGCTCGGCGATCAGCTCCGCGAGGCTCGGGCCCTCGATGTACTCCATTACGATGTAGAACGTCTGATCCTTGTCCTCCAGGAAGTCGAGGACCGCCGCGATGTTCGGGTGGCGGAGGGCGGTCGCCATGCGCGCCTCGCGCGCGAAGCGCATCTTGGCGTCCTGGTCCTCCTCGATGTTCGCGCGCATCGCCTTCACGACGCGGATCTCGTCCAGGAGGACGTGGCGCACCAGGTAGATGGCGCCCATGCCGCCTTCCTTGATTTTCGAGAGGACCTGGTACTTCCCGTCGATCAGGGTGGGGCCGTCTTGGTCTTCCATGGACGGGGAAAGTCTACCGTCGAACGGGGTCTCACGGCCGGCGTCATTGCCTCGTCATCGAGAACGTCCCGGTCGCGCTGCCGCCGGCCCCGAAGAAGACGGTGTACGTGCCGGTCCACGTCGTGCCGTTGAAGTTCCCGTCGAACGTGAACTTCGAGATGGCCTGATTCGGCACCGACGTGCACGTGCTCGTGAACGAGAACGCGCCGCCCGAAGGCGTGGCGACGACCGCGCAGCTCCCGAGAGGCGTCGACGTGGTCGTCTCCGTGGAACCGACCTGCCGGAAATTGCCCGAGAAGCTGAACGGGGGCGGCGCTACGCCGCCGAAGACGTTCCCGCCGAGCGTGATCGTCGCCGTGAAATTCTGGACGAGCCAGTTCACCGCCAGGTCCATCGTCATCGGCCCGGTCGAGCCGAAGGTCGTGTTGTGCCAGGCCCCCGCGAACCTCTCGGTCGTCGTCAGGTTCGTCTGCATCGGCACGAACGCGCCGTCGCCGCTCCGCAGCCCCGGCGAGGCGCCGTCGTTCACGACGGCATAGACGAGGAACGGGTTCCCTCCGGAGACGCGCGTGACGCGAACGTACGCCTGCGTCACCCCGGGAGCCCACGTCGAGAGCGCGGCGTTGATCTGCGTGAACGCGCGCGCGGCGAGGCTCGGGAGCGTCAGGTCCGCGGCCTTCTGTCCCGTCGCCCCGTTCCACACCTCGACGCGCAGCACGATCGGGGAGGAGTCCGCCTCGCCCGTGTTCAGGAACGCGACGTTCGTGCGGTTCTCGCCGTTCTGCTGGAGCGCATAGAGCCACGCCTCCGCCGCGGCCGGCGAGTAGGGCACCGCGAGCCCGGATGGGAGCGCCTGGAAGAAGAGCCCGTACCGCCCGCCTCCGCCGGCATTGAGCACGCGCGCGCCGAGGAGGATGCCGGTCATGTTGCCGCTGCCGCTCACGCTCGCGAGGAGCGGCCCCGTGTACGTGCGCCCGCTGGGGACCGCCGCGGGATTCGACGCGCGGAGCGTCTGCACGAAGCCGTCGAGGACCTTCTGCTCGCCCGCCGCCAGGACGACGTCTGTCGCGAACGTGTGGTCCGCCGTCTCGAGCGAGGACGAGACGAAAACCAGGTGCACGGTCTTCGTCACGGGCGATGCGTTCGTGATCGTGACCTCGGTCGTGAAGACGCTCGTCTCGACGACGACCGGCAGCGTGAGCCCGCGGCGCCCGGCGAGCTCGGCCTCGGGGACCGGCGCGACGAAGGAGCCGTCGGAGTTCGCGTTGTCGTTCACGACGGCGTAGGCATTGAACGGGCCGGCGCCCGCCACGAGCTCGAGCCGGATCCAGCCCTGCACCGCCGCGGGCGCGATGTCGGTCAGCTTGAGCTGCCGGAACCGCCCGGACGAGAGCGTCTCCTGCCGCGTGGCGGCCGGCGTCGTCGACGGGAGAGTCCCCTCGTAGTAGGAGATCTTGATCGTGATGTCCGACGCGCTCGGGTTCTGGAGCGCGACGTTCGTGCGGTCCGCCGCGTTCACGCGGAGCGCGCCGAGGAGCGTGGGCCCGCTCAGGAGGAGCGTCTGCGGGAGGCCCGCGTACGCGAGGCCCGCGCGCCCGATGGGGGCCGCCGGCGGGACGGGCGTCGTCGTCCGCACCGTGGCCGCGACGGCGTCGGCGGAGGACGCGCCCTGGAAGAGAAGCGCGAGCGTGCCGAGGCGGGTCCCGGACGCGTCGATCGGGAGCCCCTGCGCCTTCAGGAACGCGATGACGTCCGGGATGATGAGCTGGGCCCCCGGCGAGAGGAGGAGAGTCGCCGTCCCCGTTCCGCCGCCCGCCTCCGCGGTGTAGTGGAGCTGAACCGTGGACGACGTCGTGCCCCGGTTCGTCAGTGTCAGCTCCGACGTGAAGGAGCTGCCCCCTTCGCCGTTGGCGGTGAGGACGACCGGCACGAACGCCGGCACGTCCACCGCGACGGCGCCGCGGGCCGAGAGAAGCGTGAGGAGGGGGAGCGCAGGCAGGAAACTCGCGAGAAGACGCAGCATTCTCATGGGAGGTTCCGCACGCGATTCTCGTGCCGGAGTGGCCCGACCGCCACGGGTTTTCCGCCGAAAAATGAGGGCTCCGCCTCATGGAGGTCTGCCCTCGCGCGGCGGAAATTACCCGCGGCGGGCTCTCACGCGCCCGACCGGCCCCAGGTGCGGAGGAAGCGATGAAGCGGGTCTTTTTCGGGAGCGCCGTCAAGCTCGGAGCTCTTCTCCTGGCGGTACCGTTGTCGACTCGGGCGGCGAGCCCATCCGCCGGAACCCTGACCGACTCCTCGGGGCCGCTGACCTACACGTCCGGACCGTTCACGGCGGCCAATCCGACCCCCCTGCCGCAGCTCGACGCGGGGCCCGAGTGCGCCAATCCGATCCAGCCCTGCGACGACTACGCGTTGACCGTGACGCTCCCCTCGGGTTACGCGAGCGCCCATCCCAACGCGCGGGTGAAGGTGACCATGAGCTGGACGGACGCCGGCTCTGGATCTTCGGACTACGATCTCTACGTCTACAGGGGCACGGTCATCAACACCGACGGCTCGCAATCGGCGAATTGGCAGTCCGCGAGCAGCTCGAATCCCGAGGTCGCCTCCGTCGGTCCGCTCGCGGACGGCACGGCGACGTTCACCGTGAAGGTCGTGCCGTACACGCCGACCGCAGAGACCGTCAACGTCAAGATCGAATTGCTTCCCGGCTCGGGCGGCGGCGGGAGCTCGGGATTCGGAGGGCCGGATCCGACGACGCCCGGCGTCCCGCGATACCAGAACTTCTACGCGCCGGCGGGCTCTTCCGCCGAGAGCACTGCGGGTGAGTTCAACATCGGCTTCAACCCGCACTCGGGCCGGATCCTCACGATGAACACGGGCCCCATCTGGCGTCTGACGCCGCCGGAGCTCCTGACGCCGAGCCTTCCGGCGTGCTGTGAGGCTCTCTGGGAGGACCGTTCCCCGCTGACCACGAACATCGGTCTGGACCCGATTCTCTGGACGGACCAGAAGACCGGGCGCAGCTTCGCGTCCAACTCCACGGCGGGCGCCGATGCCGTCTATGCCTACAGCGACAACGACGGAGCCCTCTGGGTCGAGATCGGCGCGGGTCCGCCCGACGGCGGCGCCGACCACGAGACGATCGGTACGGGTCCGTTTCCCGCCGCGTTCTCGCTCCTCGCGACGCCGCTCAATCAAGGACAGAACACGCTCTACTGCTCGCAAGACATCGTCGGCCCCGCGATGTGCCAGCGCAGCCTCGACCTCGGCATGAGCTGGGGGCCGGGAGTGCCGGCCTATACGGGAAGCGGCGCCCAGGGGTGCGGTGGACTCCACGGTCACGTCCACATCGCTCCGAACGGCACGGCCTGGCTGCCGGTCAACCAGTGCAACGGCCGGCAGGGTGGCGTGACGAGCACGGACGGAGGACTCACCTGGAGCGAATTCGCCGTCGCCGGCAGCGTCTCGCAGGCGCAGGGCGCCGATCCCTCCATCGCGATCGACACCGACAGCACGGCGTATTACTGCTACGTCAACAACGAGCCGGTCGCGCCGGGCAGCGCGCCCGAGGGCCATGTCCACGTGAAGGTCAGCAAGAACGGCGGTCTGACCTGGACCGACGACTACGACCTCGGCGCCTCGCACGGCATCAAGAACGCGGTGCACACAGAAGCGGTCGGCGGCACCTCCGGCCGCGCCGCCTGCGGCTTCCTCGGCACGAACGTGGCGGGCGACTACCAGGCCATCAGCTTCCCCGGCGTCTGGTACGCGTTCATCGCCACGACGTACGACGGCGGAAAGACCTGGGCGACCGTCAACGCGACGCCGAACGACCCCGTTCAGAACGCGAGCGGCGTCTGGCAGCAGGGCGGCAGCCATACGGACCGCAACCTCCTCGACTTCAACGAAATCACGGTGGACGACAAGGGCCGCGTGCTCTACGGGTACAGCGACGGCTGCGTCAGTCCCGGATGCATCGCCGGAACGGCGGGCAACGATTTCACGGCCTTCATGCGCGTGGCGCGGCAGACGGGAGGCAGGAGCCTCTTCGCGAACCTCGACCCGGCCGAGCCGGCGGTCCCGAAGCCGCCCTGCCTCTCGGGAACGCGAGACGCGTCCGGCTCGCATCTGAGCTGGAAGGCTCCCGACAATGGCGGCTCCGAGGTCGTGAATTACCAGATCTTCCGAGGGACCGCGTCCGGCGGGGAAGTCTTGCTCGCACAGACCGGCAACGCGAAGACCACGTACAGCGATGCGACCGCGGACCCGGCGGTTGCGCGCTACTACTATCTGATCAAGGCCGTCAACACCATCGGCACGGGCACCTCGAGCAACGAGGTGAGTCTCGCGGTCGTCAACGCGCCCCCGCCTGGGAACGTCTGCATCGTGCCGGGCCTGCCCGAGCTCACCGACCCGTCGGGCGACACGAGCGTCGCCCTCGGCATCGCGACGACTCCGGCTCCGCCGGGAGCCGATCTCCTGTCCCTCCAGCTGGCGCAGCCCTATTCCACGGACGGAGTCGTCCGTCTGGCGTTCACGATCCATACGGATCCCGGCCAGTCGCCGCAGACGCCCGGCTCCGCCTGGTATGTCGCGATGAAGATCCCGGACCCCGCTCCGGCCACGACCTTCCACTACCGGGGCGTCCACATGGCCTGGACGGGCGCGACCCCCGTCTTCGAGTCCTACACGCCGGGCGGCAACACGAGCGGCGGCGTGGACGGGCGCTTCGTGACTCCGGGTACACAGATACCGGCCGAGGCGAGCAGCAGCTACGCGTCGCCGTTCGACCGCATCGTCATCGTGGCCAAGGCGAGCGATCTCGGGTTGAAGCCGGGCGACGCCATCAGCGGGTTCGTCTCGGGCGTCTCGCAGAGCACGGATCCGGCGAACATCGGAGCCGGCGCCACCGCGCTCTACGATCAGATGCCGGACAGTCTGGCCTTCACCGGCAGCTATACGGTGAGGAGCAACCAGCTCTGCAGCCCCGAGGGCCCGCCCGTGGCCGTTCTCCAGGCCGTCCCGAACACCGGCTGCGCGCCGCTCTCGGTCTCCTTCGACGGCTCGCAGTCGTACGACCCCGACGGCGACGCGGTCACCTCTTACAAGTTCAGCTTCGGGGATGGGACGCCGGCGGTGACGCAGTCGTCGCCGGCGACGACGCACACGTACTCCTCCGCGGGCACCTACGCGGCATCTCTTCTGGTGACGTGCTCTCGCGGCTCCCAGAGCCCCAAGGCGGCTCAGGCGCTGGTCTCGATCGACGCTCCCCCGTCGAAACCCGTCATCTCCGCTCCCGCGAGCGCGAAGCCGAATCAAACCGGTCTCGTCGCCTCGGCCGCGAGCCACACGGGCAGCCGCTACACCTGGAGCATCTCCAACGGCGCGATCACGGCGGGTCAGGGCTCGAGTCAGATCACCTTCTCGGCGGGAAGCAAGGGCTCGATCACGCTTTCCGTCACCGAGATCTCGGCTGGGGGGTGTGTCTCTCCCGCGGGCACGGCGACGGTGACGATCGGCAAGAAGTAGCCGCGTCCGCAGTCTTTCTCCGACGCTCCCCGCGTGTCGCTCACGCGGGGAGCTTCTTCTTGCGCAGGAGACTCTCTCTCACTGAGTTCCGGGCGGCGGACGCCGATCTTGCAGTTCCGACGTGACGAGGTTCAAAGTGCAAGGCGGCAACGCCTGCACCTCGAGCAAGCGTGTCCTGGAGATCGCCACGTGAAATCGCTGGGCAGAAAACCCGAAGGCGCGCGACTCGAGCGGCTCAAGGCTTCGCCGCTCTGGGATGGCGAGAGGTTCCGCAATGTGCACCCGATCCTCCCGGGCCTGCGCGCCGCCAACGCGGCGATGCCGACCATCGGTGAGTTTCTCTGCGGCGGCGAGCGGCGCGTGCCGCGGGGGCCGCTGCCGTCCGTGAGCCCGCTCGACGCGTGGGCCACGTCGCCCGCAAGCGGGCTGCGCGCCACCTGGCTCGGCCATTCCACGGTGCTGATCGAGATCGACGGCTTGCGCGTGCTCACCGATCCGGTCTGGGGACCACGCGCTTCGCCGTCGCGCTTCGCCGGCCCCAAGCGCTTTCAGCCCGTGCCTGTTCCTCTGCGCGCGCTGCCGCCGGTGGACCTCGTGCTCGTGTCGCACGACCACTACGACCATCTCGACTATCCGACCATCCGTGAGCTCGCCAGGCGCGACCTGCCGTTCGTGACGTCGCTCGGGGTCGGCGCGCATCTCGAAGCCTGGGGCGTGCGGCCCGAGCGCATCGTCGAGCTCGACTGGTGGGAATCGCAAGCCTGGGGCGTCGAGCCCGAGCGCATCGTCGAGCTCGACTGGTGGGACTCGCACACGGTGCCGAGTACCGGGCTCACGGTGACCGCAGCACCCTCGCAGCACTTTTCCGGGCGCGGCCTGAAGGACCGCAACGCCACCCTGTGGTCCTCGCTCGTCATCCGTTCGCAGCGGCACTCGGTCTTCTTCAGCGGCGACACCGGGCTGACCACCGAGTACTCGCAGATCCGCGAGCGGCTCGGGCCTTTCGACCTCGTGATGCTGGAGGTGGGCGCGTTCCATCCCGCCTGGGGCGACATCCACCTCGGACCGGAGCACGCGCTCGAAGCGCTCGCGCTGCTCGGCGGCGGCCCCTTCCTGCCGGTGCACTGGGGCACGTTCAGCCTCGCGCTCCATGCCTGGGACCAGCCCGCGGAGTCGTTGCTGGAGCTGGGTCCGAAAGCGGGCGCGCAGCTCGTGATGCCTCGCCTCGGCGAGCCCGTCGAGCCGGCGCACGCGGAAGGCGTCGAGCCGTGGTGGCGCGTCGTCGACGGGGCCACGCGGGAACCGGAGCCCGCGACGCCCGCGGCGATCACGTTGCCGAAGGGAGTGCCCTGGCCGCTCGACTGAAAGGCTAGTTCATCGCCCCCGTGCGTCCTCCCCGCGTAGGACGATGCAGGTACTGAGCAGCTTCGCCACCAGGCTGCCGCCATCGTCGGTGACGTCGCACTCGACGAGCCCGAGCGACCGGTTGCGCTTGACGACAGTCGCCGCCGCACGAAGACGCGCGTTCCAGATCGGCTTCAGGAACTTCGCCGTGAGGTCGAGCGTCGTGAAGCTCTCGTCGTCCTCGAGGGTCGAGGCCATCGCCATCCCCATCGCCAGGTCGGCCAGATCGCAGATGACGCCGCCGTGCAGCGTCCCCATCGGGTTGGCGAGCCGGCCGTCGTGGTCCATCTCGAGGACTGCCTCGCCGAGCTCGGCCTGCACGGCGCGGAGGCCGAGCGCCTGGGCGATGGGCGGGGCGGGTGTCGCGCCCGTGACGAAGCCGCGCGCCTGCTCGAGATGTCGCGTCGTCCTGGGGGCGCGCGCCGAGTAGGTCATCCTGACTCCATGCGCGCTATCCGCGCTTTCTCCCGTAGCGGTCGATCAGGTCGTGCCCGATGACGTCGATGAAGAGAAGCTCGCCTGCTTCCTCTCGAAAGACGATCCGATCGCCCTTGTTGACCCGGGCCTCGAGGTAGTACTTGTCGGGGTGAATCGGCTTGATGCGACGCCCCGCCGCCGCCTCCCCCTTGATGAGAGCCATCACCGCGGTATCGCAGCTCCTCTGACGTTCGGCTGACAACGCGACATAGCTGCGCTTCCACCGTTCCGAGAATCGAGCCGTCCGGAACGGGGGCTTGCCGCTCACCGCGGCCGGCGCCTCTTCCTCTTCTTCAAGCCGTCGAGGAGCCTGCGGGCCTCGTCGGCCGAGGTCACCCGCGTCGCACGGCCGGCGGCGAGGTCGGCTTCCGCGCGCATGACCCGGCGACTGACCTCCGGACTGTGGAACCAGAGCTGGTCCCGCGGAACCAGCGCCGCAGGCACCAGCTCGAACGTGCCGCGCTCGGTACGCTCGAGGAGAACGAGGTCTCCTGGCCCGATCCCGAGCGACTGCCGGACGTCCTCGGGGAGCGTCGCACGCCCTTTCGCGTCGACGGTGACGAAGGCAAGACTTCCGGACATTGGCTTCTCCGAGCTCATCCTACGCCGCGAAGCCCACAAA
>WNFL01332132.1_pt2 | contig 12170 bp, 11 predicted proteins | sample 5400361 | NCBI WGS metagenome assembly WNFL01 (sample SAMN13153351, study PRJNA577476) | soil metagenome | isolation source: 40 cm soil on Douglas fir-dominated hillslope | place: USA:California | collected 2013-09-17
CTTCTCCGTGACGAGCAGGGTTCCATCAGGTAAGAAGGCCAGACTCCACGGGTTGACCAGGCCGCGCGCGACCGGCACGACGCGGATCCGCATCACTTCGGCGGTGTCGAATTCAACAGCCTCGGCGGGAATCGGCTGCGGCTCGAATCCGGCGGGCGCGACTGGCGTGCCGTTCTCGAATGGAACCGTCTGTTGAGCCGTGCCGGGCAGCGCCGCCGAGAGGCACGCGCACGCGACGCCCAGACCGATGATCGATGCGCGCCAGTTGCCCGTCCAGAAAGAGATTGCCATGCTGAGCGCCTCCAGTGATCGTCGAACTGCGTGGATTCTAGAACAGCGCAGCCCAAAAGACTCGCCGGTTAACCTTCTCATCGAATCCTCATCTTCACGTCATCTACGAGGTCGGCCCCGGTGTCACTGTTCACGCAGCCCACGGCACGAAACGCCGCCTGGGATAAAGGAGTGAACGATGAGTACTGGAATCGGCCGCCGCGGAATCATTGTCGCCGTCGTTGGGACCCTCTTGATCTCGAGCCTCGCGACTCGTGCCAGCGCGCACGAGCGATGCAACAACGCGAGCCTGCTTGGTAGTTACGCCTTCCAGGTCGACGGAGCAAACGTCAACGGGCCCTTTGCCGCCGTTGGCAAGAATTCGTACGACGGCAAAGGACATCTGACGGGCGTGATCGTCATCAGCTCGAACGGCGCGATCATTCCCACGACGTACACCGGGACCTACACGCTGGACGCCGACTGCACGGGCATCAAAACGGCGAAGCTCGACATCGGTCTGACCGTGAACTTCTACTTCGTCGTCGACAGCAACCTGCGCGAGATTCGCATGATCGTGAGTGACCCTGGCTTCACGGTGAGCGGCAGCGCGAGAAAGCTGTTCGCAGACGGGGCGAAGGGACGAGAGTAAGATGGCGCCGGAGGCGTGACCGTGCAGAAACTGGGCGACATCCTGTCGGAACGTGCTCTCGCGCACTTCGCAGGACGGGAACGCGAAGTGGGCACCCTTCTCGGGCTGTTCGGGAAGGGTGGACCACTGGTGGTGCACGTGCATGGCGTCGCAGGCATCGGGAAGTCGAGCCTGCTCGAGGCGTTTGCGGGTCGCGCGCGTGCGCAGGGAATTCGTGTCGTCCGGATCGACTGCCGGACGGTCGAACCGACCGCACGGGGACTGTTGACGGAGCTGTCGGACGCCCTGGGCGAATCGCTGGCCAGCGTCGAGGATGTCGCGCAGCGGCTGTCGTCGTTCGGCGAGACAGTCGCGATCGTGCTGGACACGTACGAGGTGTTCGTGCTCCTCGACACGTGGATCCGGCAAGTCTTCGTCCCGTCGCTTCCTGTGAATGCGCGTCTGGCAATCGGCAGCCGCAACCCGCCGTCACCGGCGTGGCGGACGACGCCCGGCTGGCAGGGGCTCTTCCGGAGCCTGCCGCTCGACCCGCTTCCGGAAGCTGACGCTCTCCGCTATCTCGCCTTGTCGGGTATCCCGGCGGACATCGCGCGACGAATCAATGCCGTCACGCACGGCCACCCGCTCACGTTGAGCATGTCGGCATCCATCGCGCTCTCGGATGCTGGGCACAGCATCGAAGACACCAGCCTGCATCAGGTGATCGACGAGCTGTCGCGCTCGTACCTCGAGGCCGTGCCGGACGCGATTACGAAGCAGGCGCTCGAAGCGAGCGCCGTGGTCCGATGCGTCACCGAGCCGCTTCTGCACGCGCTCATTCCCGACATCGCTCCGCGGGACGCGATGGAACGCCTGGGCGCGCTGCCCTTCGTCGATCTGGGGCGCGAGGGGTTGTTCATCCACGAAGCGGTTCGTGGCGCGATCGCCAGCAGCCTGGCCGCGCGCGACCCCGATACGCATCGGGAGTACCGTCGCGCGGCGTGGGCCTATCTGCAGAACAGGCTGCGCCACGGGCACGGCACGGAACCGTGGCGCTATACCGCCGATCTCCTGTTTCTCCTCGAGAACCCCGTCCTGCGTGAGGGTTTCTTTCCGAGCGGCGCGCAACCGCTTGCCGTCGAACCGGCGACACCGGCCGACGAGGAAGCCGTTCTGCGTCTGCTGGCCGCGAAGGCCGCGCCGGAGCGCGACGCGCTCGCGGCCTGGTGGCGCTATAACGCCGACGGCTTCCGCGTTGTCCGGGATCGTGAACGGAGCATCTGCGGGCTCTGCATCATGGTCCGCGCCTCCGAGTTGCACGAAGCGGTCGATGCGGCCGATCCCGTCGCAGCGGCATGGCGCCGAGACGTCGCGGCGCGTGGACCATCGAGCGCATTGTTCTGCCGCCGATGGCTGGATCGCGACGTCGGCGAAGCGCCGTCGGCCACGCAGGCGGCGTCCTGGGTGGACCTCAAGCGGACGTATATGGAACTGCGGGGCACGCTGCGGTGGGTGTATACCGCGGTAGCGAACCCCGAGCCGTACTTGGAAGTGGCGACGAAGCTTGGATTCCGGCCGCTGTCGGATCCGACCGCCGACGTCGGTGGCCAGTTGCTCTATTCGATCCTCCTCGACATGGGGCCAGGCTCCGTCGACGCGTGGTTGGCCGACCTGGTCGGCGCAGAAATCACGGCCGCGGAACGCGCATCGCAAATGCTCGACGTCGACGCTCGGGAGCTCGTCCTGGCCTCAGGCCGGGTGAACTTGACGTCGCTGGAGTTCGGCGTCATGCAGTACTTGCAGGACCATCCCGGAAAAGCGGTGTCTCGCTACGACCTCATGTCGACGTCGTTGTCCGCTCCCTGCGCCGGAAGCTCGGCGTCGAAGCCTCCGCTGTCGAGACCGTGCGCGGCACCGGGTACCGATACCGGATCCAAGCTTCGACACCATAGGCCGGCGCAACGTCGTGGAAGGCACAACGATCGATGACACCCTCTCGACGCATTACAATCGTGCCGCTCGAGAGGAGGCCATATGAAACGGGCAATCGCGGTTCTTTGCGTGGTGCTGCTGGCAAGTGCCGCACGGGCGGCAGACGTCTCGGGCGACTGGGAATTCACGACGAAAGTCTTCGACGACGCGACGTATGCCCGCGTGGCGCTGAAAGTCGATGGCGACAAGCTGTCGGGCACGATCAATGAACTGACACTCGAGGGCACGATCAAAGGCGACGACGTCACGTTTACGGCAACCCGGCCGAACGGCCAGCGGTTTGGCGAGTACAGAGGAAGGGTCAACGCAGACGAAATCCGGGGAACCGTTTCCGGACCAGGAATCACGAACGGCAACACCACGTGGACGGGCAAGCGCGCGAAGAAGTCGCCTGGCCCGCCGAAGACCCACGACTTCGGACCCACGGCATTTCATCGCGTCTTCTCCGACGCGATTCCTCCCGTGCTGCACATCTTTCCCGGCGACACCGTCAGAACGTGGACCGTCGATGCGGGCGGCACGGACAGCAAGGGCGTCCGGCGCTCGCTGGGCGGGAATCCGGAAACGGGCCCGTTTTACATCGAGGGCGCGTTCCCTGGCGACACGCTCGTCGTGAAATTGAGCAAAGTCAGGTTGAATCGAGATTCCGCGATCAGCAGCAGTCAGATCGCGGGCAGCGCGCTCACTCCCGGCTACCTGCAGCGGACGAGGTACCGCGCCGATTTCGACAGCGACTGGGTGCTCGACCGCCAGAACGGCGTCGCGCGGCTGAAGAATCCGACTGAGCGCCTGAAGAACTACACCGTCAAGTTGCAGCCGATGCTGGGCTGCGTCGCTGTTGCGCCGCCCGGTCATCAGTCGTTGCGCACCGGATTCCCCGGGACATTCGGCGGCAACATGGACTACAACCAGATTGCCGGTGTCCGCGCCCGGTGCGCTGCTCTTTGTCGGCGACGGACACGCCGCGCAGGGCGACGGCGAGCTGACCGGCAACGCGCTGGAGACGTCCATGGACGTCGAGTTCACCGTGGATCTGGTTCGAGGCAATTCGTCGGCAGGGCCGCGGGCGGAGAACGACGAGTATTTGATGACGTCCGGCATCGGAAACTCGCTGACCGATGCGTTGCAGCTGGCCACCACGCAGCTCGTCAACTGGCTGGAACGGGACTACAAGCTCGACCCGAACGAGGCTGCGGTCGTGCTGGGCACCGCCATGCGCTACGACATCGCGGAAGTCGTCGATCCGCTCGTCCACGTCGTGGCGAAGATCCGCAAGGACGCCGTTGTGCTCTTGAGGTAGTGCTCAGCTCGCGTTAGCTAACTATCTCCGTCATCCGTCCGTCTGACGCTTGTGCGTTCCCCCTTCGTCCCACTCGTTGTCGCAGTGGCAGTGGCGGTGTCCCCCGCTATTGCGCAATCCCCAGAGAAAGCATTTGAAGTCGTCTCCATCAACCGCAATCGGACCGCGGCCGCGGGATCGGACACGAACACGACGCCGGGCCGCCTGAGTCTGGTCAACGTCACGATGTTGTCTGTGGTTCTCCGGGCCTTCGGAGTTCTGAACCCGCAAGTCGTGGGTGCGCCCGATTGGGTGTTCAGCGAACGCTATGACATCCTCGCAATTACCGGGGACGACGCCGCGCTGACGGATGAGAGCCGCCAGGCGTATCTGCAAGCTGTTCTGGTCGAGCGATGCCAGTTCCGATTTCATCGCGAGACACGCGAGATCCGCACGTACGCCCTGCTGCCGTCGAAGAACGGTCCGAAAGTGATCGCACACACCGGGCCGGGCGAGTACTCGATGCGAGTTCAGCCGGCGGACGAGGGCCGTCTTCGTCTGCGGAGTACGAGAGGCAACACGCGTCAGGTGAGTACGATTTCACGCTCGAATGGACGCCGAACCTGAATGAGAGCGCCGCGGGCCCTTCGCTGTTCACCGCGCTTGACGAGCAGCTCGGATTGAGATTGGAAGCGGCGAAGAGCGCGGTTCAGGCAATCGTGATCGATCGCATCGAGCGGCCGTCCGAGAATTGACTCGGGACCCAGGTACGCACAACGCAGAGATCGCGGAGATCGCCGCGTTGATCGTCGTGCGTGTTTTCGTACACGCGCCGCGAGGCTATACTTCATCCGGAGTCGACCTCATGAGATATCGATTGATCGCACTGGCTCTGGCCATCCTTTTCTTCTTCCTGTCCACCACGGCGGATGCGCAGATCAACGCCGGCGACAAGAAGCCGGAGGCGGACCTGCCGTTCACGATGACGCAGGTCGCGGAGTTCAAACTCGGATGGCGCATCGCGTTCCTGCCGGACGGACGCATGGTCGTCACCGAAAAAGTCGGCCCCGTCTGGCTCGTCACGCAGCAGGGAGAGAAGACGCCGGTCGACAACGTGCCGCCGGTCCTCTGGCAGGGCCAGGGCGGCATGCTGGGCGTGTTCGTGTCGCCCAAGTACGCGACGGATCACAACGTCTACCTGACGTATTCAGAACCGGGCGACGAGCAGGGGACGTCTGGCCTGGCGCTCGCGCGCGCACAGCTGGCGCTCAGCCCGGGCAAGGCCAGCCTCGACGGGCTGCAGGTCCTCTGGCGTGACATGCCGAAAGGCCGCGGTGGACAGTTCGGCGCCGCGATTGCGTTCTCGGCAGATGGCCGGTATCTGTTCCTGACCGTCGGCGATCGCCAGCGCATGACGCCCGCGCAGGATCCGAATACCGAAGTCGGCAAGATCCTGCGGCTGACGCTCGACGGCAAGCCCGCGCCGGGGAACCCGATGGCCGCCAAGGTCGGCGCAGGCACTCGTCCGTTGATCAATCCGCCGCGCGACACGGAAGCGGCGAAGACGGCGGCCGTGGTCAGCACGTACACCATCGAAGGGCCGAACCTCGCGCTCGCGGAAACGTGGTCCGCCGGTCACCGAACGCCGTACGGTCTGGCGTTCGGACCCGACGGCCGGCTGTGGGAAGTCGAGCATGGACCAAGAGGCGGCGACGAACTGAATCTGATCGAGGCCGGCAAGAACTACGGCTGGCCGCTCGTCTCCTACGCGGTCAACTACAACGGCGTGCCGATCGCGAGTCCCGACACGCGGCCGGATCTCGTCAAGCCGGTGATCTACTGGACGCCGATCATCGCGCCCGGCAATCTCACCTTCTACAACGGCGCGATGTTCCCGCAGTGGAAAGGGTCGGCGTTGATGGGCGGCATGGCGACGCAGACGCTCAACCGCATCACCTTCGACGGCAAGGGCGCAGCGGCGCCGGCGGAGCGCTGGAGCGTGGGCCACCGCATCCGTGACGTCGAAGTCGCGCCGGACGGCGCGTTGTGGATGCTCGAGGACCGCAATCCCGGAGGGCTGTTCCGCGTCACGCCGAAGTAAGTGACGACGCTATCAACGCGGAGATCACAGAGATCGCAGAGAAGACCAGAGGTACTTTTCTCTGTGATCTCCGCGATCTCTGCGTTGTACGTTGGTGGATCTGTTACGTACAGCTCTGCGCCACGACCTTCACGGATTCGACGGCGATGTGCGGCGGACGCACGACTTTCGGATCCGGCGCGGCGCCGGCATTCGACGGTTCCTGCACGGGTCCCGTCACTTCGACCTTCTTGTTCACGTTCGTCAACCAGTCTGTCTGCGGCGACTCGCCAAGGATATACATCGTCGCCGACCCGCCCGTGGCTTTGCTGAGCACGAATACGGTCCCGCCTTCAGTCGTTTTCGCCTGCACCACACAACCGGTGACTGTTGACTTGGGCGCCTGCTCGGCTGCGGGTGGTGGTGGTGCCGCTGGCTGTGCCGGCGGCGGCGCCTCCCGCTGTGCGAACGCGCCGACAGTGCTGGCAAACATGCAGGCGGCTATCGTCGAGGTGAGCAATCGCATGACAACTCCTCTGAAATGAGTTTCCGAGTATCGAACCACGGCCGCTCCCGGAGCACTATTCCTGCCAACCATTAAGGCCGCGCTTGCGGACGGACGAGCCGGCGAGCGCGACAAGCCGTCCGACAACGTCAACCGTGCGTCCGAGCGATGAAACAGTGAATCCGCGGACGAGCCCGTCCTTCCTTTTCGGATAACCAGCCTTCCTGTCACGTCACACGCTCTTCCTTACCGCGCAAACGTCCTTCCGTGCAGCTCAAAGGTCCTTCCGTGGCGGACGAACGGCGTTTCTGTCGCACAAGACTTCAGTAGTACTTGGTATTTTCTGAAGACTAGACATCGAGAAGGTTATATCTTCACAGAAATATTGTTTACTGTGAAAGCGTGACGACAGTTTGGCTTTACGATGGACGTGCGTGATCACGTGGCGGCCAATTCCGGCCGCACGCACGCCTGAAGGAGATCGTCATGAAGACGCCAGACATCCATCGGTACCGCATGCTCATCCGGGTCAGGGAGTTCGGCGCCGCGCACAGGGACCTGTTCCCTGCGGCCGGCCCGGCGGGTCAGCTGTTCGCCTCCGTCTCGAGGGCGGGGGATCAGCTGACCACGTTCATCGACGAGCAGGCGGCCGGCCAGGGCGCGTCGCGCGAAGGCGCGATGTCCAAGGCCGCCGCCCGCGAGTCGCTGAACCAGGCGCTCGACGCCATCGCCCGGACGGCGCCGGTGCTCGACACACCGGGGCTCGGCGGCAAGTTCCACCTGCCGAGCACACGCAACGACCACGAACTGGCGACCGCGGCACGCAAGTGGCTGCTGGACGCGGTGCCGCTCAAGGCGCAGTTCGTCGCCTGCGGACTGCCGAAGTCGTTCCTCACCGACCTGCAGGCCACGCTCGACACCTTCGAGCGGGCCACGCAGGATCGTCTGGCTGCGCGCGAAACGAGCGCAGCCGCCACGGCGGGCGCCTCGACCCCATCGTCGCCAACACGCTCCGCGACGAGCCGACGCTGCTCGCGGCGTGGGCCACGGCGCGACGCGTCCCGCGGGTGCGCGCCGGTGCCAACCGGGAGCGGGCGTCTTCGATTCCAGGGGTTCCGGCGGTCCCGGTGGTGCCGGCCATGCCGGCTGCTCCGGCGCCGGTGAAGGCGCCTGAAGCGGGCGAGGCGGCGTGACGTTGCGTAGGGGGTCCGGCGCGGGGGGCATCCGGGTCGTTTGCACGGTTTGTGGTCTGCAGTGAGAACTCGTTGTTGACAGGAACGCTGTTACCGGCGACACTGGCCGGGTCCGCGTGAGGGCGGACACTACATCTGGAGAGCGATATGGACGACCTGCGCCGGATCCACTACGTCACCGAACACTACGAGCAGCTCCAGGGCCTGCGCCTGCTGCCGCTCAGTGTCCCTTTCCTGTTGTCGTCGGTCTCGCGGCTGGCGCCTTCCGCCCTGTCGACGATGCCGGTCTCCTCCACCGGACGGACCGTGCTGGTGGTCCTGGCGCTCGTGGCGTCCACGCTCGTCGGACGCTACTACACGCGCCAGTTCGGCCAGGCCCATCCGTTCAGGTGGCGATCCGCGCTCCAGATCGTCGCCGGAACCGCCGCGTTTTTCGCGCTCGAATGGCTGCAGGAACTCCGGCCGTTCCCAGTACCGCTGCCGGTGCTGTTTGTCGCCGTCGTGCTCGCGCGCATCGGCATGGCGGCCGGCTGGCTCCGAAGCCACTACCTCTGGATTGCAGCAGCGTGCGCGCTGTTCGCCCTGCTGCCCGTCCTTGGCGTCCCACTCGATATTCGCGCCGCGGCGCTCGACGGCCTCATCGGCGGCGGGCTGGCCGTCGCCGCGATCGGCGACGACCGCGTGCTCCGGCGCGTGATGGCGGAAAGGTCGGCGTCATGAAGCGTCAGCCATTCGAAGAGCTGTCCGGCCTGAGTCGCCTGATTCACGATCCCTCGCGCCTGGCGATTCTCACGGCGCTCGCCGCCTGCCGCGGAGCCGACTTCCTGTTCCTGCAGTCGCTCACAGGATTGACGAAGGGCAACCTGTCGGGACACCTCGGCAAGCTCGAAAAAGGCGGCATGATCGAGATCACGAAATCCTTCAAAGGCAAGTACCCGCATACAGAGATCGCGCTCACGCCGCAAGGGCGCGACGCCATCCGGCGGCACTGGAAGCAGCTCGAACAACTGCGCCGCGCCGTCAGTAAGTGGAGCCCGGCGCCGCAGGTCAAGCCGGCCTAATGAACTTTTCCGGTGTCTAACTCGTCGTCGCTGTAGCCCCGGTGTCCATGGAGGTTCGCACGATGAGACGTGTCCTGACGGCGCTTGCCTTTCTCACTCTGTCTGTCGCCGTCTCGGCGCAGTCCCCGCAAAATGCACAGAAATTCGACGCCGCCGACATCAGCCTCCGGGTGAAGGCCGCCGCGACCGGCCAGCCGAACATGACCGGCGGCGTTCTTCGTGGCGGACGGTACGACCTTCGAAACGCGACGATGGTGGATCTCGTCGCCACGGCCTACTCCATCACCGATAACGACTTGATCGTCGGCGGGCCCGCGTGGCTCGAGCGCAATCGGTTCGACATCGCAGCCAAGGCGCCGCAGACAACCTCGCCCGCCAACGTCAAGCTGATGCTGCAGACTCTCCTGGCCGATCGCTTCAAGCTCGCACTGCACAAGGACACCCGGCCGATGACCGGCTTCGTCCTCACACTCGGCAAAGACAAGCACAAGCTGAGGGAAGCCAGCGGCCCGGGCAATGGATGCCAGGGTTCGCCGCCGCCCCAGCCGCCGCCGCCCGTTCCGGTGAACAGGGGCACCTGCCGGGGCGTCACGATGGACGAGTTCGCTGCGCTGTTGCGGCAAATCGGGAACGGCTACATCAACAGCCCTGTCACGAACCAGACCGGACTTCAAGGCTACTGGGACTTCGACGTGGCGTTCACGCCTTTCCAGGCCCTTCAGCGAGCGGGCTCGGACGCCATCACGGCCCAGGCGTTCATCGAGAAGGACCTCGGTCTCAAGCTCGATCAGGGGAAGGCGCCCACGGCGGTCTACGTCGTCGACACCGTGAACGCCGAGCCGACGCCGAATCCGTCCGGCGTCTCCGCCGCGATTCCCTCGCCGCCGCCGATGGAATTCGACGTGGCCGAAATCAAGCTGAGCCTGCCTGACGCTCCGCCCCAGCTGCGGCTGCTGCCTGGCGGCCGCATCGAGGCCAACGGCGTCACGATGCATCTGCTCATGCAGGTCGGGTGGGACCTGACGCTCGACGAGCTCGTCGCCAATACGCCCAAGTGGTGGAACGACACGAAATACAGCATCCTTGCGAAGACATCGACGGCCGTGAGCGGCGTCGGACAGAACCAGAACGTCGACATCGAAGACCTCAAGGCCATGCTGCGTCAGCTCATCACCGAGCGTTTCAAGCTGAAAACGCATTACGAGGATCGGCCCGTGCCGGCGTACACGCTGATCGTCGACAAGCCGAAAATGGCAAAGGCGGATCCGAGCAACCGCACCGGATTCAAGGAGGGGCCCCCGGCGGGCCAGTCCGATCAGCGCAACCAGGTTCTGGGGCGCATGGTCACAGTACGGAATATGACGATGGCGCAGTTTGCCGATGACCTGCCGCGCATCGCCGGCGGCTATATCCGCGTGCCGGTCGAGGACAAAACGGGTCTCGAAGGCGCCTACGACTTCACGCTCACGTTCTCGCCAATTGGCGTGCTCAACGCGGGACGCGGGCGTGGCGGAGACGCCGGACCCGGTGGACCCGTGCCTGGCGCCGACTTCGCGGACCCGAACGGCGCGCTCTCGCTGCCCGACGCCGTCAACCGGCAGCTGGGCCTCAAGCTCGAGACGCGCAAGCGGCCGATGCCCGTCCTGGTGATCGACTCGATGGAGGAAAAGCCGACGGACAACTGATATGGAAAGACCGTTGTCAAGCGGGCACGTTCGATTCCGTTCGGTTCGATAGCACTCCGAGTGCACGCCCGGCTTACCAAGCCATCCGGGCGTGCACGGTGTTGGAATCCAGCCAGCTGATCGGCCGAGCGGCAACGACGATGAATCACTCTGATATTCGCGGGTTGGATACCGCATGACCGTGGTTCGTCGGGAGCTGCCTCGCTCTAGTGGCGCGAGTTGGCGACCGGAGTCGTTATCGCATAGTTCTCTCGAGGGTTCTCCTTTCGACGTCGGCCGATCAGCTCACTGCGTCAGCGTCGCCCAGACGAAGCCGGTCAGCTCGCGGGCGATGGCCGTGACGACATGTTGTTTAGGTTTGCCACGGGCGCTGAGGCGTTGGTAGCGGCGGTACAGCCGCTGCTGGGCCCGCCAGGCGTGTGACTTTGCCGGTTCGGGCGCGGACTGCTGCCGTCGGCCTAGCGCCTTGCCGATGAACGGGTGATGGCGATAGTGCCACGCGGCTTCGACCAGCACGCGGCGCACGTGCGCGTTGCCCGTTTTCGTGATGGCGCCGCGCGACCGCTTCGTGCCGCTCGAATGCTCGGACGGAATCAGGCCGACATAGGCCATCAGGCCGCGGGCAGATGGAAAGCGGCGCGGGTCGCCCAACTCGGCGGCGATGGTCAGCGCGGTGAGATCGTCCATACCGCGGAAGCAGCGCAACCGCTGGACGCGCGTGTGCAACGGCTCGATCGTCACGAGCTTCTGCAATTGCGTATCGACGGCCTGCAATCGCGCGACGGCTTCATCGACCGTACGCAGATAGGCTTCGTGCGTCTGCGTGAGCGCGGGCAGCGCCCACGTCTGCGCGCGCAGCCACGTGTGATGCCGCTGCGACCAAGCGCTCTTTGTCGCCGTAAACCGTCGGCCATGCCGCAACAGGAATTTGGACAGGCGATGCCGCGCCCGCAGGAGATCGGATCGAATGTCCTCGCGGCACCGCAGGAGATCGCGTACCGCTTCCTCCTGGTCCGTCGGGACATGGATCGCTGTCAGCGCCCCGGCGCGGTACAAGATCGCGAGCTGGCCGGCGTCGCGTCGATCCGTTTTAATGCGGTCGCCGGCCCGGCGCGGAATCAAGGCCGGCGCGATCACGTCGCAGGCCACGCCCTCCGCGGTCATGGCACGCTGCAGCTCGAAGCCACACGGACCGGCTTCGTAGCAACAGGTGACGGGCCCTTGCCGGCGGAGGCGCTCCACGAATCGTAGAATCGTGGGACTGTCTGACGCCAGGGCATGGAGCGCTGACGTCCGTTGCCCTGGCAACAACACCGCGGCCACGGTCGTGGCCGCGTGCTGATCGAAGGCGATGATAGTTGTAGACTGCATCACGACCGACCTCCTTTGTATGCGGCTCTGCTCCGAGCTGTCGCAGGCTGAGAGTAACCCGCGTCAGATGCAAAGCCGAGGTCGGTCTTTCCATATGGTCTAG
>WNFL01137141.1_pt2 | contig 12169 bp, 12 predicted proteins | sample 5400361 | NCBI WGS metagenome assembly WNFL01 (sample SAMN13153351, study PRJNA577476) | soil metagenome | isolation source: 40 cm soil on Douglas fir-dominated hillslope | place: USA:California | collected 2013-09-17
GTGCGGTTCAGGACCAGGGCCACCAGCGTGATCAGGGCGGTCCAGAAGGCCCAGATGGAGAGCCAGCCGCGGTCGATGAGGGCGCCCGCGATCGCCGGGCCGACGATCTGGGCGATGGACATCAAGGACTGGTTGAGCCCCAGCACCACTCCCTGCTCGCCGCGGCCCACCTGCTGGGTGATGAGGCTGGTCAGCGCGGGGCGGATGAGCCCGTTCCCCAGCGACGAGAAGGTCGCCGCGAGCAAGAGCGTCGGGACGACGTGGCTCATCCCGAGGATGGCGTAGCCGGCGGCGGCGGCGGCGAAGCCGAAGGTGACCAGCCGCACCTCGCCGAAGAGCCGCACCGGCCATCCGGCGCGCAGCGATCCTTGCACCACGATCCCGAGCAGGCCCGAGTAGGTGAAGACGTAGCCGACCTGCTTGGGTCCGAACGGCACGCCGTTCCAGGAGAACCGCCGCTCGGCGAACAGCGCGAACCCGCCGGTGAACGAGGCGAACGCGAAGGTGAAGAGGAAGAACTCCCACAAGAGCCCCCCCAGCACGGGCCGGCGGAAGTACTCCGCGTAGGCGCCCCAGTCGAGGATCCGCAGTCGCTTGCCGCCGGGCGCCGCCGGCGCCTCCGCTTCCTGCACCGGCGAGAAGGGCGCCGCGGGCTGGTCGCCCTCCGGGCTCGGCGGCACCGAGGGAAGAAGGAAGAGCGTCCCCAGGATGCTGGTCAGCGAGAGCGCGGCCGCGCACAGGATGGGCACCTGGAAGCCGTAGTGCGCCGAGAGGTAGCCCGAGACGCCCGGTCCGACGAGGAAGCCGATGCCGAACGCGATGCCGATCACCGCGAACGAGCGGGCGCGCTCCTTCGGCGTGGTCACGTCGGCGATGTACGCCTGCGCGATGGAGAGGTTCCCGGCGGTGAGGCCGTCGATCACGCGCGAGGCGAACACCATCCACAGCGAGTTGGCTCCCGCGAGCAAGAGGAACCCGAGGAAGGTCCCTACCTGCGAGACGATGAGCACCGGCTTGCGGCCGATCCGATCCGAGAGCGACCCCAGCGCCGGCCCGGCGACGAGCTGGCAAAGCGCGTAGCTGGAGACGAGCAGGCCGACCACCGCGGGGCTGGCGCCGAACCGCTCCGCGTAGAACGGCAGCACGGGGAGCATGATCGTGAGGCCGAGGATGTCGACCACCACGATGAGGAAGATCGGGAGGAGCGGAGAACGTCGCATCGCCACGTCCGTGTAGCACGCGTCAAGGCGCGAACGGATCGTGCAGCGGCGGCGCAGAGGCAAGATCGAGCAGCGCCTCGATCAGGACGTGCGTTCCCCGGTGCAGGTCGGCCACGGGGACCTGCTCGTCGCTGTCGTGCCCTGGATATGGCTTGCCCGGGAACCACATCCCGAAGGCGATCGATCTCGGCAGGCGCTTCGCGTAGGTGCCGCCGCCGGAGATGGCGGGCGGGACGTCTTCGCCGGTCGCCCGGAGGTACGCGGCCATCAGCCGCCGCACGATCTTCGCCTGCGGATCGAAGGCGAGCGGCTCGTCCTGGAAGTAGCCGCCGGGGCGCAGCGCCGCCCCCCTCCGGGCAGCGAAGTCGGCGACCAGCGCGAACAGCCGGTCGCGCGCCTGCGGACCCGTGAGCGGCGGCGGGCGGCGCAGGTTGACGACCAGCGTGAGCTTGCCGTCCTCCGCCGGCGCGAGCGATGCGTGCGCGCCGAGGGTCGCCACGTTGACGGCGTAGCCGCCCCAGCGGTCCTGCGGCAGCCCAAGCGCGGCGCCGTGCAAGTCCTGGCCGGCGAGGCGCGCGAAGGCCAGCAGATCGTCCGCGCCCCCCGCGGGCAGCTCGCCTTCGACCCCTCGCGCGAGCGCGACGAGGGCGTTGCGGCCGCCCTGGAGGTTCACGCCGGCGTGCGCGGCGCGTCCGTGCGCGAGCACCTCCAGCTCCGGGCCGCGCGCCGCGATCTCCACCCTGGTCCCGGCCGGCGGCGTCTTCGCGACCAGGCGGGCGATCAGCTCCTTCCAGTCCGCCTCGCCCGCCCGCCACCGGAGCACGATGCGCGCGCGATCCGGGACGATGCTCGGCGCGAGCCCCGCGTCGAGAGAAGCGACCGTCCACGGCTTTCTGGCATCGCGCTCCGCCGGATCGGCGCTGACGGTGAGCCCGTCCCAGCCCTTTTCGCCCACCACCACCGGGAATTCCGAATCGAGCACCAGGCTCAGGTCGGGCGGAGCGTGCGCCGCGAGGTACTGCTTCACGTCGGTGCTGCCGCTCTCCTCGTCGGTTCCCACCAGGAGCCGCACGGTGTGGGTCCGGGCAGGTCCGGCTTCCTTCAGCGCAGCCATGGCGAGGAGGGCCTGCACCATGGGCCCCTTGTCGTCCGCCGCCCCGCGGCCCCACACGCGGCCGTCGCGCACGACGCCGGCGAAGGGCGGGATCGTCCACGCCTTCTCGTCGACCGGCTGCACGTCTCCGTGCACCACCAGCCCGAGCACCGGCGCTCCGGCCGGTCCCGGCAGCTCGATCTCGGTCATCGTCCCGGCGTCGCGGGCAGCCAGGCCGAGAGCGGAGGCGGTGCGCAGCAGCCATTCCTTCTGCGCGGCGTGCGCCGCGTCGTTCCCCGCGACGGTGGCGAAGCGGACGGCCTGCGCGACCATCTCGGCGGCGCGCGGCGCGTGGGCCTCGTCGTAGCGCGCGTGCGCGCCGGCCGCGGCGATCAGCAGCAGCGCGATCATGCTCGCTCCGCGGTGAGCCACCCAAGGACCGAGGCGGCGCCCAACAACGGGAACACCACGTAGACCGACCTGCCGGCCTGCTGCTCCGGCCCACCCACGCCCGTCAGGAGAAGCAGGAACGCGGCCGCCGCGAGGGCGAGGACCAGGGCGGCCAGCCCGAGCGCGGCCCAGCGAGGCCAGGCCCTCCGGATGACCCGCTCGGAAAGCGCGATCCCGAGCGGCGCGCCGACCAGGGCGCCCAGCGCGATGCCGACGCCGATGCCCCGGCGCGGATCGGTGCTGGCCGTGGCCCGCGCGCCCGCGTATCCCAGGAGACCCGCGCAGATCCAGAGGAGCACCGAGGACAGCGCCCACGCCGAGAGCAGCCGTCCAGGGCCAACCACGCGCCGGCGGCCGAGCCAGGCGCACCCCAGGAGGATCAGCGCGAACAACGCCCACAGCGAGACGGTGCGCATCACCCGTGCCTCAGATGCATCTCCCACGCGCCCGGCTCGGGCTCGCGGGTCGCGAGCACCTCGTGCCCCAGCTCCTCGGCATTGCGGCGGATGTCGGGCACCGCGGGGCGGTGATCGAGCAGTACCAGGAGCTCCTCGCCGCGCCGCATCTTCTGCAGCGCGTACTTCGTCTTGGCCCAGGTCAGCGGGCACAAAAGGCCCCGCAGATCCAGACGCTCCACGTCAGCGCTCCTCGGCCGCCAGGATCTCCTTGTACTGCACGGCCGAGAGCAGCTGGGGGACCTCGTCGGGCTGCGAGATCTCGATCTCGATCATCCAACCCTTCTCGTGAGGGCTCTCGTTCACTCCCTCGGGCGCGTCCACCAGCTCCTGGTTCACCTTGGTGACCTTGCCGGTGAGCGGCGCGAACAGCTCGCTCACCGCCTTGGTGCTCTCCACCACGCCGAAGGGCTGCCCGCGCTTGATCTCCGCCCCGACCTCGGGCAGCTCGAGGTAGACGACGTCGCCCAGCTGGTCCTTGGCGAACTCGGTGATGCCGATCACGGCGTTCTTGCCGTTGATGCGGCTCCACTCGTGCTCCTTGGTGTACTTCAGGCTTTCCGGATAGTCGGCCATTGTGGGGACCTCTCTAGCTCTTTGTCACGGCAGCCGTCTTCTTCTTGCTGACGAAGGGCGTCTTCACCGCCTCGGCAGGAAAGGCGTGCTCGCGGATCTCGACCTCGAAGCAGGTCCCGATCGGGCTCATCTCGATGGGGACATAAGCGAGCCCGATCGGCTGCTGCAAGCTGGGGCTCATCGTGCCGCTCGTCACTTCGCCCACATGCTTCTCGACCCCGGGCGGCCGCACGGGATAGCCGTGGCGCGCGATGTGGCGCTTCGCGCTCATCTTGAACCCGACCAGCTTGCGCGCAAGGCCACGCTCCTTCTGCTCGCGCAGCGCCTCGACCCCGACGAACCCGCCGCTCTTGTGGAGCTTCACGATCCATTCCAAGCCGGCCTCGAGCGGGGTGTGCTGCTCGTCCATGTCGTTGCCGTACAGGCGGTACCCGGCCTCCAGGCGCAGCGTGTCTCGGGCGCCGAGCCCGCACGGTATCGCGCCAGCCTCGAGCAGGGCGTCCCAGATCCGCCGCGCGCCGTCCGGCGGGCAGAACACCTCGAATCCGTCCTCCCCCGTGTAGCCGGTGCGCGCCACGATGCAGCCGCGCACGCCGGCCACGGCGGCCTCGCGGAAATGATAGGTGGCCACGTCGAGCACGCCCGGCTTGCAGAGCGCGTCGACGATCGAAGGCGCGCGGGGACCCTGCACGGCAATCTGCGCCCAGTCGTCGCTCTGCTGCTCGAGCTTGACGCCCTCGCCGGCATGCGCCCGCATCCATTCGAAGTCCTTTTCGCGGCCGGTGGCGTTGACGCAGACGAGGAGCCGGCGACCGGAGAAGCGGTAGACGATCACGTCGTCGATGACCCCGCCGCGCTCGTTGCACATCGCGGCGTACTGCGCCTGCCCGTCCTTGCAGTTCGCCAGGTCGTTGGTGACCAGCCGCTGCGCGGCCTCGAGCGCGCGGGTGCCCTCGAGCACGATCTCGCCCATGTGGCTGACGTCGAAGATTCCGGCCCCTTCGCGCACGGCGAGGTGTTCCTCGACCAGGCCCTTGTACTGCACGGGCATCTCGAATCCGGCGAACTCGATCATCCGGCCGCCCGAGGCCAGGTGTGCTTCGTAGAGGGGAGTGCGCTTGGCCACGGACGTGTCTCCGGAGGGGGGCGAAAAGTAGCGGGCGGACAGAGACGGCGCAAGGCCCCCGCTGCGCCTTTCATTGCAAACGCCGTACGGTGCGGCACCGGTCCTTCGTCGAATGGCCGAGCGAGGAGGCGGACGTAGGACCCTGTGCGGCGCCCGGGTCCTCGTCGGGCACGCGGCGTATCTGTAGAATGACACGATGCGAGCCCCGATCGTCTTCCCCATCCGGGTGGCTGCCGGCGCCGCGGTGGTGCAGACCACGACGCGTGAGGTGAGCGCAGACGGCGTGTTCGTCTGCTCGCTGCGGCCACCGAAACCCGGAACGCGGGTGGCCCTCAAGCTGTACCTGCCGGGCTCCCCGCAGCCGGAGGAAACGGCGGCCCTCGTGCGCGAATGGCGCTCGGCTCCGGAGGGCGGATACTGGGCGGAGTTCATCGACGCCCCCCAGTCTTTGCGCGACCGCGTCGCGGCCATGCTCCAGCGCCGGGAGCGTGCCGCGGCCTCGGGGCCGCCTACCCCCATCGGCGCCATGCCGCTCGCGCGCAAGCCGCTCGACGATCCGCGCCGCGCCTTCCCCCGTGTGGAGGCGCGCTTCGGCGTGCGGTTCGGCAACGTGCAGGACTTCGTCCTCGAGTACGCCGCCAACATCAGCGCCGGAGGCGTGTTCGTCCAGACGGAGAACCCGCCCGACCTGCACGCGGTGGTGACGGTGACCATGGAGCTGCCCGACGGCGGCAAGCCGGTCGAGGCCAAGGGACTGGTGGTGCACCGCGTGTCGGCACAAGACGCCAAGGTGCGCAACACGCCTCCTGGAGCGGGCGTTCAGTTCGTCGACGCGAGCGACGAGTTCCGGGAGCGCATCGACCGGGCCATCGAGTTCATCCTTCGCCGCGGCTGAAGCTTGGCAGCTCAAGCTTCCACCGGCCGCGCCGACAGCACGGGAGTGCCGAGCCGTCCCTTCGTCGTGCCCGTCCGGTTTGCCGTGGGAGCGCAGATCCTACAGGCGACCACCGGTGCGCTCGGCGTGGACTGCGCGTTCGTGCGATGCCTCGTGCCGCCGCGGGGCGGCGAGCGGATCACGCTGCGGTTCTACCTGGCCGGCGACCACCCGGTGCAAGTGACCGGGACCGTGCGGCCCCGCACCGGCCGGGAGAGTGGCACGGGCTTCTGGGTGGACTACCTGCCGGACAAGATGGCGCAGTCCCGCATCGCGCGCGCCCTGGGTCTCGTCGAGGAACCGGCGCGGCCGATGGATCGCCGCGCAACCCCCCGGTACGCGGCGCGGTTCGCGGTGCGGTTCGGCACCGTCGACGAGTTCCGGCGCGAGTACGCGACCAACATCAGCGCCGGCGGGCTGTTCATCCGCACCGAGCAGCCTCCCGCCATGGACGCGGTGGTCGACGTGGTCCTCGAGCTTCCCGGCGGCGAGCCGATCCAGGGCAAGGCGATGGTCGTGCATCGCGTCACCCCCGAGGAGGCCAGCCAACGCCAGGTGGACCCGGGCATCGGCGTGCAGTTCGTGCATGGCGACGATCGCTTCCGCGAGCGCATCGACCAGTTCGTCGCCTCGCTCTCTGCCAGGACAGCCTAGGAGATCACCGCGAAGCGCGCGAAGGACGCGAAGACAAATCGTTTGCTGGGCCACCTCGCGGAGCTCGCGCCCTTCGCCGTGATCTCTTCTCGCTCAGGCGAGCACGCGGGCGCCGGGCACGCCGACGTCGACGACCTCCGGCCGCCCGGGAACGCCGCGCGCCTGCGCCGCCTCGCGCATCGCGCGGGCCACGTCGTGTGCGTCGCCGGGAGCGCAGAGCGCCAGCACGGTGGTGCCCGCTCCGGAGAGCGCCGCGCCCGCGGCGCCCGCCTCCCGTGCCGCCGCGAGCAACGACGGCAACCAGGGCAGGAGGGTCGCGCGCGCTGGCTGGTGCAGGCGATCGTCCATCGCTTCCGCCAGCAGGTCGAGCCGGCCGGCCTGGAGCGCGGCGACCAGCAGCGCGGCGCGTCCGAGGTTGTAGACGGCGTCCCCCAGCTTCACCGTCTGGGGCAGCACGGCGCGCGCGGCGCTGGTCGCCAATTCCTCGTCGGGGATGAAGAGCGCCGCGCGCAGCGGCGCTCCCAGCGGGACCGGGCAAGAGACGACCTTCCCCGAAGCGTCCAGCACCGCCACCTGCGCGCCGCCCCGCAGCGAGGGCACCACGTTGTCCGGATGTCCCTCGAGGCGCACGGCCACCGCGAGCGCGCGCTCCTCGCCAATCGCGCCGTCCAGCAGCCGGTCCGCGAGCAGGGCGCCGGCCAGCGCGGCAGCGGCCGATGACCCCAGGCCGCGCCGGAGCGGGATGGACGAGTGCACCTCGAGCTGGGCGCGCAGCTCGCCGGGGGCGCGCCCGGCCGCCTCCGCGGCGAGGTGTGCCGCCTGGATCAGCCGATTCGACGCGTCGCGCGCGAGGCGCGCTTCGCCTTCGCCGGCAATGCGCGAGATGCGCAGCTCCGCACCCGCCGGCGTGACTCGCACGAGAAGATGCGGCCCCCCGAGCGCGATGCCCACCGCGTCGAAGCCTGAGCCGAGGTTCGAGGTGGAGCAGGGCACGGTCACCGTGAACGCGCTCACCGCAGCGCCTCCTCGATGGACCCGGCCGGCACCGGCTCGGGCAATGGCGGCGCCTGGGCGATGGCCGCCTGCGGGTCCTTGAGCCCGTGCCCGGTGAGCACGGCGACCAGGCGCTGCCCCGCGAACCGGCCCGGCTGCTCCCGCGCCAGGCGCAACAGACCGGCCACCGGTGCGGCGCTGGCCGGCTCGCAGAAGACCCCGGCCTCCGCGGCGAGCCGCTTGTACGCGGCGACGATCTCCTCGTCCGGCACCGCCGCGAACTGCCCGCCCGACTCGCGCTGGGCCTGCACCGCCAGGGTCCAGCTCGCCGGGTTGCCGATGCGGATGGCGGTGGCGAGCGTCTCCGGGTGCTCGACCGGCGCGCCGGACACGAGCGGCGCCGCGCCCGCGGCCTGGATCCCGAAGATGGGCAGGCGCATGCCGAGCTCGACGAATCCCCGCCAGTAGGCGCTGATGTTGCCCGCGTTCCCCACCGGCAGCGCGAGGCCCGAGGGCGGTCCGCCCAGGGCTTCGGCGATCTCGAACGCGGCGGTCTTCTGTCCCTCGAGCCGGTGCGGGTTGACGCTGTTCAAGAGCGCGATGCCGCCGCGGGCGGCGAGCGCGCGGACGGCCTTCAGCGCCGTGTCGAAGTTCCCGCGCAGCACCACGATCCGCGCTCCGTGCGCGACCGCCTGCGCCAGCTTCCCCAGCGCGACCTTCCCCTCGGGGACCACCACGCGGCAGGCGATCCCGGCGGCGGCGCAGTAGGCCGCCGCTGAGGCGGAGGTGTTCCCCGTCGAGGCGCAGACAGCCACCTTCGCGCCAGCCTCGGACGCCTTGGCCACCGCCACCACCATCCCCCGATCCTTGAAGGATCCGGTGGGGTTCTGCCCTTCGACCTTGAGCCACAGCTCGGCGCAGCCGACGTCGCGCGCCAGGGTCTTTGCCGGGACGAGCGGAGTGTCTCCTTCGCCCAGCGTCAGCTCCGGGGTCCGCTCGGTCACCGGCAGGCGGTCGCGCCAGCGCGAGAGCACCCCGGCGCGGATCATGCCCGCGCCTCTTCGACCCGGATGCGGGCCCGGACCGCGCGCGTGCAGGGCAGGCGCGACAGCTCCGCCTCGGCCTGCGCGAACGCCGCCTCCTGCGCGGCGTAGGTGAGCAGCACCACGTCGGCCGGACCTTTGCCGGGCTCGCGCTGGATGACGCTCGCCAGGCCGATCTCGTGCTCGGCCAGGACGCGCGTGATCTGGGCGAACACGCCCGGAACGTCGTCGACCGCCAGCCGCAGGTAGCAGCGGGTGCGCGCCTCGCCGATGGGCAACAGCTCCGCCCCCTCGACCGAGGGCCGGGGCGGCTCCACCGGATCGCCCAGGGCCAGGCGGCGGGCCACGTGGGTCACGTCCGCCAGGACCGCGCTGGCCGTGGCGTCGCCACCCGCGCCCAGCCCGCCGAACAGCACCGGACCGCTCAAGTCGCCGACCACGTGGACGGCGTTGCGCGGCCCGTCGACGCGGGCGAGCGGATGCTCGGCGGAGAGGAAGGTGGGGTGCACGCGCGCCTCGACCTTCCCGTCGGTCCGGCGGGCGGTGGCGAGCAGCTTCAAGGCGTAGCCCATCTCCCGGCCGTAGGCGAGGTCCTGCGGATCGAGGCTGCGCACGCCCTGGCGGAAGATCTGGGCCGGCGTGCAGGAGAGCCCGAACGCGATTCGCACCAGGATGGCCAGCTTGTCGGCCGCGTCGACCGCGTCCACGTCGTCGCCCGGGTCGGCCTCGGCGTAGCCCAGCTTCTGCGCCTGGGCGAGGGCGGAGTCGAAAGTCTCCCCCGCCGCCATGCGGGTGAGGATGTAGTTGGTGGTTCCGTTGATGATGGCGCGCAGCTCGAGGATCCGGTTCGCCGCCAGGTCGTCGGTGAGCGGCGCGATCAGCGGAATGCCGCCGCCGACCGCCGCCTCGAAGCGCAGCTCCACCCCGCGCTGCGCCGCAAGCTGCGCCAGCTGCGGCCCGTGCCAGGCGATCACCCGCTTGTTGGCCGTGATCACCGGCTTCTTCCGCTCCAAGGCTTCGGCGATCAGCGCCCGCGCTGGCTCTTCCCCGCCCATCACCTCGATCACCAGGTCGACGTCGTCCGCTTGGACGACCGAGGCCGGGTCGCCGGTCAGCACGGCCGGCTCCACTCCGCGCTCCCGCGAGAGGTCGCGCACCGCCGCGCGTTGGAGCACGAGCGGGACCCCGGCAGCTCGCGAGAGCACGTCGCGGCGCTCCCCGAGGGCCCGCGCGACGGCGCGGCCGACGGTCCCCACGCCCAACAGGCCGATGCGGACGGGCTTCACCGGGTCCACTGTACCGCACCGGGCGTGGGCGGGAGGGGGCTCTTGCGGGTTTGCGCGTGCGGCTCTAGACCTGTGCCACCGGATGGACCCCATCGACGAGACGCCGATTTCGCGCAAGCTCGGCATCAAGGAAGGGCGGCGTGTGCTCTTGATGGACCCGCCGGTCGGATTCGCGCGGCGGCTGGATCCGCTGCCGGACGGGGCCTCGGTGGCCACCAAAGCGGTGAGCCCGATGGACGTGGTGGTGCTCTTCGCCTCCTCGCGCGCCGTGCTCGGAGAGCTCTTTCCCCGCGCCAAGCACACGCTCGCTCCGCGAGGGCACATCTGGGCGGCCTGGCCGCGCAAGTCGAGCGGGTTCTTCACCGACCTGTCCCAGGAGCTGGTGCGCTCGGTCGGCCTGGCCGCGGGCATGACCGACGACAAGATCCTCTCCCTCGACGAGATCTGGGCAGCCCTCCGCTTCGTGGAGAAGGATCGCGAACGGCTCCCGCTGCCCCGCTCGGCGCAGATCTCCCTCCCCGAGATGTGATCCCCTACTCGCGCAGGCTGCCGTGGACGGCGGGCGAGAACGCCATCTCCCGGGCGCTGCGCGACCGCAGCGAGCCGTACCTCGACTTGACGGAATCGAATCCGAGCCGCGCCGGGCTGCTCTCCTCCGCGCAGCTCGGCGCGCTCGCCGACCCCCGGGCGCTCCGGTACGAGCCGCACCCCAAGGGCCTCCTGACCGCCCGCGAGGCGGTGGCGGCCTACTACGCGGATTCGCGCGGCGCGGCGGTGGACCCGGAGCGCATCGTCCTCACCGCGAGCACCAGCGAGGCCTATTCGCTCCTCTTCAAGCTGCTTTGCGACCCCGGGGATTGCGTGCTGGTGCCCGAGCCGAGCTATCCGCTGTTCGGGCTGCTCACCTCGCTCGAGGGAGTGCAGGCGGTCCCCTATGCGCTGCGCTTCGACGGCGAGTGGCACATCGACGCGGCGGCGCTGCAGTTCCCGCCGCGCGCCCGCGCAGTCCTGGCCGTCAGCCCGGGGAACCCGACCGGGGCCTTCCTCAAGCAGGCGGAGCGCACGGCGCTCGCCGGCCGATGCGCCAGCGCCGGCTGCGCGCTGATCTGCGACGAGGTGTTCGCGGACTTCGCGCTGGTGGCCGATCCGCTGCGGGTGCCCACCGTGGCGGCGCACGACGACGTGCTCGCCTTCGCGCTCTCCGGCCTGTCGAAGATCTGCGGGCTGCCGCAGCTCAAGCTGGGCTGGTGCGCGGTGTCGGGGCCGCCGGACGAAGTTGAGCGCGCGGTGCAGAGGCTGGAGCTGATCGCCGACACCTACCTCTCCGTCGCCACGCCCGTGCAACTCGCGGCCGGCCAGCTCCTCCGGGGCCGGCACGATTTCCAGCGCCGCGTGCTCGACCGCGTCCGGTCGAACCGCGCGGCCCTGCTGCGCGCCCGCTCCACCGCGGCACCCTGGGACGTGCTGCCCGCGGAAGGAGGTTGGTCGGCGGTCCTCTCGGTTCCGAGGTCGCGCAGCGAGGATGCCTGGACGCTGGCGCTGCTCGACGCCGGCGTGCTCGTCCAGCCCGGGTACTTCTACGACTTCCCCGCGGGCGCAAATCTAGTGCTGAGCCTGCTCCCCCGGGAGGGCGACTTCGCCCGCGCCGCGGCCGCGCTGGCCGAGGTGATCCAGACGCCCTGAAGCGTGCCGCCGGACGTGTCTTTTTCTGTTCAGCCGGCGCATTGGGTCTACACTCGGGGCTCCAAAACCCCCGAGGACGAGAAATGCCCAGAACCGTACCCCGACTGCTGCTCGCTGCCCTGGCCTGCGCAGGCTGCGTGACCACCTCGTCGCGCGACCAGACCGTCGCCGATCTGAACAGGCAGCACCAGGAGGAGTTGGACAAGACCAAGGCGCAGGACGATGCCCGCGCGGCCGAGCTGGCGAAGAAAGCGGCGGATGCGGAAGCGGCGCGCAAGTCCCTCGACGCGACGCTGGCAGAGTCGCAGAAACGCGCGGACGAGCTGAACAAGCTGCTCGAAGGCACCAGCGCCGACCGGGCGAATCTCGACCGGCTCCTGCAGGCCTCCAGCGCCCAGCTCGAGGAGCTGCGCAAGCAGAAGGCCGCCGCCGATGCGCGCGCGGCCACCTACAAGAGGCTCACGGAGCGTCTGCGGTCGATGATCGACGCCGGGAAGCTGTCGGTGAAGATCCGCAAGGGCCGGATGCTCATCTCGATGCCCAACGACGTGCTCTTCGACTCCGGCAGCGCCGTTCTCAAGAAGGCGGGGCAGGAGACGCTGGCCCAGGTGGCGCAGGCGCTCGCGGGGCTCGCCGATCGCCAGTTCCTGGTCGCG
>WNFL01218413.1_pt1 | contig 12169 bp, 13 predicted proteins | sample 5400361 | NCBI WGS metagenome assembly WNFL01 (sample SAMN13153351, study PRJNA577476) | soil metagenome | isolation source: 40 cm soil on Douglas fir-dominated hillslope | place: USA:California | collected 2013-09-17
CAAAGACGAGAGCGTGCTTTGGGTGGCGAGGGAGGTTGCAGATGAAGTCAAGGAAGAGAGAATCTTTCATCGACCTAGATGTCAGATTTGGGTCGCTGCGAAGACGGTCTGCCACGATCCTTCGAAAAGGGGGGAAGATTTCTGCGAGTTTGGAGATGAGAGTAGGAAGAATGTTTCTGAGCTCGCTCATATTCGCGTCATCTCTCTGGCAGAAAAACGCTCCAGCGAGCCGCTGACTTGTGTGAAGATTTTCACAAATTGAATGAGCCAACGACGTTTTCCCAATTCCCGGTGAGCCATGAATCCAATATAGATTGCTCGTATCCGATTCATTGGCCACCCAGGCCATGATTTGATTCAAGAGGGCTCCCCGGGTGCCTTCCATACAGCAAAGTTTCAAGTCATATCCTGTCTTGACGCGCTCAAGCCGCGTAAGCAAAAATTCTTGCTCTACACGAGCCGTTGAGAACGAGTTATTCGCAGGTAGAGACAACAAGTGCTTACCATGGATTTTGGCTAGGCGAAGTGCCTCAAGATCTACTGCATGGTTGAAGTCCTCAATCACCTTGGTCAACTCTCTGTCCATTTCTTCGATCTTCTCTGTGTGGGGCCAGATCTAGAACATGACCGCCCACTACCCTTGACATAGTTGCATGAAAACACCGCGACTTTATGGATCACTTCGAACATTTGCTGGATAACTTTTTCCAAAATTTCTGTCTCTTCGCAGACGATGTCCTCTGCAACCATCTCCCCAAAAGGCAAAATGCGCTGCAACCGATCCAAGAGTGTCGATGGCATTTGGTCGTATCTGTTTTGTTCCTTCAAGAGCTAAACAGTCAAGCATTAGCTGTGGTTCTGACACGCGAGCAGCGAACACGAACCTCAAACGTGACACTGGCAAGACCAAAGACAGCCTTTGCGACAGGATTCAACTAGAAGGTGTCAATCTCTCGCTGGTTTCTATTTGGGAGGACTGACCTCTGCGAAGACAGTGCCGTATTTAATCGCTTTGTCCACAATCCTCTCCGTCGACGCACCCATCATTGGGGAGTGTTCCTTTAACAATCCTTCGAGTTCTTTGAGCAACGAGTGTAGAGATTTCGCCTGTGCGGATATTATTAGCTGGATGCGATGGGCGGTTGTAAAGAGACGAACCGTAGGGCTCGCAGAGAAATGTAATTCAAAATCGCAACGATATTTTCCAACGAAAACGACCTCTGCGCTTCTCGATCAGATATGAGCGGATGGGTTTGGGACTATGACCGACCCGGTACCGTAATCTCGCGCTTTTTGGAGGTCCCATACTCATCAAAGAGTTTTTGAAGGACGATCTCTTTGACGTTCCGGTCCTTCTTCGCCCACATTAGATGACCGCTCTTCAATTGAATCTCGACACGCATCTGGGATGTCGGAGAAATACCACTATATACGCAAATGTTTCATTAAGTGTGTGTAGTGAGGAGATAGGACATACGGGTGTTGGACTGTTGCCCACGTGTGGTTGTCTTTTCTTTCTAACTCAATCGCCTCATTTCCTACAAACAACACCAGCTTATATTTCAAATCTGGGATATCCTGCACAATGATTTCTTTTTGTTGTCCGAGATCAGCGGTATAGACCTAACTCGAAGTGAAGCGTCGCACCATTCAGGTAGAGGCTTTTGGGGTATGATCAGCGACAATGTGGCGCTATATAGACGTCGAGGTGCTCACAGACTCATTGCTTGGGGTGCGGTGGTCGCCATGGTTGTTCGCTCTGCAGGACTCCGAGGTTGCAGAGAGGATCGATCGATCGGTGTTGGGCGCTTACGAACCGGTCGGCCGATGACACCAAACTTCTGTCAAGTGTAATTGGGCACCGGACTTTGATGCCGCAACCCTCATCTCACAGCTACAGCGGTCCTTTCTCGCGCGAACCAATTCTCAAAGTTAACCTTTGGTGCTTGAAAGTGGTTCATTTTGGCGACCGTCCCAGACCCCTTGGCTCCCATTGATTGTAATGCCGTCAAGTGGGAAGCGGAAATATATTAGGAAGGTAGTGTTTGGATCACCCAGAGAGGTATGAACGTTCATACGAAATGTAAGAACCAAGTTTGCTCACTGTGCGATATATCCGACCTTTGCATGGGGGGCTGAATAGAATATTATTCTACACTTAACGTTGAATACCTCTGTGTACAATCGAATCCCAATGTGTTGGTGAGGAATGTAGAACCAGATAATAGTCCAAACTATACAATGGCCCACTTAAACTGAAGGAAGAAGGAACTAACGTCAAAGTGACCGCAGTTCATAGTGATACGAACCAGTTGTCAACTATAAAGAGGGGTAAACCAGATACCCAGCTGGGTCCATCGCTCCAAACTTTCACAAGGAAAGTCCTGCAGGTTAAATCCCTCGTGCATGGCGAGGAGATATATGGACTAGCAGAGTATCTCGTGCATGAAACATACCCCAGCCTCCCATCAAGGTCAAACGTAATACATTGCCCATACTTCATTCATAGTCCCGACAAGCAAAGCCCCTTCCTCCTCATTGAAGTACACATCACAGATAGTCGCACCCTTTATATACTTCTCTCGCAGGTCTTCTGGCAGGAGGATCGGGAAACATTGCTCGATGATTTCGACGCCGTCGACTGGTCGTTCGAGTGGTCGCAATACATGAAAGCACCTAATTACCCGAGTATGGGGTGAGTATGGGATTAACAAATGAACATTCCCAGAGGAGAGTGAACAGACCCAGGTAGCGAATCCTTGAACTTGTCAATGTAAATCGCCCCACGCTCCTCTGCCTTCTGGAACTTAACGGGTGTAGGAGGAGTACCGGAGTCTTTCGCGACGATGACCAATTCATAGCACGATTCCGCATGGACGGTGAGCTGCTACCAGTGAGCGAACGGTAGAAGCACATAAATACGAGCCTTACCTTATCCTCACTCTTCTCAATCGACCATCGTACTTGTCCAACATTCCAATAAAACTGCGGCCCCTCCCCCGCCCATGATGCTCGGAACACTACGTGTCCAGAGCGAGTATGCTCGTTCGATCGGAACTCGAAGGTAAACACACGGGGAACGATTGGGTGGAGTGCGCTGTACTTGCGGCTCCATCGCTCCGGAGGGAGCTCTAGCTTCTCATTGGGCTCGCATGGTGTAGTTTGCAGGACCTTGCGGATATCGTCGGCGGCGAAAATGTGAAGCACTGCTGAAACCTCGTCAGGCTCTACACATGTCGATACTGTGAATAGCATGTCTTGATGGAACGCGAATGCCTGTGCGTGTGCGTGAGCGTCGTTGGTTTCATTCATAACACGTAGCACGGCATACTTCAAGTTCTGATTTGGGGATCTCGATCCTTTGTGTGCTGTCTGCGTCCAAGACGTCCTCAATGACGAATATGTCGCCCTCATCCTTGGGGTGATAGAGTAGGAGTCCGCTACCGAGCCTCCAACTCGCTCGCACTCCTTGTCTCCAATCTCTAATCTCGCGCTCGAGCAGAAGCGAGGTCGCTGGAGGATCAGTAGTGGCGGAAGGAAACTCGACTCGGTATACGTGCAGTCGTTCGTCCACACTGTGGTCACCAATCAGTTCGATTAAAATTACTCGAGTGTTGAAGAACGCCTACGTTTGATGGTCCCCATGTGTGGTGGTCCCCATCACCAAAATGAGCGACCCATCCTCGTTCTCGGAGTATCGTACATTTTTGCTGAGTATATCGGAAGCCTCAATCTTGCATGAAGCATCAGGATGCTCGATATTCGTAATCCTTACACAGTCCCAATGCTCCGTAATGAGCCACTTCCGCGCATGCAGCGGGTGGATGTGCTGACACCGTTCCAGCGGGACATTGAGAGTCCGGAAGATCCGCGATGGCTGAGAGCACACATTCTTGTGCAGTCGGTGCGATTTCAGGACGGCCTGCCGCATCTGTTCCGCGCTGGCGTCTTGCAGAAGAACACGCCTAGGCAAGTCGAGGCGCCGACCCAGGCGGTACTGTTCTCGTGCCCAGTACATCCATAACACTCTTGCACCCCCAAATACGTATAGGCGCTTGCAGGTCTGACGATGCGGTGGTTAGGCGATGAGGAAGGCGACGAGGCCTGACATGTAGGCTCACCAAGCGCGCACTGGTCAATGCAACTGGACTTGTGAGTGCTTGTAATATGCAGAGTAGAGTATTGTCATCAAGTTGTGGGAGGTTGTCTGCTACATTATCCAGGGATATCTTGGGTGGTTCAGTTTCCAGCAGCGCTACTGCCGCCTGTAGCGATTCCTGCTCGGTAGAGGAGGAAGTAAGTTGTTTTGAGGAACTTTGTTTTGAGTTCTTCTTCAATATAAACCGCTGAAGGTACTTCATTTGAGGTGGTTGGAAGCATGATGAGGAGACCTTTGTGCACGGTACTGAGTGGGCTCTGCTACTATGTCCTCTGGTTGCACCGAGCACATGGCACACTACATGTAATTCTATCACATGGGATGGGATGGAAGAGGCCTCAGACAGGCTTTGCAGACACGGAGCAAGCAGTCGTGATATCGATCTCGTCTTGAGGGCGTCCTCGTAGGCTATTTCGTGCATACCCTAAATACAGTGATCCTTATCTTATCAATCTTCCAAGACACGCTTCGTTGTATTCTGGTTCTATGAACGCTTCTGCCATCATTCTTCCAAATTCATTTGTTTGCATACTGACCCATAAGGCAAGACTATTGTAAGGCTCGCTAGAAGATTTCCCTTATGGTTTTCCCGGTCTCATTCGGGCTAGGCTAGGCTTAATCCATATGGTGGGCTCTATGTTATCGGTGCCGGGCCGTCAAATTCCGTCCTGACTCTTGCCCTTCGAAATAACTCTGAGGCATAAGACAAGGCCTTGGACCATTCTCTGCAGCAATGCCGACCTACTTGCTGCCGTTCTCGATAACAACGGCGGTCTGCGTTGCCCTTAGCGCCGCGCTGCAAATCTGGCAATTCCACCGACGACCAAACGACAAGCTCCCCGCTGCTTACTCACCCATTACCGAAAACGAGGACCAGCTAGAAGGTGTCAAGGATCCATTCGACATTGTTGAACCTGAAGACACCATCGATGGACACCCGCTCGACGAGGACAAGTTCTGGGCAAAAGTCGGCGCGTTTTCTGTAGCGGTATTGACAAACAAGGCTCACACGACTATCATACAGGTTCGAATTGCTAAACTCGTCGTCTCCATTATCTTTGCTCTTCTGGTAGTCGACCACGCCATCGGACTGGGCTGGGCAGTCGCCTCTGGCGATGGCTACGTTGTCCCAAGCACTCTACACCTCATTACATTTGGTTACCTACTCGCATTATGCGCCTCCAACCTTTCAGCCAGCACCATTTCCACCAGCTGGCCTGCGGTTATTCATCTCTCCGCCTTAACCGCTCTCTCGTCCCTGCTTCAAGCGACTTCCCTATTGTTACCAAGTGAACGTCCATCCATCTCTGCTCCTGAGGACGAGTCCAATGGGACTACGTTCTGGTTCATTTCCTGGGTTCTCACCACGGTGGCAATGATGTTGTCCTGGACTATCCCACGCGGTCCATCGCGTTATTTCCCGCCTGAACGCGTCTTCACCCGCAAATATCTCGCCAATGCGTCCTCTTCGGCGAGGAACAACGTCTCCGCGGCCGTGTCGAGCTCTGTCTGGGGTAAGAAAAAGATTAACAGTTTGAATATTGGACACCCTCTGACGTTTCGCCTAACAGGGTTTATCTTCTTCCAGTATACTACAGCAGTCGTCATGCTGGGCTACACCGCTGAGAGCCTGGAAATCCGTGACCTGCCAATCCTCCCAGCAAGTTTCCGGGCGACGACTATCTTCACAGACTTTCGTCAACGAATAAAGAAAGGAACCGCGGTGCTTCCGCCGTTCATGCCGTGGAAAGTCAAGCGCAACTCGCCCGTCGATCTCGGCTTGAAGCTCCTCGAAGCCAACATGTGGCCTATCACGGTGCTTGTCTGCTTGGCTGCTACATCTGCTACCCTCTTCTACGTTCCCGCTTTCTTCCTGCAGCGTTTCATCAAGCATCTGGAGCAGGATCCCGATCGGCAGGACATAGCTTGGGCATGGGTGTACTGCGCTGGACTCTTTGTGTCGAATGTGGTCATATACCGTGAGTGTGACATCTTCGGCATCTCCCTCCTGCATCTGACTATTCACCCTCTGTTAGTCATAACCGGACAACTCTGGTCCATCTCCACAACCGACGTCAACGTCCGCTTTCGTACCCAACTCAATACCCTCCTCTTCAGTAAGACCCTCGTCCGCAAGAATGTTGCCTCCACCCCATCCTCGGATAATGGTAGCGAAAGCACAAAGTCGACCAGCCCTCCAAGTGGAGCGGCTACTCCGGCGCCTACATCAACTCCAGCCGGGGGAGTACCAGCCATAGGTATTCAAATTGTACCCTCTACCACCGCTGCTGGGAGTACGACCCCCACGGCGTCTAGCCCTTTAGAATCTGGCAAGGGATCGGACAAGAAAGATGAGGGAGAATTCTCGAGCAAGGCTCAGATCATGACACTTATGACTACGGACGTGGACCGCGTTGCCGACTTTGCTTGGCATTTGTTTACAGTCGTTGATAGGTACGGCTTTTCCGATCAGTGCTTTGCTCCGCTAATGTCACCTCCAGTCCTATCGAACTTACAATCGGGTCCATCTTCTTGTGCGTCCTCTTCTTCGGATTTGTAGCTCTTCCTGAATTATCCTATCAGGTATCACCTGCTCGGAGTCTCCGCGTTCATTGGTTTGGCAGTTGCGATGAGTACGTTCAGCGGGCTGTCCCTTGATTATTGCTAAACGTGATACACAGTCTTCTTCCCCATCAACCATTTTGCGAGCAAGTGGGGTAGGTGATGATCGCCTATTGGACTTGTCATCGTTCTCAACTTGAGTACACAGTGATATCAGCTCAAGATTCGCTGATGAAATCCCGTGACGAGCGTGTTGGACTCATGAATGAGATCCTTGGTGCTATGCGAATGCTAAAAGTCAGTATCTTCATCTATCACAGTGTCTATTGTTGATGGAAAACATACAGTTCATGGCTTGGGAGAGGAGCTTCGAGAATCGTGTGCTCAAGATTCGTGATCGGGAGTTATTCTACCAATGGAGGAACTATGTCATCGAGGCCAGTAGCGAATTTGTCGTGGGATATCTGCTACTTACCTCGACTTTAGACTCTCTTCAATGCGACCTGGCAACTCTCTCCAATCCTCATTACTGTGACCGCCTTCTGGCATTATGCAGTTGTTCTCGGCAAACCGCTTACACCTGCCATTGCCTTCACTTCTGTATGCGCTTTACTGAGTACCTCTGTGTTTTCAATCACTCATAAACTCGTCTCCCCTAGCTGAGCGTCTTCACTGAGATGCGATTTGCTCTTGGCGCGCTCCCGGAGACATTCATCAACGTCCTTCAATCCATTGTCTCGATGAAGCGTATCTCCAAGTACCTCAACGCCGCCGAGGTCTCCGAAGTCGCCCCCTTGCACGAGCAAGAAGGCATTATCGCATTCAACTCAGCGACCATCAGTTGGCCTAGGGACCGGGCCCCCGGAAGCTCGATGTCGAGCGTTGCTTCAACACCCCGGCAAAAGTTCCAGGTCAACGATCTGAATCTGAAGTTCCCCCAGGGCGAGCTTAGTTTCATCTGTGGAAAGCTTGGTGAATTAGAATCCTGGCTTAGTCCTGTCACGTGCTGATGAATTTTTAGGTTCTGGAAAGACTCTGATGCTGCTCGCGATGCTTGGAGAGGCAGACGTCTTGGCAGGTCAAGTCATCTCGCCCCGCTCACCACCGGACGCCCTGGCTCGCTTGATGAGCCCGCTTGAGGATGGAGAGGGCTGGGTTATACCTAACTTGTGCGCCTATGTCCCACAGACGACATGGCTGCAGAACGCTACGATCAAAGAGAATATTTTGTTCAATCTCCCGTTCGACGAACAGCGATATCAAGAGACGCTAGAGGTACGCTTGATACCATTAGTTTGGGGATTTGCTTATTGGTCGTTAGGTATGTGCTTTGCTGGCAGACCTCGATATCTTGGAGGACGGCGATGAGAGTGAGATTGGCGAACGAGGTGTAAGTCGAGAATTCTGAAGTGTCAGGTAACGCGATGTTCACTGTTTATAATTAGGTCAATCTGAGTGGTGGACAAAAGGCCCGAGGTAACGTCGTCCGTTCAATACGATTCTCACCTTACATCCATTTCAGTTTCACTTGCTCGTGCTGTGTATTCAAGAGCATCTACTATTCTCTTGGACGACGTTCTCTCTGCTGGTAGGTCTCGCCCTTCTCCTCTCAGACCTCGACTTATATACGGTTCTCTAGTCGACGCTCACACCGCTCACCACTTATTCGAGAAGTGCATTAAAGGCAATCTTATGCGAGGGAGGACCGTTGTTCTTGTTTCCCACCATGTCCAGCTTTGTGCTCCGGATGCCAAATATATCGTAGGTCAAATCACGTTTTGCATCAAACAACACCCTCATAAATCGCCTCTAGGTCGCTCTCGATAAAGGTCGTCTGGTGTACTCTGGTTCCTCTGCAGCATTCATGTATTCAAGTATGATGAAGAGTCTCATTCAATCGCAAAAGGAGGACATCGAAGTTGGCGAGCGTGAGATTGCGGAGGAGCTCCTTGAAGGTATAGCGGAGAAGGGAGCATCATCGCAAACGACCATCGCTGCTACCCGAGCGAAAGAGAAGAATGTCAAGGCCCCGCGAAAACTTGTGGAGGACGAAGCCAGAGCCGTTGGGCGGATTGGCCGGAACGTTTGGAAGACCTACTTGCACGCTCTTGGTGGCAAGGGGTACTGGACTGTATTCGGACTCACCCTCATTATTGCCAGCTTGCCTCCCGTTGTTGAGAATGGGTGGATAAGGTATGCATGGTAGCCGCTGGTGTTTGCTTGAGACTAAATGCTAGTTCTTAGACACTGGTCTGGTGCCGTCGTTCGAGGTGACGAGACTAGAACACCCCTCTCATATATCTCTATCTACGCCCTGGTGAGTTAGGATTAATGACCTTGAGTGCCGTCGCTAAATGTGAACCTTTGAAGATCACCTTCCTCGGTTAGTGCTTTGTCAACAACATTGGTTCCTCGCAATAACTAAACATCAGGCTTGATTGTGTTCACGTTGCGGTGGTTTTACCTCTGTGCGTTTCTAATGATGACACTCCAAGTAGGCTAGCTGAAACCTTCCTCCAGATCGGGGCTCCATCCATGCATCGGTTGTGCTTTATAAGAGTAAGATTGTTTCTGGCTATTACGAATAATTTATGACATCCCCTCGGCAGATCTCCTCCAATCCGTGTTGTTCGCACCCATTCGTTTCCACGACACGATCAACCGTGGTCGCCTTCTCAACCGGTTTGGCAAAGACTTTGAAGGAATTGATTCTAGCTTGATTGATAGTCTTGGGAGGTACGTTTAATCACTCTACACAGTCTCACCACGATATTGGGATTCACTCTCGCATAGATCCGTCTTCTACCTTTGCTCTGTGATTGTGATTATCATTACCGTGACATGGATCGGCGGTTTGCCATTCTTCATTGTCTTCCTCGTGCTCGCAATGCTCTATTTCGAAGTTGCAAGAGTGTATGGCCAAACCGCGAGGGACATGAGACGGTTAGGTATGGGCGTGACTCTTTCTCTCCATGCCGAGCTGACACCAGCTGCCAGACTCTGTCGCCCGTTCGCCCCTTTATTCAATATACGGAGAAACTGTCGTTGGGGTGTCGGTTCTTCGTGCCTTTGGCGCCTCCAGCAAGTTTATGAGAGATATGCTCCGTTGTGTGGACACTGTGAGTGGATGTGTTCCAATTTGAAATAATCCTCTAACTTATTTACAGAATAATTCGTGGGTCTTCTCTTTACTCCTGACCAAGTGAGATTCTAAGACGTGCTCTATAGCCCGTACTATTGGCTTTGGGGAGGTCAGTTATGGCGTCTCGTCTACCCTCACGAATCTCATTTCTGCGACAGTAAACCGTTGGATTTCTGTGCGCTTCAATATGCTCTCTTCGGCCATCATTTCCCTTACTGCGGTCGTGATGTTGCTCAATCATCGCGTAGACGCTGCAGCTGCTGGATTCGCTCTCGCTTTCATCACAAACTTGACAAGCGATCTACTTTTCCTTGTCCGACGTTTTGTGGCTCTGGAGCAAGCGATGGTCGCAGTGGAGCGTGTCAAAGAGTTCTCTGAACTGCAGCAAGAACCACCAGAGTTTGTGGACCCTCGCCCTCCGGCAAGCTGGCCGGTCAGTCTATCCAGGTCCTTTTGGTTGGTGGTGCACTGATGCACTCTTTATAGACTTCTGGTGCTATCGAAGTCAAAGGGCTTCTCGTTCGCTATGCCGTCAGTCCGTATCTAACTAGGATGCATAGTTTACTGACTACCCACAGCCTGAACTACCTGCTGTGCTCCATAACTTGGATTTCTCCGTCAAACCTGGAGAAAAGATTGGTATTTTGGGGAGGTTTGTTATTGGTTATGGAGTCTTCACCACAAGCTTGACACTAACTATGCTCGGGTAGGACCGGGTGTGGAAAGACTACACTAGCTCTTTCGTTTTTCCGCTTTGTAGAAGCAGCTGAAGGAAGAATCTTGATTGATGGAATGGACATTACCAATATTGGTCTGACGGACCTGAGGAGTAGGATCACGATTATCCCCCGTGTGTATCATTTCCTCTTCTTGATACCCCGTTACTGAATTCCTGCTCTCAGAGGACCCGACTATCCTTAGTGGTACACTTCGTTCTACCCTCGACATCTTTGATGAATACGAGGATGCCGAGATTGTACGTGACGCCTTATCTCTCATAAATTACCGATATTCACGATATTCCGTAAGTACGAAGCCCTTCGACGTGTGCACCTCATCCCATCAGACGATGAGCCAAGAGATCCGACCGCTGAGGAGTCCGACAATGTCAACGTCTTCCGTACCCTTGAGTCACCCGTATCGGAAGGAGGGGAGAACTTTTCGGCAGGAGAGAAGCAGTTGATTTGCATGGCCCGAGCAATTCTCAAGCGAACCAAGGTATTAATCATGGATGAGGCAACCGCGAGGTTCGTTGCATCGGCCGCTTTGTTCAAGTGTTTAATTTCCTACTTGCAGCGTTGACTATGCCACCGACGAACTAATTGGCCGTACCATCCGACAGTAAGCTCCTTGTTGCCTGGTAAAATTCGATCCTGGTTAACGTCGTTTCCAGTGAATTTGCCGGAAGCACCATCTTGACGTACGATTATCCTCCCTTTTCACCAAGCGCCTCTAATGACATGCTCTAGCATTGCCCATCGTCTAAGAACAGTCATCGACTACGACAGGGTGAGTCGTGCCGCAAGTCAAGTATTGTGGTGCTCAAGCGTGTGATAGATTATGGTTCTCGACACGGGCCGCATCGTCGAGTTCGACAAACCCGGTGTGCTGCTGGCAGATCCTCAGTCGCAGTTCTATGCACTTTGCAAAGCGACTGGAAGGGACGAGTTCAGCGCCTTGCTTCGTCTCAGTCACGCGTCTAGCTATTACTCAACCTCCTCGAGCATACGCGGCAGTCGTCCCCATACACCGGGTCCCAACATATCAAAACCTAGCGACGTTAGCTGGAAGGACGCAGAGGCCGAGCTGGAACAAGACAGAAGCACAAGTACTCCCGAGGTCATCGAAGGTATAACGGAAGCAGAACAGATCGAGCCACCGCCACGATACGAAGCAACCCCAAGCCCTACTCCTGTTCGCAGAGCGAGTGAGAAGATACATGACGGTAGCGATGATTTGTCGTCACCTGAAGATGGCGGAGACCATCGACGGGCCCCAAACTTTCCAGAATTGGTGATAGAAGGACCCAATGACAAGTATGACGAGAGTGGCGACGACGAAAGAACAAATGTCCAAGAGGGATCGAGCACGCTCTACGACCACAGACACGACGAGGAGGTGGGCTATGTATTGGCCAGAAAACAGAGTAGGGATTCCGGTGATGCTTCCTAAAATATCGAGATCTCGGTATTCCAATCGCATCCGCTCCTAACTATTCTTTATTGCAAAATCTCTTGGCTTGTGCTAGTTTGGAATCTTACTCTCTCTTTTTGCTACTAAGCCTGTGATAAGAAATCGCAATACGG
>WNFL01007953.1_pt1 | contig 12168 bp, 10 predicted proteins | sample 5400361 | NCBI WGS metagenome assembly WNFL01 (sample SAMN13153351, study PRJNA577476) | soil metagenome | isolation source: 40 cm soil on Douglas fir-dominated hillslope | place: USA:California | collected 2013-09-17
TCGTCGTCCTTCGAAATGGTGAGAACGTTCTTCTGCGGGGCCTTGGCGGCTGCCGGTTCGAGCGCGCGAACGAGCGCTGGGGATTCAGCGTTGGGGCCTCCGTCACGAAGGCATTCAGCGCGACGTGGGAGGGCGGAGCGACGCTCCCCACACTTGCCTTTGGAAATTACGTGGATCCCGGGAGCAACGATCCGCATCATCTCTGCTTGGACAACGCGCTCGTGCGGCCCTCGGTGATCGGCGCGGGTTACGGACGACCGCTCCCGCTCACACCGAGCTGGTGCACTCTCTCGATGCTCTTCAGTGATTGGAACCGATCCGGCCGCATGGACCTTCGCTTGAGCAACGATCTGCACTACTACCTCCCGACCGACGGCGAGGAGCAGCTCTGGCGCGTTCCGTCCGGCCAGCCGCCGTCGCTCTACACGGCGGACGACGGCTGGGTCCGCGTGCAGGTGCAAGGAATGGGTATCGCCAGTTACGACCTGACCGGAGACGGTTATCCCGAGGGGTTCCTCACGAGCCAGGCCGACAACCGGCTGCAGCAGCCGTTCACGGGCGGCGACGCGCGGCCGTCGACCGCCTGGCACGACGAATTCGCCGACGTGAACAACGACGGCTTCGTCGACCTGTTCATCGCGAAAGGCAACGTCACCGATCAGGTCGACTACGCGCAAAAAGATCCGAGCGATCTTCTCATCGGGCAGCAGGACGGGACGTTCCGCGAGGCGGCTGACACAGCCGGCATCGTGACATTCGATCGCGGACGAGGAGCGGCGCTCGCCGACTTCAATCTGGACGGGATGCTCGACCTCGTCGAGGTCAACTACGGCGCGCCGGTCAGGATCTGGCGGAACGTCGGCGCCGGCGACACATCTCTCCCCCGCGCGATGGGCAACTGGGTCGGACTCAGCGTTGCTCAGAGCGGACCGAACGTGAACGCGATCGGCGGCTGGGTCGAGGTGCGTGTCGGCGATCAGATCTCGAGACGCGAGCTGACGATCGGCGGCGGTCATGCGGGAGGGCAGCTCGGTTGGGTCCATTTCGGGATCGGCGATGCGTCCGGTGCGGACGTCCGCGTCCTCTGGCCAGGCGGCGAGACCGGCCCGTGGCTCCATCTGGCAGCCAACGAGTTCGCGGTGCTGCAGCGAGGTGCGGCAGCGGCGCGGCGATGGTCGCCGGCCGGAAGCTGACCTAGATTTGCCTCGCTGGTGAGCGTTCGCCCGACCGCGCCGCGCGCCACTGTCCGCATCGGCATCGCTGCGCTCATCGGCATCGTCATCGTGACTGGCGCGGTGCTCGGCACGACCCGTCCATGGGAGGAGCGGCTTCCTCCGTGCCCGCAGGTCGCGAACCAATCGGCGCCGTCCGTCGCGCGACGCTGGGACGACGCGTTGCTGGACGCGATCCGCCGCGCGCTGCCAAATCCACCGGTGCACGCGCGCAATCTGTTCCATACCTCCGTCGCGATGTGGGACGCCTGGGCCGCGTACGACCCGACGGCCTCGGGGTATCTCTTCAAGGAGAAACTCCACGTCGATCGTTGCGACGTCGCCGCAGCTCGCAATGAGGCGATCAGCTACCTCATGGACGTTCTCTCGTATCCGACCACGATCACGACCACCGACGGCGATACACCAGCGGCCGTGGGGAATCGCATCGCGAAGACGGTGCTCGACTACGGAATCTCGGACGGCTCGAACGAAGCGAACGGGTACGCCGCGACGGATTACAAAGCGGTCAATCCGCCGCTCGTCGTCGCGCTGCCCGAGATCGCGATCGTCGATCCGAACCGCTGGCAGCCCCTCCAGATCGAGTACCTCGTGAGCCAGAACGGGGTCGTCCTGCCGAGTGGCGTTCAGACAGCGGTTGGTCCGCACTGGGGCCACGTGACCTCGTTCGGGATCCCCGACGGTGGCCCCTCCGGCGTGCCGTTCGATCCGGGTCCACAGCCACGGCTCGGCGATCCGATCACCGACGCGCTGTTCAAGACCCAAGCGGTCGAAGTCATCCGCGACAGCAGCCTGCTCGACGTTGCCAGTGACGCCATGGTCGACATCTCGCCCGGTCAAATCGGGGCGAACGCCCTCGGATCGAACGACGGCCGCGGGCGTGCGACGAATCCCATAACCGGTCGGCCATACACCCCCGAGATGGTGCGCGCGGGCGATTTCTACCGTGCGATCGCTGAGTTCTGGGCTGACGGTCCGAGCTCCGAAACCCCGCCGGGTCACTGGAACGTGCTCGCGAACGCCGTGTCGGATGCGCTTGCCCCAAACCTCCGAATCGGCGGCGCTGGTCCCGTGGTCGATCGCCTGGAGTGGGACGTGAAGCTCTACCTCGCGCTGAACGGCGCCGTGCACGACGCCGCGATCGCGGCGTGGGGTCTCAAAGGAAAATACGACGGCAACCGCCCGATCTCGATGATCCGCTACATGGCGCGCCTCGGTCAGTCGACCGATCCATCGCTCCCGGCGTACAACAAGCAGGGACTGCCGCTCGTGCCCGGGCTCATCGAGCTCATCACGAAGGACAAGACCGCGAGCGGCGGGCCGATGCTGACGCTTGGCGGCAATGAGGGCAAGATCGCCATTCGCGCGTGGCAGCGAACGGGCGAGCGCGCCTCTGAGGTCGGATGGATCCTTGGAACGACGTGGATGCCGTACCAGCTGCCGACGTTCGTGACGCCGTCGTTCCAGGGATACATCTCCGGGCACAGCACGTTCAGCCGCGCCGCGGCTGAGGTCATGACCGGCATTACGGGCAGCGAATACTTTCCTGGCGGCATCTCGGAGTGGAAGGTGGCGGCGGGCTCGTTCCGCATCGCCGCGGGCCCGAGCGCCGACGTCACGCTTCAATGGGCGAGCTACTACGACGCCGCCGACCAGGCCGGGCAGTCGCGCCTTTTTGGTGGGATCCACGTGCAGGCCGACGACTTCACGGGGCGCATCGTCGGCTCGGCGTGCGGCAAGGACGCGTGGGCACTCGCGCAGCGCTACTACGCGGGGCGGTAGCGCGGGCGAAATGCGACGCGTCTTTCTCGGAATCGATTGCGGCACCCAGTCGACCAAGGTCGTGCTGCGGGATCCGGATACCGGCGCGGTCGTGGCCGTCGGGCACGCGCCTCACGAGCTCATCGAACGCGACGACGGCACTCGCGAGCAGGACCCGAAGTGGTGGATCGACGCGCTCCGCGCCGCCGTGGCGGACGCGCTCCGCGGTCAGCGCTTCAATGTGGGCGGCATCGGCGTGTCCGGGCAGCAGCACGGCCTGGTGTGCCTCGACGATCGCGACCGTCCGGTGCGCCCGGCGAAGCTCTGGAACGACACGACCACCGCGCACCAATGCGAGGAGCTGACGCAGACGCTCGGCGGCGCGAGCCGCGTACTGGAGCTCCTGGGCAACCTGATCCTGCCCGGCTACACCGCACCGAAGATCGCTTGGCTCTTGGCTCAGGAGCCCGACGCGTATGCGCGGACCGTGAGGATGTGCCTGCCGCATGACTACCTGAATCTCTGGCTGACCGGCGAGTTCACCGCCGAGGCCGGCGACGCGTCGGGTACCGCGTACTTCGATGTCCGCGCGCGGCGCTACAGCGAAGCGGTGCTCGGTGCGATCGACGACCGACGCGACTGGAAACGCACGCTGCCACCAATCGCGCCGTCGCTCAGCGTGATCGGTACCCTGCGCCGCGAGGCTGCGGACTCGCTCGGACTCGACTCGGGTATCCCGGTGAGCGCCGGCGGCGGGGACAACATGTGCGCCGCGATCGGCTGCGACATCTTGGCCGCCGGTCCGGTCGCGATGAGTCTGGGGACGTCCGGCACCGTGTTCGCTTATCGAGCGGAACCCTCGGTCGACCCGATCGGCGAGGCCGCGGCGTTCTGCGACTCGACCGGCGGATGGCTGCCGCTCGCATGCACTCTCAACTGCACGAGCGCGACCGAGTGGGCGCGCGGGCTGTTCGGCATGGAGCACGCGGACGGGGACGCGGCCGTCACGAGCGGACGCGCGCCCGAGCTCGCCTTCCTCCCCTATCTCTCGGGCGAGCGCACACCGAACCGACCCGAAGCGTCGGGCGTATTCGTCGGCCTGCGTCCGGATCACCGGCGCGAGGCGATCGTCTGTGCCGTCGTCGAAGGCGTCACCTTCGGGCTTGCCTACGCTCTCGAGGCGTTGAGTCGCGCGGGTGTCGCTCCTGGCGAAGTGACGCTCATCGGAGGCGGATCGGCCTCGGACGCATGGGCGCAGCTGTGCGCCGATGTCCTCGAGCTGCCGGTCGTGCGCCCGCAGATCCTTGAAGCCGCGGCGTCCGGTGCTGCGCGCCAGGCGCAGTGGGCCACCGAGAAGAAACGCCCGCGCCTGGCGCCCTCCCCGTCGCGACGATTCGAACCGCGCCTTCGCCCCGAGCTGCGCGAGGCCGCGGAGCGAATGGCGAGACTCCGCGAGATAGCCGGAGCCAATCGCCTATGACGCGACGCTCCAGATCCATGCTGAACTCGCGCTCAAGGCCGCTCCGGGCTCGAGAGTGCGTATCCCGGTACCGCTGACGCCTGCGGCGGCGAGCAGCGGCGCGTTGGGCCACATCGTCTCTGGTTCCACGCACACGCCCTCGGGCGGCGTGTGCACGACCACCGTTTGCAGGCTCTGGTCGTTTTCCATTCGCAGCTCCAGATCGGGCCAGCGCACCAGAACTGGCCCCGTCGTCCGGATGTAGACGTGGTCAAGCCGCCGGCTGCCGAGCGGTACACCTTCACGGAGATCCTCAATCGGACCGACCTGCCGAACCTCACCGGTCGGTGCGAGATCCGCATCGAGCTCGAGGACCTCGGATGAATCGACGCGGAGCTCGATGTCTCCACCCGACGGGCGCGTGAACCACGGGTGCCAGCCGAGTCCGGCAGGCCCGGCCCTCGTGTAGCCGCCGAGTGAGAGCTCGAGCTCGAGACCGCCCTTCATCAACCGCAGTGTGTGCAGAGCGTGGCCGCCGAAGGGCCACCCCAGTCCATGGAGCTCACACCTCATCGTGACCGCCGTCTCGTTCCGTTCGAGGATCTCCCACGGCTTGTCGAAGCCGAGACCGTGAATGGCCGATGGCGGAAGGTTCGCGTCGAGTCGCACCTCGCCGTCGCTCGTCGGGATGCGACCGTGCGACAGACGGCCCGGCCACGGCACCATCGGATAGCACCCCCAAAAGAGAGCGGGTTCGTGTGCCCGCGCAAGCGCTTTCGGAAGGATCCGCTCGGCGCCAGCAATAACCAGCGAAACGATCCTTCCGCCCTCGGTCGGATCGATGCGAGTGACGACCCCGTTGCGGCTCAGCTCGATCATCGGGTCACATACTGGCGTCATGGCCACCGCGGAACGGAACGGCGTCGCGCGTGCACGCGACGGCCTGATCCTGCACACGTATGTGTGGCCGGCGGTGGCAACGCCGCGCGCGCATCTCCTTGTCGTGCACGGCATCGCTGAGCACGCGGGACGATATGAACAGGTCGCGACGCAGCTTTCGAGAGCAGGAATCACGACACATGCCTACGACCAGCGTGGCTTCGGTGGCTCCGGCGGCCATCGCGCGTACGTCGATCGTTGGTCGCAATACCACGATGACCTCGAAGACCGCCTCGCCGAGGTTCGCTCCGCGGCCGGAGCGCTGCCGGTGGTGCTGTACGGGCACTCCATGGGCGGGCTCACCGCTCTCGGCTACACGCTCGCGGATCCGCCGCGCCCGCTGCCGGACCTGCTCGTCCTCTCCGCTCCGGCGATCGACGCGGCGGTCCCGGCTTGGAAGCGCGCGCTCGCGGACATCCTCGGGGGGACCATGCCGCGTTTCGCGGTCGCGAACACGTTCCCGGCTGGCGGTCTGTCGAGCGATCCCGCGGTCGAGAGCGCATACCGCGCCGACCCGCTTGCCGTGCATCGGACGACCGCGAGGCTCGGCGTTTCGCTCTTCCGCGAGCAGGACCGCGTCAAGCGCGCGCTGTATGTTCTGCACGGCGCGGACGATCCGATCGTGCCCGAATGGGCGAGCCGGTCACTCGACGGACGCGCGAATGTCACGCGGCGCGTCTACGACCGACTACATCACGAAACGCACAACGAGCCCAGCGGCCCTGCGGTGATCGACGACACGATCGCTTGGATCACATCCAGGATCACACGGTGATGACGACTTTCGCTCGGGCATGTCCCGTTTCCAAATAGCGCATCGCGTCCGCGATCTCGGTCAACGGGTAGGTCCGATCGATCACCGGTCTGACTTTCCCGGCCTCGATCAGATCCTTGAGAAACAACAGGTCGTCCTTGCTGTTCTTCGCGAGAAAGAACAGTATTTTCTGATTCCCGAAGCGTGACATCACCGCGGTCTGGAGAAGGCCGGCCGCGATCGAGGCAGTGCCGTCGTTGTTCGCCGAGCCGACGCCGACGAGGGTCCCGTCAGGTTCCAGCGCCCGCCTCCGAGATGCCAGGGAGCCGGTCGCCGCGACATCCAAGATGACGTCGTACCGCCTCCCTCTCTTGGTGAAGTCCTCTTTCGTGTAGTCGATGACATCGTCCGCGCCGAGCGATCTCGCTTGCTCAACATTCCTCGTACTGCATACAGCAGTGACGTGCGCACCGAGCGCCTTGGCGATCTGCACGGCGAACGTGCCCACGCCACCCGACGCGCCGTTGATCAGGACGCGCTTGCCCGGCCCGATCCGGCCCTTGTCGCGAAGACCCTGCAGGGCGGTCGTTGCCGCCATGGGCACCGCCGCTGCCTCCTCGAACGAAATGCCGGTCGGCTTTGGGGCGAGCGTGCTCTTATCCGTACAGCGCACGTACTCGCCCAGGGATCCGGTTCGCGAACCGAAGACCTCGTCACCGACTCGGAATTGCGTCACGCTCTTGCCGACCGCCTCGACCTGTCCCGCGACGTCCACACCCATGGCGCTGCTCTTCGGTTTGCGCAGCCCTGCCATCAGGCGGACGAGAGACGGGCTGCCTCGCATCATGTGCAAGTCGTATGCATTGATCGAAGCGGCGCGTACGCGTACGAGGATGCTGTCGTCCTCGACCGCCGGCTTCTCAACATCCCTGAGCTCGAGTACCTCCGGCGAGCCATACCGCTCCCGAACGATCACTTTCATCGTCGCCTCCCCTGGCCATGGCCTTACGTTGTAAGATTGGTCTTACGGCGTAAGATTGTCAAGACCGATGGCGACCCAACCTCACTCCACCCCGAAGCCCCGCGTCCGCCAGAGCAGGGAGCGGGTCCTACGCGTTGCCATCCAGATCGCGGACAAGAACGGGATCGAGGCACTCACCATGCGCAATCTCGCAGAGAGGCTCGGTCTCGAGGCGATGACGCTGTACCACTACGTCGCGAACAAGGACGACATCCTGAATCACATCGTGGATCTCGTCGTCAACGAATTCGAGGTGCCCTCCGACAAGGGCACGTGGCAAGCGGCTCTGCGGAGAAGCGCGACCTCGGCGTACGAGGTGCTTCTGCGTCACCCCTGGGCCTGCGGCTTGATGATGTCGCCGGCCAGGATCGGTCCCGCGCGCTTGGCCTACATGGAGTCGCTACTCGGCCGGCTGCGCGGCGCGGGATTCTCGGCCGAGATGACGCATCACGCCTATCACGCCCTCGATAGCCACATTCTCGGATTCACGATGTGGGAGGCGGGTTACACGACCGGAATCAAAGAGCTACCCGACTCCGGAGCGACCTTTCGCCGGCAGATCTCGTTCGAGGACTACCCCTACCTCGTCGAGCACATGGGCGAGCACAACAAACCGAGCAAAGGCGGCGGGGAGTTTGGTTTCGGGCTCGACCTGATTTTCGACGGCCTCGAGGAGATCCGGCTCAGATCTGCGCGAGCTCGTACAGATATGCCACGTGTGAAGCGACGGCCCCGTCCCAGCTGCTGACCAGCGGGTTCGACGGCTCGATGACGAAGTACTCGTCGGGCGCATGGGCGCCGCTTCCGTGTCCGAGACCGTAGTGACCGGCGGCGAGGCTGATAGGCGGGTTCGTGAAGACGTAACCGGGGTACGAGCCTGCGAGTCGGGGCAGCAGGTTTGGATCGATCCCGCCGCGTCTGAGCACCGAGATCATCGCCTGGATGATCGACGCGTCCGCGGCAGTGCTCGTCGGATCGTAGCCGCCACTCGGATTCACTTCGATGTCGCCAAAACCGCGCTTCGCCAGGTGCGCCTTGAGCGTGGCGATCGCGCCGTCGTAGGTCATGTCAGGCACGAGCCGGAGGTCCAGCTTCGCGACCGCGCGATGCGGCATCACGGTCTTGCCGCCCGGGCCGGTGTAGCCCGCGACCAGGCCTTCGATGTTCACCGTCGGCGTGAACATGAAGCGCTCGAGCGTCGCGCGCCAGGGCAGATCGTGGGCCCAGCGCTTCGCACCGAGGAGCGACTTCGACGTCTCCTCGCTCATCTTTGCCGCCGCTTCATCGAGCATCGCGCGCTCGGCGGCCGTCGCCGCCTTCGCGTCGCGCCCGAATCCATCGATAGCGGGGTCGCCGTCGGGGTTGACAAGGGTCGCGAGGGCCTGGACGAGGCGAAACGCGGGACTGTCGAGACGGGCGCGATTCGAAGAGTGCACGTCCTTCGTCGGTCCGCGTCCCCACTTCTCGCCGCTCGCGACAAGCTCGCACTCGACCACGCCCTTCGCACCGAGAAAAATCGACACGCTGCCGTCGGGGTCCTGGAAAGCCGATGGCATGAACACCCCGATCGTCTCCTTGAGTGCCGCGCTCACCTCGGGACGCGCGACGACCTGGCGGAAATGCGGCGATCCAATCTCCTCCTCGCCCTCGGCGACGAGCACGAGGTTGACTGGCATCTTCTTCCCCGCCCCTTGGATCGCGTGCAGCGCGGCGAGGAACGCGGCCTCCGGCCCTTTCTGATTCACGGCGCCGCGCCCGATGAGCACCTTCCCGAACCCGGATCTGTCGACGATCGCGGCGTCAAATGGCGGCGAAGACCACTCGGCGGGATCGGCCTGCTTCACGTCGTACATGAAGTACACCGCGACGGTGTTCGCGGCGCCCGCGTCGAGTGTTGCGAAGACGCCAGGGTGGCCATCGGTATCGACGCGCGTGGCTTTCTGAAAGCCGGCGTCGCGCGCGAGTCGGATCATCCGATCGCAGCCTTCGTCCATGCCGCGGTCTTCGGCGGCGAGCGCTGGGTGCTTCACCCAGTCCTGTAGACGACCGACGCTTTCGTCATGACGCTTCTCGATCTCGGACTGGATGGGTCGAAGGGAGGCGTCTGCGAGGAGAGGCTGCGCCGTTTGCGTCACGGCTGCTGATGGTATGGATCTCCTGAGTTCTTCACATCTTCTGCACATCTCGCGCGTAGGGTCCGGCCTGGGTTCGGAGGAACAAAGATGAAAGCCATCGTTCAAGAAGGGTCCGGGTCAGCGGACGTTTTGCACCTTCGCGAGGTCGAGAAGCCGGTCGTCATGGACGGTTCAGTGCTGGTCCGAGTGCGCGCTGCCTCGGTGAACGCGCTCGACTGGCACAGCGTCCACGGCGGGAAAATGATCGAGGCCATCTCGAGGTTGATGCGGCAGCCGGACCAACCGATCCGAGGCGTCGACGTCGCCGGCACGGTCGAGGCCGTCGGCGCGGGGGTCAGACGCTTCGCACCGGGCGACGAGGTCTTCGGTGGAGCGCCGGCCGCGTTCGCGGAGTACGCGGTCGCGCGCGAGAGCGCGCTCGTGCTCAAACCGCGGAACCTCTCGTTCGAGCAGGCCGCCGCAGTAGGGGTCGCCGGGCGGACGGCGCTGCAAGGTTTACGCGACTACGCGCAGGTGCATCCGGGGCAGCATGTCCTGATCTCCGGCGCCGGCGGCGGCGTCGGGACGTTCGCCGTCCAGATCGCAAAGACGCTGGGAGCGCACGTCACCGCGGTGACCAGCACGAGGAACCTCGACTTGATTCGCTCGCTCGGACCCGACGAGGTCATCGACTACACGCAGGAAGATTTCACCCGGCGGGGCGAGCGCTACGACGCCATCATCGACGTCGCCGCGAATCGTTCGGTCGCTGAGTTGAGGCGCGTGCTCAAGCCGAGTGGGACGCTGGTCCTTGTCGGCGCGGACAAGCGCGGAGGGCTCGCGATATTCACCCGCATCGGTTCGGCGTTCGTGCGCTCCCGCCTGTTGCGCCAGCGCATCGTCTTCTGCGTCGCCAAGGCGACCCACGACGATCTCGTCGTCCTGAAGGAGATGATCGAGGCTGGCAAGCTGTGCCCAACCATCGACCGCACGTACCCACTGAGTGAGGCGGCGGAGGCCGTTCGCTATCTCGGAAGCGGTCAGGCTCGCGCGAAGGTCGTCATCACCTTGTGAGCCGCGGGCCTAACGGATCGGCGCCGCGGTGAGTGCGGTCAGCGGGATGACCACATCGCTCGTCCCGCAGCACGAGCTCGTCGGCGACCCGCAATCGGTTGCCGCGTCGTCGCAGCAATCGGTGCCTGGACCACCGGAGCACACGCCCGTCTGCGGCAGCACCAGCTCGACGTTCGCGGCGCCCGCAGCGTCGCCGACGAGCGCGCTCGCGATCGAGCGCACCTGCTCGTATCCGGTCAGCATGAGAAATGTCGGCGCGCGTCCGTAGCTCTTCATGCCAACGATGTAGAAATCCTTCTCGGGATGCGCGAGCTCGCGCGCACCGTGCGGCGGGACCGTGCCGCAGCTGTGGACGTTCGGATCGATGAGCGGCGCGAGGGCCGGCGGCGCCTCCAAGGTGTCGTCGAGGCGCACACGCAGCTCGCGAAGGGGCGCGAGGTCTGGACGAAAGCCGGTCGTCCCGATGATCCCGTCGAAGGGTCCCACCTCGCGATCGCCGTCGCTCGCGTAGACGCCGTCCGAGGTCGTTCGCAGCTCGGAGATCCGCAGGACCTCTTGGTGGACGACGCCGCGCTGCACCAGCCCGCGCATCCGAGTGCCGAGCGCGCCTCGCGCCGGGAGGGCATCGTTCGCGGCGCCCCCGTATTTCGAATCGGCGAACGGACGGCGAACGAGCCAGGTGATCGTGGTGCGCGGGTCGGCATCGGCGAGTTGCGCGAGATCGATGAGCACGTCGAAGGCGGAGTGTCCGCTGCCGACGACGAGGACGCGGCGACCGGCGTAGCGCGCCCGCGCGTCCCCAAGCACATCGGCGATGCCGTAAAAGATCCGATCAGCCGCCTCCGTTTCACCGCGCGCGGGAGTACCGCTCCCGCCAAGCGGGTTCGGAAGCGAATAGGTGCCGGACGCGTCAATGACGGCGCGGGCGAGCATCTGCCGCTCGCCGGATGGCGTCGCGACCGTGATCGCAAAGGGAGCGTCCTCGCGGCCGGTGGTCTTCATCTTGTCGAAACCCAGACGAGTCACGGCGATGACGCGGTGAGACAGACGGAGATGAGGAGCGAGCTCGGGAGTTGCTGCGAGCGGGCGGAGGTATTCCTCGACGAGCTCGCGGCCGGTCGGGTACTCCTCGCCATCGGGTGAGATCCAGCCTCGTCGCTCGAGCAGCTCACGCGCGGCGGTATCCACGTTGTACTTCCACGGCGAAAAGATCCGAACGTGGCCCCAGCCGAGCACACTGGAGCCGACCGCGGTTCCGGCCTCGAGTAGCAGCGGAGTGGCTCCTCGCTTGACCAACTGTGCCGCGGCGGCGAGGCCGACCGGACCCGCTCCGATCACGGCGATGGGAAGATCGTTCTTGTCCACTTCGATGCTCCTGTGGCGTACCGCCAGCGGCAGCATGCCTCACCGTATTGATGCTTGTCAATATCCAAGTTAGTCGATATATTGCCGGCATGGACGACATGAAGATCCTGCAGGCGCTCGCCGAACCCACGCGCCTCGCCATCGTGCAACAGCTCGCCGCAGACGGAGAGGTCTGCGCGTGCGACTTCACCGATTGCTGCGGCGTGAGCCAACCCACCGTCTCGCATCACCTCAAGGTATTGCGCGAGGCCGGTGTCGTGAGCTCGGAGCGTCGCGGAACGTGGATCTACTACCGGCTCGAGCCGAAGGCAGCCGCGCGGCTCGCGAACCTCGGGCATTTGCTTTCGGCCGGCGCGCAGCGTGAACCCAAGCGCGTAGCGACGAAGCCCGTGCTCGTAGGCCGATAAAGGCATGACCGAGGTGACGCTCCGCTTACGCGGCTTTGCCTG
>WNFL01375764.1_pt1 | contig 12168 bp, 16 predicted proteins | sample 5400361 | NCBI WGS metagenome assembly WNFL01 (sample SAMN13153351, study PRJNA577476) | soil metagenome | isolation source: 40 cm soil on Douglas fir-dominated hillslope | place: USA:California | collected 2013-09-17
TCCAACCGCTCCCTGGCCTCGAAGTAGACGTTTGCCTACTCGTCCGTATGCCAAATTCCGATTCACCGTCCTATCGTCCCCGCGCCCAAGCGAGCGTGTCCCAAGAAACGCGACGGCCGTCACGAATGCGTCTGTCTTCCCCGGAGGAGGTAGTTGATGGAGGGCTGATGATTGCGTGCGCGCAAGGCGTACAATTGTATGGTGTACCCGAAGATCCACCACCCGCTTCAACTGAGATACCTGAAAATGTCGATTTACGGCGAGGGGTTCGACGATAATGCCCTACCAATACTTCACGTACAAGTCATGGAACCTGGATCGTCTTGCTTCATCCTGCATGCTTGCATCTTGCGACTCCACTTTTTCCATCCAGTCCATGCAGCTGTCTGGCAATCCTCCACCACTTACACCTTTCAGTGATTTATCCCGCCCTCGTCCCTCCGCTTCGCATGCCCTCCGCTCTCGTCGTTGTACGACCTCTAACTTGCTTGTTGATCTCGAATAGCCTCCTGTTTTTTTTCTTTTCATGAATATTTGTGGGACCTTTCGCGAGTCACATTTTCCCCAGTTGTAATATAACACCCGTGGAAGGAAACCTTACCCCGTCTCGCTGTCAAACTCTTTACTTGCTACTACTTAAGCATTCCACCGATTGTTGCCAACTTAAATATATATCTGTCACGTTTTTGATCTACACGATATATTTGATCATGCTGGTCTTTCTCTATCCCCAATCTAAGAGCAGCGGAGAATTGTCTAAAAGTTACTGCTCGGCGAGAAAATTCTTGGGCATGGTTACACGAAGAGCATGAGGTGATAAGGGACGTCATCTCATTATGAGTGAGCGCGGATAGCTAGTGAACACCACTAGCTGACAAGTCCCAGATTTTAATTGACGAGTCGCGGATTGCAATCCGCATCTGCGATCTGGTATTTTCGCCATTTTCGTCATTTGCGACTACGGCACTACCGCTATCAGAGTCTGACTCTTCTGGAGCCACAAAGTGCCGTGCGCCAGACACTGTCAAAAGATGTGGCTCGAGGGGGCGAAATTTCACCGTGGAAACGGCATCTAGAATGTACATTAGCAGTGGGATGTCAGTAATGCTTTTGACTTGCCATTATGCAGCTTGAATCTTGAAACCGGTTCGGCTTGTGAAAGCGTTTGAGCGTCATAAAAGCTGACATATCCATCCTGGATGGACAGTGGTTAGTTAGATGGCAGCCTCAACACCCACAGCATAATAAAGTTTACAGTTGTCCCAGCAGCCAACCAATGTCCGGCGGCGTCTACGTCAAAATGCATCCTCTGATTCGACATGCTTTCGCGAGCAAACGTGTGGAGACGCGATGATGTGTTCCGAACGTCCCAGAGAGCTATCTCGTTGGTCTGTCGGCAGGCCGCAACGAGAATGCTCTGTCTCGTAGGGTGGAATTGTAGCTGGGCAGGAATTGGAGGTTAGGGGGAAACCACTATATCCCCAGATGAGGGCGACTTGTACCTGCGTAACCGGACCGGGCACATCGTCAAGGTATAACAGAATGTCTTCACCCGTTTCTTCAGAGAGCAGACCGATCGAAGATGAGAACGTCCCCGCCGCGTATAGCCCGGAATAGTCGGGGCAAAAGGCTAAAGAAGATATAATGCCTATTCGGTGCCTTAGGAAGGTAAACAGCTGGTGAGGGTGGGGGACATACCCCTCAACCCATCCTTGCTTTTCTTCGTCGGGCGAGTGAACAATCGAGCACCTTCTCCCGGAGCGCTTACATCGAAGGCTTCAATTGCGTCTGTGAATCCACAGAACATACTGAAAGGGTCTCAATTTAGAGAGGAGCCGGGTGAAAATGAAAGCCCCTACTGCGTTCCCGCCAGGTTAAACGTCATGGAGTGAGGAGCGACGAATCGTTCACGATGGTCGATTATTTTGTAGGATGCCCGTAGCTGCGCATTTGAGCTGAGACCTCAGGGTCAATCCTCACATAACCGTGAGATCGATTCCTCACTCTGCCGTCTGTGGCGTCGAGAAGCTTCACCGGCTCCCCACGGATAGAAGCGACAAAGCAGTATGTTTCAGGGCGAAGTGGGGTGGCCGATGGGTACCAGGTGGCGCCCAGGATTGGGGCGGCTTGCTTGAATGTAGATTTGCGAAAGCCTAAGTGAGAAAATAGCATCTCATGAACCAAAGGTCGTCCTACTCTTGTAGTAGATAGGATTACGTTGCGCTGCTGACCTTCCTTCTGCTCTAGGAACGCTGTATCGTTAGTCACGATCCTGAGTGGCCTCCGCGACGACCAGACTTACCTTTCCGCCTCATAGAGGCTAGTAGTACAATCCTCAGACACTTGAAGGAAACTATGACCGTCGAAAGACCTGGAATCTGTCAATATGAACCTCTTGGTAGATGTACATGAAACCTCATGACCATTGGGCGAGGCGACAGCAGGATGCAAGTTTTTCAGTATAACACTCTGAAGGTGTATGTATTGTATCGAGAGATGAAGGATACCAGATCTGTGTCTCCATTGTTTGTGGGTGTCGAAGTCGAGGACGTACAATTTTCACTGCTGTAGGAATTTGGGATTGACATAGGAAGGCAATATTTTCGACCATTAGGTAACGATCGTAGCTGATCAAATACCTAGGTGGGTTCTGTATCGTTAGCGGTACTGTACCGCTTCGCAAGCGGTGCTCGAGCCAATGGTAGTCGTTAACCAGCAACAACCGTCGGCAAACGTGCCAAGTTTCCAAATGATTGAGCAACCCTTTACGTTTACAGCGTGACTGCGTACCTAAGTATTACACGATATCGATTCGCATAGCGTTCACATATACAGGAGCCGAAATCAAAGAAATTCTGGGCCTAGTATCCCAGCAGACTCGTTGGTTATCTCCATTTGCCACGAGCCCATTGTTATTTGGCAGCGTTGCAATGGACAGCCTTCCACCCTCCGCCTCATAAACACCTGACATAGGCGTGGCCCAGACGTTTCCCAATGGGCATTCTCAAACATCAACCTCATTTTTAGCTCCTGCACCCACACACGCCCACATGTCCACTCCCGCTTTCCCTGCTTCCACGCTGGCAGTTGTAGCCCCTTCCACTGCTCGAGCGCATCCCGCTGGATCTCCCGCAGCTCCTGTGGGCAACTCCGCTGGTTCTCCAGCCATTCCCATTCCTCCTCCACGTCCTCCACGTCCTCCACATCTTGCCCCCCCCGCACGCCTTGCTTACGCTGCTCCTCCCGCTCCCGCTCCCGCTCCCGCGCCTAGCCACAATCCCCTTCCTAAGTGCTGTCTCTGCCACTTTGTATCCTGTACCTGCTCCCACTCCCGCAGCCACTCCCGCTCCCACTCTCGATCCCATTCATTCGCCAACTCCAACTTCAGTTCCTTCATTTTTGGACAGACGTGTAGCTCCTGCTTCAGAGTCCCCTGATTACTCTGGTCAAGGTCATCAGGGGAAGTCACGTTTTGACAGCTCACCAGACTGTCCAACACTATTGTGAGTCCCCGGGCGGGTTGACGTGGGTACATGAGTCCTTTTATTTCTAGCACCTCCAAGTCTGGCTGCATTGCCAAAAATTCTTGCATTACTCCGGAGCGAACACAATGGAGGCTTGCAGTGTGCAGTTTGAACTGTTGTGTGGATGGACAACACAATCCCCCTGTTTGATCTGAATCCCGATGGCGTAAATCTAGATTGCGGAGGCAGGGCATTTCAAACCCACTAAGCAATTCTGAGGAGATAGATTGGGGGAATGAGGCAGATTTGCACATGGGCATCTGTACACATTGAAATTGGTCGCTGCCTTCCTTTTCTATATGCCCAATTTCCATGTCTTCCAATTTGATGAAGGTACACCCTTCCATCCAGGACAGGGATGTTGTACCCAATTGCATCTTTTTAAGTGTTCGGAGCAGCGGGAGATGGGGGTTTGGTGAGCAAGGACTGAATCGTCTCAAGTACATCTCCTTCAGATGCTCAAAATGGGCAACCGCCTTAAGCAGCACTCTCTGGTCAATGTCAGTACAAAGAGAGAAGGCTCGAAGGTGTTGAAAGACACAAGCATAGATTGATGGTGAGAAATGAACCATAGTCTGCGCATCATTGAATTTGATACGAGTGGGACTTAAGGAAGCCTCAACCGTTTCCTTCACTACTCGACTTGGGGGTTGTTCTCCTTTGACAAATTGAAGCAAACCGAGCGAATACAGGTTCGAGGCAGATATTTGTGTACAACCTATCTCTACTCGCTCTTGATCGGTTATGCTTCTCTCCACCCATATCCTGACTTTGTGCCCTCGTGCATCCGAATGCGCTACCGCGATCAAGGCAGGCATCTCGTTTACCTCCTCTGGACGGAACCAGCGTCGGTATTTCAACCCCATTACCTCCAATAACGGGCAAACCCGCAATGGGGCTCTAATTTTCCCTGCCCCTTCACGTAGACATGTGATTTGTGAGGTTGGAGTGAGGAATCCCATGAAGAAGCGACGACCTAATGCGGTCGGACGATCCAGTTCGAGGACCAGCTCTTTCAACTCTGGTATAAAACACAGAGCCTGCAAAAGCTGTTCGCTACCACAAGTGAGGTGGAGATGGAGGGTCCTTGGATGTAAGATCCCCTCATTCGGCATCGCCCCCCAGAGCTGGGAGAGTTGCGAATTTCCTCTCGACTTGCTCCATTGAGTCGAGCGTAAGGTCAGAATGCAAACAGTTGAAATGCGGAACTTCCTGATTGGGTCAAAGTGAGGACCCTCAAAAACCAGTTCCTTACACCCAGGAATGCCTGTGATTGGTATTATGTCTGACACAGGGGGTGAAAAGATGGTGCATGACTCTAACTGTGGAAATTCGCGGTCGCTCATCCAGCCAACTGGCACTCCACGAAGTGATATTTGGCGGAGCGTCTGTGCTAACGGGAGTTCAACATCGGCGGCATATGTCGGAAAACGGAAGCCAGAAGCATCGAGTGATTCGAGCTGCCTGAAGTGCGGGAGAATATCAATGACCTCGCCAGTACGTGGAAGGGAGCACTTGAACGATGTGAGGTGTGTGAATGCCTTCGCGCAATGTAACTGCGCAAGATATGACATTGCCTGGGTCGAGTAAATATGCATATCTGTGAGTTGATCTGAGGTTGTAGTACCGATGGATTGGAGTAGACGATCAAGGAACGGAGAGATGTCGTGGTGGATTGGAATGGTGAGCGACTTCAAACGATTCATGGGTACTGTATCGACTGTGTGACTTTGCTCCCCAAACAAGGCATTGATTTCTTGTGGTTCGGGGAGGGAGAGAATCTCGAGGTTTCTCCAACGTGAGACGCTGGTCGATGCGGCGAGTACGAGTGCCGCATACCGCTCCGTTTCGAGTGAGCCGATTGGGCGGTCCTTGACATCAATGAGCGGGTCGATGGTAACGCTAAGCAACCCATTGCCTCTGTCCAGTATAGATTTCACCTCGTCTAACGCGGTCCAAGATGTCAACTTGAGAGGGGCCAACATGGACAGCGCAATTTCCCTCCATTTACGACATGTTCGCATCAGGTTTTTGAACTGTTCGTCAGGGACGACCGAAAAAACCAACTCGAGCAACTCGACAGGTAACCAGTGGATCGGGGTGACTAGCTCCGTGAGGTGACTAACAATGTCACGTTCTGCACGAAGTAGGGTAGCATCATAGCCAGCTTGAGTCAATGTGCGTTCTATATAGTGATATTCAAGTCGGATCATGCCCTTGAGTTGTCGCCGTTCCGCTGGGAAGAGCGAGGAGAGGACGTGCTGGTGATTTGTGGAGTTGAGGATACTACGGAGGGGGATACGATCCAGCCCGAGGGCAAGGGAAAAGAGCCACTCGAAGCAGCCGTCGATGATGTTATGGCGATTTGAGTGAAGGTTCCTGCCATCGTTGCCGGATGAGCAGCAATAATTGTGGGGTGGTCGACTAAGAGAGTCTTCGGTCGTAGTGCCTGCTGCTGTATCAGTCCCGACTGATAATTCGACAACGGTAGATAAGAATTAAACGAACCTCGAGGACAATGAAGGTAGCCTTTTGGGATTTTCTTCTCCATGTGAACTACTTCAAAGATTCCTGGGAGAGTGTGGCACCCAAACTGTTGATCGTCCAGTCTCCAAGCAATGCATATTCTACCGTTGAGAGCCAAAGGTGAAAGCTCATAAAGCCAAGGAAGGCTAGCTCTTACCTGTAGCAACCAGTACGGTACCTGGAGTCTAGGAAACAGCATGGAAGTTTGAAGCGCACTGTAACTCCTCCATCACGAAGGTCGATGATATTGTTCTCAGCTTGAAAGTCAACTAATGATAGTGATATTGTCTGGTCACCCTCCTTATCTTGATCCTGCTTGCCGGCTCGCACAAACGTCTCATTCACAGCATCTACCAGGGAAATTTGGAGAGATAAAATCCGCCGGCCTCTTGAATAGACAGAGGACTTGACGGAGCGAGTGAGCGGTACTTCAATTGCATCGAAGATCAAAGAGTGGCTAGGACTGGGAGTGAAATCGAGTTCTAGGACGACGAGTGTGTCTGAGGAGAGAACAAAATTCTTTTTTATATCCTGCTCCTTCGAAGAACTAAGCAGCGACCTGCAGTATATCAGCTCAAACGAACTAACTTGTGGGCTACACGTACCTAATATATTTGATCTTTCGGTACAGGTCTGGGTTTCGATGAATACCTTTACCAAGCAGTAGGTCCCTATACTCCTGAGTGCTTGCACTGAAAGAGGATGTGCGGTCATACGAGAAATAGGGTCCCTTGAGAGAGAAGGTCACCGTAGGGAGGCATGACGGGACCCAAGTTGCACCAGATCCCCAATTGGAGGGGAATAGTTGGGGGTAGTACATTTGTGGAATGGGTGGTAGTATATTGAAGGTGAGCTGAGGGCCAGGCGGAGGTCGCAGGGTCGTTCGCGGTAGAGGTCGTCTCGTAGGTCTTCTCTTTACCAGCGGTACTGACTAGATTCAGCACAGGATATCCACCAAGTATGATTGGCTACTTGTAGATCCGGAAAAGGACTTACCGCTCCGATTGCTCTCTGATCGCGGAGGTGGAACTCCCAACCCTCTCAGGCGTAGTGTGTGCGACACGATTGAAAGAAACAGGCTGCTGATGAAATGTGAGACAGCGCTCCGACAAAGAGCAGGACCAAGTGCAAGAGGCAGGCGAAAATGTGGTAGCTGACAAGGTGGATAAACCGTGAGGATCTCCCCACCGGGCAGCGCACTATATGCATAATATGATACCCCTATCACCACCCCTTGTCCTTGATTTTATTGAACGCGTACCGCGCCTCCCGCCTAGCCTTACTCTTGCAGCGGGCACCTGAGGCACTCAAATCCGGGAGGTCGCTCTTGTTTCCTATTCCGTTGGATCGTTGTTTCTAGTCGGGTCCCTATATCAGTTATTCCCTCGAAGGACGAGACAGGTTTAGTTTGCTACCGCACTGAGTCTGTAAGTCCAGTTTCGCTATCTGACCGAGTACATATCCTGATGATATTCACCACAAACACAGCCCGCTTGGCGTGAGAGGCTGGAAGAAGCAGTGCATACCTGTAGGTACTCGTGTAGAACAAGCGAGCAGGGGAGTCCTTGGTGAAAAAATCGCCTTCAGATGCGGCCTGCTGGACGGGCATGGCCAAATCCCATCCCACCAGTGCTAGTCGAATTGGACATTCAATTAAACTCGGGTCCGTCGGGCTCGATTGTCATTCCTCAGAGATACCAGCGCTGGAACGGTCCGTGACTGAGAAAGCAACGAACTCCAACTCCTTGAGTTTCCTCTAAATAGTAAAGTAACGTTGTTTATATGATACGAGCTATCCATCGTTCAGCCCGGGTGCCGTCGAGCTCCAAAATGAGAAGCAGAGAGAGCGAACAAAACGTCTAATTGTACAGGCACACTCAGCAGAAACAGAGCGTTCACATGAATCCCATGAATCATCCCCGGGTCGTACGTTCGTCAACTGTTAGCACACAAGCTCTGACCCTTGCGAGGCCTTATAGCAAGCCTACACACAAACAATAATACCCGTCAGCTCTGATCGTACACCGCGGTAGGAACAACGATACAGAACGCACCTTAATCTCATCCAAGTATTTCTTCTCGACCGCCTTCCGCTGTACCTTCTGCGCCGCAGTGACCAGTCCGCTCTCGGGCGTCCACTCTTCGGGGCTCAGCACGACACCCTGGACGACTTCAATACTCTTGAACCCATTCTTCTTCGCAATCGCCTGCAGATCCCTGAGGTAGAACTCCTTCACGGTTTGGTCCTGGCACAGCTTGTGGAGGTCCGTGTCCGGCGCGGGCAAGTTCGCGTGGGCCGCGAGCGCCTCCCTGAGGTGGGCCTCGTGCGGGAAGAGGATTACGATCGGTTTCTGCGACTCCGACGTCGCGTGCACGCACAGGTTCGCGGTGTAGTGCGATGTCTTATAGGTGGTCTCGAGACGCTCGAGAGCGATGTACTCGCCGCCTTGCAACTTGACTAAGTTCTTGATGCTGGAAGTCCGACCAAGTCAGACAGTTCGACGAGGGACAAGAGTGGTGAGTGGTTAAACCTACCGGTCGATGATGACCATAGTGCCGTCTTTCTGCCACTGACCAACATCCCCAGTACGGAACCATCCGTCTCCGGGGAAGATGGTAGGGTCCGCGTTCAAATCGTCCCGCTTGTAGTAGCCTTTCGTGACAGAGGTACCGCGAATCCAGATTTCGCCCTCAGACGGATCGGCGTTTGCCTTATAGCCAGCTTCGGGGACGTCCACGAGCTTGAGCTCGACCGAGGGCGAAGGAAGACCGACGTTACCGAGCTGCAAGAATTCGGGCGGGAGGATCGTGCACATGCTTGGATAAAGAATCAATATAAGGGTTGGATGGCACTCAGAGCGCAGCTTACCCGCAGGATTCCGTCAGGCCGTAGCCTAAAGGGCGAAAAGTGAGCAAACTGCTTCCGACCAACAAACCGAAATAAATGTCTCACCCTGAAGAACCGTAACAAGCGCGCTAGTCAAGAACTGCTGTGTCTCAACAGACAACGCCGCACCGCCATTGAGTACATAGCGCAGTCTGCCACCGGTCTGAGCTTTGACCTGGCTAAACACGACCGAATCGACAATATCACTCAAGACAGGCACACCAGCCTTCTTGATCGACATGCTGCCCCTGAATAGGCTCTTCTTCACCGGACCCATCTTGTTGACGTTGTTGAGAATCCCCTTGCGGATCGTCTCCCAGATTTGGGGGACGCCGATCATGATAGTCGGCTTGCACTCCTTGAGGTCGCCCTGGCAGTTGCGTACCGACGCGTCGGTGAGCGTGCGGATGCGGCCGTACCCAATTTGCAGGCCGATGTACCCCAACGCGAGTTCGACAACGTACTCGAGAATATGCGCGAGCGGTAGGAACGCGAGGAACGTGTCCTGTTCGGGTGCGAAGACGTGCCCCATGAGCGACTGGATTGCACCCACCGCCGCGATAAGGTTCGCCTGGGAGAGCACGACGCCCTTGGGTGTGCCGGTCGTGCCCGAGGTGTACATGATGCACGCAATATCCTCTGACTTTGGACGGCGATCTTCGTGCTCGGGCTTGCCTTTTCCGAACTCGCGCAGCTCGTCCTGCGAGAACACCTTGATTTCACGGTCCGGTATGGCCGTCTTGATCTTCTTGACGAGGTCTGCGGGTGGATCGCCGTCGTAAATAACGACCTTGATGGTCGGTGTGTTGGGTAGAACACGCAGCACGGTTGGGAGGAGCTCCGCGTTGGTGAAGACGCCGACACAGTCCGGCTCATTGAGGGAATGGGTCAGACCAGACTCGCCGAGCGTGTCGTATGCAGTCGCAATGGTGAGCCCCGCGGCCATACATGCGTGCTGCATGAGTTGCCATGAAGGTCTGAGGATGTGTGAGTCTCCAAATTTTGAGAAGAGCAAAAAAAGCAACGGCTAATCCAGAGATGTGTCCGGAGTAACGCCGCGGCATTCATTGCATAATTAGCAGCATCATGTGCTGATGACGTGTAATGACCACAGGGCAGCGGAAAGAAAGGCCAAAATTTAGAGGATAAATTTATCTAATAAGAAGGTTCATCCACTGGATTGTCGCTGGATTAGTCACTCCCTTGAGGAGACCCCGACCATCGGGTGTGAATAAGCTGGCGGCACGTGAAATAGGGCGTGAGCTCTGATCATAGGTACAATCAACTCACGCGGTGGCAGCGTAAATGTTGAAGATCTGACCCTTCTCGAGGCCGAGTTCAACGAGACCCTTGCTCATGTCGACGGCGCGGTCCTTGACCTCGACATAGTTGAGCCATTTGTACTCGGAGAGCTGGAAGAACTTCCACGTCTTCTTCTCGGTGACCTCCTTGCCGGCAACAGTCTTCTTGACGTCCTTTTCCTCCTCGATGGTGTCGACGATGTCGCGCCAGCCGAGGGCGTTGCGAGTGCCGTGCTCGCGGGCGTTGTAGAAGAGGATATCGGTTACGGTGTCGATTCCGGCTTTGGGACGCTCGACGAAGGCGTCGCGGTGGAGGGGGTTGCGACGAACAGGGCCGTGGCTGTCCGTGGGCTTGGAGACCTCGACGGAGCCATAAGCGGGAAACCTGGACTTGTCCACGGCGGGATACCTAGCAGGGTGACGAGGTCAACGGGAGGGGTTTGGATATTATGACCACGATGGCGGAGACGGTGGCGGAGACGGTGGCGGAGACGGAGGCGGAGTTTGAGTGTGGGCTGGCGTAACGTGGCCGCATCTTGTACTCGCCGTACTCGCCGTGCTCGCCGTGCTCATTGTGCTCGTTGTGCTTACCTTGGCTTTAGTTTGCTACTCGTAGCGGCGCTCATGTTGGAAATGTAGTATTATATTATTTATTTCGGGTTGGTGGTTTGGTAGTCGTATAGCTCACGACTGAGCAAGCTGCCCTTGGGATCGTGTGGGGAAGGCGTGGGGGTGGTGTGGGGATGATGTGGGGAGGGTCCAAGGTGCGACGGTGCGAGTAGGACGACTCAACTGGCGTTATTTTTGCCGCTTTTGCGACCCTTTTTGCAGCACAAGACTACCAGGGCCGGTGCCTAGCTTGGCCCGCGCTTACTTCCGTGCTCCGTCGAAACGCATCATACCATCCCCTACGGTATCTATCATACGAGGTGACACGAGGTGACATCAGACCACTGCCCATTATTCGAGTCGAGTCTCTAGTGAGCTCTCGCCGTCGTCATCGTCGCCATAGAACGGTCGTAAATGTTTCTTTACGCTTGATTGGTTTGGTTTTGGTTTGCTTGGTTTGCTTTTCACGTCACAAGAATACAGCCGCCTGGCGCCAATTTTTAAAATAGTCAAGGCCAAGTCATCTCAAGGACACGTCATGTCATGTCATATGTCATGTCATGTCATGTCGGCTGAAACACAATTCACTCGCTCACCCATTTGGGTCATTAGGTTGATATCTAACGCGTAGGCTCACTGATATCTGATATACAAACAGCCATCAACCTAGCCTCAACCCGTGGTTAAACGACTCCGTAACAGCCAAATAGCAGGCCCTATGCCCCATCTACATACCGTACTCGTCATCATCACATTGTTCCCCCTTCTCCGTCTTCCGAAAGCGCAGGTAAATGGATCTTTTCTTCGCCATCTCCCGCCCGATCACCGCCTCATTAATCGAATCTGCTGGCAGAGGCATTCATTGATAACCGTAGCGAAAACAAAAATTTAAATTTAAATTTAAATAAATAAAATTTCACGTTCTTAACGTCAACATCAATTTTGTGCCTCAGGCACGCACACCATTTTCTGCCAAATATATAATGACCTCCGCGGTATCGTCGAGCGACAATTCAGGGCCGTACCGCAGTCCCTGACAGGCGGAAACCTCCTGTTCCAGTTCCGAGTCCAGCTCCAGTTGGACACGCCGCTGCGGTGGGCAATGTCCCGCTGTCGGGTCCTCTGGACTGGCGATTTCCGGTTTTTTCCACAATGTTTTCCCACTGCGCGCAAGTTGGCTGCGGATACGGGTGACCTTGGTACATCTTCAATTTAAACGCGTCATATCCGCCGTGTATTGAGAGAGAAAAAAGGTGACGAGAAAGAATTAATGACATATTGACCCTCCCACCCTTCCCCTTCCCCCCTTCCCTTTCCGTTT
>WNFL01003856.1_pt1 | contig 12167 bp, 12 predicted proteins | sample 5400361 | NCBI WGS metagenome assembly WNFL01 (sample SAMN13153351, study PRJNA577476) | soil metagenome | isolation source: 40 cm soil on Douglas fir-dominated hillslope | place: USA:California | collected 2013-09-17
CATGTACGGATGATCACTTCGCCCACACGGCCCATGGCCTGACTGTCCGACGACATGATCGAGAGTGCGCCCAGATCATGCAAAATGTCCTCGGCCGCTATCGTCTCTTTGCGGATGCGGCTTTCGGCGAAGGCGACGTCCTCAGGAATACGAGCGTCGAGGTGATGGGTGACCATCAGCATGTCCAGGGCCTCATCGAGCGTGTCGACCGTGTAGGGCCGCGTCGGTCCCGTCGAAGCCGGGATCACATTTGGCTCACCGCACACTTTGATGATGTCCGGTGCATGCCCGCCACCGGCCCCTTCGGTATGAAACGTGTGAATGGTTCTGCCCTTGAAGGCTGCGACGGTATTTTCGACAAAGCCGCTCTCGTTCAGAGAGTCGGTGTGGATGAGGACCTGCACATCCATGTCATCCGCGACGGTGAGGCAGCAATCGATGGCGACGGGGGTCGTACCCCAGTCCTCATGAAGCTTCAGGCCGCACCAAGCTTGCATTGCCTTTGCCGAAGAAGCCTAGATTCATGGGAAAGGCATCGGCAGCCTGGAGCATCCGCTGAATGTGCCAGGGTCCTGGCGTGCAGGTCGTGGCAGTCGTCCCAGCCGCCGGCCCTGTGCCACCGCCCATCATCGTGGTGAGGCCTGAATAAAGCGCCTCCTCGATCTGCTGCGGGCAGATGAAATGGATGTGCGTGTCGATGCCGCCCGCGGTGACAATCCTGCCTTCGCCGGCGATCGCCTCGGTTCCCGGTCCGATGATGATGTCGACGTTCGGTTGCACATCGGGATTGCCAGCCTTGCCGATGGCGGCAATACTCCCGTCCTTGATGCCGATATCGGCCTTCACGATGCCCCAGTGATCGAGGATCAGCGCGTTGGTGATCACCGTATCGACCGCGCCCTCCCTGCGAGAACGCTGCGACTGACCCATGCCGTCGCGGATGACCTTCCCGCCGCCGAACTTCACCTCCTCGCCATAGGTCGTGAAGTCCTTCTCCACCTCGATGATGAGGTCGGTATCCGCGAGGCGCACCTTGTCCCCGACCGTCGGGCCAAACATCTGCGCATAGGCGGCGCGGCTCATTGTGTGCGGCATAATGCTCCCATTACCGCCCGGTTGAAGCCGTACACAAGGCGCGCGCCCGCGTAAGGGATCAGGCGGACCTCGCGGGACTGGCCCGGCTCGAAGCGCACGGCCGTTCCCGCCGGAATGTCCAGGCGACACCCGACAGCGGCCCGTCGATCAAAGGCGAGAGCCGCGTTGGTCTCGGCGAAATGATAATGACTGCCGACCTGGATCGGTCGGTCGCCTGTGTTGGCGACTTCAAGAGAGATGGCCGCCCTATCCTTGTTCAGGACAATCTCGCCAGATGCTGGAAGAATCTCGCCCGGTATCATGTCAGCCCGCTGCCGCAACGCCAGCCACGGCCATGCAAATCGAGATGAACCACATCCTGGCCCCTTAGCGAATTGGATTGTGAATGGGAACGAGTTTGGTGCCATCAGGGAACGTCGCTTCCACTTGCATCTCGTAGATTATTTCGGCGATGCCTTCCATGACCTGATCGCGGGTCAGGATCTTGCCGCCTTCCGACATGAGTTCGGCAACAGACTTGCCGTCGCGTGCTCCCTCCATGACGACATCTGTTATGAGCGCTAGACTTTCTGGATAGTTGAGCCTGACGCCTCTTGCGAGCCGCCCCCGAGCGACCAGCGCCGCGAGCGCGATCATGAGCTTGTCCTTTTCACGCGGCGTGAGGTTCATGAGCTTCTCCGTTCTACGGCGGACTTCAGCATGACCACATCTTCGGCACTCGGAAAGGACCGGGTCCAAGCTCTCGGCTGAATTGCTGGAGAAAGCTGCGCAAGGCGAGCCTCAAATCGGAGGACACCTTCGCTGCGAAGCGAACGATCATGAGCCCGCCCACCGACGTTGCGGCGCAGTGGCACTTCAGGGAAGGAGAAATGTCGCGCACAAACTCCAGCCGTGTGTCGAGACGAGGCCCGAAATAGACTAGCGTTCCAACGGCTTTGTAATTCGAGAGCAGGGCCTTTCTGTGAAGGTGCGGAAACATCTCCCCCGTGGCGCGGAAGCTGTCCGCCCAGATCAGCCGACCGTCTTTCTTGACGCGCCAGCTATCGCTGATGTGTCCCCCGACCATCTCCTCACCGTGTGCGGCGCGACCCAACACAAGCCACTCGAGGGCAAGCAGCTCCGCTCCGGAGGAGAGTTCGATGTCCATCTCCCGGCTAAGGCGTCCCCAATTGAAGGCGATTGTTTCCTGGGGGAGCCACGCGAGTCTCGCGGCCTCGCACACTTTCAGCTTCGTCGCAATGCGCGCGGGTTCGTTCAACGCCCGGTAGACCTTTTCAGCCGCCTGTGATGTCACCGCGATGGAAGCATTGGCTAGCGCTGTCACAGCAGATTCGAGCCGGTCTCCGCCCGCAATACCGCCTGCAGTATTTACGAGAACAGCCTCTTCTAGCGGACCACCACCGGCCCTTGGGAACATGATGCGAATGGGAGACCGTTGAAAGACGTCCATGATGCGGGTGCCCTTTTCAGAGCCGCCCAGTACGATCCGGACGGAGCCTTCCGCCCGCTGCAGATCCTTATCGGACGGATTCCCCGCAGGCTCGCGTGCGGCGCAGCCACTCCCGGGATTGCGCTTATTGTCGCCGAGGTGGCTGCACCGCCTCCGTTGCAGCGGGTTACCGCCGAGCCGCGCCGCGTTCCCGAGCTGGATCATTGCGCCCCCGTTGAGCGGAATCAGAATCCCGCCAGGCCCTGCGGGCTATTGTAGGGAATTCTCACGCTGGCGACCTCGTTGAGCGAGCCGTCCGGCTGAGTGGCGTAGCCCACCAGTTTCGAGGCATTTCCATAGATCTGGTAGAGATAGGCGCCATCTGGCGTAAGCCAGTTATCGCTCGGGCCGCTGCTAACGGTTCCATTGAGCGCCCTGAAGGTGCCATCTCCCTGGATCTTCGGGCACGCGGGATCCTTCGCGATGGTGAGCTCGGCGCCGTCGATGTGGTAGCTGCTGATGCTGCTGTAACCGAAGTTCGTAGCGAAGACCGAGCGGTCATCCGGCGAGATGGCCAGCCAGCACAGTTCAGCGGGCTTGCCTGCGCTCGTGTCGATCGGCACGAGCGGACCGAGGCCGATCCTGCCCTCTTCGTCGATGCTGCCCATGACGCACCCGTCGCCGACGGCATATCCGAGGATGAAGGTATCGGGCCGGCCGTGCAGGAAGGCTATGTTCCAAGGAGAACCGCCTCCCCCGTCGTGGAACGAGGGTGCGCCGAGCGTGCCGTCCCGGCCCACGGGGAATGTGATGAGGCCGTCGGGGTCTGGCGCATTCGAAGCGATCGACTTTGGTGTGCCGTCTGGCCGCCGGACCCAGAGAATTGGTGTGCCGTCCGGATTCGCGTGGGGTCGCTCGTCGAACGTGGTGCCGACCAGAAGGAACTTCTCGTCGGGCGAGAGCACGGCCATGGTGGCCACACGATCGGTCTTGTCTTGCGTATTCACCGTGTATCGCTCCGGGCGCGCCGTGAGCTTGCCTGCGCCGTCGACCGACATCAGCCGGACATGGTCGGGGCCGAACGAGTGCAGCACGTAAAGCATGCCCTTCGAGGGGCAATAGGCCAGCGATTTGGCGGTGCCGCTTTTTCCCATCACGGCGTTCCCCGTCGGCTTGACGTCCAGCAGCGTGAGGCGACCGTCTTTGCCTACGCTGAAGCTGGAGACCGAATTGTCGCCGCCATTGGTAGCAAACAGAAACCGCCGATCCGGCGTGAGGATGACGCTACCCGCGCCCTCAAACGCGTTCGGCGCGCTCTCCTGGCCGCTGATCGGCTTGAAAGTCCCGGAACCGGAGCCGCCCGTGGGGACACGTTCCACCTCGTGAATCGCGCCGTTCGCAGACCGATGATAGTGCATGACGACGTTCCGGGTCTCGTTCGTCTGCATGTAGAGATGTCCGCCATGATGATTCGACATCATCATACTCATCTCTTTCGACATACTCATCTCTGTCGGCATACTTATTTCTCCTGTTCCTGTGATGCCGCTACGAGGAATGGCCGGGGCACCGATCGATGGCTTGCCACCATGCCTCCTCCTTCTCCTCCTCAAACCTCGCCATGTTTCTCTTGCGCATCCTCGCCACAGCGGAGCAAAATGCGGACCAAGTTGCAGCCGGGTCTAGCCGTGACGGCGGCTGTTGGCGATCCACTCGCGAACGTACGCCGGACAATTACGGAGCTTGATTCCAGAGTCCTCGCAACGAGCAAGGAACTCGATCGCAACGGCGTCGACGCGTCGAGCCTCCCCGAGGTCCAGAGCCACGCTGCTCCCCGCCGGTTCCTGGCCGAAGAGACGCTGCAGCTCGGATGCTGCCTCTTCGTCGATACGGCCGCTCACGAGATACAGGACCAATGGTTTTGCCGAAGTCCTCCGAATCTTGAACATGCAGCTTGTAGCGGAGCAACGCCCATGCCAGCGGCCGCACCCATGGTCCGTTCCTCCGGAGCGAATGGCGATTACGAACGATCGTAAACCAGTCTCGGGATTCGTAGCGGACGCGCTTGCCGGAGACCATGAAGGTCTCAATATCGCTTGAAGCACCGCCTATCGATCTTGAGGCTCTGGATCTTGGAGTAGAGCGTCGTTGCAGGCATTCCCAACTTCACCGCAGCGCCAGAGGATCCCGAAACCTTCCCGCCACTCTCCGCCAGCGCGGCTTCGATGAGCTTCCTTTCCGCGCCGATCAGCTGCTCGTTGAGCGTCCGTTTTGTCGGCTCCTTCGCGGGCGGGGGCGAAGCGAGCCAATGCTGGTCGACCGAGAATTCTTCCGTGTCACAGAGGATCACCGACCGCTCGATGACGTTCTGCAGCTCGCGAACGTTTCCGGGCCAGTCGTACGACTGCAGCAGATCGAGGCTCTTCTTGTTGATGCGGCTGAACCTCTTTCCGGCCTGCGTCGCGAAGCGCTCGATGAAGTACCCGACCAGGAGGGGAATGTCTTCGCGCCGTTCGCGCAAGGAAGGCATCTGGATGGGAAACACGTTCAGGCGGTAGAACAGATCGCGGCGGAATGCGCCAGCGTTCATCGCCGCGTCCAGATCGACGTTCGTGGCGGCGATCACGCGCACGTCGTTCGAGATCGACTGGGTGCCCCCCACCCGCTCGAATCGGCGTTCCTGGAGCACGCGCAATAGGGCGACCTGAATCTCGGGCGGGATTTCCGCTACCTCGTCGAGGAACAACGTGCCGCCTTCGGCCAACTCGAATCGTCCCGCCCTGCGCTGCAGCGCTCCGGTGAAGGCGCCTTTCTCATGACCAAACAGCTCCGACGCGATCAAGTCCTTGGGAATGACGACGCAGTTCACGGCCACGAACGGCCGCGACGATCTCGGCGATCGTCGATGGATTGCGCGGGCGATGAGCTCCTTTCCGGTCCCCGTTTCTCCGGTGATGAACGCCGTCGAGTCCGTAGGAGCTACCTTGCTCACCCGCGAAAGCACCGCCCGCAAAGGCGGCGAGCTGCCGACGATGTCCTCGAACATCGACACTTTGTCGACCTCTTCGCGGAGCGCGACGTTCTCGTGGACGAGCCGGTCGCGCAGCGTCCGGATCTCCTCGAATGCGTTCTTCGAAGCAGTGATGTCCTGTACGGCCCCGACCAACTCGACGTCGCCGGAGTCGTCCCTTATCGTATCGACCACCACGTGGACGTGCTTGACGGAGCCGTCTGACATCACGAGGCGATGCTCGAAGTCCACGCCCGCTCCACTCCGGATGGCTTCGTCCAGCGCCTGTCGCACGAGCGCGACATCCTCCGGATGGGTCCGCTGGAAGACCGTTTCCAGGCTCGGCTTGCTTGTGTCGTCGAGCCCCAGCAGACGGAACGTCTCCTTCGACCAGACGATCCCCTCGGGCGAAAGGCGCACTCCGAAGCTGCCGGTGTGACTCAGGCGTTGGGCCTGCGCGAGGTATGCCTCGCTTCGGCGCAACGACTGCTCGGCGCGCTTTCGGTCCTCGATGTCGGTGGCGGTTCCGTACCAGCCGACGATCTGTCCGGCAGCGTCGTGCAGGGGCACCTGTCTACCGAGGAACCAACGATACGTGCCGTCGGCCCGCCGGAGCCGCACCTCGACTTCGGCAGAAGCCTTCCCCGCGGGCAAGGAGCTCCGCATCTCCGCCCGCACGCGGTCGCGATCGTCCGGATGAACATCAAGCATCCAGCCCCAGCCGAGCTCCTCTTCCAGCGAGCGGCCCGTATAGTCCAACCAGCGCTGGCTGAAATAATTGACCATGCCGTCAGGCGATGCGGTCCAGACCAGCGCGGGAATGGTGTCGACGACCCGCCGGACTTCCTGCTCGATTTGCCGCGTCCTCTCCTGGGCCTGCTTCAGATCGGCATAGAGCTGGGCGTTCTCCAGCGAAATCGCCGCCTGCGAGGCAAGCAACCCCAGCACCTCCATTCGCGCCAGCGTGAACACGTGAGGGCTGAGGCTGTTTTCGAGATAGAGCACGCCCTTCAGGCTGGCCTGTTTCAACAGCGGCAAGACAAGGACGGAGCGGCAGCGCTTCTGGACGATATAGGGATCCGCCGAGAACAGGTGCTGGCTCGAAGCATCCTCGAGGATCACGCTCTCGTGCGTGCGGACGACGTACCGGAGCATCGACTCCGGGAGTTCGGCGGTACCCGCGCCTGCCTGGCGGAGACTGACGGTGGCGCGCTCCCGGTCCATGATGGCTTCTGCCTCGACGTGAGACTCGTCACCTCGCACGAGGATCAGGAGCCCTCTGTCGGCGCCCGCCTTCGGCGCCCGCCTGCTCGACCGCATTCACCATCAACCTCTCGATCAGGCGTTCGAGGACGATTTCACCTGAAACCGCCTGCGACGCCTTGACCGCGGTGACCAGATCCTGCTGCTCGACCGGCGCTGCGATCCCCGTCGTCGCTTGGGGCGGCCTTTCGAAAGCCGCGACTAGCGTCGCGACATCGCGTTCCCGTCCGTACAGCCGCTCGGGAACCAAGAGCCGGTCGGCCACGTCCTGCGACGCAAGAGGGAACGGATCAGTGGCGCCGGACGCCTCCAACTCGGTCAGGCACCTTCGCAGGTCTGCCTCGACGCCCGCTGCAGTCCGGTAGTGTTGCTCGGCGGTCTTCGACATGAGCTTCAACACGATCTGTTCGATCGCAGCGGGAATGCCGGGTACGCGTTCACCAGCCGGTTTAGGCCCTCTGGCCACGTGGGAGTGAATCCACTCCATGGCATCCGCGGCCGCGAAGGAAAGCTCGCCAGTGAGCATCTGGTAGAGCGTCACGCCGAAGGCATAGAGGTCGCTCCGCGAGTCCACGGAACGGTTCATCCGGCCGGTCTGCTCCGGCGCGATGCAGGCCAGAGAGCCGGCGGCGATCTCCGGCGGACCTTGTCGCTCTCGCGGAATCCTCGAGGCGATGCCGAACCCCGTCAGCCAGGCCTTGCCCGCGCCGACATCGACGAGGACGTGCGCCGGTTTGACGTCCTTGTGGACGATCCCTTGCTCGTGCAGGTGACGGAGCGCATCGGCGATGCCGATTGCGACCCGCAGGAATGGCCTCAACTCCCACGGACGACCGACGAGCGACGTCAGGACTTCTCCACCGGGGTCATCGAGCAGGAGCGCGTCGCTGCCGTGCTGCTTCACGAGCGACAGCGGACGAGTTGCCCAGTCCGCGTCGAGAACGTCCCGGAGCTCATACGCACGCTCGAGGGGCGCGAGCGTCCCGGGCCGCTCGACAACGCGACTCCGCACCAGGAGGCGGGAGTCTCCGCTGGAGTAGATGCGCGAGACAAGCCACTCGTCGTCTTCCCACTGGGTGTCGTGCTTGCCTCCCGATGGCTGATGCATCCGTGTGGCCTTCGGCCCGCACCCCCCTTTCTTGACGCTGGCCTTCATCGGCAGCCCCGCTCGGCGCCGCCGCGGACGAGAGAACGTAGGCCGTTGACTGTCGCCTGCAATACCGCAATACCTGGGTCAGGCCTTGGTTATAGAGCGAGAAGCGGGTCGTTGCGGACCCTCCGGCAGGTCCGAGCACAAGGTACGTCCGGAGAGAAGATCTCCTGGGCCAGCTGCTCCGGGGCTCGCTTCATCACGGCCAGGGCCCCCCCAGGGGCGGCATCATCGGGTCGACGCGCGCAAGCGTGAAGTTGCCTGAGCTCGATCCATCGCGATTCGCCACAGTTCCCGCGATCGCGCGCCCCTGCACCTTCCCATCGAATTTCAGGTTCTGCAGCTCGAACTCCACGCTGTCCCCGTTGCGTCGCACGCTGTCCAACATGATGCCGGGCTGGTTCTCGAGCGACATCCAGCTCCCGGTATACGTGCCCTCCTGCTGCGCGTTGATTGCTAGCGCGAGCGGCCGCTGCCACCCGTCGCGATCGATCACGCCCGCCCACATTCCGGCGAGCGGATTGTCGCGCGACTGCTCGACCTGTCCCGACGCACCCGCGCACCCTGCCAGGGCAAGCGCGAGCGCCATCATCGTGGTCTTCACGAAATCCTCCTGGTCAACGGCCGGCGCCGAGCTGGCTTCCGCAGGCTCGACTTCTCGACGCCGGATTCCGTTGTTTCACCATCTCTTTCGCGTGCACCTGGCGCCGAATGCAACCAGGAAGCCACTCCAGAACGCCGGCAACGGAGAGGGATGCTGGATTCCGTGTTTTACGATTTGCTGAACTTCGCGAAACTTCGTAACTTCACGAGTGCTCCGACCGTTCTGGGACAACTCCCCTCGGACTCTTGCTGATCGGGGGGGCGCGCCAGCGGCGGTCAATTCGTCCCTCGCAGCGGCCCTGCGTTGGGCGTGGGGTCTGTGCTTCGAGGCGGCGGAGGCGGACTTCAGAAGAAGCGGCCGGCCAGGTCGTGCTGCAAGAGAGAGCAGGTTGTAGTCGAGCTGCTCGCGAACATCCACTCGCTGCGCACCGTGTACAGCGCCATCAACGGCGACGCCTTGAGCAGCCGCTCCGGTGGAGAGCAGGCACCGCCTCTTCTCAGCCACGGTGCCGGCGCCGTCGATCGAGCGAGCGGGTGGGCGGGCGACTGGGCTGCAAGCCGCGTGGAGGAGGTGCGGCGCCTGTTCGACGAAGCGCAGCGCCTGGGCGGCGTCGACATCGTCGTGGCCAACGCCGGCGCGATCGCCGTGCGGCCGTTCGTCGAGATGCGCAACGAGGACTACGAGCAAATCTTCGCGGTCAACACGCGCGGCACGTTTTACCTCCTGCGCGAGGCGACTCGAGCAGCGACGTCGGCCGCATGTCGCGGAAGAGCTCGCGCTCGATCTGCTCGGCGGACGCACGCTTCACGCGCGCGAGGCCCTCGACGAACAGACTTACCCCTGGTCGCCTTCCTCGCCAGCCCGCTCTCCTCGGCGATCACCGGCGCCGCGCTTCGCGCCGGCGGGGTGGTCCGGCCCATCGCCTAGGCAAGCGATCAAGCCGATCAGACCGAGGCCCCAGAAGGCGCCGGGAGCGAGCACCGGGGGAGCGCTTCCGCTGGTCGCCTTCCTGTCCCGCCCGGCCGACAGCACTCGCACCAAATGCGTCAGCGGGTGTCCGCCGGAATGGAACCACATGCCCAGCGCTCCGACGACGAACGCGAGCGCGAAGAGCGCCGCGAGGACTGTGCGGCCACCGCGCTGCCAGCGGAGGAGCGCAACGCTGCCTCCGAGGAGCAGCGCGGCGGCGTAGCCGAGCGGAAGCCAGGCGCGCCACGCCTCGGCCAGGACCACGCGGTGCTCGAACCGCACCTCGGCCAGGAGGAGCGCCGAGCCCGCGAGGACCGCAGCGACCACCCGTTCGTTCAGGCTCCGCTCCCGCCACCAGCTCACCCGGTCAGTGCGCACCGGCCGCTCCGCCAGGGAGAGGGCCAACGACCACGATCCGACCCGCCATGGCGTTCACGGCGAGCGCGACGAACAGCCCTACAGTGATGATGGATGACCAGATGGCAGGCTCCACGATGGCACCTGCAAATCCAAAGTCGCTGGCGCAAAGTCCGCCAGCATCGTTGCGACGAAGACCATCGGCCAAACCCAGATCGCGCAGCCGCCGGCAACCACACCCCACTCTCCGTGCCTAATACCCTTGTTTGTCACGAAGTAACGGATAGAACTGAATCCATGTCATGTCGGTTCTGGCGACGTGCGCGATATGGCATCCTGCACATTCGGTCACAGACGATTCCGCCGCGGTCTCCGCATACGGCAATGGATGATGTCCGAAGGTGAAATAGCCCCAGCCGTTCGTCTTGGCAAAGCGCTTAGTGTCTTTCACTGATACGTCGATGCCGTTGTACTTACCGTTGAAATACCCGCGTCCAGATGGTTCCTTACGAGAGCCGTCTGGAAAAGTCGGCTCAAGGAGCCGGGTCAGTTCTTTTACGATGACCGTTCCCTCGGGAAAGGTGCCTGTCTTCAGATACTCATCGACGTTTGCCTTTTCTACGTATACGTGATGATATTCGGGGAAGTCCGCCTTGTTGTTGTTGAGGCCTTCGGGCGTCAAGGGAGCACCCACAAAAACCCACGCGCGATACCCGGTTGGCAACTTCATCTTGCCATCAGGATCAAACACTGCAGCCGACTGGCTAGTCTGAGCGGCGATGGGACTCGTGCTCAGCAGGGTCAAGATAGAAGCAATCAGACCAACTCCAAGGATGACTACGAACAGAAACCTTTTCATCACCAAATCTCCCTTTGAGACGTTCTTCGAGAATCACATTTCACATCGTACTGCTTACTTCGAGCTGAGACCTGGATAACCTCGGACGTAGATCCAGTCTGTTGCCTGTGCGGGGACGTGGCAGCCCAGGCAGTCTTTTTTGTAGTCAGTTGCGACCTGTTTGTTGGGCGCGTCAGACTTGAAGAGTGCCCATCCCCATCCATCGCCCCACAGCGGATTGCCGGGATGGCGTCCTTTTTCGTCCTTGATCATCACGAACCACACTTTCGTTCCCGAAGCCCAATGCGCGTCCCCGGTCGTCATTGGGCCGTGATCAGTTCCAAAGACCTCCTTCACTAATACGGTTCCATCCGCGAACTTTCCCGTCTTGCGGTAATACTCCGCGGTGCCCGGCAACGCGTACGTGTAGTGCATCTCGTGGTCGCCTTTGAGATCGACCACCTCAAACGTTCCGAGCGCCTGGTAACGGTCTCGATAGTCTGCTGGCTTGCGGATGTTTCCGGCCTTGTCAAGCAGATCGAGTCCATTGTTGTAGCTGCTCTTGTTTTGTGCCTTGCCTTGCTGACAGCCGGTCACAATGACGAGCACGAGAACGACAAATGAGATGCGGGAAGCCATGACTATGCCTCCTGGCCGCCACTTCGAATGACTGCGTTCCACCTCCACCATGCCTCCTCGTTCTCCTCCTCAAAGCTCGCCATGCTTCTCTTGCGCATCGGTAAATCCCCTCGGCAAACCGGAGCAAGCTGCGGGCCAGTTTGCAGCCGGGTCTGGCCGTGACGCCGGCTGCTGGCGATCCACCGCAGACGTACGCCAGACAGGCTGCACCAATGCCCGTTCCCCGCGGGCGCGAATGGGGATTACGAACGATCGTAAAGCGGTCTCTGGGTTTCGTAGCGGGCGCGCTCGCCGGAGACCATGCAGGTCTCAATACCGCTTGAGGCGCCGCCGATCGATCTTGAGGCTCTGGATCTTGGAGTAGAGCGTCGTTGCAGGCATTCCCAGCCTCACTGCAGCGCCAGAGGACCCCGAAACCTTCCCGCCACTCTCCGCCAGCGCAGCTTCGATGAGCTTCGTTTCCTCGCCGATCAGCTGCTCGTCGAGCGTCCGTCTTGCAGCTCGCGGATGTTTCCAGGCCAGTCGTACGACTGCAGCAGGTCGAGGCTCTTCTTGTTGATGTGGCGGAACCTCCTTAATTCGAGTCCCGTACACCCCGCCACTCTAGGGCCCTGGATTCCCTTCTGAATTCGGGAGGGGACCCCAGGCCTCCGGCGTTTCAGTGACAGCCTGTAACTCAGATGTAACCGCGCTCCGGCGCGGCAAGCCGGAGGCATGAGGTTGTAACTGCCATATGGCAGCGCTATGCTGGCCATATGCCTCGACCCGCGTTCAAGGCTCCGGCAGAGAAGAGCCCCGCGACGAGCGTCCAGG
>WNFL01130764.1_pt2 | contig 12166 bp, 13 predicted proteins | sample 5400361 | NCBI WGS metagenome assembly WNFL01 (sample SAMN13153351, study PRJNA577476) | soil metagenome | isolation source: 40 cm soil on Douglas fir-dominated hillslope | place: USA:California | collected 2013-09-17
TTTCGCTCTGGTGCCTGCGGCGGGTTCGACCACGGTGGCACCGTCAGGTCGTACGCGTCGCGCGGCATGTCGAGCTTAGGCGGACATCCGGAAGCGCCTTTCGGCGGCGGCGTTTACGCCGGTGGCGGTGCTCACACCGGCGCTGGTGTTCACGCCGGCGGCGGATTTCACGGCGCAGCACCAGGCTCTCGCGGTGGCGAGGGTTTTCACGGCGGTGGACACCGCTAGCGATGGCACGAACGCCCCAACTTGCTAGGAGATATTGGCCATGTGCTCCAGGAACATCGCTTTCCCGGATCAACCGAGGCGTCGCCTTGCGGCGATCATCGGATTCACGACCTGTGCACTGTTCATCGCTGCGTACGCACGCTTTGCGAGAGCCGAGGCCGCCGCGGTCGAAACCTTCGCCTCACCCGAACAGGCGGCGAAAGCTCTCTACGTCGCGGTGCGCGACAACGACCAGGACGCGCTCACACGAATCCTGCGCACTCGTAAGGAAGCCGTTTCGTCCGGCGACCCGGCCCAGGACCGGATCGATCGCGAGCAATTCGCGCGCAAGTATCGCGAGATGCACCGGTTGGTGCGCGAGCCGGACGGCAGCGAATGGCTGCATGTCGGCGCCGGCGGCTGGCGCTTCGATGCCGAGGCCGGCACGAAGGAGGGCCTGCTGCGCCGAATCGGCGAAGACGAGATGGCCGCGATCGCAACTTGCCGCGCACTGGTCACGCAGCAGGAGCAGAAGCAGTCGGCGGTGAGCTCGCCCCTGCGGGAGAACGTCCCCGCGGGAAGCGCGCCGACAGTTAACGTGGGCAACGACAAGCAGACCGTACTGTTCCACGGCTACTACTTTCGCCGTATAGAAAGCAGGCAGCCGTCCGCAGAGGCTTCGTCGAGAGCAGCGTCCGACATTTCCGAGAACGCGGGCGGTTCGTTCCTCCTTCTCGCCTATCCGGCCGAATATCGCGTGACCGGCGTGATGACCTTCGCCGTCGACAACGACGGCACACTCTACGAAGCCGATCTCGGGCCACAGACGGCGCTGGTCGCCGCGATATTAAGCGAGCTCGATCCGACGCTGAGCTGGTACGCCATCCACTAGGAGCTCGTTGAAGGCGGGACTAAGCGGTCAGAGTACGCGCAATGTTTTCTCTGCAGCACTACTGGAGCGGTAGTTTCCTTGCGGCCAACTTCATCGGCCTCAACCTGATCGGCGCGCTGTTGCTCGGCATGATCGTGGGTTACGAGCGCTCGTGCCAGGGCCGGGCGGCAGGCATGCGCACCTACGGGCTCGTGTGCATGGCGTCGACTGCGGTGACCGTGTTTGTCGGCTTTGCGCCGCTCTGGTACGGCGGCTCGACCAACCCGGTCGCCGGCGACGCCACGCGTGTGGTCCAAGGCGTGTTGAGCGGCATCGGGTTTCTGTGCGCGGGCGTCATCATGAAGGATGGCCTGGGACGGTTTCGGTCATCGGCGTGCTGGTCGGAGTGGGCTTCTACGCCGCCGCACTGCTGCTCGCGCTGCTGTGCGCACTGTCGATGTCCGTGCTGCGCCGCGCAGAGGCGAGACTGCCTGGCCGGGCAACGATGGATGTCACCCTGACGTTTGGCCAGGGCTATCGACCTCACCTCGACGAGCTGTCCGGAGGTGCCGAGACGCGCGGCTACCGCTTGCTGCGAGACAGTCTCACGATCACTCCGTCGACAACCGGCCCGTCTGGAGGTTCAGCGTCGTCGCAGTAGAGCGCTCGCGCGCCGTGTCTCCGGCGTTGCTGGCGGACGAGCTTGCATCCTCCGCCGGCATCGCAAGTTTCAGCATCGTCCCAGTGCGGAACTGATTTCAGGACTTCCCTGGGATGTACTCCCGGCGCGTACGTCTCTCCGTGGCATCAGCGCGCAATCTGGGCGAGCTGCGTCTTCCCGAATTCGACCCATGCCGGCCCGTTGGCCTCGATGCCGACCCGTTGGCACTCGAGCTTTGGCAGCCCCCTATGCTGCACTGAAGCTTCGCAACGCATTTGGTCTGTAAGTCCTTCATGTTGCGGCGCTTAAGCGAGGCCGCGATCGGAACATGCAGGCCTGGAACAGCGCTTGCTAAACATTCCATTGCAAGAGTGAAGAAATCGTCACTCTCGTTAAAGGAGATGCAAATGAGCAGACTACTCTCAACGCTGATCGCGGGAACATTCGCGATCGGATCCACGTACGTTGTTGCCGCCGGCATCGTCGATGCGCAGAAGCAGGCGGAGCTCGACAGGATCATCGCAGACGGAAACACCAACGCCGCCGCACGGGGCGAGGAGATCGTCAAGTCGGCGATCGCATCCAAAAATGATCCGCCCGTGCTTCCCGATGTAAGCGCCCATCAGCGCGCGCTCGACTACATCATCGCGACCGGGCAAGCGAACCCACTGGAGCGCGGCAAGGCGATCACGCGATCGGCGGCGGCGAGCGCGAGCCAGCCGCGCGTCTTGTCAGGCGCCAGCGCGCACGAGCGGGCGCTCGACAACACCCTCGCGAGCGGCAATCACAACGGCGGAGCGTGACGCGACGCAAGTGAGCCGACGCGACCCTCAACGAGCGCATGACGATGTTGCGAATCACGGTCCGCTATGACTCGGGCGCCCTCACCTTCGAACTCCAAGGGCGCCTCGCGGTGCCGTCGCTACAGGCGCTCGAGGAGTGCTGGCGAACCACGCTGGCGGAGCGGCGCAGGCCCCTCGTTCGCATCGACTTGACCGCGGTGACCTTCATCGATGCGGCCGGTAAGGAATGCCTGGCAACCATGCACCGGCAAGGCGCCGAGCTGATCGCCGCGGGCTGCGCGACGAGAGACATCGTGGCCGAAATTGCCCGATCCTCCCCTCGCGTCCAAAGGAAAACTTTATGAGATCTGTACGAGTCTGCGCAGTCGCGATCGCGGCGACGACGCTCCTGGCGCTATCCCAGGCAATGGCTGCGCCGCAACCCACTACATCAGCCGGCGAAGCGAATTCGAACGCGCCGGAACGCCTTCCCCCAATCACGCCAAATCAGCCGAACCCGATTCCATTCGAGTCGCTAGTCGACGCGGCCGAGGCGGGTAACGCCGAAGCGATGAACTTGCTCGGTGTGCTCTACACCCTAGGAACGCTGCTGCCTCGCGACTATTCGATGGCACTCTACTGGTTCCAGAAAGCGGTCGACGTGGGGTCGGCCGACGCGATGAACAACCTGGGGACAATGTATCTCTTCGGTATCGGCGTGTCGCACGACTACGTCAATGCGCTGAGCTGGCATGAGCGTTCCGCTGCCCGCGGCAACGCCCACAGCATGTACAGCGTCGCGATCATGGCCGACAAGGGGTTGGGCACCGCGCGCGACCCGCAGCTCGCGCGAGCGATGTACTTGAAGGCGGCCGAGGCCGGGTTCGCGCCGGCGATGCTGCGGGTGAGCGACGACTACGCCCGCCGAGCGGCCTCGAAGCATGACCTGATCGAAGCATACGCATGGTTGCAGGTCGCGTGGCAGTCCGGCGTTCCGGAGGAGCTGCAGATCGCGGCACTCTCCAGTAGAGAGGATCTCGAGGTGCGTCTCGGACCGGTGCGCCGCGACGAGGCGCGCGTGCGTGCCGCACAGCTCGCCGCGCTGGTGAAGACTCGTGTCCTTCCCTCGGAGGGCAAGGCGCTGACGCCGGCGCAGCAGTCGAAGGGGATGATATGAATCACGGACAGGAACCTGCTTCCGGCACGCGCCACCGCCGCAGGGGTTTCGCGTGGTTGCTGGCCATCGCGCTCTTTGCGCTCATCGGCAGCCTTCTCGGCGGCGTCGTGATGTTGATCGACGTGTGGCGAAAAACTTATGGGGACTTTACGACGGTCGTGCAGGCGAACGTAGCCAACCCTCCTGATACCGGCCCTCGGCCGACGCGCTAGCCCGCCGAACGAACATCTTTCCAAGGGAGCAAAGCGATGAAATCGATCCTCGACCCGACCTTCATGTACTACTCCTCGGTTGACACGGATCTGCGCCGCACGTTTCGCAAGGTACGCCGAGAGATGCGCGAGGCATCCAACACAATAGCCGACCTGCGGCAGCCTGCTGGACCGGCGCCGGTCGTTCATCTTGCAACGTGGCGACGCGCACCGATCCGTGGCTGAACGCGTGTTGTATCCCATACCACCGGGACGCTGAAAAATGACCGACCTGCTCGCCCGTTACGGCCTCGTGCTGATCTTCGCAAACGTGCTCGTCGAGCAGATCGGCTTGCCCATTCCTGTCTTGCCAACGCTGCTTGTGGCAGGCGCCATGGCCGCGGGCGGACACCTCTCCGCGACGATGGTCTTCGTCGTTGCGTTCACCGCGGCGAGGATCGCAGGCCAGCGAATCATCAGCCTTCTCGGCCTTTTATCGCTGTCGCCGGATGCGTGCCTGCGGGAGTCGGAGAATCACTATCGGCGTTGGGGCGGGCTCGTGCTCGTCTTCGCAAAGTTCATTCCGGGAATCTCGATCCTCATGCCACCGCTGGCGGGAGCGATGGGGGTTTCCTGGTCGGCGTACCTCGCTTTCGGCAGTTTGGGGACCGCGATCTGGGCTGGAACCGCGATCGGAGCTGGCGTGCTTTTCCATGACGAGATCGACCGGTTGCTCGCCGTCATGAACGGGCTGGGATCGATCGCATTCGCGGCGCTCGGCGTACTGCTCGCGGGCTACGTCGCCACGAAATCGTGGCAGCGGCACGGCTTCCAGAAGCGGCGTGCGACGGCGCCGAAGAGCACGGTTCCCCTTCCCTAAGGGAAGAATAGATGACCGCCAACGAGGTTGTCGCTCGCGCATTCGCCATGCCGATGACAAGCCCCGCGTTTCCGCCGGGGCCGTATCGCTTCGTCGATCGCGAGTACCTGATCGTGACCTACCGTACCAACTACGACGCGCTGCGAGCCGTGGTCCCCGAGCCTCTCCAGATCGACGAGCCGATTGTCAAGTACGAGTTCATCCGCATGCCCGACTCCACCGGGTTCGGCGACTACACCGAGTCAGGCCAGGTGATTCCTGTGCATTGCGGCGGACGGCGTGGTGCCTACGTGCATTCGATGTACTTGAACGACGAGGCGCCGATCGCTGGCGGGCGCGAGCTGTGGGGTTTTCCGAAGAAGCTCGCGAGCCCCGCGCTCGCGATCGACAAGGACACGCTTATCGGTACCCTCGATTACGGCCGCGTGCGCGTCGCGACCGCCACGATGGGCTACAAGCATCGCGCTCTCGACATCGAGGCGGTACGCGGTGCGCTCACCGAGCCGAACTACCTGCTCAAGATCATCCCCGATGTGGACGGGAGGCCCCGCATCTGCGAGCTGGTGCGCTACCACCTCGAGGACGTGAAGATCAAGGGCGCCTGGTCCGGGCCCGCAGCACTCGAGTTGTGGCATCACGCGCTCGCGCCCGTGGCCCAGCTTCCGGTACGCGAAGTGATTTCCGGCGCGCACCTGCTCACCGATCTCACGCTAGGGCTCGGCACGGTCGTGCACGACTACCTGACGGCGTCGAGAAACGAAACGCGGAGATGAGCCGTGGGCCCGCGGGAAAAAATCACCCCGGCATCTCATGCGCGAGCGCTGCCCGCATGTTGGCGCTGCCGCCAAGGCGCGGGCACTCGGCTGGAGGCGTCCGCGCTTCTCACCGCAGCGCGGCCGCGCGTCCGATTCGTAAGTCCTTCTCGCGCCGAGCGTTACGCATCGATGCGACAAGAATACGCCCGGCGGGAACAGTACTTGCAATCGAGCGTTGCACGCAATAGAGAGGATAAGTGGCGACGGACTGTGGCGCGCTACGCGCTGGATCCTGCTGTTTGCCGCGTGCGCAGCGATGCTCGGCTGCGAGAGTCGCGCGAAGCCGGCGCCGCCGCCACCGCCGCAAGTGTCGGTCATCGAGGTCAAGCCCGGCTCGGTGACGGTATATGACGAATACACCGGCCAGACGCAGGCGCCGGGCACGATCGAGATTCGCAGCCAGGTGACCGGGCTGGTCGAGCGGCAGGCGTTTACCGATGGCTCTCGAGTGAAGAAGGGCGATGTCCTCTACGTCATCGATCAGCGGCCCTTCCAGGCCCAGCTCGAGCAGGCGCGTGCGAGCCTCGCGCAGGCTCAGGCGGGCCTGCTCAACGCACAGCAGAACCTCGAACCTCGCGCGCAACGCCCGCCTGATCGAACAAAAGGCGGTGAGCCAGCAGGACTACGACAACGCGGTGGCGCAGGAGCGCTCCGCCACTGCGCTGGTCGAGGCGCAAAAGGCGCTCGTGCGCAACGCCGAGCTCAATCTCGAGTACACCACGCTGCGTGCCCCGCGCGACGGCTTCATGAGCAGCTCGCAGGTCAAGCCGGGCGCGTTGGTCACGGCGCAGCAGACACTGCTCACGACGCTGTACTCGAGCGACCCGATGTGGGTGAGCTTCAGCATGAGCGAGTACAAGCTGCTCGAAGTGCAGAAGCGGCTGAAGCGCGCACCAGGGGAATCTGCGGATGACGCGCAGGCCTTTCGCTTGAAGCTCGCCGACGGCACCGACTATCCGTTTCCGGGCAAGCTCGACTTCGTCGACGCGACCGTCGATCAGAAGTCGGGGACGCTCAACGCGCGCGTCTCCGTCCCGAATCCGGATCGCGTTTTGCGGCCGGGACTGTTCGTGCGGGTGATCGTCCCCGGGTTCGAGAACCCGACTGCGATCCGCATTCCTCAGCGAGCTGTCCAGGAGCTGCAGGGGCTGAAGTCCGTGTACGTGGTGTCGGCGGACGGCAAGGTTGAGTCCCGGCAGATCGCGGCGAGCTCCCGCGTGGGTAACGACTGGGTGGTCGACCGCGGCCTCCGCTCCGGCGATCGCGTCGTCGTGGAGGGCCTGGGCAAGCTCAAGCCCGGCATGCCGGTCAACCCCAGGATCGTCACCGCTGCCGACGACAGCCGCGCAGGCGCCGAGACCGTCGCATCGAGCGACCTAAAGCAGGCGCCGAGCAAGTAAGGCACAAGCCAAGCGCCCGGCACATCGATCAACACTAAACCATCATCGGCTCACACCATGCTCAACTACTTCATCGAGCGCCCGGTCTTCTCCTCGGTCATCGCGCTGCTCATGGTCCTCGTCGGGACGCTCGCCGCGGTCGGCCTCCCGATCGCGCAGTATCCGCAGGTGGTTCCGCCGCAGGTGCAGGTCTCGACCACGCTTCCGGGCGCCAACGCCGATATCGTGGCGCAATCCGTCGCGGGGCCGATCGAGCAGCAGGTCAACGGCGCCCAGGACATGCTGTACATGAGCTCCAAGAGCGGCAACGACGGCTCGTACACGCTGACCGTGACGTTCGACATCGGTACCGACAAGAACATCGATGCGGTCGAAGTACAAAATCGTTACGCAGTCGCGCAAAACCAGCTTCCCGCCGACGTGATCCGCAACGGCGTGACGGTGCGCAAGACCACCGCCGGCTTCCTCGAAGTCATCGCGGTGACATCGCCGGACCGGCGCTACGACACGACATTCGTGAGCAACTATATCCTGCTGAACCTGTACGACGCGCTGGGCCGCGTGCCCGGCGTCGGACAGGTGAAGATTTTCGGCCAGCGCGACTACAGCATGCGCATCTGGCTCGATTCTGAGCGCATGGCGCGGTACGGCATGACCGCGACCGACATCGCCAACGTGGTACGCGAGCAGAACGTCATCGCGCCTTCCGGCAGCTTCGGCCTGCCTCCGGCACCGCAGGGCCAGCAGATGCAGTACACGGTGTTCGTGAAGGGGCGCCTGGCGGAGGTCTCGGAGTTCGAGAACATCGTCCTGCGCGAAGGCGCGAACGGTCAGGTCGTGCGCCTGAAGGATGTCGCGCGCGTAGAGCTCTCCGCCGCGGACTACACTCAGGGTGGCGGCAACGATGGCATACCGGCTGTCATCATGGTCATTTATCTGCAACCCGATGCCAACGCGCTGAAAGTCGCCGGGCAGGTCAAGCAGGTATTGGACGAGCAGGCGCAGCACTTTCCCGTCGGATTGACCTACTCGATCCCCTACACAACCACACCCTTCGTGATCGAGTCGCTGAAGGAAGTCGCGATCACCCTGGGCATCGCATTCGTGCTCGTGGTGCTCGTGGTGTACCTCTTTCTGCAGAGCTGGCGCGCCACTCTGATCCCGATCCTGGTCGTGCCGATCTCGCTGATCGGGACGTTCGCGGCGTTCCAGGCGCTCGGCTTCTCGATCAATACGCTGACGCTGTTCGGGATCGTGCTGGCGATCGGCATCGTGGTCGACGACGCGATCGTGGTGGTCGAGGCGGTGCAGCAGCGCCTCGATGACGGGAACATGACGCCGCTCGAGGCCGCCAAGTCGGCCATCGCGGACGTGGGCGGCCCGGTGATCGCAATCGCGCTAGTGCTCGCCGCGGTGTTCGTTCCGATCGCGTTCCTGGGAGGTCTGACGGGGCAGCTCTACAAGCAATTTGCCCTGACTCTTGCGGTTTCGGTCGTCCTCTCGGCGGTCCTGGCGCTCACGTTCACGCCGGCGATGAGCGCGCTGCTGCTGCGCCGTGTCGAAGGGCACGCGCACAGCGGACCGCTCGGGCGCTTTTTCGCCGCGTTCAACCGGTTCTTCGATCGCTCGCGCGACGGCTACGTGCGCAGCGTCGCAGTCATGGGGAGGCACGTCGCCATGGTGATGCTCACTTTCGGGGTGCTGCTGGTCGCGGTCTACGGATTGATCGCCACGCGTCCCACGGGGCTCGTGCCGTCCGAAGACCAAGGTGCCGTGTTCGCCCTGTTGAGCCTTCCGCCGGCGGCCTCCCTCGAGCGCACGGACGAAGCGATGTCGCAAATGACGCGCATCGCCCGCGAGGTACCGGGCGTCGAAGGCGTCGTCTACCTCAGCGGCTTCAACCTGCTGACCGGTCAGTCCGTGTCGTACAGCGGAGCAGCCTTCATCCGGTTCAAGCCCTGGCACGAACGCAAGACGCGCGACCAGCAGGTCGATGCGCTCGTGCAAACGCTCAATGCGCGGCTCAATTCAGGCATCGCGGACGCGAGCGTGCTCGTGCTCAATCCGCCGCCGATTCCCGGATTGAGCACCGCCGGTGGTTTCACGTTCGTGCTGCAGAACCACGCCGGTGCGGACACAGCGCAGTTCTCGCAGGTGCTGCAGAACCTTCTCGAGCAGGCGCGCAAGCGTCCCGAGATCGGATTCGCCTTTAGCGCCTTCGATACCAGCATTCCGCAGATCGAGTTGAAGGTCGACCGCGACAAAGTGAAATCGGTAGGCGTGCCCTTGAGCGACGTCTTCTTCACGCTGCAGACGCTGCTCGGAAGCTACTACATCAATGACTTCAACCTGTTCGGGCGGACTTACAAGGTGCAGGCGCAAGCCGAGGCGGCGCAGCGGACCCAGCCCGGCGATGTGGATCGCTACTACGTGCGCAGCGAAGCCGGCACGATGGTCCCGCTGGGCACGCTGGTCACCAGCCGGACGTTCAACGGCCCGCAGTACTACGAACGCTATAACGTCTATAGCTCGGCGACCATCAATGGTGCCCAGGCGGCCGGCTACAGCTCGGGCCAGGCGATCGCGGCGATGGAGGAGCTCGCGCTCTCGTTGCCGGCCGGCTACACCTACGAGTGGAGCGAGGCGACCTACCAGGAGAAGAAGACCGGCGGGCAGACCGCCTTCATCTTCGCGGTGTCGCTGCTCTTCGTCATCCTCGTGCTCGCCGCACTCTACGAGAGCTGGGCGATGCCGGTGGCGATCCTGCTGGTGATTCCCTTCGGCGCGCTCGGCGCGTTCCTCGGCCTCGCACTGCGGCACATGGACAACAATGTCTACACGCAGATCGGCCTGATCATGCTGATCGGGTTGGCGGCGAAGAACGCGATCCTGATCGTCGAGTTTGCGAAGCTGAAGCGCGAACAGGGCACATCGATCGAGCAGGCGGCGCTGGACGGCGCGAAGCTGAGGCTGCGGCCGATTCTGATGACGTCGTTCGCCTTCATCCTCGGCGCCGTTCCGCTGGCGGTGGCGTCCGGCGCCGGCGCGGGCGCGCGACAGGCGCTTGGTACGGGCGTCGTGTTCGGCATGACCGTCGCCACGCTTGTCGGAGTGTTCTTCATCCCCGTGTTCTACGTGCTGATGCAGCGTCTGAGCGAGCGCAAGTGGCCCTTCCGGGGCTCGGACCCGACCGTTCCTCCTGGCGGTGGAAGCCCGACGACGGACGCGATCCCTTCACCGGCCGCCGGCGACGACTGACGGAGACGACGATCATGCGCGATCCCATCGCAAAGACGAACAAGCAGCGCGGAATCGCGGCAGCGCTGGCGTTCGGGCTGGCCCTGTCCGCGTGCACCGTCGGCCCCGACTATCACCGTCCGGATATCGACGTTCCGCCCGCGTGGCGCCTGGGCGCGACCGAAGCCGAGGAGATCTCGAACGTGACCTGGTGGGATCAGTTCCAGGACCCCGTGCTCTCGGACCTGGTCCGGACCGCACTCGCGAACAACAAGGACCTCGCGATCGCCACGGCCAACATCGACCAGGCGCTCGCGCAGTACGGCATCACGCGCTCGGCGCAATTTCCGCAGGTCAATCTCGGCGCGAGCGCGACGCGTCAGCGGGATAGCGCGAACGCTCCGCGGCCTTTAGGCGGCGGAACGTTCAATGATTTCCAACTGAATCTGTCGGCGAGCTTCGAGCTCGACGTCTGGGGGAAGCTGCGGCGCGCGAGCGAGTCGGCTCGGGCCGGCCTGCTTGCCAGCGAGGAGGGTCGCGGCGCGGTCGTGCTGACCGTCGTGTCCACGGTCGCGGATGGCTACATCCAGCTTCTTGCGCTCGATCGCCAGCTCGAAATCGCGCGGCGCACGTCGCAAACGCTCGGCGAGGTGGCGCGTTTGCAACGGATCCGCTTTACGGGGGGCGCCATTCCCGAGAGCGACTATCGGCAGGCCGAGTCGCAATACCGTGACGCGGCGGCGCGCGTACCCGAGCTCGAGCGCCAGATCGCTCAGGATGAGAACTTCTTGAGCGTGCTGCTCGGCCGCAACCCGGGACCGATCCAGCGCGGGCGCGACATCGACCAGTTGACGTTCCCCGCGCTGCCGATGGCGCTGCCCGCGTCGATGCTCGAGCGGCGGCCCGATGTCCGCCAGGCCGAGCAGCAGCTCGTGGCCGCCAACGCCAACATCGGGGTCGCCAAGGCTGCGTATTTCCCCGACATCAGCCTGACTGCGTTGCTCGGGCTCGAAAGCGGTCAGGTCGGGGGCCTCTTCAAAGGACCGTCCGGACTCTGGTCGGTCGGCGCGAGCCTCCTGCAGCCGATCTTCGATGGCGGCCGCATCGCCGGCCAGGTCGCGCAGGCCGAGGCGCAACAACGCGCGGCACTCCACAGCTACGAAAAGTCGGCGATCGGCGCCTTCCAGGACGTCGAGAACGCCCTCGTCGACCGCGCCAAGTACGAGCGGGTTCGCGATGAACAGGCGCACAACGTCGAGGCGCTGCGACGCTTCCGCGATCTCGCCGAACTGCGCTACAAGGAAGGGGCGACGATCTATCTGGAGGTCGCCAACGCCGAGCAGTCGCTACTCAACGCCGAGCTTGCGCTCGTCACGGCACAGTCGCAGGTACGCGAATCTCTATAAGGCGATGGGCGGCGGCTGGGTCGGCGAAGCCGAAGCGCTCGTCCCGAAGGGCGTTGCAGACAGCACGGGGACCCAATGAGGCGAGTCGACTCTGGCGCCACACGGGGCGCGTCATCGGCGCGGCCAAAGCAACGGGTCGATACAATCGAGCGACGCAATCATGGTCACATCGCTCGGCTTGCATCATCGGTGCAGCGCCGGCGCGAGGGGCCAACCAACGAATGCGTGGTCGTGCTTCAAGGCGGCGGGGCGCTCGGCTCGTATCAGGCGGGCGTGTTCGAGGCGCTGAGCGCCAAGAGGATCGCACCCGGCTGGATCGCCGGAATCTCCATAGGCGCCATCAACGGAGCGCTGATCGCCGGCAATCCGCCGGAGCGGCGCGTCGAGCGGCTTCGCGAGTTCTGGGAGCATGTCACTTCGGGCATGCCTGAGCCGCCGCTCCCCACGAACGGCACGCCTCGCGCGGCGCTCAACCAGCTGTCCGCACTGCGCACGCTGGCGCTCGGCGCGCCGGGATTCTTCTCTTCCTGGCTGCCACC
>WNFL01326697.1_pt3 | contig 12165 bp, 12 predicted proteins | sample 5400361 | NCBI WGS metagenome assembly WNFL01 (sample SAMN13153351, study PRJNA577476) | soil metagenome | isolation source: 40 cm soil on Douglas fir-dominated hillslope | place: USA:California | collected 2013-09-17
CCATGCGGGTACACCGCGGCCGAGTCCGGCTCCTGGAGTATCACCTCGAACGGCTCGACCGGGGATGCCGGCAACTGAAGATCGCGGGCCCGCCGCTCCCCGGGCTGCGCCGCGAACTCGCACGAGCCGCCGCCCGGCGTTCGGAAGGCGTATTGAAACTGATCGTCACGCGCGGCCACGGACCGCGCGGGTATCGGCCCACGGGCCGCGAACGATGTACGCGCATCCTCGCCCTGCACGCCTTGCCGAAGGCCGTTCTGACGGACGCACGGACACCGGCGCGGGTGCGGCTATGTACGACGCCGCTGGGCTCGAACCCTCGTCTTGCCGGCCTCAAAACCCTCAATCGTCTGGAATCGGTGCTCGCCCGCGCCGAATGGAGCGGCGCGCGCATTTGGGAGGGATTGATGCGGGACATGGATGAGAACATTGTCTGCGGTACGATGTCGAACTTGTTTCTCAGGCGTGGCTCCTCCCTGATGACGCCGCTGCTGGACCGCTGCGGCGTGGCGGGGGTCATGCGCCGCTGGATCCTGGAAACGGCGGACGAGCTCCGCCTGAACCCGGTGGAGCGCCGCATACGATGGCGAGACTTGAGCGAAGCCGAGGAGGTGTTCATGAGTAATGCCGTCGTGGGATTGAGATCGGTGGGAGTGATCGAGCGCGGCAGAGAGCGGCTGCGGCTCTCGGCGTTCGAGACGGCGAGCCGGCTCCGTCAGCGGTTGGATGCATTGTGAGACGCGGATGGCGCTACGCACTGATCGTCGGCGTGTTCCTGATGGCGTCGGGCGCAGCCGCCGTGGTCTGGTTCGGCATGCGCAGTCTCGATGAACCGGTGCGGCTCGCGGAGCCCCTGCGGTTCAAGGTGCCTTCGGGCGCGCGGTTTGCCCGGGTGGCGGCGGAGTTGGCGGCACAGGGCGTGATCGTCAACCCGCGGGCGTGGGTTTTCTATGCGCGCTGGTCGCATCTCGCGTCTGCGGTCAAAGCGGGAGAGTACGAAATTCAACCGGGAACGACGCCGCGTGAGCTGTTGACGAAAATGGTCAACGGTCAGGTGCTGCTGCATTCGTTCACCATCATTGACGGCTGGAGAGTCCAGGATATGCTTGCCGCCCTGCGTCGAAATCCCGACATCATTTCCACCCTGGGCGACGCGGCGCCGAATCTCATGGACAAGCTTGGGCTCCCGGGCGTCGATCCCGAAGGTCAATTCCTGCCCGAGACCTATCGCTTTATCGCGAACACCACCGATATCGATCTGCTGCGCCAGGCGCACGCCGCGCTCACGAAAGAGCTGGACGCAGCTTGGATGGCCCGGGACCCGGAGTTGCCGCTGCGCGACTCCCATGAGTTGTTGATCATGGCCTCGATCGTCGAAAAGGAGAGCGGCTTGCCGCAAGAACTCGGGCTCATCGCCGGGTTGTACCTGCATCGCTTACAGATAGGCATGCGGCTGCAGGCCGATCCCACGGTGATCTATGGGATGGGGGACCGGTACGAGGGCGACATACGAACCGTGGACCTGCGCACCGATGGACCATACAACACCTACACCCGCGTCGGGCTGCCGCCCACGCCCATTGCCTTGGCCGGCGCCGCGGCAATTCGCGCGACCGCACGCCCGCAGAGAACCGACGCGATTTATTTAGTGGCCTCGCCCAAGGGCGACGGCAGTCATGTGTTTTCACCTACGCTGGAGAAGCACAACGCGGCCGTCGCGTCCTATCTCACGCATCAGCGGCAGAAGGCGGCGGGGGTCAAGTGAGCACGATTCCGGGGCGATTCTTGACCATCGAGGGAATCGAGGGAGTCGGCAAATCGACGCAGGTGGCGCGTCTGTCCGAAGGCTTCAACGAGCGCGGGATCGCGCACGTGGTGACGCGCGAGCCCGGGGGCACGCCGCTGGCCGAGAGAATCCGCGAGATGGTGTTGTTGGATAGTGCGGGCGGCGAATCCATGCCGCCAACGGCGGAGCTGCTGCTCATGTTCGCGGCGCGAGCGGTGCATTTGACCAACTTCGTGGAACCGAACCTGCGCGCCGGGCGGTGGGTGGTGTGCGATCGCTTCATCGATGCCACCTATGCCTATCAGGGAGGCGGCCGCCGCTTGAACGTCGAGCACATCCGCCAGCTGGAAACCATGGTGGTGGGAGCCCGGCGTCCTGATCTCACCGTGTTGCTGGATGCGCCGGTGGGACAGGCGCTCGAGCGTGTGCGCCGGCGCAATGCCGGCTGAGCGCGTGCGGGACGCCTATCGCGCACGCGCAGCCGCCGAGCCCACCCGGATTGCCGTGGTCGATGCGAGCCAATCCGTCGATCGCGTGGCGTCGCAGATCCTCGAACTGCTCGTGGCGCGATCATGGATTTCTTGAGCGCCGATTCCCTGCCGTGGCTCGAAGGCGCACGGCAGCGCCTGCGCGCCTCGCTCGCCGCGCAGCGACTGCCGCATTCGCTGTTGCTGCTGTCGACGCCCGGACTCGGGGCGGAGCAACTGGCGAATTGGATCAGCGCTCTGGTCTTGTGCGAGTCCCTTGGGTCCCGGCCGTGCGGTGTGTGCGCATCCTGTCTGTTGCTTCGATCGGACAGTCATCCGGATTCCTACATCGTACGTCTGGAAGAGGACGCGCAGCAGATCAAGGTCGACCAGGTGCGCGGTCTGATCGAGTCCTTGTCCCTCAAGAGCTACCGCGGCGGTTACAAGGTCGGCGTCATCGAGGGCGCCGAGGCGCTCAATGTCAACGGCGCCAACGCCTTCCTGAAGACGCTGGAAGAGCCCACCGCGAACACCGTGCTGATCATGATTGCGAGGCCGAGTCATCGCCTGCCGGCTACTAGCGCCAGCCGCTGTTTGCGGCTGACCTTGACACCGCCCCCGGCGGAGGTCGCCGTTGCCTGGCTCGAGGCCCATGCGCGCGCTCATCCGAAGGCCGGCAGCGAAGCCGCCGCCCCTACAGCCGCCCCCGCAGCTGCGTCTGCGGACGCGCAATCCTGGGACGCGGCCTTGAGCCTCGCCGGCGGCGCGCCCCTGCTGGCCCTGGAGCTGAATTCACCGGAGATCGCGGCGCTCGATGAAGACATGCGGGAGTCGTTGAGACAGTTGGCCACGGGTTCGGTGGACGTGACCTTGCTCGCCGACCGCTGGATGAGATCCAATCCGGGGCTGCGCATCACCTGGCTTGAGAACTGGATCACACGGCGGGTACGTGCAGCCTTAGGGGGCTGCATTTCGCGTCAAAGTGCGGAACCGGTCCGCTTGCCTGCCGCTTTACTTAAGCCCAAGATAAGAGCCCTATTCGAGCTGCTTGACGCCGCGCGCGAGTTGCGGCGTCTTGCGTCGACCGGCATGAATCAACAACTGGCGCTGGAGGCCTTGCTGCTCGGTGGTCGAACCGCGCTGGCGAATTGAGGCTTTCCGTGGGAATGTCAAGAATTGCGAAGTCCAAGTAATAAACCGGGGTTGCTGACGCTCACGATCAAGGACAAGAGCGCGCTATACCTTGCCTACATGCCTTTCGTGAAGAACGGCGGCCTGTTCATTCCGACGAACAGCAATTATCGCTTGGGCGACGAAGTGTTCATGCTGCTGAATCTCATGGGCGAAGAAGAGAAACTCCCGGTCGCCGGCCGGGTGATCTGGATGACCCCCAAGGGTGCGCAGGGCAAGCGTACCGCCGGCATCGGCGTGCAATTCAGCGATCAAGACCGCGGCAACACCCAGAAGAAGATCGAGAACTATCTCGCCGGTGCCTTGGGCGGAGATAAGCCGACGCACACCATGTAGCTCTCCCCGGTGACGAGTCTGCAGGTAACGGGCTCAAGGAGGATTCGGGGGCGGGTTCTGCGGCGCCGGAGGTACGTTCTGCGGCACCACCTCGATGTAAACCGACTGAGCCGGCGGCGGTGATGGTGGGCGGGCTGCACGCAGCGACTTGATGAAATACGCCGCCAAGGCCAAAGCCAGAATTGCGAACACAATGGCGAGCCACTTGTACTCTTGCAGCATGGATCGCGCCTTGTACTCTTGAATGGCGCCAGGTTCAGGATAGCCGCGAGATTCCTCGCCACGAAACGATCTGGGCACAGGCTTCAACCTCTGCGCGAGCGGGCGGCCTCGGTGGCGGCGAGGCCACCTTTCAATACGTACGCTTCGAAGCCGCGTTCGCTCAAGATGTAGGCAGCGGCGGAGCTGCGGCGGCCGGTGTCGCAGCACACTACGTACTGGGTGTTCTTATCCAGGGCATTCAACTTCAGTCGAATGAAATACAGCGGAATATTGACCGCGCCGTCGATGCGGAAGTTCTGGAATTCACTGGGCAGACGTACGTCCAGCCACTTGCCGCCGGCGGCGACGATTTCCTTGGCCCTGTCCTGATCCACCCATTGCAGCAGAGGCTCGTTGAGCAGGGTCTGAAAGTCAGTCTTGCCGAGCCGCATGAGCGTGCCCTCGGTGGACATGGTCACGGTGGCATTGCGTTTCGCTTCGGCGATCAGCGCTTCCTCGCCGAAGCTGTCGCCCGGACCCAATTCGGCGAGCTTGATGCCTTCCTTGTTGAGCGGCGTCTCGCGCGTCACGACGCACTTCCCGGCAACCACGACGTAGAAATAATCGCCCTCGGTGCCCTGCTTGATGACGACATCGCCCAGGCGATAGTTGATGCGCTGCATGCGCATGAAAATCGCCTGGATATTCGCCGGCGGAATGCGGTGAAATGCCTTGGTCTGCAGCAGTGTGGTCATCCAGTCGCCGGTCACGTCGAGGCCGTCCCCCCGCAATTCGGCGACTTCGTACTGGCCGGTCTGGTCCCAGGTCAGCAGCACGTCGAGCAGATCGCTGTCGATCATGATGTATTCGAGATCGATCGCGGCGCGCGCGGTGAATTTTCGCGGCAGGCCCGGAGCGAGAGCCGCCCGCGCCTCGGGAGTGCCGGCGCGTATGGTGCCGATGAGCCGGTCGTCCGCCCGAAGTTCGACGCTGCCGGCGACCAGATAGAAGGTGCGCTTATCGGTATCGCCTTCCTTGAACAGGACGCGTCCGGCTCCCAATTCGCGGATGTGCGTCTTGCGGGCGAGCGCGTGCAGATTCTCGGCCTTCAACCCGTCGAGCGGCGAGAAGGTCTTGAGTACTGCAAGATCGAGAGGTCGTTCATCCATCTAACAATTCGCCTGCGCCTCTGGTTTCAACCCTATGATTTTGGCTGTAAATCCTACCATATGCGACGGTAGATCCGACGATGTAGATCACAGAGAGTGACGTGTCAAGCAGCGAAGTGCTGCCAGCCCGGATCGGGTCGAAAGCGCTCGCCATAGCGCTGCGCCAGTTCGGTGAGCCGCGCGGTGACGTTGGCGATGCCTCGGGCCTTCGCATAGTGCAGCGGACCGCCGCGAAAAGGCGCGAAGCCCGTCGCAAATATGGCGCCGGCGTCCAATAAGTCGGCATCTTCTATGATGCCTTCGCGCAGGCAGGCGACTGCCTCGTTCAGCATGGGCAATAGCAGCCGATCCTCCAGGTCCGCCGGTACCGCGAATTGCGGCGACTTCGGTATGACGGGCTTGCCGTCCCGCCACACGTAGAAACCTTCCCCGGTCTTGCGGCCCAGCTTTTTCTGCGCCACCAGTGTGACCAGTATCTCGGGCACGCGCCGCTGGAACGCGTCCGCCAGAACCCGGCCGACGTGGAGCGACACGTCCAGGCCGACCACGTCGGTCAACTCGATCGGCCCCATGGGCATGCCGAATGCCTTGCCGACATGGTCGATGACGGCGGCAGGGATGCCGCCCTCCAGGGCAAACAGCGCTTCGTTGACATAGGGTGTCAAAATGCGGTTCACGACGAAGCCGGGGGCGCTTTTGCACGGCAGCGGCAGCTTGTCGAGCTTGCGGGTGAACCTGAGCGCGTTCTGCACGACTTGCGGCTGCGTGCTCGTGCCCTGCACGATTTCCACTAACTGCAGCTGCGCGACGGGATTGAAGAAATGGATGCCGACCAGACGGCTGGGATCCTTTAGGGTCCGGCAGAGGGTCTCGATCTTGATGCTCGAGGTATTGGTGGCCAGGATGGCGGTCGGCTTGAGCTTGGGCTCGAGTTCCGCATACAGCGCTTGTTTGGCGTCGACATTCTCGAAGATGGCCTCGATGACCACATCGGAATCGGCGACACCGTCGCCTTTAACGTCCATGCTCAAGCGAGCGAGGGCGGCCGCTGCGGCCGCGGGGTCCTTGAGCCGCCTGTCGAAAAAGGCCTTGGCGCGGTCCAATGCCGGCCGAATCAAATCTTCCGAGCGATCCTGCAGAGTGACCGTCATGCCGCGAAACGCCGACCAGGCGGCGATATCGCCGCCCATGACGCCCGCGCCGATGACGTGCACATGGCGAAAATCGGCAGGCGACTTCCCGCCCAAGCCCTTGAGCCGATCCTGCAGCAAGAACACGCGCACCAGGTTGCGCGACGTCGGCGTGCACATGAGCTCACTGATGGATCGTGCCTCGGCTTCGTAGCTCTCGGCGCCGGCGGCGCCATACCGCTGCCAAAGGTCGAGGATGGCGTAGGGCGCCGGGTAGTGCTCGCGCCGCACGCTTTGTCTCAAGGTCGAGGCGGTCTGTCTGGCGATGAACGGCCGCGCCAGACCCAGATTCAAGAGCTTGTCGACGAAGGGTGCCGTTGCCTTCGGCGGCGATCGCAGGAGCCGCGACTTCGCGCGCTGGAGAAGGTCGGCCGGCGGCACCAGTTCGTCGATCAAACCCACTGCGAGCGCGCGTGCGCCCTTGTATGGTTTGCCTTTGAGCATGAGATCGAGAGCGGGGCGCACGCCGATGAGTTGCACGCTGCGCACCGTGCCGCCAAATCCAGGATGGATGCCGAGCAGCACTTCGGGCAACCCCAGCGAGAGCGCGGCGTCGTCCGCAGCCACTCGATAGGTGCAGGCAAGCGCGAGTTCCAGGCCCCCTCCCAGCGCGAAGCCGTGCAGAGCCGCAACGGTAGGGCAGGGCAAATCCGCGAGCGTTTGCAGAACGGTCTGTCCGGCGCGCACCAGCTCATAACCCTCCTCGGGGGTGCGAATCTTCAGAAATTCCTTGATGTCGGCGCCCGCAATGAAGCCGCCTGCCTTGGCCGAGCGGATCACCAGGCCGACAGGGCGCTTGCCGGCTACGTCGGCAAGCTGCGCGGCCAGATCGCGAAGCACCGCCGCGGACAGAACATTGGTCGAGGCTCCGGGCGTATCGCACACCAGCCAGGCCACGCGGTCGGCGTCGATTTCCAGGGACCAGGTGAGAGTATCGGCCATCAAGCTGCCTGCCGAGCCTGGCTGTGGATCGTGAAGTCGCAAATCAACGGCAGATGATCGGAGAATTGAACGTCGGGTATTTCAAAGCGATTCACCTCGATCTGCGAGCTGTGCAGGATGAAATCCAGCTCTTTGCGCGGGCTGCGGCTCGGGTAGGACGGCAGGCCGTGGAGATTGGCGCTGCTCAGTCCGGCCGCCTGGGTGAACAGATAGAGCTCGTGATCGCCCCAGTAAGTATTGAAATCGCCGGCCACGATGACGGGCTTGCGGGTTTTACGCAGCAAATCATAGAGATACCGGAGCTGATATTGGCGATGCCGAAATTTCAGGGACAGATGCACCAGAAAAATCGCGACATCGTCGAGTTCCAGTTCGATGATCAGGCGCTTGATGCCGGTGTCGAAGTAATGGAAGCGCTCGCCCCGTACCCGCGGCGCCGCGAGAAAGGCATTGGCTTGTTTTCGCACGATGGGAACCAACTGATTCACCGAGGACACGCCGTACTTGCACTCGAATGTGGAGTAGTGGCCCAGAGAGCGCGCGATGAAGTCGGCCTGATTGACCATTCCGGTGCGGATGGAGCCGGTATCAACCTCGATCAGGCCGACTACATCCGGGTCCTGCTGCTTGATGAAGTCGGTAATCTGCGACAGAACCTGCCGGCTGGAGCGAAGGTAACCGGCGCCCGGCAAGGGAAGATGGAACGCCGGCCCGGTTCCGGTGGCATATCGTATATTGTAAATCAGCAATCGCACCCGACTCATTGTATCGGCGCCGGATGCTTCGCGCATGACCATCGTCAAGTTACACTACGCATATGTCGACCCGCGTCAATCCCATTCGCCTGTTCGTCACTCATGCGTGGGTGGAAAACGACGACTACGGGCGACTGTTCGAGTATCTCGAGGCGTCGGGAACATTTTACTACCTCAACTCCAGCCAGCCCCAGGCGAAACGGCCGATCGACAAGGAGTCGCAGCGCGAAGACTTGCGGCGGCAGATCTCCCCCAGCGAAGTGATCGTGGTGCTGCCGGCGGTGTACCACATCGCACCGGAGCTGGTCCTGTTTCAGATGAACTTTGCCAAGGCCGCCGATCGGCCGATCGTCGCCATGGAGAATTTCGGTTCGACGGATCCGTTACCGAAGGCCATCAAGGATCTGGCGGATGAAGTGAGCGCGTGGAACGAACGCAACTTGATCGATGCTTTGCGCCGTCAAGCGCGGCATGAGGAAACGACGCGCTGGGACTCGATAGACTTCAAGCTTGACTAGCGACCCGCGGGGGAGCTTCGTAGTCGGCGGGTGCCGAATCCACGCTGTGCAATTGCACAACCGTGCTCGGGCGGCTCGGTGCAACGTGCAACCGGCACATCACGCCGAAGATCTCGACGATGAGCGCAGCGCATTCATCGGCTTCCTGATTGGACATCTTGCGCACGGACGCCGCCACCGCGTCCTCTCCCGGCAAGGGCCGCACGCCCTGCAGACAACGCAAGACTTGGTTGAAAGCGTCATGGGCTTCGTCCGGCAATTGTTCTTCTGAGAGTAGGGCGAGGTGTCGCCGGTAGGCGCAGATCAAACGCTGCTTGATGGGGGTCGAGCGCACCAGCTCGAGTGTGGCGAAATGGAAACATTCCCAGGCTCTGATCATGGACGCCTCACCAGCTTTGACAAAGACGAAACCTTAAAGTGGTTTCGAGCCCGCAACCCCCGTCCGAATCTTGTTAAATCAAGACTCTGCAGTCGGAATATACAAGACAATCACGGAAACGCAACGCGGAATTTATCAACTCTTTGAAGGAGTCGACGAACTGAGTTCGACAATGGACTTTTTGCGGATTCTCCCGAGTTTTCTAGAAATACAGTCATAAATATAGTGTAAGCATTTGAATTATAAAATTATAAGAGCGATGAGCTCGTTCATTGGTGATCCCTGACGACACATCACGTCTCTGATTGAGGTAGACCGATCTCCGAGACGGTCTGTGCCGAATGATCGGCGCCGATCAGCATGTACACACCCGGAACGACGAACAATGTGAACAGCGTGCCGATCGACAATCCCGCGAAGATCACGAGTCCCATGTCATGGCGGCCGGCGGCGCCTGCACCTGAAGCAATGACGAGCGGCACGACGCCGAGGACCATGGCGGCAGTCGTCATGAGAATCGGCCGTAAGCGCACCGAGGCTGCTTCTTCGATCGCCTCGCGCTTCGAGCGTCCCGAGCGCTGCAGTTGGTTCGCGAACTGGACGATCAGAATGCCGTGCTTGCTGATCAGCCCAAGGAGTGTCACCAGACCGACCTGAGTGTAGATGTTGAGCGAGGCAAACCCCATGGTCAGGAACATCACCGCCCCCAACAGCGCCAGCGGCACCGACATGAGAATCACGATCGGATCGCGGAAGCTTTCAAACTGCGCGGCGAGCGCCAGAAACACGATGATGATCGCGAAGCCGAGGGTGACGAAGAAGCCTCCGGACTCTTGGATGAACTGGCGCGACTGACCCGCGTAATCCACGGTATATCCGCTTCCGGCGACCTGAGCGGTCGTGTCCTTGAGAAGCTTGAGAATATCTCCTTGGGCCATGCCGCTGACACCGCCGATCGTCACCGAATTCAGCTGCTGGAACCGATTGATCGACTCGGGTTCGACCGAATACTTGATGTGCGCCACGGTGCTCGCGGGCAAGGTAGTACCCGAGGGGGTGCGGATGTAGTAGTCCAGTACCTGCTCGGGATTCAGCCGGTCCACTTGCTGGACTTGCGGAATCACCTTGTAGGAGCGCCCGGCGATCGAGAAGTAGTTGACGTAGCCTCCGCCCAGGGCGGCGCCCAACGCGCTACCCACATCGGACTGGCTCAGGCCCAACGCGGCAACCTTGTCGCGATCGACCTCGAGGGTCGCCTGCGGCTTGTCGAGTTTCAGGTCGATGTCCGCGAAGTAGAAGGCATGCTGACTCAAGGCTTTGGCGACCACGGCCTGGGCGACGTCGTTCAGATTTTGGAACGGCTCGGTCGTGGTGATCACGAACTGCACCGGGTAGCCGCTCGAGCCCGGAAGCGGCGGGAACTGGAATGCGAACACCTGGGCGCCGGCGATCTGCGCCCATTTCTGCTGCAGCTCGAGCTGCAGCTGATGCGCGTTGCGGGTACGCTGATCCCACGGCTTGAACAGCACGCCGCCGATGCCCTGGTTGATGGTCGGCACGCCCGTGATCTGGAACATCTGATTGTACTCGGGCTCCTGGCTGGCAATTTGAAAGACTTGGTCCGCGTAGGTCTGCATCTGCTGGGCAGTCGCATTGGGCGGGCCTTGGATATGCGCGAGTACGGCGCCCTGGTCCTCCTCCGGCGCCAGTTCCGACTTGGTGAATTTGAAGCACGCCACCAGCACCAGCACCAGCAGCAAGCCCATCACGATCACCACCGGCCAGGTGTCGAGCAGTGCATGCAGCGCGCGGTGATAGCGCTCGCGGAACCACTCGAAGTTCCGATCGATGAGCTGAACGAATCGACCTGTTTCCTGACTCGAGCGGAAAAACACCGCGCACATCATGGGCGAGAGAGTCAGCGCGACGACTCCGGACACGGCCACCGCGCCCGCGAGCGAGAATGCGAACTCGGTGAACAGGGCGCCGGTGAGACCGCCCTGGAAGCCGATGGGCACGTACACCGCAACCAACACCACGGTCATGGCGAGAATGGGGCCGCCGAGCTCGCGCGCCGCGACAATGGCGGCATCGACCGGCGAGCGGTGCTCCTGTTTCATGTGCCGATCGACATTCTCGACGACGATGATGGCGTCATCGACCACGAGTCCAATGGCCAGCACCAACGCCAACAGCGTCAATAGATTGATCGAGTATCCCAATACCAGCATCACGAAGAAGGTGCCGATCAGCGACAGCGGCATGGCGATCACGGGTATGATGACCGCACGCAGTTTTCACGACCTCATTAATGGATGTGTTGATGAACTCGGTCGAGTCGTAGACGATTTCGCCGGTGACGCCGGTCGGCAGCTGGGACTGCAGGTCCGGAAAAGCCTTGCGGACATTTTTAGCGACGGTCAGGATATTCGCCTTCCGCGCCACCTTGATGCCGATGAACACCGAGCGCTTGCCGCTGAACGCGACGTTCAGATCGTAGTTCTCGGCGCCGAGCGTGACTTCGGCGACATCCTCGAGACGCACGATCGAGTCGCCCACCTGCTTGACCGCCAACTGCCGGAATTCCTGGACGGAATGCAGATCGGTGCCGCCGGTCAAGTCGACCGCGACCATCTGGCCTTTGCTGCTCCCCACGGTCGCCAAGTAATTGTTGTTGCCCAAGGCCGTGAACACGTCCTGCGCCGTGACGTTGTGGGCCGCGAGCTTCGCGGCGTCCAGCCAGGCGCGCAGCGCGAATTGACGGGCGCCCAGAATCTCGGCGGTCTGCACGCCTTCCACCGAGTCGAGCTTCGGCTTGACCACGCGGAGCAGATAGTCGGTGACGTTGTTGCTCGGGATGGTGTCGCTGTAGAACCCCATGTACATCGCGTCGACCGTCTGGCCGACTTGCACCGTCAATACGGGCTGCTGGGCCTGAGGCGGCAACTGGTTCTTGACCGAACTGACCTGCGTGTTGATTTCAGTCAGCGCGCGGTTCGAGTCATAGTTCAAGCGCAAGGTCGCCGTGATGGTCGACGATCCGGTGGTGCTCGTGGAGGACAGGTAATCGATGCCCTGCGCCTGCGCGATCGCGGATTCGAGCGGCTGCGTGATGAAGCCCGCCACGGTCGCTGCGTCCGCGCCGTAGTAGGCGGTGCTGATGGTAACGATAGCGTTTTCGGTGTGGGGGTACTGGTTGACCGGCAAGCTGCCGACCGACCGCAAACCCAG
>WNFL01280526.1_pt1 | contig 12164 bp, 15 predicted proteins | sample 5400361 | NCBI WGS metagenome assembly WNFL01 (sample SAMN13153351, study PRJNA577476) | soil metagenome | isolation source: 40 cm soil on Douglas fir-dominated hillslope | place: USA:California | collected 2013-09-17
CACAGAGCTTTTTCATCACGTGCCCCCTAGAGCGCCGCCGCATCGGCTTCGCCGGTGCGGATGCGGATCACTTTTTCCAGATCGAACACGAAGATTTTGCCGTCGCCGATCTTCCCGGTGTTCGCCGATTTCTCGATCGCCTCGATCGCCTGCTCGAGCAGCTCGGTCTTGACCGCGGCCTCGACCTTGACCTTGGGCAGGAAATCGACGACGTACTCCGCGCCGCGGTAGAGCTCGGTATGGCCTTTCTGGCGGCCGAACCCCTTCACCTCGGTGACGGTGATGCCTTGCACGCCGATTGCCGACAGCGCCTCGCGCACCTCGTCGAGCTTGAACGGCTTGATGATTGCGGTAACCAGTTTCATGTTTGCCTTTCCCTGGTTGGGTTTTCCATGCGCATTAGAACTTGTAGATGCCCTGCAGCGCGTAGGTCAACAGGCTCTTGCTGATGCCGCCGTTGTCCGCGTAGACCGCCTCGTTAGCCTTGTCCTGGCGCACCTCGAAGCGCACATCCATGTTGTCCGCCAGCGCGTAGCCAAGTGTCGCCGTGAACTCCTTGTGCTTGGTGCCAGTGGTCCCCGCCGTGGTTGCCGCTCCCGGGAACCTGAAGCCGTCCTTGTCGTCGAGCGCCTCGGCGCGCAGGGCCAGCTTCATCTTCGGCATGAACGTCCACGACAGGTAGGCGGCGAAGCCCGAGTACTTTCCATCCTTGGTGCCGCCGGCGCCGTCGAACACCGCGTCCTTTTGCTTGACGGTCAGGTATTCGAAGCCGACGCTGAGCGGATCGATGACGGTGTAGCCCGCGACGAAGTTGAAGCTCTCGCGCCGGCCGTTCAGGCCCGTGGCACTAGAGTTCTCTTCACCGCCGTAGTACGACGCGGCGAGCGTGAGCGGCTTGATCGGCGTCGCGGTGACGCCGAGCTCGAGTGTCTTGCCCCTGTTCGCATCGACCAGCTGGTCCCAGCCGTTGTTCACGCCGGCGATCAAGCTGAGGGTGTCGCCGAACGCATACGTGCCGCGCACGCCGGTGTGCGTGAACGGAACCGAGCCGAAGAGCAGCGAGCGCGAGTAGTTCGCGTTGCTCGGGCTCCAGATCACTTCCGTGCCGTGCAGCGTCGTGAACTTGCCGCCGATCACCGTCAGGGGACCGGTCGCGTACTGCAGGTAGCCCTGGGTGATGTCGAACGTCGAGCTGCTGCTGTCCGGAAAGGAGTGGATGAGCGTCGCGTCACGGCCGGCGGTGACGTTGACTAGGCCGCCAACGCCTTGCTTGGGCTGCTTGGCGATCTGCAGGCCGACCTGATGCAGGACGAAGGAATTGTTGTACGAGTCGAACACGCGTGGCGAGAAGCCCCCCTGGATGTCGCGGTTGGCGTGCGTGTAGGCCGCGTCGATGTAGCCGCTCATGCTGAGGCCCGAAGCCTCGAGCACCTTGTCGAGGGTCGGTACGGCCGGAGCGGCGGCTTGCGCCAGCGCGAGCGTCGGAATGGCGAGCGCGGCGGCGACGGAAAGAGAAAGGACAGTCTTCTGCATGGGATCTCCCTGAGGATTAGTAAAAGTTCCGGCGACAGTCATTAGCATCTCCTGTGCCAGACAAATTAACGTTTTTTTTCAAATGGTTAGTTTGGTCACAAAATCGCAACGCCCAGTAACGGTGCGCGGCGTTTGCGGCGGTGCCCGGATCTGGTGCGCCCCTCGGTGCTACTTTTAGCCGGTGATCGACAAGCGATTCCTGGATGACCTCAGTGTGCGGTTCGACGAGGCGCTGCGCGGCTCGCCGGCGCAGGACATCGAGAAGAACCTGAAAGCGCTGCTCGCGGCCTGGTTCGATCGCCTCGACCTCGTGCTGCGCGAGGACTTCGACGTGCAGAAGAAGCTGCTCGAGCGCGCGCAGGCGAAGCTCGCCGAATTGGAGGCGCGCATCGGCGAGCTCGAGGTACGCAAGCCCCCGCAGTAACTCCGAGCGGTAAACCGTAGCGACGATCGCGGCGTTCTTAGTCGATGACGGTCGCGACCGTGGCGAGCCGCGCGCTCGCCGGGATCGACGCGCCCGAGGTGACAGTCGAAGTGCACCTCGGGCCGGGGCTGCCCGCATTCCACATCGTCGGACTCCCGGATACGGAAGTGCGCGAAGCGCGCGATCGCGTGCGCGCAGCGCTGAACCACGCGCATTTCGAGTTTCCGGCGCGCCGCATCACCGTCAATCTCGCGCCTGCTGAGCTGCCGAAGGATTCCAGCCGCTTCGACCTGCCGATCGCGCTCGGCATCCTCGCCGCGAGCGGGCAGGTCGCAACCGAGGCCCTTGCCGGCCAGGAATTCGCGGGCGAGCTCTCGCTGACCGGCGAATTGCGCACGGTGCGCGGCGCGCTCGCCATGGCGCTTTCGGCGCGCAGCGCGGGACGCGCTTTCGTGCTGCCCGCCGACAACGCGCCGCAGGCGGCCCTAGCGGAGGGTGCGCGCATCCTGCCCGCGAGGACGCTGCTCGAGGTCGTCGCCCACCTCGCAAAGGAGACGCCGCTCGTCGAGTACGCCGACGGCTCGCCGCGCCGCGCGCCGGCCTACGCTGATTTCAGCGACGTCAAAGGCCAGCAGCAGGTGAAGCGCGCGCTGGAAGTCGCCGCGGCTGGTGGCCACAGCGTGCTGATGGTCGGCCCGCCGGGTACCGGCAAGTCGATGCTCGCCTGCCGCTTCCCGGGCATCCTGCCCTCGCTCGCCGAGGGCGAAGCGCTGGAAGTCGCGGCGATCCACTCGGTGTCGACGCAGGGCTTCGAAGCGGCCCGCTGGGGCGAGCGGCCCTACCGCGCGCCGCACCACGGCGCATCGGCCGCCGCGCTGGTCGGCGGCGGCAACCTGCCTCGACCGGGAGAGATCTCGCTCGCCCACCACGGTGTGCTGTTCCTCGACGAGCTGCCGGAATTCGACCGCGACGTGCTCGAGGCCCTGCGCGAGCCGCTCGAGTCGGGGCGCATCTCGATCTCGCGCGCCGCGCGCCAGGCGCAGTTCCCGGCGCGCTTCCAGCTGGTCGCGGCGATGAACCCCTGCCCGTGCGGGCACTGCGGCGACCGCAGCGGCCGCTGCCGCTGCACGCCGGAGCGCATCGCGCGCTACCGCGGCCGCATCTCGGGGCCGCTCGCCGATCGCATCGACATCAAGCTGGAAGTGCCGGCGCCGCGCGAGGCTGAGCTGGTGGCGCCGGTCGCGGGCGAAGCATCGAGCGGGATCCGGGCGCGTGTGGAGAAGGCGCGCCAGACGCAGCTCGCGCGCCAGGGCAAGCCCAACGCCGACCTCGGCACGCGCGAGATCGATCGCCTCTGCGGCGCCGATCGCGACGGCGATCAGCTGCTGCGCCACGCGCTTGCGCGCCTGCTTCTTTCAGCGCGCGCCTACCAGCGGGTGCTGCGCGTTGCCCGTACCATAGCGGACCTCGCCGGCGCCTCGACGATCGGCGCGGAGCATATCGCCGAGGCGATACAGTACCGGCGGCTCGATGCCAGCTTCTAGGAACGGATGGCGACGTACGCGATCGGCGACGTGCAGGGGTGCTATGACGAGCTGAGAAAGCTGCTCGGCGAGATCGGTTTTCGCCGCGGCCGCGACAAGCTCTGGTTCGTCGGCGATCTCGTCAACCGCGGCCCGAAGTCGCTCGAGGTGCTGCGTTTCGTCGCGGGCCTTGGCGACGCGGCGGTCACCGTGCTGGGCAATCACGATCTGCACCTGCTTGCGCAATACGAGGGTGTCGAGAAGCTCAAAGAGCGGGATACCTTCCAGGACGTCCTCGACGCGTCCGACTCGCGCGAGCTCATCGAATGGCTGCGCGGGCGGCCGATGATGCACGCGGACGGGCCCTACGCGATGGTGCACGCGGGCATCCTTCCGGGCTGGTCGATCGACAAGGCGCTCGAGCTCGGCGCGGAGGTCGAGGCCGCCCTCGCTGCCCGGAACTACCGCGACTTCCTGCGGCGCATGTACGGCAGCAGCCCGGACGCCTGGCGTGATGGTCTCGCGGGCCGGGATCGGCTGCGCGTGATCGTGAACGCGATGACGCGCATGCGCTTCTGCAGCCTCGGCGGCCGCATGCAGCTGCAGGCCAAGGGCAAGCAGGCGCCGCGCGGCTACCGGCCGTGGTTCGAGACCCGGCCGACGAGCGAGAAGACGACCATCGTCTTCGGCCACTGGTCGCAGCTCGGCCTGAAGGTGCGCGAGCAGCAGGTTGGGCTCGACAGCGGCTGCGTCTGGGGCGGCAAGCTGACCGCGCTGCGCCTCGAGGACCGCAAGCTCACTCAGGTCGGCTGCGCCGGCTATCAGGCTCCCGGCGGGGAGTGACCGAACGCGCGCTTGAAGCGCGCTTCGATTTCGTCGCGGCCGGGGGTGTGGTTTTGCGCGCCGCGGTGGGATATCTTGATCGCGCCCATCACCGAGGCCAGCTTGCCGGTGTCCGGCCAGTCCCAGCCGCGCGCGAGCCCGTAGAGGAGTCCGGCGCGATAGGCGTCGCCGCAGCCGGTCGGATCCACGACCTTGTCGGCCGGCGCGCAGGGAATCTCGTGGCGCTTGCCGCCGGCGAAGACCAGCGAGCCTTGGGCGCCGAGCGTGACGACCAGTGCCTTGACGCGGCGCGCGTGCTCCTCGAGCTTGCGGCCGGTCTTCTCCTCCAGCATCTTGCCTTCGTAGTCATTCATCGCGACATAGGCGGCGCGGTCGAGGAATTCGTCGATCTCTTCGCCCGAGAACATCGGCAGGCCCTGGCCCGGGTCGAACATGAACGGCACGCCGAGCTCGGCGCATTCGCGCGCGTGCTGCTGCATGCCCTGCTTGCCGTCGGGGCCGATGATGTCATCGCGCCCGGGTGGAAGGCGGTGATCTGGTTGTCGTCGAGATCGGTGGTGATGAACGCCTGCGCGGTGAACTGGCCGGGCATCTTCTTCAGCAGCCGTGCGTCGATGCCCAGGCGCTGCAAGCGCTCGAGATAGGGGCCGATATCCTCGCCTACGGTGGCCATCACCATCGGCGCCTCGCCGAGCAGCTTCAGGTTGTAGCCGATGTTGCCGGCAGTGCCGCCAAACTCGCGCCGCATGTCTGGCGTGAGGAAGCAGACGTTGAGGATATGCAGCTGATCGGCGAGCAGATGATTCTTGAACCGATCGGGAAACACCATGATCGTATCGTAGGCGATCGAGCCGGTAACGAGTATTTTTTTCATGAAGGATAGAAGAGATAAAGCCGGTACCCGGTGGCGCGCGTTCGGCCGGCGTCGAGGAAGACGCGCAATGACGCATCGCCGCCCGGCGCAATGCCTTCGGGCAGGAGCAGCGGCGCGCGCGTGGGATCGAGGTACTCGCGCGGGCCGAGCACGCGGCGCAGGAGCGGTCGATCGCCCTCGTCGGTGAGCGTCAGCTCGAGCGCAGGGAACTCCTGCTGGAAACGCGCGCGATTGCGCAGCACCGCATTGAGAACGATGATGCCCTCGCGCCGCGGGTCTGCCTGCAGGTCGGAGGACTCGATGCTCATCAGTTCGGGCCGACGCGGCAGCGCAACCTGGCAGCGCAACGTGCGGCAGGCGGCTTCCAGCGTCGGGCGGATGCCGGGAACCTGTGCCGCAAGCTCGGCGCGAAAGCGGTGCGCGGTCTGCGCCGCGAGCCCCGCTGCGGCGACGAGCGCCGCCAGCGCCCACAGCCAAGTACGCCGGCGCGGCGGCTCCTCCTCGGCCATGAAGGCCGGCAGAACGACCTCATCGTCGCTGCCCTTGGCCAGCGGCGGGCCGCGCCGCGAAGGATCGAACAGGCCTAACTGAGGCGAGGGCTCGAGCGCGAGCTTCTCGCGGCCCTCCTCCACCAGGCTGGCGACGCCGTCGAAAACCGTGGCGCACTTGCCGCAGCGCACCCTGCCCCCGCGCGCGGCGAGCTGCTCGCGCTGCACGCGAAAAGCGGTGCCGCATACCGGGCAGCGCGTCGCAAGGCTCATCGGCGCACTCCGGCGACCAGCGCCCAGCCGTCTTCGCGCGCCGCTACGGCGGCGTCGAACCACTCGACGTAGGTGGCGATCAGTTCTGCCGCCTGCGCTTCGAGGATTCCAGCGAGCGCGATCCGGCCGCCGCGGACGGTGCATCCCGCGAGCAGCGGCGCGAGGACCACGAGCGGCTGGAAGAGAATGTTCGCGAGCACGAGATCGTAGGACGTCGGCGGCAGCGATTCGGGAACGCGCGCTCGCACCTCGACCTGGTTCAGCCGCGCATTCATCGCGGTCGCCTCCACGGCTTGGGTATCGACGTCGACGGCGTCGACGCTCGCCGCGCCGAGCTTCGCCGCGGCGATGGCCAATATACCGGAGCCGCAGCCGTAATCGAGGACGCGCTCGCCGCCAGCGAGCGCGCCTTCAAGGAAAGCAAGGACCAGTTTCGTGCTCGGGTGACTGCCGGTGCCAAAAGCGAGGCCCGGGTCGATGCGAACGATCGCGGCCTCCGCCGGCGGCTCGTGCCAGGTCGCGCCGATCCACAGCCGGCCGAGCCGGAGCGGCGCGAATTGCGCCTGGCTTGCGCGCACCCAGTCCTGGTCCTCGATTCGTTGTGCGCTGAATCGCGGCGCGGCGACGCCCGTCGATTGCGCCGCCGCCGCGATCAGCGCGACGGCGTCGTCGTGCGGCTGAAGGATGGCGGACAGGCGACCCGCTTCGAGCGCCACCGACTGAGCGCCGGCGGCAAGCAGCGCGTCGCCGAACGCCTCTGCCGCCCCCGCTTCGAGGTCCAGGGTCACGGCGAGCCACGGCATCATTTCTTCTTCTTCTGCTCCTGAGCGAGCTTCTGCTCGAGGTAATGGATCGAGACGCCACCGCGCAGGAAGCGCGTGTCGTTCAGCAGGTCGCGGTGCAGCGGCAGGTTGGTCAGGATGCCCTCCACCACCATCTCGGAGAGCGCGATGCGCATGCGCGCGATCGCCTGCTCGCGCGTCGCGCCGTAGGCGATCAGCTTGCCTACCATTGAGTCGTAGTTCGGCGGCACGGTGTAGCCCTGGTAGACGTGCGAGTCGACGCGGATGCCGGGACCGCCGGGCGGGTGGTAGGAGGTGATCCTTCCCGGCGAGGGCGTGAAGCGGTACGGGTCCTCGGCGTTGATGCGGCACTCGATGGCGTGGCCGCGCACCTCGATGTCCTTTTGCCGGAAGCGCAGCTTCTGGCCGGCGGCGACGCGGATCTGCTCCTGGACGATGTCGACGCCGGTGATCATCTCGGTGACCGGGTGCTCGACCTGGATGCGGGTGTTCATCTCGATGAAGAAGAACTCGCCCTCCTGGTAGAGGAATTCGAAGGTGCCCGCGCCACGGTAGTTCATCTTGCGGCAGGCCTCGGCGCAGCGCTCGCCGATCTTGTCGCGCAGCTTCGCCGGCAGCTCGGGCGCCGGCGCCTCCTCGAGTACCTTCTGGTGGCGCCGCTGCAGCGAGCAGTCGCGCTCGAAGAGGTGCACTGCGTTCTTGTGCTCGTCGGCCAGAACCTGTATCTCGATGTGACGTGGCTGCTCGAGGTAGCGCTCGAGGTAGACCACCGGATTGGCGAAGGCCGCCTGCGCCTCGGTGCGGGTCATGTTGACGGCGTTCAGCAGCGCCGCCTCGGTGTGCACGACGCGCATGCCCCGGCCGCCGCCGCCGCCGGCGGCCTTGATGATCACGGGATAACCGACCTTGCGCGCGATCTTCACGATCTCCTTCGGGTCCTCGGGCAGCGCGCCCTCGGATCCGGGCACGGTCGGGACGCCCGCCTTGCTCATTGCCTGCTTGGCGCTCACCTTGTCGCCCATCAGGCGGATGTTCTCGGGGCGCGGACCGATGAAAACGAACCCCGAGCGCTCGACCTTCTCGGCGAAGTCGGCGTTCTCGGCGAGGAAGCCGTAGCCCGGATGGATCGCCTCGGCGTCGGTCACCTCGGCGGCGCTGATGATCGCCGGGATGTTGAGGTAGCTCGCCGATGCGGGCGCCGGGCCGATGCACACCGATTCGTCGGCCAGCTTGACGTACTTCGCCTCGGTATCGGCCTCGGAGTGGACCACGACCGTGCGGATCCCCATCTCGCGGCAGGCGCGCTGGATACGAAGCGCGATCTCGCCCCGGTTGGCGATCAGGATTTTTTCGAACATCTAGCCGAGGATGAAGAGCGGCTGGCCGTACTCGACCGGCTGGCCGTTCTCGACCAGGATCGCCTTCACCACCCCGGCAGCGTCGGCATCGATCTCGTTGACCTCGACGAACGGCTTCGCATCCGGGGAGGGCGAGCGGTAGAAGGTGCCGACCATCGGCGCCTTGACGACGTGGCCTTCGACCGCCGGCGCGGCTTCCGGCGCGGCGGGAGCTGCGGCCGCGGCCGTGGTTGAGGGCACTGGCGAAGCTGCGGCGGGCCCGGCTGCGAGCGCTGGCGCAGGCCCGGAGCTGGCGCTCAGCACGCCGCCTTTGACGATCTTGACCTTCTCCTCGCCCTCGGTGATCTCGAGCTCGGCGATGCCGGACTCCTGCACGAGATCAATCAGCTTCTTGAGCTTGCGTAGATCCATGGGGTTTGGCGTCTTTTCGCCGGAGAAGGCGGCATCTTATAGTAACAATGGGCTCACGATCCCTTCCAGCTCCGTCCCGGCGAGGGGGCCGAGCTTGCGGTGGGCCACTCGTCCGCGGCGATCCAGAACGAGGCTGAAGGGAAGTCCGCCCGAGGAGTTGCCTAAGTCCTTCATGAGCTGGATGGCGTCAGCGCCGGCCACCAGCAGTTCATACCGTATAGCGTAGTTACCTGCAAATTCACGGATTTTGGCGACAGAATCGATGCCGATACCGACTGCGGAAAAGCCGTATTTCCGCGCCGCAGCGTCCAGAATCGGCATTTCCTCACGGCACGGCGCGCACCAGGTCGCCCAGAAGTTGAATAGGACCACCCTTCCCTGCCATTCGCTCAGCCGCCGCGGCCGGCCGGAAAGGTCGCTGAACGACGCCGAGAGAAGCTTTCCCGCCCCGCTCGCAGATTGGATCGCCAGAGCGCCGACGATCCCGCCGGCGGCAAGGGCCGCCGCGCCGGCGGCGCCCAGAACCAGGAGCTCACGCCGCTTCATCGCGCAGCAGGGTCGCGAGCTCGGCAATCCCCGCCCGCTGCATGACCCGCCCGGCCTGCGAAGTCTTCAGCGCTACGCGCTCATCACGCGGGTCGAAGACCGAGAGCCGCAACCGGTGGTCTTGCCAGGCCAGAGTAAAGGCGCTCACTGCATGGACGCGGTCGCCGGAGTAGCGCCGGGTTTCCTGGGTCTCGAAAGCGATGCTGCGCTCGAGCAGGAACAGCTCGATGTCCTTTGCGCTCTCGGGAAAAAGCTGCAGATTACCTTTCAGGACCGGGCCCGTGAGATAGGGATGGAAGCGCTCCAGCGCGCGCATGGCGTCGAGGGCGATTTCACGCAACTCGGCGACGCGCTGCGGATGCTCCTCGGCCTGGTAGAGGGCGAGATAGGCCACGAGTTCGGCCTCGATCTCGTCGTTGGCGGGCAATGCCTCGGTCTGGCCGGCACCGAGGCTGCGCGCCGCCTTGCGCTTGGCGAGCGCGAAGTCATCGATGCCATCCTCGGCCATGATGCGCGCCGCCGCAGCGGCAATGCGCTCGCGCATTCCCTGAACTCGAGCGCGCGTTCGGGTCTGGCGAGTGCCCTTGCGGCTCACGCCCGGAATTCAATCATAGAATCTCCGTCCCTCCATGGCGGTCCACCTCCACATCCTCGGCATCTGCGGCACGTTCATGGGCGGAATCGCCGCGATCGCGAAAGCCGCGGGCCACCGCGTCACCGGCTGCGATGCCAACGTCTATCCGCCGATGAGCGAGCAGCTCGCCGCGCTCAGCATCGAGCTGATCCAGGGCTTCGGTGCCGAGCAGCTCGCGCTCAAGCCCGACGTCTGGGTNNNNTCATGGAAGCGATCCTCGACCGCGGCGATCGCTACCTGTCGGGGCCGCAGTGGCTCGCCGAGCAGGTGCTGACCGACCGACACGTCCTCGCCGTAGCTGGAACTCACGGCAAGACCACCGCCGCGACGATGCTCGCCTGGATCCTGGAGCGGGGCGACTGCAACCCCGGGTTCCTGATCGGCGGCGTCCCCAACGATTTCCCGGTCTCCGCCCGGCTTACTGAGAGTAAGTACTTCGTAATCGAAGCGGACGAGTACGACACGGCCTTTTTCGACAAACGCTCCAAATTCGTGCATTACCGGCCGAGGACCGCAATCCTCAACAATCTCGAGTTCGATCATGCGGACATCTTCGACGATCTTGCGGCGATCGAGCGGCAATTTCACCACTTCGTGCGGATAGTGCCAAGTTCAGGTCTGATCGTCGCGAATAGCCAAGACCCGGCACTGGCGAGGGTGCTGAAAGCCGGGGTCTGGACGCCCACCGAATACTTCGGAACCCCCCGAGGCTGGGAGGCCGGCGAGGCGGACACCACCGGCGCCTTCGAAGTGGCGTGGCAGGGAAGGGCACTCGGGCGGGTGAAATGGAGCCAGCTCGGCGTCCACAACCAGCTGAACGCCTTGGCGGCGCTTGCCGCTGCCCGGCATGCGGGCGTCGCGCCGGAGCAGGGCATCGCCGCGCTGAGCAGCTTCTCCGGCGTTCGCCGGCGAATGCAGGTGCGTGGCGAAGCGGGGGGCGTCACCGTCTACGACGACTTCGCGCATCACCCGACCGCGATCCGGACTACGCTCGAAGGGCTGCGGCGGCGCGTGGGGCGCGCGCGCATCCTCGCGGTACTCGAGCCGCGCTCCAACACCATGAAGCGCGGCGTCCTCAAGGACGCTCTGCCCGAAAGCCTCGGCGACGCCGACCGGACCTTTGTCTACACCGCCGGCCTCGGCTGGGACGCGGCCGCGGTGTTCAAGACGATGGGCGAGAAAGCCCGCTGCGTCGATGATCTCGAACGGCTGGTGAGCGCGGTGACCGCGGAGGCGCGCGCGGGCGACCACGTGCTGGTGATGTCGAACGGAGGGTTCGGCGGTATTCACGAGAAGCTGCTTGGCAGGCTGAAATGATCGTCTACCTGCACGGCTTCAACTCCTCGGCGCAGTCGCACAAGGCGCAGGTACTGGGACGCTACCTGGAAGAGCGCGGCGGCGGCGTGCAGTACGCATGTCCGGATCTGCCGCCGCACCCGGCTGAAGCGATCCGCGCCATTGAAGCGTTTCCCGGCGCCTGCTTCATCGGCTCTTCTCTCGGCGGCTTCTACGCCACCTACATGGCGGAAAAGCACGGCGCGCGCGTGGTCCTGATCAATCCCGCGATCGACCCGCACGTCGGCCTGCGCAGCTATCTCGGGCCGCAGAAGAACCTCCATACCGGCGAACCCTACGCGCTGACCGAGGAATACCTGCGGGCGTGGAAGGATCTCTACATTCCGCACGTCACCCCGTCTCGCTATCTCCTGCTCGTCGAGACCGGCGACGAGGTGCTCGATTACCGCCGCGCGGTCGAGCGCTATGCCGGCGCGGAACAGGTCGTGGTTCCCGGCGGCGATCACAGCCTGGCGAGCTTTCCGCAGCACTTGCCGCGCATCCTCGAGTTCTGCGGCGCGCGCGCCTGACATGCAGCTCCTTTACGAGGAGGGCGGCGACCTCAAGGTAGCCGCAGTACTGGACCAGGCGCCGGCCTCATTCCAGGTCGAGACACAGCACGGCCGGCGCGCCAAGGTGAAGGCGACGCAGGTGCTGCTCACCTTCGAGCGCCCCGGCGGGGCGGAGCTGCTCGAGCAGGCGCGGCAGTTCGCCGCGGGCCTCGAAACCGAATTCCTCTGGCAATGCAGCGGCGACGCCGAATTCGCTTTCCAGGATCTCGCGCGTGAATACGTCGGCCGCGCGCCGACGGCGATCGAGTCGGCGGGCGTGCTGATCAAGCTGCATTCAGCGCCGATGTATTTCTACCGGCGGGGGAGGGGGCGCTTCCAGGCGGCCCCCAAGGAGACGCTGCAGCTCGCACTGGCGTCGGTGGAAAGGAAAAAGCGCCAGCAGGAGGCGATCGGCCTCTGGGCCGCGGCGCTGGCGCGCCACGAGTGCCCGCCGGAAATCGCAGCGCTGCGCGACGAGCTCCTTTATTCGCCCGACGGCAACAAGCCCGAGACCAAGGCACTGGATCAGGCGTGCCGGGAAACGGGGCTGACGACGGCGAAGCTCTTC
>WNFL01308331.1_pt1 | contig 12162 bp, 13 predicted proteins | sample 5400361 | NCBI WGS metagenome assembly WNFL01 (sample SAMN13153351, study PRJNA577476) | soil metagenome | isolation source: 40 cm soil on Douglas fir-dominated hillslope | place: USA:California | collected 2013-09-17
ATCGACCTTTTCCGAGCCGCCTGCCGTCGTCATCGCAATGGCGTTTTGCAGCATTTGCGCGGACCCGGACGCAACATTGTCCGACGCGGGAAAAGGCATCAGCTTCGGTATTGGCAGCCTCGGGTGGGAAAAATTCGCGGGCGTAATGTCCTGGCGGGTAACAATCACCCGCTCAGTTCCCTGAGTATAGCCAAACATGCGTTTGGCGAAGTCATGGGGCATTCTTATGCAGCCATGGGAGGCCGGGTATCCGGGTAAAACGCCCTCGTGCATCGCAACGCCAGACCACGTAATACGCTGCATGTAAGGCATGGGCGCGCTGCTGTAGATGTTGGACCGATGGTAGCGGTCTTTTTCAAGAATGCTGAAGATGCCCGTTGGCGTCGAATGACCGGCCCTCCCCGTGGAGACCGGGGCGCGAGCAAAAAGGCCGTTGTTTCCATAAGCGGAAACATGCTGCTTGCCGACGGATATGACGAAGAACATTGGTCCGGTCGGAGGAGCTTGCTCTTCGACTTTCGCTTTCTTTTCGTAGTCTCCTCTCGAACGAGACCTTGCCGAGGCAGTCGCGGCAACCGCGATGGACGCCACGGTCAGACTAGCAAATAGGCCAAATTTTAGCCACGGAAGCGATACGGAATTGCCCAAACGAATGAATTGCGTTCCCACCTTAGTCCCCCACACAAAGTCCTGTCGCGACATTACTAACCTTTTCCAACTTCGCTAGCGATTCCAGTTTTGACTCAACTAACAACCATTGGGATGTGGTGGAGTTGCAAGTCGGCCTGGAAGTTTGGCCGTCGAAAGACCGTCGATGCAATCAATAGGCGGATGAAGTTACGATTTCGTTGGTGGACGATCCCTAAGCTGCGCGGGATTGGCTATTCCAACGCGTTTGTAGGCTGCCCAACAATCTATCGAGTATGACGAGAAGCACGCCTAGCGTCAGTAATAATACAAGCAATAGTAACCCGTTCGATAACACGTCTTTGTAACCGTGTTTCGCAACGTTTAGAAACGGATAGGGATAGAACCCGGTCGATGCGCCATGAGCCAGGGTGTACGCCATGTACACCAAAGGATACAGTTGCCACCAAAGCGTGTCGGTCAGCCGGGTCGCTCGCTTTGGCGTAAGCACCAGCCAGTATCCGACATACAGTACCGGCAAAACATCATGCAGCAGCCGGTCGGCGACGAGCTGTAAGCCCCTCGGGCTCCAAAGATTTTGCAATACGGCCGCGTAAACAATCGCGACAACGATAATGTAAAGAGCCAATGCGCATTGGATGGCGGGGCGGTTCCAAAAGGCTTCTTGGCCCGGCCGCCATGCAATTAAGGTCAGACAGAGCGCGATGAGCAAATTGGTCAATATCGTGAAAAAACTAAAGTAGATCACGATCGCATCTGAAATCGACGTACCTCGGGCAACCGCACCGTTGACGCTAAGATAAAGTTGAAGGCCTAAGGCAAACCAGCCGAGACTTGCAATCGCGGCGGCGACCGGTCTTTTCATGTCCTTGCCCATTCTCAGTCATTTTACAGACCGGGATATATTGGGCGCCCTCTCGATATCGCAATGTAACGGGGCTTGAAGCCCCGTTACCGTTATGGTTTGAAGCTATGCGCTTACTGCCGAGTTTCCGCCCGCCTGCGCATGCAGCCGCTCGCGCTTGATGGCGAGCTTGTTCAAGGCTGACACATAAGCGCGCGCCGAAGCGACCATGGTATCGGTATCGGCCCCGCGCCCTGTAACTGTTTTCCCATTCTCTTCCAAGCGCACGCTCACCTCCGCCTGCGCGTCGGTGCCTTCGGTCACGGCATGAACCTGATAGAGGGGTAGCCGCGCCTCATGCGGGACAATTGCCTTTATCGCATTGAAGGTCGCGTCAACAGGGCCGTCGCCTTTGGCTTCGGCTGTCTGATGCCGGCCATCGACTTCAAGAGTTATCGTCGCCTTCTGGGGTCCGCCCGTGCCTGCGATAACGGTGAGGGAAAGCACCTTGATCCGGTCATGCGCGGAAGCGATCTCCTGGTCGACCAGCGTTTCGATGTCCTCGTCGAAAACGTGCTTCTTGCGGTCGGCGAGGTCCTTGAAGCGCTGGAACGCATCCGCGAATGCGTTGTCCCCGAGTTCGTAGCCTAAGTCCTTGAGTTTTTCGCGGAACGCATGCCGGCCCGAATGCTTGCCCATCACGAGCGAGCTTTCACGAACGCCAACGCTTTCCGGCGTCATGATTTCGTAGGTTTGCGCATTCTTCAAAACGCCGTCCTGATGGATGCCGGACTCATGGGCAAAGGCGTTTTGGCCAACAATGGCCTTGTTGTACTGGATCGGAAATGCCGTGACAGCGGAAACGAGCCGCGACGCGCGCATGATCATCGTGCTATCCACGCCGGTCCAATAGGGCATGACGTCGTTGCGCGTTTTGATCGCCATCACTATTTCCTCAAGCGCCGCGTTGCCGGCGCGCTCGCCCAAGCCATTGATTGTACATTCAATCTGCCGTGCACCAGCGTTCAACCCGGCGAGACTATTGGCGACGGCGAGGCCCAAATCGTTGTGACAGTGGGTGGAGAACACCACACCGTCGGCGCCCGGCACACGTTCGCGCAGCATTTTGATCAGCTCGAAGAACTCCTCCGGCACGGTATAGCCCACGGTATCGGGCACGTTGATCGTGGTAGCACCTGCCTTGATCGCGGCCTCCACGCAGCGGCACAGGAAATCGTGCTCCGTGCGCGTCGCATCCATGGGCGACCACTCGACGTCGTCGGTGTGAGACCTCGCGCGCGTCACGGAAGAGATCACGGCCTCGTAGACCTGCTCTGCGCTCATCTGAAGCTGATATTGCCGGTGGAGCGGAGAGGTGCCGATAAAGGTATGGATGCGAGGCCTCTTCGCAGCGCGCACTGCTTCGCCAGCGCGGTCGATGTCCTTCGGATTGGCGCGGGCCAAACCGCATACCACGGCATTCTTCACCAGCTTGGAGATCTCGGAAACGGCTTCGAAATCACCGTTAGACGCAATGGGGAAACCGGCCTCGATGATATCCACGCCCATGTCGTCGAGCAGCCGAGCCACTTCGAGCTTCTCTTCATGGGTCATGGTTGCGCCCGGCGACTGCTCGCCATCCCGTAGCGTCGTGTCGAAGATCAGCACCCTGTCTTTATCGGAGCGAGGGGTCTCCGCGGGCGCGCTTATAGCGTTGGATGCGGGAAATTCGGTCATGGTTAAGTGTCCTTGCCTGATGTCTGGAAGATATCACAAACCGGGCAAGGCCTCTATGGAGCGCCCGGGCTTTAACCCCCAAGCGCTCGCCCATTCGCTGGGCTGTCAGCGCTCAGGGGCAAATAAGGAGAAGAATAGCGCGCAATGCTCCTGGGGCCGCTCGGGTGCAGCCGCTGAAGTGAGCAAGGATAGGTTGAGTGCGCGTAATTTGCATGGCTCGGGAACCGTTATTCACTTAATGCTTACAACATAGTTTTGCGGTTTGCACAAGTGCTCCGGCGTTAACCCCTTCCGGCAACTGTTCAGGCTCTTTCGGGAAAGAAGCGCAAAAACCCTCTACGCCCGAAGGACGCCAAGGTTCACGACTTGTCCGCTGTGGATTGGCGGGCTATGACGATCATCAGAACTAGCTTCCTTTGCCTATACGGGCGATAGTCTGATGGAGATTCCGTCTAAGGTCGACATGAAACATATCCTGTGCGTTCTTACTATGCTTGCGGCTTTGGAAGTTCCCGCGCACGCCGTCACTTGCGCCGAGGGAATGCAGGTTATTGGCCAGATGTCGAAGATCCTCGATCTTTCGGAACTTGAGCAGTCGAACATCGAGGCGCTGATTACCAAAGCCAAGCTTGAAGAGGAGCAGGGCCGTCAGCGGAACTGCAAGATCATCCTCGCCGACGCGATCCGCTTCTTTCTCATCAAGACAGTTCTCGATTAACGCGCGCCTGCTTTTCGCTTTTCCCACCTGTACGCTGGAAGCAGCAAATCTGGTAGATGAAGGGGCGGAAGAAATGAGATCAAGTGGCGTGACTTGTCGGCTCCAACCACCTCCAAACAGATGACATCGGTGCCTGCGTGCGCGATCTCGACCCCAGCGGGATGCCGGATCATGTGCTCAACGGCGCCTGCGCGAATTGCGATCGTGCCGCCTTTCGGGTCGTAGCTTAGGCCGCGAAACGCGACGTTCTCGACCTCCTTCTGCGCGCCGAAGTCTTCTCTCATGATTTCTATCGTAACCTTGTGAGTATCTTGCGCTCTAGAAATGTGATCGAGGATATTTTTCCAGTCCTGCCGTTGAAGGAGGGTTTGCATGTCAGCGACTCTCCCACTGATCCCAGTCTATCCCATCTTAGGGGGACCTGGGGCCGAGCACTTTGACAAATGACAATTGCAGCTCGTTAAAATTGCAAGGAACATTGTATTCACGGTAAGTATTAACATTCATCATAGTCCTGATGCGCCCCCCATTGGATGTATTGCAGGCGCACGTCACAATGCGAGTAGATTGAGATGGCTCATGATGTTACGCATGCATTAGACGACCAAAGAGAATCCTTTTCTTCGCCGCTCTGGTCAGTGCTGAGGTCGGTCGTCCGTTCCGGACAACTCAGAATTCGCGATTGGAAGGGTGATATTCACAACTTCGGCGACGGGACGGGAAAACCAGTCGCCATCCGATTTCTCGATAGCAAAATTCCGCGCGCGCTTATCCTTGACCCCCAACTCGCTATCGGAGAGGGATACATGGACGGACGCATCGCGATGGAGGCCGGGTCCATCTACGATCTCCTCTGTCTGTTTGCCCGAAATCTCAATCAAAATGGCTTTCCATCCTGGATGGAGATTGCCGATAAATTCAGGCAGTGGACGCGCCTTGCCCGGCAGATCAACGGCGAGACTCGGTCCAAGCGCAACGTGAGCCATCACTATGACCTGCCAAGTGCGCTTTACGAACTCTTCCTCGATAAAGACAGGCAATATTCCTGCGCTTACTTTGCTAGTGGAACCGAGAATCTTGAAGAAGCTCAACTCGCCAAAAAGCGCCTTATAGCGTCCAAGCTTTGCCTTTCGCCCGGCCTGCGAGTGCTCGATATCGGCTGCGGATGGGGCGGCCTCTCGCTCCATATCGCGCGTGAAGCGGGCGCAAAAGTTCTCGGAATCACCTTAAGCGAGGAGCAGGAGCGTTATGCTTGCAACCGCGCGGCTGAGGCCGGTGTAAAAGACGTATCTTTCCGCCTAGCAGATTACCGCGCTCTCGATGAGACTTTCGACCGGATCGTCTCAGTTGGCATGTTCGAGCATGTCGGCTTGCCCAACTACCGCACTTTCTTCCGAAAGATCAATGCATGTCTGAAAGATGACGGGGTAGCTCTCTTGCACACTATTGGGAGGCTTTCCGGGCCTGGCGTCACGAGTCCCTTCATCGCCAAGTACATATTCCCCGGCGGCTACGCGCCCGCCCTGAGCGAGGTCGCGCCCGCAATCGAAGCGTCAGGTTTGCTCATCACCGACGTCGAGGTGCTCCGGCTTCATTACGCTGACACGCTCGCGATGTGGCGAAATAACTTCGAAAGCGCATGGGATAAGGCAGCCGGCCTGCTATCGGAACGTTTCTGCCGGATGTGGGAGTTTTATTTGGCCGGATGCGAGGTAGCCTTCCGCTACCATAACCTAGCCGTCTTCCAAATACAGCTCGCAAAGCGTGTTGACGCCGTTCCGCTTACCCGAGCCTATCTTTGCAACAATGGAGAAGAGGCCACCCGGCAGCAGGCTTGACATAAATCATGGCGGCTGTTGGCGCGTTGGTGTCTTTTTCGATTCAGAACACCTCAAAGAGGAACACCATGACAACGGGTCTGGACGTCTTTGACGCTACTGTCCAGCACACAAATCTTTGGCTTAAAGATTTGATGGCGCGCGTCTCAACCACTGATAGGCACTACGCCTATCAGCTTCTCCGCAGCACCCTACATGTCTTCCGCGATAGGATCGGGCCCGAGAACGCCGTGCATCTTGGCGCGCAGCTTCCGATGCTCATTCGCGGCTTTTATTACGAGGGCTGGCAGCTCAATAAGGTGCCCACCAAAACCCGCCATCTCGATGATTTTCTCAATGCCATCGAGGAGGAGGCTGGGCGTGACCTCGGTTCGGAGCTGGAATCGAAAGTGAAGGCGGTTTTCGCCGTTATTGCCGATAAAATCGATGCGCATGAAATCGAGAAGCTTCGGAAAGTGCTCCCGGCCGAGTTGCAGCCTTTGCTGTCGGAAGAGTTTTATCTCTTCTAAAGCGGGTTAGGTGCATTGCGAGATCGCCAAAGATTCTGCGAAGGATTTTGTTGGGCGCCCCGGCATGCCGCAATTTCAGTTCAAGCCGCGGGATGCCCGGCGCGTTGATCGATCGACCATCTAAAAAGCTTGAGCGGGAAACGGTAAAACCGTTCCCGCTGCTTTCTATCAATGATGAGCCGAAACTGCCTTGACCATTTCAACGGTCAACTCGCGTGTCGCAGCGTGCGATATATCGCCGAGGCTAAGAATGCCAACCATCCTTTTATTCTCGTTGATTACGGGGAGCCGCCTGATTTTATTCTTTTCCATCACCTCAAGGGCTTCTTCTAAATCATGGTCCTCGTTGCAATAGGTGATGCCTTTCGTCATGACGTCGCGGGCGGTCATTTTGGAAAAGTCGGTGCCCTGGATAACTCCCCGGCAGACAATATCGCGGTCCGTGACTATGCCGATGAGTTTGTCATTTTCGCCCACCGGCACGGCGCCTATGTCTTGCTCCTGCATTTTTTGGGCAATTTCTAAAAGGGAAGTATCCGGAGACACCCATACAACGCCTTTATGCATGGCTCTCTTTACTTTCATGGTCCTCACTCCGATACCTTGGTTTTCGTGTAAATATAAATGCCGAGCGTCAGCTTCGACATTGATCGATGTCAAAGTCTTCTGTGTTTAATAGATCGTATACTTGAACATCATCTGCGGTAATTTGTTAAGGTTTGGGTTCGTGAGAGTTATGGCCTTAGCGGAACCAAGAAAGCCGCTTCAGATCGAACATCGCGATATTCCCCGTCCCGCTACGGGTCAGCTTCTTCTTAGAGTCAAAGCTTGCGCGGTTTGCCGGACCGATCTCCACGTCGTCGACGGAGATCTGCCGCCTTGCCGGGCGCGGATCGTGCCGGGTCACGAGATTGTCGGGGAGGTTGAGTCGGTCGGCGACGGGGCCTCCTCATTTCATCGAGGACAGCGAGTCGGTGTTTGTTGGCTCGGCTACGCTTGCGGAACTTGCGAGTTCTGTTTACGCGGCGAAGAAAATCTTTGCGATCGCGCGCGCTTCACAGGCTATCAGCTTGACGGCGGCTTTGCCGATTACGTTGTCGCTGACTCCCGTTTTTGTTTCCCTCTCCCTGACGATTATAGCGACGTCGAAGCCGCCCCTCTTCTTTGTGCTGGCTTGATCGGATACCGCTCATTGAAGATGGCTGGACCCGGACGTCATCTTGGGATCTACGGCTTCCGTGCCGCCCCACATATCGTGGCGCAGGTCGCTTTGCACGAAGGCCGCAACATCTATGCCTTCACGAGGCGGGGCGATACGAAGGCGCAAGATTTCGCTCTTTCGCTAGGTTGTGTTTGGGCGGGTTCATCCGAGGACCGGCCGGAAAAAGAGCTCGATGCCGCGATTATCTTTGCCCCGGCAGGCAATCTTGTCCCAGCGGCGCTGTCGGCAGTCCGTAAAGCGGGGACAGTAGTGTGCGGGGGAATACACATGTCCGATATTCCAAGCTTCCCCTACAACATCCTCTGGGGCGAGCGCATGGTACGCTCCGTTGCCAACGTTACTCGACGCGATGCCTTTGAATTTCTAAGCCTTGCTCCTCAAATCCCGGTCAAGACCACGGTGAAAACCTACGCTCTTGAACAGGCAAACGAAGCGCTCGCCGCGCTTCGAAGTGGAACTCTTACGGGCGCGGCGGTGCTCGTTCCCTAGGAAAGGCTAGCGCAGACGGCTTAAGGAGATACGATCATGAAGGCCATCCGAACCTACATCCTTGTAGCCGATGGCGCGCGGGCTCATCTCCTTCTCTCGGAAGGCCGCGGCAAGCCGCTCGTCGAAGTACCGGGATCTGAATGTCATCAAGACCTCAAGCCGGATCATGAACTCAGCAGCGACAAGCCTGGCCGGGTTCACGAGTCGGCCAACACAATGCGCCACAGCATTGAGCGTGATGACCGTCACCGGCGGGAAAAAGAACGTTTCGCCCAATCGCTTGCCGAAAGCATCGACCGGAGATTTGCAAATCGTGAGTTCGACCGCCTGGTTATTGCTGCCCCGCCTGAGACGCTCGGCGTCATCCGGTCGGCGCTTGGCGATAAGGTCAAATCGGTTGTTTTAGGGGAAGTTGCGAAAGATTTGACGAAGATTCCTAACCAGCAAATAAAGCTTCACCTGGAGGATAGCTTTCCGCTGTAAGTCGCCCAACTTCCACACAAATAACCTCGGTCGCTATTAATTTTGATTGAGCGTCTTCATCGACGTATACCAAACATATTAGGCGATTAGGCTACTACGATATGATTTCGGACTTTGGCAAGCGGCCGTTGCCGCTCAAATTCGTTTGCTCGAAAATATCACGGCTGCTATGTTAATCCCTCACATTTGAGTATAGGAGGGCTTGATGCACGGCATTCATAAACGCTGTGAAACATGTCAAACCCGAAGTGCAGGTATTTGTTCTGCACTCGACGACGATTCATTGGATCAGCTCTTGAAATTATCGCGCCGCAGGGTCGTGTCGGCGCATCAAGCGATATTTCGTGATGGTGATGAAGCCGACCATTATTTCAACATTACTGCGGGAGTCGTTAAACTTGTAAAAATGCTCGCCGATGGACAGCAGCATATTGTGGGCTTACTTTATCCGCCGGATTTTATGGGGCAATCCCTAAACAAACGTCACACCTACTACGCTGAAGCTGCAACTGAAGTCGAGCTCTGCGTTTACCCGCGAGGACCATTTGAGTCCTTTCTGAAGTCACACGCCGAACTTGAACGCCAAATCTTCGAAATGACGATTCGTGAACTGGATTTCTGCCGCGATTGGACCCTGCTTCTTGGCCGTAAATGTTCCTACGAGCGCGTTGCTGGCTTCCTGCTTATGATGGCTAAGCGAATGCCCCAAATAGGAACCTGCCAAGTTTCGGGAAACTCCGTCAATTTCGAGCTGCCATTCACACGCGCCGAAATGGCCGATTATTTGGGCTTGACGCTTGAAACGGTAAGCAGGCAATTCAGTCAGCTTAAGAAAAAGGGGATTATAACGCTGCCGTCCAGCCGCGACATCATCATACCGGACCTCGAACAAAAATTGAGAGTTGTTCCGAAGAAATTGATGAAGATCAAAGCCGCGCCGTCGCCTGAAGCCTAGCATCCTTTCTTGTTTGGCAAGCGGTAGCTGCGGTCGACTCTCATCTATTACCTTCCGAAAGGAACGGCCCGGCGATTGTTGAGACTGTGCTCGACATTGCAGCGCAAGAAACGCGCATTTGATCGGTTCACCTCGTCCCGGAAATATGTCGAGTTTTCGGCGCAGTATCCCACTAGGCGATCTACCGATTGGAAAAGGGTGGAGACCCTTCGATGACGCTAAAAAAAGTAAGACTGGAATTGGCGCGGGATCGTGAGCATCCCGAAGGCAGCAACCGGCACGGCTACGAGTTTGTCGGACCGCTCGATGACCAGGGGCTGCTCGATGCGGTTTTGTGGAAGAAGCACCGCGACCGCTGTCGGGTTCGGCGTTTCTGGCTCAACGAAGCTGATGAGCGCGGCCATCTCGTCAGGAAGCCCGGTGGCCATTGGGCTTTTCATTACGATATTGACGGCGACATCGGCGATGACGAAAGCGGCTACCGTCTCGGTAACCACAAATTCGCGCCAGGAGAGTATGTTTCCATCCGCGAACATGACGACGTGCTGCGGACTTTTCGTGTGGTTCGGGTCGAGCAACTTCTCTTGGGCCCTGCTTAGGGGGAGGCCATTCGAAGACATACGTTCCAAAGCGCTTATCGCCCACGCAGGCTCCTGCGACAAACAATATGAACGGCTTGAAAAAACAATAGCGGGATAGCAGCCTCACAACTCAGAGGGATGAGTTGGGCCTGCTATTGATGAGCCAGTTCATAGACGCCTTTAAAGTGCTTGGTCGCTTTGAGTGCGTGGCGCAGCCGTCAATTGCAACACCTGTTTCCCAATCGGCCGCGAAAGCTTTGCGTCTCTTGCGCGCAGTCTTGGTCTTAAAGATCGGTCCCACATCGAACGGTAAAGAATGTATTAGCTACGAGGGATGGACGCCTGCTCAAGCGCGGCTTCAAGTAGCTGTAAGGGGATAGAAAATCCATCTAATCTCGTGTCGACCTGCCCCCCAATATGACCCCTGTAAGAAAGCCTCCGGAGCTGCGAGATGAGCCAATAATCGGACGAAGCATTTTTTACCCGGCCGCGCGCGCCGCTCGGGTTCGGGAAGAATTCCACGATCTTTGTGCCCGGCTGACACCAGGCAATATGCGCGAGCCCAGCACCGTGGGGGGCAACCACGGCTTCGGCCCGCCTGAAAAGCGCGATCTGTCGCTCAATCGGCAGGCCAGCGAGCACAACCCGGCGAAAACCGCGCGCTTCAAGCAGGGGGATGAGATCATCTTCGTTCAACACCCGCCTCAGTCGTGCATCGCTGCGGCTGACGTAGATGCGGTTTGACCTGCCGTCATGCGCAGTGCCCCGATCAAGAAAGCGCGCGAGGTCGTCCAGGACCGCGAGCCCAAAAGGTGATTGCAGAGCACGGGGCACGTGAGGAACCGGGATCGCCGCCTTCAGATGCGGCACCTGAACAGCATCGCGTTGTCCCACTGGTTCGATGGCGCCGATCCCGTAACGATGCCTGATATAAGCGATCGTACGGACTTGAAACTCGCTACGCTCCGCGTTTACGATCAAACCACGGCCGCGCCCTGCTCCACCGCTCTCCAAGAACGAGAGTAGCGGAACGATCGAATTGAACAGCCAATGAAAAACGTGCCCGCGTGCTGGGATGGGCGCCATTAGATTAAAGTACGGACGGTCGCCTGGAAGCGTCCGCATGCGGTGCGGATGCGCTCGCAACGTGCTTGCCCAATTGTGATGGGGGCGGACCGTCAGCAGCAACCCGTCTTTCATCATGGCGCCGGCCCAGCCTGTTACCACCGTATCCTTCAGCGTATAAATATGATCAGTAAGCTGAAGCGGCAGCCGGTGGCCAATACCCAAAATTCCGAAACATTCAGGCAGGCTTTCGTCGACTGTAGCAGAAGGTAGCTCCACATCCTCCAAGGCGGCATCCGCGATCGGCCGGGCCTCGACCGGCAACAACCACCGCTGCTGCAATGCAGGGAAAAGCCTCGCAGCTTGGTCCGAAAGCACATAGCGGACGCCGCGCATCGAGAACTTCGCTTTGTGTATCCGGCCTTTGTAGTGCAGCGAGACCATGGGCGCGTTTCCATTGATAAGGCGTCCATAGGCCGGGTGGCGGGGCTGGCGCAAGCAATTTCGGGCGATATGGGAGCGCAACCCGGGCGCAGGTCTTCGCCTGCGTGCGCTCAAAATGAGGAAAAACGCTTGTGTCGCCTCCCTTATGTGATATGAAGACCCGATGTGGATGCTGTTCGCAGCCCCGCATTTCCCCGGTAGCTCAGTCGGTAGAGCAAGCGGCTGTTAACCGCTGGGTCGCTGGTTCGAGTCCGGCCCGGGGAGCCAAAATTTTTTGTAAGCATCTGTATTTGATGTTTTTTTCTTGTGGGATGATGCTAGGGATCGCACCCACAGCAAGTCTCGTTTTTGTGGCATCAGCTGTGGGTCGTCCGTCGGCGAATGCTCAGTGACCATTAGATTCACGACATAAAGATCGGAGATAGCTGGAAGCCAACAGCTCGTTCCAAAGCGGCGCGGTGCGTTACGCTACTGTCCAGCCCCATAGTGCAGAGCCAACGCCACTCGCCACCAAAGCGACGCCGATTGCAAGCCGCCAGAATCTTGCTCCAGGCAAGAGTTTTTCGGCGCTCACCATAAGCCCTAAAGCCGCAACCCAGCGCAAGTCCATGACCGCAACGGCAAATAGA
>WNFL01359980.1_pt3 | contig 12161 bp, 19 predicted proteins | sample 5400361 | NCBI WGS metagenome assembly WNFL01 (sample SAMN13153351, study PRJNA577476) | soil metagenome | isolation source: 40 cm soil on Douglas fir-dominated hillslope | place: USA:California | collected 2013-09-17
TATACAGCCACAGCCTGCCCGTTGCCCCGTCCCGTGTCATAGCGAAACGCAAATCTGTCGTTGAGGGTGTGGGTGCCACCAAACGACTGAAGACGAAAGGGGGCAAAGTGGTCCTGGTCAAGTCATCAGTACTGCCGCTGGAAGAAGAGGAGGACACCGGATCACTTACCGACGCTATCCAGGAGTTCAAGAAGGAGATTGACAGTTTTGTCAACCCCCTCCCTGTGCCCTTCTTGGTTGTGCAAGATGGTGTCGAGTACGACATTGGTCTTGCGCTGGAAACCTTGGGTGAATATGTTGAGGATCAGTTCAAGGAGATGCAAAGCAGGACGTTGAAACTCGCAGAGATAATCGATGCAAAGATTGCAACTATGGCGGCGCAAGCTCCGGATAGCGAGTTGAAGGCTAGAAGAAAAGTGGCTAAGTTAGATCGTACAGCAGAAGATGATCAAGCATATACATACATCAAGGTATGTATCTCTTATTGCACTTGATAATATTACCAACACTTCTTGCAGAGCATGGTGCATGCCGTGATCCGGGAGGCGTTGGATTGGAAGCCTAGTGAAAGCCCAGTGACTCTCCTGGAAAGGGGAGAAGTGCACCAAAATGAGGAAGCAAACAACAGTGAAGCCGACGTACCTGATTGGGATGAGCGCATTGACTCTTTGATTAACAAACCTTGGGTGGAACGGATGACGATGAGAGTGGTGGAGTGCATTGAGGTCAGTATCCCAACCACAATGCGAACTTAAAGGTATTCACACCTTAAAGGGAGAGATCGCAGTCGATAAAAGGACCGCAAAGCTCCTGCAAAATCTGGATATCAATGATATGTCGAGGGAACATGTCAAAGACTACTTCCGGCACCTGAAATCGAATAGGAAGAAGGGCCCGGAGCGTGTGAAGCGAGAGAAACGCCGTCAGCGAAGAATTGCTCGTGCACGCGATGCAAGTAGAGCACAGATCTCATGGATAGTCCTTACTTACCTCAGTCACAGGCTTCAAAACAAGCCACCCGTATTTTGGCTATGCTCAACCATCGTTTGGAACTCGCTGCCTCCACACTGGGTGTCAATATTGTTCGGACGGAAATTAGTTTGAAGGCCAGCCAATTCCCTTTGGAAGTATTCTCTGATGAGGAATCTGGGCCAGAAGATGTCGAAGACGAGGTTGCAAGAACATTTGCATCATATGGGGTCCCATATCAGCTTCCGGTCGGTAGCTTTATCTTGCGCCGTCCAAAGCCTTATCTATCTACATCGGTAAGTGCACTAAATTCCGATGATGATAAACACGCTGATCACTTCCGTATACCAGATGAAGAAGCTTACGGCATTTGTGCGAACCCTGTACAAATCGCTCCATGGTAAACTGTCCGCCAGCCAGAGAAGGATCACCGGGCCAGAGTCAACCAACTTACCTATGGAACTCCAACTCGAAGCGTGGATGATTGATCCAAAATGGGAGCCGCCTGAAGATCGCGTGAAGGTGGTCAAGCTCCCGAGCACCATAACCGATGAGAAACGATTTGAAGAAATTATCGATTATGCGATGAAGAGTTGGGCAGAAGAGCAGCATCTGAGGGATGGTCGCTCTTAACCAGGTGAACCAGGAATGAATAGCAGAATGTGGGCGTCACAGGACAGCGGAGTCGCAAAGGATGAGTCTGGTAGATAGGCTTACTTTTTTTGTTCCTGCTTGTAATAAAGCCCGCATTCGTCTTGATGTGAAAGCCCGCATTCGTCTTGATGTGAAAAACCGCTTGGGCTTGGAAGGTCCACGCCTTAGGGAACACAAAACACTACATTCAGGAGTAGCTACTTGATCTTTAAACGCATTCGGATGCTTCATTACCACTAGAGGAGCCACATACCGATCAATTGTTAGCTAGCATTGAAAGTGGCAGGTTACGCTTTCAGTCCTTGCTGGAGAGAATGCTAGAACTAACAAGAGCTCAATACTACAGTACTTACACGTTGTAGTGGTACAGTGGCCCATACCAGTTCACCGGAAATGGTCCCTGTCCTCCGTCGCGCGACATGCCATTGAATATTTTCGAGAGGGATGAGGGGAGGGGGTGATTCTATGGTGCCTTCGAGGTAGAAGTTGTAGCTTCAAAGCTCGACCTGCAGCAAATAGTGGCTTGTGTATATGTGGGTATTAGTAAATATCGAAATGGTGTAGAAATACATACTAATCCTTCCAAATCTGAGGCGTTTCTCCTTCCCAGGGTACCAACCAACAGACATATGCAAGGTGGTATTGTCTTCCCACATGGTCGAATGAAATATGTCTTCCAGAACACCACAGTGAGCCTAGTAGCCGATACGATCGCGGGATCTGGCTTGAAGTGTTGCTATCACTGTACCCTATCGAATGTCATCTCCACCGTTGCGCCGGATTACACCGCATTGCGAAATGTACAGAATATAATCGCGTCCTTCCGAGCTAGGAATAAAACAGGGCCTCACATTCCATTCGCGGCGAAGACGTTGCCCCTTGGAGCGTTTCTGGTGATTGGGACAAATACACGTTCAAGGTAGTCAAAGTACCCATCACTACGCCCGCCGGAATGCTATCTTGCTCCATGTGCGTTCTCTTCTCGGGGATGACCATTCCCCTATCCCTAAGCGTCCAAAGCACCCGGGTTGCCTGGCGCTTCAAATCGGTACCTCTTATTCAGCCCCGAGAGTACGCAAATGTTGATGTTGTTATTTCCATGATGTGGTATTTCGATGCCAACATCACCATGGAACGATAAAGACCACAATTTCGGTCCTGCGTGTATTCATCAAGGTCCTCAGACACCAGCCCTGCGCCTCCACAGGAATGGACTCCTCTCGGTCATCCTGGAGATCCGGTTGTGGCTTGTAGCATGTAGTATGTTGGGACCAGTTCCCCGACCAGCGCACCAACGCAGGGGACAACGTCGATTCCTTCTCTCTGGGATCCTTGAAAATAGTTCTTTCACTTTCGAGGCTCAAGCGTCGGGGATCGATTGGCGGAGGGTCTTGAACTTGGGGAAGTGTCGCGTGAAGCTTTAAAATGGTACTTCAACGTGCTCAGAACCATATGCTTCCATTCTGTTATATGCTGTCGGTGTCTAGAGCAGGGAAACTTGGCGTTGAGTGAGGCCTGGCCCACAACATCGTTTGCAGCGATGCTCCAAACCGAGAAATCTCAACATAGAGATAAAACCTAAATGTCCTAGATGCTTGAAGTAGACGTGCTGGGAATCGTTCCAAGTCGTCGAATTCAAGGGTGCCCGTTTTGTTTCCACGCGCGGTGTCCAAATCAGGGTTCATGGAAAAAGACAAAAAGGAAAAAAGGTAGTAACGGCCATGCAAGACGAAGACGTGGCACTGACAATGAAAGAACATATCCGGCTTATGCGTAAATCGTGCTCCCCAATAACTTGGTAAGTAATACACACATTGGAACGTAAATAGAGGTGGAGGTACATCGATCGCGTGGGATACGCGCAAATTTTAAGGAAACCTTGTCCAATTCTTATTCATTGTCGTCGCTTTGATCGTCCAAGAAGGCCAAAATGTTCTGCAAGGGGAAACAAGTCAACTTTGAGACTCGTGTGATGACCAGACACTGACCTTCCTCCTCCGTGGTTGACTCTTTGCGGCTTCTTGCTCTTCTTCAGAGAGATGGGGTTCTTCTTCTTCTTCTTCTTCCGACTTTTCTGCCTTTCTGAGATGTTTCTCCGTCTTTTTCTTAGTACGTGCGCCACGCTTGGCTTCAAACGCAACGACCTCCTCTTCAAGTGGACAGTGAGATGCGAAGGGCACCGTCATAAAGAAGAGAAACGCACCTAGCTCAGTAGCAAGTTCACGCTTTTCGCGGATGGCTTTGGCCTTATCCATACTCAGCCGACCTGTCATTCCGAGGCCGGCTAGAATCTCCTTCAAGCGAGCAATCTGCTTCTTAGGCTTGTCTTCAATACCCTCAAATTCCTTCTTCCTAGAAATATACTTTCATTCAACCACATTTGAAGGAGTCGTGGTATGATTGCCACACACCATTGCTTTCGAATGCCACATGCGACCACATAATTCTTTAATTTCCTGATTTCCTCTTCAACCGGATCCTTGTGGGAGGATAAAAGGATGGGAGAGAGAGGCAGAAAGTGGGGCTTACATTTTCCTTCCCTTTCGACGTGGAAACCTTACGCTCTTTCTTTGGTTTGGGAGCCTTGGAGGGGTCACTCTGTAACAATATCAGACGGTTATGCAGGAACACTTTGCGTCGCCTTACCTTCTTTCGGGACGACTCGGCTTTCTCCTTCTTGGGCGAATCAGGGTCGAGCACCGAAAGATCATCATAACTCAACTAATGAGATCACATCAAGACCTAATCTCAATATCCTCATATAGTTGACACACCTCTGCCACTTCTGCAAGCGTCTCTTCTCTATTTGGAGCACTCTGTGGACTTTTGTCCTGGACTCCAGAGCCGTTCTGCCATACAAACGTGGTCAATACACTACGTGAGCAAAAAACCACAATCTTCAAACGTACTTTCAGAACAGATGGGGTTGACGCCCTCTTCCCATCCTCCGATTCCTCGTCCGGGTCAGCCTTCTTTTTGCGTGGTTTCTCGGGCTTCTTATTAACAGGGGTCTTTGGTGGAGAAGCCGCTTCCTTTTTTATGCCGTGTGCAGTGGACGTAGGCTTCGATTCACTTGTCGCAGCTTTCTTCCGCGGAAGGTTGTCGCCTTCACGATCGGCCATCGATACGTCTTCTTCTTCGGCCTTCTCTTTCTTCTTCTTCGACTCTGGAGGGCGTGTCTTCTTTGTTGGACGAGCATCTTGCATTTCCTCATCAGAATCATCTGGCTGTGACTTGCGCTTCTTGGCTCTACTCTTCCGCACAATATCAGGATCCGCATCTTCCTCTTGTTGGTCCAACTAAATGCCCAAGATAGTCAGCAAAGCAACGCGACGCAGGCTCACGACGAACCGCCGCTTGCAGTAAAGGCGTCGCGATAGCAACAGCTTTCTTCTTAAAGTTCTCGTCCTCTACCACATCAGCTTCGAATACGCCACACTCTCTGAGGTATCGAAGGACCGCTTTCTTCCCGAGCTTTCTGGAAATGAAGGCGCAGGTCAGAACGCGTTTAACACGCTCGGAGTGCCATGCAAAGGTTTACTCCAAGGTCTTTTCCTCAGTAGCTTTGTGAACGAGGTCCTTTACGGCGCGTCGGAGCGCGTCCTCGTCAAAGTTCATCTCGTGGACGGAGTCAAAGGCTTGTTTCCTTTGACTCAAGTCCGCCTCTTCCAGACTGCGCTCTAGGGTGTTCTTTGGCAAAGAGGATCTCTACTTGCGTTCTTGGCAAAATATTTCTGCTGATATTCATTCAACAATAATATCATCCTTGTCATTCCAGAATATCACGCCCATTATTTGAACAAGCAAAGCACCCTGCACCGGCAGCACCAGATACATGGGCAGCCTGGTGTTCATGCATAGATCCTATTCTTTATTGGTGGATTAGGATTAGGATCATGTTTCCATTCACCGGATCAATCATTCCCAGCCTTCTAATTCAGCCACAAATTTGCCCAACTCGAATGTTCAGCTAAACTGAAACCAATGAGATATTATTGATTCTGGGCCTTGATCGGTACGCTCAACATTATTATATTGGGCAGCAGGGAGCAGCAGGGAGCAGCAGGGAGCAGCAGGGAGCAGCAGGGAGCAGCAGGGAGCAGCAGGGAGCAGCAGCAGCCCCGGTGGTCGGGCGGAGAACTTATTTGGGTGAATTAAAACACGGGTGCGGATAGGTAAATCGATTCTGCCCGAAAGGGCACCTAGCGCGGGACATTTGCTGACAGCGGTCCCACAGGTGGATTCAGCCTTAGCCCCGCTGCCACACCCACACCTTGTCTTTCCCCATTTCCTGAGTTTTCACTACGTTGCTGTGTCGACGCCCACGACGCTGAGGCGAGCAATAACCCACAATCCTTAATCAAACTACTTGTTACCTTAGTCTACACGCCGATGGCGAGTACTTCGACTCCGCCGAGGTCACCCCTGCGACGGAATGGGTCCATGTCCCTTCTCGCAAACGATGAACGTGGCGACTACAAGCAACTTCCTGGTGGAGATGATCTTTCTAGACGCCCCACCAGCGATACTTCCCAGACTTCTGGAGGTAAGATCCCCTCATCCGTTGGCATCTTGCGCTGCTTACCACTGGACGTAGTCTGGCCGATATCAGCATACTGCTTAGCTTCCATCCTTATGACTGTCGTTAACAAGGTGTGCAATGCCTCGGCTCGCCCTTGACGTGAAATCCACGCTAACGTCGATTCATTCTTGCATCTCGTTTGGAAGTTTGTCGTTTCGGGACGGGACTTCAACATGACCTTCCTCCTTCTCTTCATTCAGTCCTTTGTCTGCGTCCTGCTTGTTGTCATCTGCAAAAAGCTCCGTCTCATCCAGTACGGCGACTTTAATACCGAACATGCAAAGAAATGGTTCCCAATCAGCACATGTCTCGTACTCGTCATCTATACAGGCTCAAAGAGTTTGGTCAGGACAGCACGCGCAGTCGTGCGAGTATATCGGTTGCCTGAACGAATTCTAACGTTTGACTGTGCAGCAATTTCTCACTATACCGGTGTACACCATCTTCAAGAATCTCACCATCATTCTGATTGTATGTATACAATTATGGCTTCGACGTACCCTGCCACTGACGAAGCGAACAGGCATACGGCGAAGTAATGTGGTTTGGCGGTCGTGTAACTGGGCTCATGCTTGTGTCTTTTGTCCTCATGGTCCTCTCGTCTGTCATCGCTGCCTGGTCCGACATCTTTTCGACCCTCAGTTCGCTCACCGGCGCGTGGAACGGTACCGTACCGGCTGCTGCACTCTCCAATGAACTTCCAAAATCCTTCACTGGTGCGCTGAATATCGGGTACTTCTGGATGTTCTCCAATTGCTTGGCCTCTGCCGCTTATGTGTGTTTGGCTCGTCTTTTGTAGTAAAAATCTAACCTTTCTACAGGTGCTGGCGATGCGCAAACGCATCAAGGGAATGGGATTCAAGGATTGGGACACGATGTTCTACAATAACGTGCTCCCGATCCCTCTGTTGGCTGTCTTTTCCTTTATCATGGAAGACTGGGGTTCGACAAATTTATCAAGGAACTTGTCAGTTGGTTTATTGTCGCCTGTTCAATTCGATCTCACATTTATTGGTTTTGATCAGCCCAACCGATTCCAGAAATGTCCTGCTCTCTGCAATGATCTTCTCTGGTGCAGCAGCTGTATTCATCTCCTACACCACTGCATGGTGTGTGCGAACGACGAGCAGTACGACATACAGGTACGCACTGGCCACGTGACGGTATGGCCCTGAAGTGCTGATACGGTCGGACCTTGACAGCATGGTTGGCGCATTGAACAAGCTGCCAGTTGCCGCGTCAGGTATGGTGTTCTTCGGCGATCCAGTGACAGCAGGATCCGTGTCGGCTGTTGGAGCTGGTTTCTTAGCGGGATTGGTATACGCGGTAGCGAAAAACAATCAGGTCAAGGCCGAAAAGGCACAGCAGGCGCGCGAAGGCGTCATCCCTTTGCACAAAGTGAGCCGATAGATAGGGACTGGCAGTGGTGTTGAAGTGGCGCCCAGGCGGGGCGGGCAGGTTCTTGCTGTTGATGTTGTGTGATGTCGATTGGACCTTACTCTAGATGTAGATTTGGGACTGGCATATTGATGTTGGCAGTTGTGATAATGGGTTCAATGGGTCCAATGGGTCCAATATTAGGGGCCAATGGAAGTCAATGGATACCGATGGATACCGATATTAGTGGAGACCGGAGACTGGGCATATTCAACAGTGCAGCTCGAAGCTCGGTTGAGGATGGCGAGCGAATAATCCCAACGTTCATCTCCCTATCGTCCTATCGTCCTATCGTCTATTTAGCCAACGCCCCATTCGCCATTCGCCAACTTGCTCTCCTACCTCGTCGGGTAGCTAGTCGATCTCTCATCTCTCTGCTCATCACACCCTATCTTCATCGCCCTGCACGATGGCGACGCTTTATCCCCCCCGCCTCGCCGGTCAGTTCGCTCCTGGGACGCCTAGTGCGCCTGGGACGCCCGTCCACTCGATCCAGACGCTTCGACGCAAATCTGCGGGTCACCATGGCCCTCTGACCAAGATTCTAGTCGCAAACCGTGGTGTAAGTCGCCTGAGACTGTACTCGATCGCCTTCTGGTCCAGATCCCGGACCCGTCTTTTTTCAACCGATCCCGTCCTTCTCCGATTGAAACGCCCCTATCTTACCTTCCCCACGTCCGCTCCTACTTATGACTGACCGCTGATGCGCGGCTCGGCCTGCAGGAGATTGCGATTCGCGTCTTCAGAACGGCACATGAACTCGCGATGCATACTGTTGCGATCTACTCGTACGAGGACCGAATGTCTGCACATAGACAAAAGGTACGCATTTGCCACTTTTTTCGTCCCCACTCGCTGGTGAGACTGAGACTGACGACCGCATCCAACCCATTTGTTCTCCCCAGGCTGACGAAGCATACCAAGTTGGTAAGGGCCTTACGCCCGTTGCGGCCTATCTCGCACAGGATAACATCATCGCCGTCGCCCTCGAACATGGCGTCGATATGATCCACCCCGGCTATGGCTTCCTGTCCGAGAACGCAGTGTTTGCCCGCAAAGTTGAACAGGCCGGTCTCGCTTTCGTCGGGCCTGCCCCCGAGGTCATTGATGCACTTGGAGACAAGACAAAGGCGCGACAGATTGCCATCAAGATAGGTGTCCCTGTGGTTCCCGGCACCCCCGGTCCAGTTAGTTCGTACGAGGATGGCTCAGCATTCATCGAGGAGTATGGGTTTCCCATTATTATCAAGGCGGCGATGGGAGGCGGCGGGCGCGGTATGCGTGTGGTTCGAGAACAGAGCGAGTTCCAGGACGCGTTCTCTCGCGCCGTGAGCGAAGCCAAGTCGGCGTTTGGTGATGGGACAGTATTCATCGAGCGATTTTTGGACCGTCCTAGGCACATTGAGGTGCAGATTCTCGCTGATGGACAAGGAAACGTCGTTCACCTTTTTGAGCGTGACTGCTCTGTCCAAAGGAGACATCAGAAGGTCGTCGAGGTCGCCCCTGCCACGCATTTGGCCGAGGAGCTCCGGCAGGCTATCCTGAAAGACGCCATCAGGCTCGCCCAGAGCGTTGGATACCGCAACGCCGGGACTGCCGAGTTTTTGGTTGACCAAATGGGAAGGCATTACTTCATCGAGATCAATCCCCGTATTCAGGTCGAGCACACCATCACTGGTGAGTACTTCTCAGTTCAATCAGACGTCGCTTACATGAATCAATTAGAGGAAATCACTGGTATCGATATTGTCGCTGCTCAAATTCAGATTGCAGCTGGTGCTACCCTCCCGCAGCTTGGCCTTACCCAAGAGAACATCACAAAGCGAGGCTTTGCAATCCAATGCCGAGTTACCACTGAAAATGCAGCCGCCAACTTCCAACCTGACATTGGCAAGATCGAGGTGTATCGAAGCGCCGGAGGTAACGGTGTTCGACTCGACGCTAGCTCTGGATTTGCTGGTGCCCAAATTACGGTCCGTTCTTCCGACCTTCCCCTCGCCATATTCTGACAAGGAATTCGACAGCCCCACTATGACAGCTTGCTCGTCAAGGTTACCGTGAGTGGTACTACGTATGAGGTAGCTCGAAGGAAGATGCTTCGTGCCCTCGTCGAGTTCCGTATTCGAGGTGTCAAGACCAATATCCCCTTCCTGTTCCGTCTCCTTACCCACGATGTCTTCATCGGTGGAAAGACCTGGACGACTTTCATTGATGATACTCCTGATTTGTTCAAGCTTGTCCAAACCCAGAACCGTGCACAAAAGCTCCTCGCGTATCTTGGTGACCTTGCCGTCAACGGCAGTTCTATCAAGGGACAAGTTGGTGAACCAGGCCTCAAGACTGAGGTTATTGTACCCAGGTTGCAGGACCGCGACGATCCAATGAATGGACCTCCACTCGATACTAGCATGCCTTGCGAGATCGGATGGCGGAACATCATCGTCAAGCACGGACCCGAGGCATTCGCAAAGGCTGTTAGGCAGTATCCCGGTACACTGATTATGGACACTACATGGCGTGATGCGCATCAAAGTCTGCTCGCTACCCGATTGAGGACAATCGATATGGTTAACATTGCAAAGGAGACAAGCTGGGCGCTTGCGAACGCGTACTCTTTGGAGTGCTGGGGCGGTGCTACATTCGACGTCGCTATGCGGTTCCTGTACGAGGACCCTTGGGATCGTTTGGTGAATAGCATTGTTTGTTTGGTGGTTGGAAATTTTACTGATTGAAGTCGACAGAAAACACTTAGGAAGCTTGTACCTAATATTCCGTTCCAAGCTCTTCTCCGTGGTGCCAATGCGGTCGGCTACACAAGCTATCCGTGAGTATGCCATGATTTCTCAAGGATGTAGCTCACTTCTGTTCAGGGACAATGCCATCTATGACTTTTGCAAGAAGGCCGTGGAGAACGGCTTGGACATCTTCCGTGTATTCGATTCTTTGAACTATATTGGTAAGCCCGCTTGAGGTCGACTGTCAGGTGGGTCATTGACGGTTGCCTGTAGAGAACGTTAGTGTGGGGATACGATCGGGACTCATATTACTGACCCTTTCCACAGATGAGACTTGGAATCGAGGCCGCTAAGAAGGCGGGGGGTGTTGTCGAAGCGGTCGTTTGCTATAGCGGAGACGTCGCCGATCCTCGAAAGACCAAATACACGCTTGAATACTATATGAAATTCGTCGAAGAACTCGTTCAGGAGGGTATCCACGTGCTCGGTATCAAGGACATGGCTGGCTTGCTCAAACCCCAGGCTGCTACCTTGTGAGTGGTGATCCGAGAGGATATCCAAGGATTAACGAAATAAAAAACAGGCTTGTTGGTTCTATCCGAAACAAGTACCCTGACCTCCCTATTCACGTCCACTCGCATGATACTGCTGGTATTGCGGCTGCGACGATGATTGCCGCAGCTATGGCTGGTGCAGATGTTGTCGATGTTGCAATTGACAGTATGTCCTCCATTTGATCGCATGAGTTGGGTTAATGGCAATTGGCAGGCATGTCCGGTCTCACTTCTCAACCTTCGATGGGTGCAGTTTGCATGGCCTTGGAGCAAACCACTCTTGGCACCGGTATCCGATACGCTGATATCCAAGCCCTTAACCTGTACTGGACCCAGGTTCGACAGTTGTACACCTGCTTCGAGGCCAATGTTCGCGCTTCGGATTCTAGTGTGTTCGAGCATGAGATGCCTGGTGGGCAGTATACCAACCTCATGGTAAGTAGCTCGCACAGAGCGTGACTAATGAAGAAACTGAGGTATTCCCGGCAGTTCCAAGCGTCGCAGTTGGGTTTGGGCACTCAGTGGTCAGAGATCAAGAAAAAGTATATCGAGGCGAACCAGTTGGTATGCGCCCGGCTTATTGAATTCCTCTATTCTGCTTGACCGTTCGGATAGTGCGGCGATATCATCAAAGTCACACCCTCGTCCAAGGTAGTAGGCGACTTTGCGCAATGGATGACCTCCAATTCTCTCAGCAAACAAGATGTCCTTGACCGCGCAGAGCACCTCGACTTCCCACAGTCTGTCATCGAGTTCTTCCAAGGCCAATTGGGTCAGCCATATGGCGGCTTCCCAGAACCTCTTAGGACGCATGTTATCCGAAGCAAACCGAAGATTGATGGACGCCCCGGTGCTTCTCTCCCTCCTATGGACTTCAGGAAGATGAAGGCCGATCTCCGTGCCAAGTTCGGAAAACATATCACGGATGTCGATGTTGCCTCATATGCTATGTATCCAAAGGTGTGTTGTTGTGTGGTGGTTGTCACGTTGCAGCTGAACGAGGATGCAGGTCTTCGAGGAGTACCAAGGCTTCGTCGAGAAGTTTGGTGATTTGAGGTGGGTGTGATTGCTCAATTTCCGGATATGGCGCGCTAAAATGCCATTATAGCGTCATCCCCACTCGCTACTTCCTTGGACGTCCCGAGATCGGCGAGGAGATGCACATCTCCATCGAAACGGGCAAGATGCTGATCATCCGTCTGATGGCCATTGGAGCTGTGGTCGAGGGCA
>WNFL01038307.1_pt3 | contig 12160 bp, 12 predicted proteins | sample 5400361 | NCBI WGS metagenome assembly WNFL01 (sample SAMN13153351, study PRJNA577476) | soil metagenome | isolation source: 40 cm soil on Douglas fir-dominated hillslope | place: USA:California | collected 2013-09-17
GGTGGACCCGCAGCCTCTGGTCATCCACGGCGAAGTGGACGAAACCATCGCTCTGGCCGATGTGCTGGCCTGGGCCAGGACCTGCGAAGTCCCGGTGGTCGTGATTCCCGGAGCCGAGCATTTCTTTCATCGCCGCCTGCCGATGCTCAAGATGCTGGTGACTCGACACCTGCTCGGAGCCGAAGCGCAATCCGCGCGCGGGCTCCAGGCGCCTGCGCCCGCCGCGTGAGCGCGATGGATCAGACGCAGGTCTTCGCGAAAACGCCCAAGGGCGCAGCCGAGATCACGCTGCGCGTGGGCGGCCTGTCGTTGCAGGAGCGACGGGTGCTGATCATGATCGACGGCGAGCGTTCGGTCGGGGAACTGGCGCCCCTGCTGCGCGAGGGTCAGATCGACGCAGTGATCGCCCTGTTGCATTCGCGCGGCTTCATCCGCGACGCCGGCCCAAGCACCCCCGAATCCGCGGGCCCGAGAACCCGGGGCGATCTGGCAAGCGGCCCGGACACGGCGGGCAGCCTGCTGCGGTCCACCGAGGGAAACGCCGTGCCCGAGGAACGGGTCTACCTGACCATCGAGGAGGTCAAGCGGCGCGCAGTGCGCGAGCTCAACGAGCGGCTCGGATCCGAGGCCGAATCGATCGCGATGCGGATCGAACACAGCCCCAGCGCTGACGACCTGCGCGAGCGCCTGCGGGAAGCCGAGCGGCTGGTGGCTCGCCTGACCGGCGAGGCCTCGGCCCAGGACTTTGTCCGCGCGATGCGGCGCCGCTAGGATACGCAGCCCGCAATCGGAGCCCGCCATGAACGCGATCCACCCGGACGACGACCTGTGCTACCTCAACGGCGAGTACCTGCCCCTATCCAGCGCGCGCATCCCGGTGCTCGATCGCGGCTTCATCTTCGGCGACGGCATTTACGAGGTGGTGCCGGTTTACCGTAAGCGGCCGTTCCGCCTCGAGCCGCACCTGGATCGCTTGCAGCGAAGCTTGAGCGAGGTGCGCATCGACAATCCGCACACGCGCGACGAATGGCGCGCGCTGATCGACCGCCTGATTCGATCGTCGACCCCGGCCGACCTGGTCGTGTACCTGCAGGTCACGCGCGGCGTGGCCCGGCGGGATTTCGCATTTCCCCGCAACGTCACGCCGACCGTGTTCGCCATGGCCTCGGCCCTGACCCGGCCCAGCGCGGCCCAGCGGGACCTGGGCCTGAGCACAATATCGGTGCCGGACCAGCGCTGGCTGCGGTGCGACATCAAGTCGGTCTCGCTGCTCGGTGCGGTGCTGGCGCGCCAGCACGCGGCCGAACGCGGGGCCGACGAAGTCGTCCAGCATCGCGACGGACGCCTGACCGAGGGCTCGGCCAGCAACATCTGGCTGGTCAAAGGCGGGCGCGTGCTGGCGCCGCCGCGCGACCATCTGATCCTGGAGGGCATCCGCTACCGACTCATCGAGGAATTGTGCGCACAGGCCTCGATCGCATTCGAGGCGCGGGTGATCTCGATGGACGAGGTGCGTGCGGCCGACGAACTGATGCTCAGTGCGGCCACCCGCGAGGTGCTGCCGATCGTCGAACTCGACGGCCGGCCCATCGGCGACGGCCGGCCCGGTCCGGTGTACCGACAGCTGCGCCGCGGCTACGACGCCGCCATCGAGGCGCTTTGACATTCGGTAGCATGGACCGTCTCGCAGCGCCGGATCGCAAATCATGGCCGAGCAGGACAGCCCGATCCAGTATCCGACCGATTTTCCGATCAAGATCGTCGGCTTGAACCAGTCTGGCTTCGAGGCAGCGATCAGCGCGGTGTTGCTGAATCACGCTCCGGACTTCGACGTGACCTCGATCGAAGTGAGGGAATCGCGCGCTGGAAAGTACCTGTCGCTCACCGCAACCATCAACGCCAAGTCGCGCGATCAGCTCGACGCGCTCTATCGCGCCTTGACCGCCCATCCGATGGTGCGCGTGGTTCTATAGCGGGACCCCTGGTTCGAGGTGAAGGAGCTCAAAGCCGCGCCTTGACCCAGCCGGGTAATTCGACGAAAATCTAATTTGACGAATATCGAGTTAGTCCGATGACCACCAAGCCTGCAGCCGGTTCGGCGAGCTTCGAACTGATGCTGGATTTCTTCAAGGCGCTCGCCAATGAGAACCGCTTGCGCATCCTTGGCCTTCTGCTGGAACGCCCGCATCACGTCAAGGAGCTTGCCGCGGGGACCCAGTTGAAGGAACCGACGGTATGCCATCACCTCGCGGCCTTGCAGAGAATCGGCCTGGTTGAAATGGCGCCCAAGGGCAATTCACACTTTTACAGCGTGCGCGAGGATCAGCTCCGGCAGCTCGGGCGCTCGATCTTTGGGGAACGCAGCGCCCTCGTCCATGCAGCTCCGGACGAGGACGAGTGGAATCGCCGCGTGCTGGGCAATTATCTCGACGGCGATACCTTGAAGACGATTCCGGCAAGCCGGAAAAAACGCTGGGCGATCTTGAAATGGTTGGCCGGCAAATTCGAACCCGGGAAGCGATATCGGGAGTCGGAGGTCAACAAGGCGATTCAGTGCCACTACTGGGACTCGGCGACATTGCGTCGTGAACTCATCGGGTATCGAATGCTCAACCGGGAAAAGGCGATCTACTGGCGCCAGCCGGAATCCGAATGGCTGCGCGCCTGATCGTTCCGGCTAGGTCCGGTCGGCGGTCGCCAGGTCGGCCAGCCGCGACTCCAGGTCGTTAGGATCTTCGGACACGGCGCGGGCCACGTCGTGGTCGACCAGGCCGCCGCGGATCAAGGCCGCCAGCGAGTGATTCAACAGGTGCGACAGCGGCGCCCGGCGGTCGATCTCGCCTCGAATCTGCAGCCACTTGCCATCGCGGATCATCGCGCGCAGCTTCGCGTTGACCGTCATGATCTCGTGCGCCAAATGGCGCCGCTTGCCGTCGCAACTGGGCAGCAAGGTCTGGCATATCACCGCGGCCAGGAAGGCCGCCGTGTCGCTGAGCGCCTGGTGCCGGAATTCGATCGGGTAAAGGTCCTGTATGCGTTGCAGGGTCTTGGCGGCCGAGGCCGTATGCAGGGTCGCGAGTACCAGATGGCCCGAACTGGCCGCGCGAAAGGCAGCCTGCAAGGTCGCAAGATTGCGAATCTCGCCGATCACGATCACATCCGGGTCCTGCTGCAACGTGTGCTCGACCGCCAGCTCGAACGAGGGAACGTCGGAGCCGACTTCGCGCTGCTGGATCAGGCAGCGACGGGATTCGAAGCGATATTCGACCGGCTCCTCGATCGTGACGATCCTCAGGTTGGACTGACCGTTCAAGTATTCGATCAAGGCGGCCAGGGTGGTCGATTTGCCGGCTCCGGTTTCGCCGGTGATCAGCACCAGGCCACGCTTCAGGGTGGCCAGTTGCGAAGCTGGGCGCGGCCGGCCGCAGCCGGCGCAGCGCCAGACTGAACAGTCCGCCCCGGCCGCTGGCCGTCAATCCGCCGAAGCGGGTGATTGCAAGCCGGAATGCGACGCCCTGGATCGAGGTCACCGACAGGCGGGTCTGCCCGCCGCCCGCCGCCACGCGTGCCAGAATGTCCGGTGCATCCAGGCCCAGGTCGCGCAGCAGATCTTCAATGTCGGAGGCCTTGATGCCGGCTTCGTAACCGCGCACGCTGCGCAGGCCGTCCGGTAGTCGCAAAGCCGGTGGGACTCCACAATCGATGTGAATATCGCTGACGGCGAAGTCTCGTTCTTCGGCCACATGAATCAGCAGATCAAACAAGCGCATGCCTGTGCCCCCACGATCGTCCGCGCCCGAATCCGGCAACTCGGGGTTGCCTTCGCTCGGATCTGACCACGCCTTAAGAAAAAGGGCGGACCCCGTTACATCGTAAGCCGGTTAGGCCTTGTCGGGCGACCCTTTCGTTTTCCTGGTTTCGGCTAACGTGGAGACCTGAGACCAGCCAGCAACGCGTCCAGCGAGGTCGTTCCGTCGGCCACCCGCGCAAGTCCCCGATCCCAGAGCGTACGGCCATCGGCCAGCAGCGCCCGCTCGAGTTCGATCGCATCGGCTCCCGAGGCGATCAGGCCGCGCGCGCGGCTGTCGATCTCGAGCAACTCGTAGATCAGGGTCTTTCCGTCGTACCCGGTGCCGTGGCAGTGCCGGCAGCCTTCCGGGGACGACCTGCGCGCCTGGACCTTCGCCTGCGCCAGCCAGGTGTTCAGCGCGGCCGCTAGCGCACGGCGCACTTCATCGCGGTCGTCCGGTTGGGAGCAATGCGGGCAGAGGCGGCCGACCAAGCGTTGTGCGACCACCAGGGACAGAGCTTCGAGCACTTGCGCTTGGTGCGCCTGCAGGCGCTGAAATTCCGCCAGAACATCGTTCGCCCGTTCGAGCACCATCGTCGAGAGCACCAGGTGACCGCCGCGGGCGGCCTGCAGTGCCAAGCGGGCCACGCCGGGGCTTGCGATCTGCCCGAGCAGGATCGCATCCGGACCGTTTTGCAGCAACCAGAATAGTCCTTGCTCCCAGCGGTCGGGCTCGGCGCATGAATCCGCAGGCAATTGGAACTGCAGCCACTGGTCGACCGGACGTCGGATGTGAGATTCGAGGGTCTGCACACTGCGCCGCTGCGGGTCGAGCACCTCGAGCATCGAATACAGCGAGGTGGTCTTGCCGCAACCGGCCGGGCCAAGAAGCAGCACCAGCCCGGAGGGTGCGCCCAGGATATGCCGGATCGTCTCCAGGTCAGCAGCCTGGTAGCCGATCGCATCGAGCGCGATGGGCGGCGCCTGCTGGTCGAGGATGCGGATGAACGCGGTGCGACCCGCAAGGCAGGATCCGAGCGTGGACTCGAATCGGTAGCGAGCGCATTGAGCGCCGGTGCCAAGGCCACGCGCTGCGACGGCGCACAGCGCATCGAGCAGGTGCGGCGAGAAATCCCCGAGTTTTCGGACGGCTCCATGGCAGCGCACGCACGCCCACGCACCGCCCGGCCTGGGTGCAAGACGCAGGTCGCTGGCACCGAGTTCCGTGGCCGAGCGCAGCAGCGCGGCGAGCAGTCGTTCGGCGGTCGCGTGCCGTCGCGACTGGCCGGCCGCGCCGGAGCGCAGCCGACGGTCGGCCTGCGCAATCAGCGCCGGCAAACTCAGGGCTCGGCGGCCGCGATGAATAGGCGCTCCGCGACACGCAGGCAGGCGCGGTGGATGTCCTGATGCCAGGGCTGGCGCATGGGACCGACGTGACCGCTATCGTCCATTGAAGAAGCGACTGCGGCGGCGGCGCCTGTGAGCCATCGCACCGGCCTGCAGACGGCCGCGGCGCGTTCGGAGGGGGCTCTGGGGAAGTTTTGCAGCATGCTGGCGACCGCCACCACCAGCAAGGAAAGATATGCAAGCCGGGCCAGTCTCATCGCACGGGGCCCGATCCCGAGGCTACGCGTCCGTATTCGATCCAGATACGCGGAGCGCCCAGGTCCTTGTGCAAGGAACCGCGATCCGGATACAGGCCGAGTCCGCCGACCTGGAACAAGCGCGCCAGGCGGAAGTTGTCCTGCATCGATAGCCCCGCGAAAATGAAGTCATCGGCTTCCCCGGTTAAGTGCGTGCTCGGCTCGACGCCGCCGACCCGTCGATTGGTCTGCGGGGTCCGAAAACCGGACAGCAACACGATCGGACGAGGCGACCAGCGCTGAGCGACGGCCCGCTGCATCGCGTAGTTCAGGTTCAGCAGACCGAGCGCGATCGGCCGCTCGACACCGGCCCGCAGGTCGCGGTAAATCCGGTTGATGGTGCGATATCCGTCGGGCAGCAGTGCGCCGTCGGCCCAGTAAACCACTCGCGCCGATTCCTGGGCTTCCGGACGCGTGATCCACAGCTCGCGCGGCGAGCTCGACAGGCCCCCGCCTCCGGGCACCGCGCCGCAGACGGCGCGCAACGCACGCCGGGGTCCAGCCGCCAGGCAGGCAGCTGCCGCGGACTGCAGCAGGCGGCGGCGAGGTCGGGATTTCATCGGAGCCCGACCATAGCCGCTCGAAGCCCGGTTGGCGCTACCGCCACCGGCGGTTGCCTAGAATGCAAGATGAAATGCCCCATTGCGAACCGATCCGCCGTCTGCTGGGCCGCGCCCCGTATGTTCAAACCTGGCATGCGATGCGCGAGTTCACGCTGCAGCGCGGATCGGAAACCCTCGATGAGCTATGGCTGCTCGAGCACGACCCGGTGTACACGCTGGGCCAGGCCGGGCGGCGCGAGCACCTGATCGCGCCCGGTGCCACGCCGGTCGTCGCGACCGACCGTGGCGGCCAGGTCACGTATCACGGTCCGGGCCAGGCCATCGTCTACACGCTGATCGACCTGCGCCGCCTGAGGCTGACCGTGCGTGAGCTGGTGTTCCGGATCGAGCAGGCGGTGATCCAGGTGCTCGAACCGTTCAATGTGGTCGGGCAGCGCGTGCGCGGTGCGCCGGGCATCTACGTCCGGCTCCCGGGCGCGAGTCCGGGCGGCGCGTTCGAAGGGTTGGCCAAGGTCGCTGCGCTCGGGGTGCGCATCCGCAACGGCTGCAGTTACCACGGGGTCGCGCTGAACCGTCGACTTAGCTACACTGGGGGTTCGCCTCTCCTGGACCGAGGCGGCCGGGCGACTGTCCGATCGACTGGCCGCTCACCTGTCACCGTGAACGAAATCCGGCCATCGACCCAACCATCCGGAAAGATCAAGGGTGCCGGCAAGACCCGTCTGATCCCGATCCGGCTCGAGGGCGGCGCGTTGCCGCTGCCCAAGCCGCACTGGATCCGGGTGCGCGCCGGGTCGGCCGCCACGCGCTTTTACGAGATCAAGGCCCTTTTGCGCGAGCACAAGCTGCACACGGTGTGCGAAGAGGCGAGCTGTCCGAACATCGGCGAGTGTTTCGGCCATGGAACCGCGACTTTCATGATCATGGGCGACCGCTGCACGCGCCGTTGTCCGTTCTGCGATGTCGCTCACGGCCGCCCCGACCCGCTCGATGCGGACGAGCCGGCGCACCTGGCCCAGTCGGTGGCCCGGCTCGGGCTGCAGTACGTGGTGATCACCTCGGTCGACCGCGATGATCTGCGCGACGGCGGCGCCCAGCATTTCGCCGATTGCGTGAGCGCGGTGCGCCGCGCTTCCCCGGCGACCCGCATCGAGGTGCTGGTGCCGGATTTCCGGGGGCGTCTGGATCGAGCCCTGCCGATCCTGCAAGCCACCCCGCCGGACGTGATGAACCATAACCTGGAGACCGTACCCCGCCTGTACCGCAGCGCGCGGCCCGGAGCCGACTACGCGCACTCACTGCGCCTGCTGCGCGAATTCCGGGCGCAGGTGCCCACGGTTCCGACCAAGAGCGGACTGATGGTCGGACTGGGCGAGACCGATCAGGAGATCCTGCAGGTCATGCGCGATCTGCGCGAGGCCGGCGTCGAAATGCTGACCATTGGGCAGTACCTGGCTCCCAGCGCGCACCACCTGCCGGTGCTGCGCTACGTACCTCCGGAGACTTTCCAGATGTTCGAACGCGAGGCGCACGCGCTGGGATTTGCCCACGCGGCCTGTGCACCGCTGGTGCGCAGCTCCTACCACGCCGATCTGCAGGCTGCCGGGATCAGCGCGCGCCCAGCGCACGCACCGCAGCCTGGACCTTGACGGTCTGCCCGTTGCCCCTGGCATCGACGAACTGCAGCGTCAGCGCGACCGTTTCGCCTTCCTTCAACGAACGCTTCAGGCCTTCCAGCATCAGGTGCTGGTGTCCCTCTTCGAGCTCTACGGTCCCGCCGGCCGGGATCTGCAGCGCATCGACCGCGCGCATCCGCATCAAGTTGCCGTCCATCGTCATTTCATGCACGGTGCAGCGGGCGGCGAGCGGCGTCGACACCGACACCAGGCGCGCACCGGCGTCGCTCTTGAGCTTCATGTAGGCCACGGCGGAGGTCTGGCCCTCGACGGTGGCGCGCAGCCAGGCCCCGGAGATCGCAACCTGGGCCCGTGCTGGCGGGGCAAGGCAGATCGCCGCCACCAGGGCTGCAGCCCGCAGCAGGCAAACATGGCGACTCATGCGGCCAGGCAACCGCTGGACCCCGCCTGCGATGCTCACGGCTGCGGCGGAGGCGTGGTGCGCGCGCGGATCCGTTCGACGCTGGCGCGTGCTCGCGCGGCCACGACGGCCGGCAGCACGCCCGGCGCCTGCGAGGCCGCGTACACGTGCGCCGTCGAGGAGGTGAGCGGGCTGGGGGCCTGGGTCGCGTAGGCATGGGCACCGGCGCTGTTGGTGGCCGCATAAAACGGCAGCGCATTGCTGCCGACCAGGGCCAGGCCCTGGTTGTCGCCGAGGAACAGGCCGGTGCCGAATCCATGGGCAGCCGGCGGCGCCTTGGTCAGGTCGAACGGGCTCTGCAGGCGCAACTCGTGCCAGGTCGCGCCGCCGTCCGCCGATTCGGTGAGCCAGGCGCTGGTGCTCAGCACCGAGGTGCCGGCCACGTAGTCGCGGAAATCGTAATAGGTGACCGCCAGCACGCCACCGGGCAGGTAGCGCACCGTCGGATTGAAGGCGGCCACGGTCTTCGCCCCGTTGATCTGCTTGGGCGTCGCGCTCCAGGTCGCGCCGCCGTCCTTGGAGACCGACAGCGCGATGCCGTCGAAGGTGGCGCTGCCAAACGATTGCTGCCAGACCGCGGCGATCGCGCCGCTCGCGGGATCGACCGCGACCTGCGCCATGTTCGCGCTGTCCCGGATTGTCGCTGTTGATCCCGCGATCGGATTGCCGGTACCGACCGATGGGACACTCGCCACCGTGACGGGTGCAGTGGACCAGGTGGCACCCTGATCCGTCGAGCGGACCACCTGCAGCGTAGCCGTGCCAGTCGAAAGGGTCAGCAAGGTGAAAAAATCCAGCACGACCCCGCTGGGCAAAATGACGATCTCGTTGTTCAGGGTCTCGTTGCCGATCCCGTTGGTGACGCCGGGGTCGTACAGAACCCGCGTGCTCCAGGTGGCGCTGGCGGTCGTCCACAACGCAAGGTAGGCCGGCCTGCTCAAAGCGCCGGCGTCGGTGAGCCGGGCCCACACCAGGTAGGCGTTGCCGCTGGCCGGATCGCCGGTGATCGAGTCGCGGTCGTTGAAGTAAAACGGGCTTGTGGTGCCGGGGTTCGTGTCGGTCCACACGGCGAGCGGAGTGCCCCAGGTTGCGCCGCCGTCCGTCGAGCGCGCAACCAGGACTGCACTCAGCCCGCCCGAGGCTTCAAATCCGTTGGCCGAGAAAGCCAGCGCGCTCGCATACATGACCCCGCTGCCGGCAAAGGTCACCCAGGGATCCGAGGCGCGGTCATAGCCGGCGCCCGGCCCGGTCACAGCCGCGCACTTGGAAAAGCCCAGGGCCTGAGCGGCGCTCCAGGTCGTACCCCCGTCGCCCGAGTGGGCGGTCAGAATTCCACGCGTACCCAGGCCCGACCATCGGTCCTGCTCCCACACGCCGACCAGCGCGCCGCCGGGAATGGCTGCGATCTGCGGCTGGACTCCCGAGCCGAGCGTGAACACCTCGCCAGCCGCCGCCGTGTTGCCGCAGCTCGACGAAAACGGGCTGGTGCCGGACACCTGGACCGAGACCGGACCGGCGGTCGACGGCGAGCTGGAGCCCGAGCCACCTCCGCAGCCGGACAGGGAGCCGATCGCAACCAGCGAGAGGGCGACGCTGCTGCGCAAGAATGAACGATTCATAGGTCCCGGATTTTGACATTTTCGAACGACGGTCCGTGCCCGGCGCCGCCCCGATCGCCGGCATGCCGATCGTCCGAACGGATGTGGGGTCGATCCTAAAAATCGGCGCCCTGAGTCGCAGCCTCCGCATCCACCTGCGGAGGCAATGGGCAATCGAGCGCGGCGCACAGCGTGCGCAGGCAACTGGCCGCCTTCCAGTTGGTCGATCCGTCCACGAACGCGACCGCCAGACAGGCCTTGATCAACTGGGGTTTGGTCAGCGGCGCCAGCGCATTGAGGCGGCGCAGCGCGGCCGATACATCGTCCAGCGCCAGCGCATCGCGCCTGACCGGGGCTGCCGCGACCCCTTCGAGTTCGCGGGCGCCGGCCTGATAGGCGTGGACAAGCGCCTCAGGCATGCGAACCGCGGCGATCAGCGAAAGGACCAGCGAAGCCTCGGCCGCCAGATCCCGCAACGAGGAGTAGCGGACCGCACGCACGCCCTCGACGCCGGCACCCAGACGCGCTTCCAGCACCGTGTACAGCAGGAATTCGGGCAGCGTGATGCGGCCGTCGGCCACGATCAGCGTGTGCGCCAGCATCAGCAGGCGGTTGCGCGCGGCCACCGGCAGCTTGCGCAGCGTCGGAAACGCCAGGTCGACCAGCGGCAGGCGCCATCCCGGGGGCATCTGCGCCGCAGCGGCGCGGATGGCCTCCACCTGCGCCGACGCGTCCGGGCCAAAGGCCTGGACCACGCTCTGCATCTGCTGCGCCGCCATTTCCTGTTCCTGGTCTATCAGCAGGCCCAGCACCAGCAGCTGAGCGCCCGTCGTATCGGACAGAGCTGGCCGCAGTCCGAGCGCCTCCACGCGCGCCAGCAGCTGCTCGACGAACGGGCGCGACGCCGGGTGGGGCCGGCCGATCGAGGCCTGCAAGGCGTCACCGGCCGCTGTTCCAGCCAAGCCGCCGACCGGACTGACGGAGGCCACACCTGCGGATCCGGCCGCGGAGGTGCCGGTCGCGGCGGCGAGCGCCCCGGTGCCGAAGGGCAGCGGAGGCAACTCCGGCGTCTGAGGCAGCGGCGGTGATCCGCCACGCACCAGCTCCGGCGCAGGCAAGAAGTCCATCGGGCGACCGTAGATGTGCCGGATGCGTTCCTCCAGCGGGGGGTGGGTGGCCAGCCAGCCGCTGGCGAAGTTCAGCCGCACCGGCGCCATGAACATATGCGACAGTGTCTCGGCGTGCGGGTGGTCGATCTGCCCGCCGGCACCATCGCCCAGCCCGCCGATTTTGCGCAATGCGCCGCCGATGCCATCGCGGTTGCGCGTGAACTGCACGCTGCTGGCATCGGCCAGGCATTCGCGCTGGCGCGAGACGCCGGCCTTGATCAGGCGGCCGAAAATGACGCCGATATAGCCGATCGCCACGATCGCGATTCCGACCGCGAACAGCACGTTGCCGCGATCGCGCGAGTCGCTCGAGACCCGGACCCGATCCATGTCCGCCAGGAACCGGCCGAACATCGCGAGCAACAGCAAACCTTGCAGCAGACCGATCAGCCGAATGTTCAGCGTCATGTCGCCGTTCAGGATGTGGCTGAACTCGTGGCCGATCACGCCTTGCAACTCATCGCGCGTGAGCCGGGTCAGGGTCCCGTGCGTCACGGTGACCACCGCGTCGCCCGGGTGCAGCCCGGCAGCGAACGCGTTGATGGTGTCCTGCCGCTCCAGCACGTAGACGCGCGGGGTCGGGACGCCCGAGGCGAGCGCCATTTCCTCGACCACATTGAGCAGCCGACGCTCGAGCAGGTCCTGGCTGGACGGATCGACCGGCCGTGCGCCGACCATGCGCGCGACCGCCTCGCCGCCTTCGCGCATCGCCAGGACCTGCTGCACGCTGCCCCCCACGATCATCAGCAGGACCACCGCGGTGGTGGTGGTCAGAAAATAGGGAGGCAGCGCGTTCAGCCCGTAGCGCGTCCAGGACCCATGGGGCGTGAATACATACAGATACGCGGTGCCGAGCACCACGTTCACCGCAATCACGATCGCGACCACCGCCGCCACGAACAGCCAGATCAGGCTGCGGCTCGTCTGGCGTGCCGCGTGCTGCTGCTCGAAAAAAGTAGTCGCCAAGGAAGCGGCCCGAGATCAAGCCCGGGATCAGGTCGGTTCAGAACTGAACCTTGACCGCCTTGCGCTCCTCGTCGCTTTCGGTGGCCTTCAGCATCTCGGCGACCTGGAACGAAAATGCGCCCGCGATGAAGTTCGACGGGAATTGCTGCACTGCGTTGTTGTAGCTCATCACCGCATCGTTGAACGCCTGTCGCGCAAATGCGATCCGGTTCTCGGTGCTGGTGAGTTCCTCGGACAATTGCATCATCGTCTGGTTGGCCTTCAGGTCGGGGTAGGACTCGGCCACCGCGAACAGCCGGCCCAGGGCTCCGGTCAGGCCACCTTCGGCCGCGGT